>Ga0187893_10006276_pt1 | contig 20475 bp, 10 predicted proteins | sample MA1701074metaG_FD_139574 | JGI IMG/M metagenome (GOLD analysis project Ga0187893, IMG submission 139574) | White microbial mat communities from a basaltic lava cave in the Kipuka Kanohina Cave System on the Island of Hawaii, USA - MA170107-4 metaG ...
AGAGAATTTCGGTCGAGGCTGCACCATAAGTCTGCTGAAAGTGGTCTGCATAGGCTGCTCTTGGAGTGGTCCTGGCATCCCAAGAGACTCGTGCCAGATAGGCCACCGTGGGATCGAGGTCGCCTATGGGCCAGTAGCGAGTATAGAAGCCCTGCCAGCCATTTCGGTGCATGGTTTGCAGTAGAATGTGCAGGTTGTCGGTCGCCACTTGGGGTAACCAACCGATATTGTCGTCCTGTAGAGTGACGACGAGGGTGGCACGGATCTTGGATGTATCCACTTTCTCCAGCAGTCCCAGACGACGCACGGCCCTCGAAGATGTGTAGTCGATGGCTGTTCTGACACCGCAGCCCTCAGGCAACACCCGGTGAACAAAAGGCAGGACCTGCTCAGACGAATTGCCTAAGACAATGGTCAGGTCAATCGACTGGGACTGCAGTTTTTTCAGCAAGTCGTTTCCAGAAAAGAACTCGTCAAAGAACTGCAGCATCGACACAGCAGATTTCAATTCCCGTTGGCCGCGGGCGGCACCGCCCGTATTGAGAGAACGCTCCTGGCTGCGCGCCAAGAGGCTATCCATTTGGTATTCGGGCTCGAGCTGGAACTTGGTTGCTAGAGTTTGCCAAGCCCGCCGAAACGTTCGATCTGCATAGGGGTGTTCTGGCATGCCAATTTGGAACTCATTCACTCGGCCCCACTGCTCCATATAGGCCCGAAAGGTTGCCTCAATCGCGCTCACATGCTTTGGATTGTTCAGGTCGGCGGTTTCAGAGCAGAGCTGGATTGCCCCCTCGGAAAACGGCTGTGTCGGACTCTGCAGAGCGCCGCAAAACTCGCTGGGAAAGTTCATCGGTTGAAAGCCGATGCACGTGTGCATTTCCAGACTTTCTGCGTGATCCAGAATGCCATTGAACAACTTTCGACCGGCAGCCAAAGCTTCGTCAAAGGTGGTAGCTCCCCGGAACTCAGGATTGGTGAGCTCTGGCATATTCGGCCAAAGACGGTCGCGTCCAATGTTTTCTGAATTCACCGGAATTGGTTCAGGGAACAGCAAGCCCCAGGACGTTTTCCGAATTCCTCCGATCCGATAGTCTACGAGAGGGTGCTGTGGCCAAATGTTCAGAAAGATTCCGTTGAACTTCAGTTTGAAGAGTTGGTTGATGAAAGAACGCTGTTGTTCGAGGCCCCACATCATTGGCCCGAACGGCAGGACATTGAACTGCCTCCAGCAACGGATCTTCTGAGCAGGCTCTAAGGTCACGTCCACTGATGGCAGATGAAAGGGGCCAGGACTCTCAGGAATGACGTCCTCATGCAACAGATAACGAATGCCGTAGCGTTCCAACAGTTCATATACTGCCCACGCCACGGCCGCGCTGCTACCGCCTGTCACGATCATGGTCTTGGGATTGATGCGGCGAACCAGGTGTCCTTGCTTGGACAGAGTGGGGATCTCGGAGGCGACTTGACGAAGGTGTGGCGCCGAGCTAAGTCCCACGAAGAATCGATGAGAAGCTTTCGGAGCGGAGTCCGTCGTTATGCTGGCCCTGAGGTTGAACAGTTGCTTCAAATAGCTTTGGAGGTCTCTCGCGGCCCGGTGCTGCAAGGCATCGGCCGTCGTGGAAACACAGACGGCTACGAGGCTGTTGTTTGAGCCAACAGCCTCGGTAGTCGGAGCACCCAGGGCCCCCGCTCCTCGCACCTCGGCCGTGCAGGCAACTGTTCCGATTCCCAGCTGCTTCAGAAAGACTCTTCGACTCCCAGGCACCTAACTCCCTCCTCGTAGAGAATCGGCCGAGCCACCTTAGAGTGCAGCGTACAACTTGCGGACCCAGCGGCCACGCAACCCAGAGTAGTAGTAGGCGCCTTTTGGCATGCCATTGGGGAAGTGGTAAGGGTCGCCCGTGGCGGAACCGTACACCAGAAAGACTGTGCTTTCGTCCAAGACAAGGCCGCTCATCGCAACGTCGCCTGAAGGTTCCAGTGGCATCTCATAAAGCCAAGTGAACCCTCCATCGTAACTGACTCGCAACTTGAGTCCGCCAGATCCCATCCCCGTTTCCAGTATCCCTCCGTCGGGCAGCAACAACAGTCCGTGATTAGCCATATCGCCACCGATCAGTTGCGGCGTCGACCAACTGCGGCCTCGATCCTGGCTGACGCTGCGCGCCAGAAAGGCCGGCTCCAAGGTTCGGAGACGAACCAGCATGATCCATGGACCGCTTGGCGGGCACACATAAGCCGGCTCGGATGGATAGTAGCCGAGCCTCAAGTCCGGGCCAAGAGCGATCAAAGTCTCGCCCCAGCTGATCCCTTGATCGCGCGAACGGACAAAGCCGGTGGCTCCCGACTGAACCAGCCACAAATTGGTTTGTCTTCCCTTCGGTTCCTCCAGCACGCCATCGATAGGCATTAGCAGGCTGCCATCGGAGTCCTCAACGATCGAAGCGGGAGTGAAAGCAGTAACGAATGGCTTGTAATTGGCGTGCTGGCCTTCGTTCCATGTGTTGCCGTGATCGTCTGAGTAGAGCGCAAAAATAGGATTACCGGGATCTAACGGGTTTTGATGCTGCAGATTGATTCCAGCCAGAATACGCCCAGAACTCAGGACCTTCAAACCAAACACATAGGCATTGAATTCCTTGGGGCGTGGATTTGTCCAGACTGGACGAGGTTTGGTCCAAGTCCGTCCATTGTCTCTTGAACTTACGACAGCCATACAGTACGGCTCGATCAGGTTGGTCATGGCCAACAGATCGCCATTGGCCGCGCGTGCGGCCCAACCGCTGATTTGCCAGGCGCCATAGTCGATCGGCCTCTTTCCATCAACAGCACGTAGATTGATGTCTTTGTGGCTGACCAGCACAACGGACTCTGCTGGTGTCCACACTGAATTGTTTGATGTGGAGGTCATGAGACTAGGACGCCTTCGAGCGAATTCTTTACCCGTCGCACAAACACCGCTTCAATTCTGTTGGTCGCGGGAATGACCTTGTGCATGTCCGCGGTCTTGTCCGACGCAGCATAATAGACTGCCAAAAGGCGCCGGTCGTCGAGAGCCACAATCGAAGCCGAACCGAGATCCAACCGTCCCAAACCATGCCGGCTATCCCGGTTGTAAAGGTCTTCTTCGAATGCCCAACTCCTGCCAGAGTTGTAACTGACGTAACTATGCAGACCGTTGGAATAAGAGCCGCTCGCTAACAGCCCGCCGTCAGGCAAAAGCGTCAGACGTGGAAATCCCAAGGCGACCAAAGCTGGTCGTGGCTTCGACCACATTTGGCCGTCCCGGCTTCGCGCGACGTGCACAGATACATTCAGTAACCCATAATAGTTAGGCTGATTGGCCCTACAGAGGGCAATCCACTCCCCGCCAGGCAGTATCTGGATGGCCGACTCGCGGTATTCCAACTGTTGTGCCTTATCTTGTCGGGCAATAATTGCGCCGGGAGACCAAGTTACTCCGCCATCGTGAGACGCAAGCAAAGCACAATTGCCGTAATGCTCCTTCGAGATCCAAGTCCACACAGGCATATAGAGGTTGCTGCCAGATTCAAGGATGGGTCCACAACCGTGGGGAATGGCAGCCACCCATGGAGTCAAAATAATAGGCTTGTGGACTTCCCATGTCCTGCCCTCATCGTCGGAATGAAGCGTTCGCAGGCTGATGTTCGTGCGTTCCGGATGCCAAGCCCATGGCCGCAAGCCTTTGTCGGGCCAGAGGCACATCGCTCGCGGCTCCGACGCTGGCGGCCACTGCGGCAGGCGCTGCCACGGCGCAATGTCGAGGTAGGACATCACAAGACGTCCACTGGCGAGTGCTGCCAACCCCCATCCGCCCCCACCTTCCAGCTCAAATTGATCATGAATCAATTGCGGCTGAGACCATGTCTGCCCGTCGTCTGTAGATCTCAGCAGCATTGTTTTGGGCGGATCGCCCAATAGGAACGAGAGAAATAGGACACCATTTCTCGCGCGGGCTAACTGTGGATGCCAGCAGTTTTCGCGGCTCTCAAAAACGGTCCTACGCTCTCGAGCTACCCAGCGGAACTCAGGAGTGCTCTCCTTGCTGGACGCTGCTTGATTGTTCCTTGGGGCCACCCATGGCAGCGCAGCGGCGGCTCCCGCCAGTTGGCTAAATTTCCTTCGTGTAAGCTTCATCTGCTAACCGTCAATGCGTTCGCGAGCGCGGTTCACTCGAATTCAAAAGTGCAGGCCCGGACGTGCGCACGCTACGTTTGGTAGCATAGTAGGTCATGAGGACTCTCTTATCATCCAAGGTCAGCAGATCGGGCGTACCAAAAGTAGAACTACGTAATGAATTCCAGATGCCGTCAGCATCCCTGTCGCAAACAGACTTGGGCACTCCTGGAACACCGACAATCTGTTCTGTTTTTTCGTCCCACAATTGAACCGGCGAGGTCAAATTCCAGGTTATGCCCGCATCTCGAGATGACCAGACCCAGATTCCAGCAGGCGAGAATCGAACGTTGCCGGCGGCGAGGATCGTTTTGAAATGAAGCGTCAGCGGAGTGGTCACCTGGCTCGGTAACCCTGTCTTGCTGGGAGCTGACCAAGATTGACTATTGTCTGTAGAGATACTTCTGCTAACCAAAACCGTCTCTTCCGTAATGTTATCAAAGGTCCATGCTAGCAGCACGATGGTGCCATCACTAAGGCGTGTCCACCTCGGATCGCCATAGCTGAGTCGTCCGTGGTGGTCCTCCAAACACATTCCAGGGGGAGAAACCGCTCTTGCAGAACTCCGCGATCGTGTAACCACGACGATCTGTGACCCGGCTTGGTTCGTGGCTTCAATCGGGATGAGAGTCTCACCGTCTGGCAACACGAGAGGACCACTGCCCACATACACGTTCCTTAGAGGTTGTCCGAATTCGAGATCGAGCGGGAATGGATCCTGCCAGCTCTGCCCGCGATCTTGGCTTCGAAGCGTAAAGGCGTTGGGGGAGTTTTCTTCCCTCCGCACTGAAGATGTACCTGCGGGGGAACTTGGCTTCGACCGCAGTAAACAAAGCCAGAACCGTTCCGTCACGGCTCTGACATAGAACACCACAGTGCACGGACTCGGGTCTTCGAGCTGCACGGCCGTCATAGACGACTATCGGCTCGCCCCAGCTTGCGCCGTTATCCGCAGACCTTTGAACGAAAAGCACCCCGTCTCGTGAATGCTTTTCTCGTCCTTGGCGATAGGCGCAAAGGATTGTTCCATCATCCAGCATCCATGGTGAGGGATATGCGCAAACAAGTCCGTCTACATTCTGCGAAATTGCGACGTCACGAATGACTCTCACCCGGATCGGCATTCGCAATGGATCGCTCGAACGTCATGAAGCAGTCTTCTTGAGAAAGACATTTCACAAAAAGAGGTTGCCAAACCTTCCTGTCCTCTTGGTGGACAACAAATGACTTCAAAACTCCAAGCGGGCGGCGATTCGAATAGTCCGGCTCCCAGTATAGAAAGCTTTGTCCGAATTCGGAGAATTGATCGTTACCTGGTTCACATCGGAGTACCCATAACCAAAACGTGGAAACAGAAATGGATGGTTCAATGGGTTGTACATGTAGGCTCCTACACGCAGGGTTAGACCTTTCTCGATGAGCTTGAACGTTTTGAACAGGTTCAGGTATGACTCGGCAGAAACGGAACCAAACAAGGGAACACCGCGGAAGCTGTTCCTACCCGCATTACCAAACCTGCCGTCCGGCGGACGGACGAAACAGTTCAGGTCAAAAATCCGAGATGCACTGAAGTTATCTACCGTCGGATTACAACCGGGGACCACGTCAGGTCGTGCAGTGAAAGTTCCTGTATTGCTGAAATCCGAACCACTCCAAACCGGTGTCACCCAGACCCTGCTCGAATAGGGCCAACGTCCAACTAGAGTCCACCCGCCGACTACCGCATCCAGCAAACGATTTCTCCCGAGCCACTTTCGTCCACGACCCAGAGGCAAGTCCCAGGCGTGCACGAAGACCAATCGATGAGCTGCCGTGCGACCGTGAATTGCTTTGTCCCGACTGCGGTCATAGGGATTCTCGATCAATGGACCGTAATCAGACCCTCCCCGGTAGTCTCCGGTGTCCTGCGCGTCGGTCAGCGTTTTGTTCCAGGCATAGTCCACCGTGAACTGCAGGCCGTCCGTGAACCGTCGATGGAGTTCGACCTCCATCGTGTGGGCATTTTCATTCGCTCCTGGCTCGGCGACACTGACGCCGTTGAATTTGGGAAAAACCGGCCCGACGCACGTGCCCGCGGGCTGAGTGGGGCAGTCGGATCGAAAAGGCAAAGGACCTGAAGCCGGTTTGTTGATATCACGCCTGTAGCCTAATTGAGTCACCTTTGCACCCAGGTAAGAAAGCCTCACGCTGGTGTTTGGAAAAATCTCGCGCTCCACCGAGAGATTCCAGTTGTGGGAATAGGGCACGGGAAACTCCGGGCTCACACCGAACGCTGTCTGACCTGGGACCCGTCCGGTGCCGGTCGGGAAAGGGTTGGGAAAAGAAAAAGCTGGTTGGCCGTTAGTCAAGAGATTGTCGAACGTCTCGTTAAGTGCATATGGAGAACTGGAAACCAGAGATTGAGCGGTTGTTGGGGCCGATGAAAACTGACCGATTCCAGCTCTTACTACAGTCTTTGCATCGTTAAACGGTCTCCAGGCAATGCCAAACCGAGGATAGAAGTGAGCCTGCGGGTACTCCCGCAGCAGTTTGGGATACCCAGCCTGGGCAGCCGTAACGACGGCAAACTGTTGTATCGGGAAAGCGGGGCTGATAAGTCGAAGCGAGGTCTCGTTGGGAACGACAAACGATGCGGTTTTGGGGTCAAAGTTGACCATCATTAAGTTCTTTTCTTTAACGACTGGAAAGTGTTCAAAGCGGATCCCGAGTTCTAAGGTAACGTCCGATCGAATTTTCCAATCGTCCTGAAAGTACCCTGCAATCCAACCCGCCTGTCTATAGGGTCTGGGCAGAATGCCTGCCCGTGTACTCGTGCTGGGCAGGCCCAGGAGATAGTCGGCGTAAGGCAACCCGGTGAAGCGGCCGTCAAATTGAAAGTTCCCGAACGGATTTCCACTTTGACTGGCGTCCAAAATCCGAACATAGTCCACGCCCGTCTTGAAAGAATGTGCTCTACGGTTGATGCTCAAGTTATCGATGATGTGCCGGTTTTCCAGGAATCGATCATTGACACCGAGTCGTCCTCCACTGCCTCCAAAATCACACAAGGGATTCAGAACTCCGCTGATACAGACAGCAGGTAAAGCGTTGGCCATCTTGCTGGTGGGCGAGAATGCGCTAGGGGAGTAGGTGAACCCGAGTGACTGCAAGGCTGCCAATCCTCCTCCCGCAAACGCGGCAGGATGACCAAGAGATGTCTCTTCATCCAGGAGTGGTCCCAAATAGCTGGGGGACCTCGCTATCCCAGCCCTGAATTCGTTAAGCAGAGATGGAGAGAATGCCCTCGTCCAACTGATCAAATGACTGTCTGTTTGGGAGAGTTGTTTTTCTTGGAATGAATTTAGTCCTTGAGAGATGTCCCAGTCATAGTTCGAATAGATTCTCATGTAGGTATAGGTGAGGGTGTCCTTCTCAGTTAGACGATGATCAAGCCTGAGATTGAAAATGTTCAAATTTTGGTTGAAGAATTTTCGACCGCTTGCCCCTGTATCCCGCCAGTTCAGAGTACTTGCATCGTGCGGGTCAGCCAGATTGCCGGTATTGGGCGCAGGAGTCAGCGATTGGATGTTCTTGGCGATGGGTTGAATCAGGTTGGCGGGAATGACTCCTCCCGGAAAGCCTTGCCCGGTAAATGGGTTGATCAGTGTCTTGGAAGGGTTCGTGAAAAAGCTGGCCGGTGCTTTGGAAAAGTCTCCCGTTCTCCAGGCCAGCGGCGCGATAAAGAATGCCGGGCGGTCCTTTGCCAGGCCGTCACTGGGAAACTTGGAAAGGCCTGCCCAGAAGAACGTCCGGCCTCGGCCATTGTACACACCTGGCAGCACCACAGGACCCGAGACCCGACCATACCAGAGAAGATTCGTGGTTTGGCCACCACTTCGTTGGATACTGGGATTAGGTCCTAAAGCGTTCAAGGCGGGATTCTGCCCCTGCACTTCGAATAGACCATGGAACTGATTCGTTCCGCCGCGCGTATGCACATCCATTAGAAGCGGTGATTGAGCTTCGCTCTTCAGCCCAGAATACGAGACTTTTACATCCTCAACGAAATCCGGAGGAGTTGCTGGGAGATTGTTGTCGATTTCGAGTCCCTCAACTCTAGAGCGCAATTGATTGCTCGTAGTTCCAGGTCCCCGGTAACTCGTGACGACCGACGAAAATCCGCCATAAGGCACGAACTGGGCCGCAAAGAAGAAGCCGAAAGCAGCATGCCCCTGGTCCTTATCCACAACTTGTCTTGTGAGGCTTCTCGCTTGTACTTCCCCGGTTTCGCTGGCGACAACGGGTGCTGCCTCGTTCACAGTCACTGAGTCAGTGACTTCACCGACCTCCAAGGCAACGTCAATGCGCAGTACTTGACGGCTCTGCAAGGGTATCTTTGTTCGAGTATGTGTCTTGAAGCCTTGCAGTTCGCAGGACAGTGCATAGCTGCCATCCAGGAGCAGATCGATTGTATAGTTGCCATCCTGATCCGAAATGGTGCTGTGCTGATATCCTCGACCCTCATCAGTGAGGGTGACTTTGGCTGCTACAACCACGCCGCCCGTCTGGTCTTTCACCGTCCCAACGATCTTGCTGAGCGGCGTCTGCGCGTGAATATCGATCACGTTGAACCCACTGACAAGACTGAATATCAGAAGCAGAATAAGCGTCACAGCTCTGCTTTCACAGATCTTCATGGAATTCTCCTTAGATTTCCGGGGCGCCTCTGCGTCCCTGGCTTTTCTTGAAGGACTTAGGACCTTCTTTGCGATTGACTGCTGGTTTCACCCAGCGGCTGGTCTTGCCTGAGAACTCAGAACTCCATGCGCGCCACTAGTGCAATGGTTCGCTGCCCTGTATAAAAACCTTTGCTGGAATTGGGCGCGTTCACAGTCACATTGTTCGCGTCTGAGTATCCGGCTGGGAAAGCGGCGGCCAGATACGGCCGGTTGATCAGGTTGTTGATATAGGCGCTCAGTCGGAAACGGATCCCCTGTTCGCTTAGTTTCTGGCTCAATCTGAAGTCCTTCGACACGACGAAGTAGGAGTCTTGCCACATGTTAGTGCCAAAAGGAACCCCTCGAAAAACGCTCTTTCCTGAGTTTCCAAAGCGTCCATTCGACGGCTGCACAAAGCAATCTGCGTTGAAAACTTTGTCTGCACTCGGATTATCAACCGTTGAATTACAACCCGGCAGGAGATCCGGGCGAGCGCTGAACGTTCCAGTGTTGCTGAAGTCTGAACCGGACCAAAGCGGGGTCACCCAAACTCGACTCGAGTAGGCCCAAGTTCCTACCAGGGTCCATCCACCAGCCAGTAAATCCATGGCGCGATGATTGTTGAGCCAACGTTGTCGTTGCCCAAACGGAAGAGCCCAGACGTGATGCACGACGACGCGGTGCGGCACTGTGCGGCCATGGATGGCCCTTTCTCTCTGACGGTCGTAGGGATTTTCAATAAAGGGTCCGTAGTCTGCGCCACCTCGATAGGAACCTGTTTCCTGCGCGTCGGTGATGGTCTTGTTCCAGGCATAGTCGACCGAGAACTCGAGCCCCGCCGCCCACCTTCGATGCAATTCGATCTGCATGATGTGAGCGTTCTGGTTCGCTCCGGCTTCTACCAAGGTGGAGGAGTTGAACTTCGAAAAGAGAGGCCCTACGCAGGAACCGGCTGGCTGACTGGCGCAATCACTGCGGTAAGGCAAAGGTCCGGGTTGCGGCTTGTTGATGTCCCGGCGATACGCCAGCTGCGTGACTTTTGCTCCCAAATAGGAAAGCCTTAGGCTCGTGTTTGGCAGAATTTCTCGCTCCACGGTCAGGTTCCAGTTGTGCGAATAGGGAACCGGAAACTCCGGTATGACGCCGAACGCGGTCTGTCCAGGAACCGTTCCAGTCGTGGTGGGGAAAGGATTTGGGAAAGTAAGTGCCGCCTGACCGTTCGTGAGCACATTTGTAAAAGTCTCGTTCAGAGCATAAGGCGAATTTGAGACCAATGATTGAGTTGTGCCTGGGGCCGAGGAGAACTGTCCAAACCCTGCTCGCACCACGGTCTTGGCATCGCTGAAGGGTCGCCAAGCAATGCCAATGCGCGGATAGAAGAATGGCTGGGGATAGGTTCTCAGCAATTCCGGATAGCCCGCTTGCGCAGCGGTCAACACGGGAAACTGGCTCTTCGGGAAGGCCGGGCTGATGAGGGATAGTGAACGATCATTCGGCACAACAAAGGAACCAGTCCGCGGATCGAAGTTCACCATCATCAGGTTTTTCTCTCTTGCCACCGGAAAGCGCTCAAAGCGCAGGCCAAGCTCCAAGGTCAGATTGGGTCGTACCTTCCAATCGTCTTGAAAATAGCCTGCTGACCAGCCCGCCAGCCGGTAGGGTTTCGGAAGGATGCCCCGACGGGTGCTGGTTCCTGGCAAGCCAAGCAGGTAGTCCGCATACGGCAAACCAGTAAAGCGGCCATCGAAGAGAAAACTGCCAAAAGGATTTCCGGTGTTGCCTGCGTCCATGCTCCGCAAATAGTCGATGCCTGTTTTGAAAGTGTGGACTCCGTGATGAATGCTTAGATTGTTGGTCACATGCCGATTCTCTAGGAAGCCTTGTGAGGCTCCGAGACGGTTGCCTGTTCCGGTCCAGTCACAAAGCGGCGCAAAGACTCCGCTGACGCAAACCGCAGGCAGAGCGTTGGTAAATTGGGAAGAGTCAGTGGGCGCGTAGGTAAATCCCAAGTCTTTGAGCGCGGTCAGTCCGCCTTCATCGAACGTATGCTTGTATCCAAGTGGCGACTCCTCGGCTGTCAGCGGTCCGAAGGAATTGGAGGAACGAGCGACGCCTGCCCGGAATTCGTTGAGCACGTTCGGAGAAAACGTTCTTGTCCACACCACGGTGTGATTGGTCGTCACAGGCACCTGTTTCTCCAGCCACGAATGAAACCCTTCGTTCTGATCGCCATACCAAGGGGTCGTAGTCCTTCCAAACATGTACCCTAGCGTGTCTTTGGCCGTCAGCTGATGATCGAACCTGAGGTTGTAGGTGCGTGTGAATTGCTTTGACAGCAAGTCTGCCCCGGGAGCGTACCTCCAGTTCAACCCCGCAAAGTGAGGATCGCCTGCATCGCCAAGGTTCGGCTGCGGATTGCTTGTCTGGATTTTCTTGGCAACGGAGTTGATCAGATTATCCGGGATGACTCCGCCTGGAAATGGCTGGCCTGTGTACGGATTAGTCAGGGTCTTGGAGGCATTTGTAAACGAACTGGCCGGAGCACGAGAGAAGTCCCCGTTCCTCCAAGCCGGGGGAGCAATAAAATAGGCCCCTCGATTCTGACCAATGTCCTCCCTGTCGGACCGCTGCATATCGGCCCAGAAGAATGTCTTCTTGCGCCCATCGTAGAGGCCTGGCAGGTAGACGGGACCAGAACCTCTAAAATACCAAATCTTATTGGTCTTCTGTCCGCTGCGAGTCGCACCCGGATTGGGTCCCAATGAATTGAGCCCAGGATTCTGAGCATTGATTTCTGCAAGTCCATGGAATTGGTTTGTTCCGCCGCGAGTTATCACATCAGCAATCACGGGAGACTGTGATTCGCTCCTCAGGCCTGAATAGGAGACCTTCACCTCTTGAATCGCATCGGGCGGTGTTGGAGGCTGAAAAATGTCTGTTTCCAGGCCATCCATTCGAAAACGGGTTTGGTTGCTGGTGGTTCCAGGTCCGCGATAGCTGGTCAGGACTGAGGAGTATCCCCCATATGTGACGAACTGCCCGGCAGAAAAATATCCAGTTGTGGGATGCCCTTGAATCTTGTCGAGTAGTTGCCGAGTTCCAGTGCTGGCCTGAATCTCGCCGGTTTCGCTGGCCACAATGGGAGCAGCTTCGTTCACTGTGACAGAGTCAGTAACTTCGCCAACTTCCAAGGCAACATCAATGCGGAGCACTTGACGGCTTTGCAACGGTATCTGCGTCCGAGCATACGTCTTGAAACCCTGCAGTTCGCACGACAGCGAGTACGTACCTTCGAGGAGAAGATCGACGATGAAGTTGCCATCCTGATCGGTATTCGCACTGCGTTTGTATCCTCGACCTTCGTCTGTGACTGTCACTTTTGCCGCTATAACCACTCCACCCGTCTGGTCCCTCACCGTCCCAACGATTTTGCTGAGCGGCGTCTGCCCGTAAAGCTCCATCACGTTCATCGCACTGATGACACTGAACATCAGAAGCAGATTGAGTACTGCCACTCTGCTTTCATAGATCTTCATGGAGTTCTCCTTAAATTTTCCAGGGACACCCGCGATGTTCCTGGGACCTTTCTCGAGTGCCTTACAGAGCATTCTTCGCGACCGCTCTGGTCGCCGGTTCCACGTGTCAGACCTTGCCCGCGAAATCTCGCTTCACGTCTTGTAAACAATGCGCAACCCAGAACTCGCAGGCTTGTCCCGGTGAACATCAACATCTGGCCGATTGGCTTTCGCATCAGTTCCTATTTCCGCTTTGCGGCGCGATTCGAACCGATCACAATCAACCCGCAGAATCCTGTTCACTAGTGCAGCCGCTTGAAGCATCAAAGAGTGTTTCAATTCTAGGGACGGGGTCCGGATTTACAAGGAATATGGATGGTTTCATTCGCTGTATTGCTTCTTGGGTGTAGAAAAATATACCGAGGCTGGATTTAGTGGTTTGCGAAGCCCAATCTTCTGGGAAGAAACGTTGAGTTTGATGCGCGTGGCGCTGCGGTCGGGTTAAAGGATCTCCCGGTGGGTCGGGAAACTTCCTGTCCCCTGGATTCGCTAGTGCGCGCAAGCAGGATCTGCGCCGAATCAGAAGCTTGATCGACAAAACCCGCGACAGGACTCAAGGCCCTCTCAGCGGCTGTCTGTGAGTGAGTCACGCGTCTTTGGTAGGCTTGCTATCACCCCGGTCTCTGGCGCGCAAGCCGCCAAGATAAGAGGATTGCTGATTTGTGCCTGCCAGTTTGAGAAATTCACACATCCATCAACATTGACTCACCAGGGACCGCGTCCGTAGAGTGCCTTCAACTCATGTTGCACGGGAGAAGCCGTTGGTCAGAAGCCTACGTGTCGTCTTTTCAGCAAGGATTGTGGTTGCCGCATGGCTCCTTGTTCTTTGGTCCAGCCCTCGACTCTCTGCGAGTGAGAAAGCCGCAAACCGAAATAGATCCATTCGCGTCATCTTCAATCAGGATGCCTCCGAGTTCTTTGTCGGAACCTTTGGCCCGATCACTCAAAAGACTATCGATGACTATGTCGATTCACTAGCACGCGGCTCCGTATCGGACCTCTTTATCAACGTCAACTACCAACGCGCCAACTATCGAAGCCAGGTCTGGGAAGCCGACTGGGACGGATATGATCCAAGCGCAGGCGACGACCAATTGTTCTTCGCAGGAATTGCGCCCGAGCGGGCTTTTGAACGTGCCTGGATCAAGAATGCCTTGTTGCTTCATCGGCAAGGCGTCGACTACGGCAAACGCATGCTGGACGGGTGTCGGCGCAATGGCCTGAATGGCTGGATTTCCCTTCGCATGAACGATAGCCACTATCCCAATCAGCCCACGCATCCTTTTCACAGCAGTTTTTGGCGGAAGCATCCGGAGTGGCACATCACTAGCAAGTCGTTGGACTACGCCCGGTCCGAAGTTCGCGAGCACTACCTGGCTTTGGTGCAGGAGGTTCTTCGGCGCTACGACATGCATGGCCTCGAACTCGACTTCATGCGGCATGGCTACTACTTTCGCGAAGGTCAGGAGCACGAGGGAGCGGCCCTGATGACCTCGTTTGTGCGCGAGGTCCACAGAGAAACCCAGGCGGCAGCCACGCGATGGAAACATCCTATTGAGCTCGCGGTTCGTGTTCCCACGCGACCCTGGACGGCCCGACGCAGGGGACTGGACGCCGAGGTCTGGGCCAAGGATCAGCTGGTGGACCTCGTCGTTCTGGCGCCCTGGTGGAGTTCCACGCAAAGCGACGTTCCTGTCGAAACCTGGAAGGGTTTGCTGCGGAGTACGCAGACTCAGCTTGCCGTATGCCTCGAAGATGGAATCGACTCAGGCGCTGGAAAGCGCAGAACCCTGACTGACGCCGAGGCACGCGGTATTGCTCTGTCCGCGCTGGACCGCGGCGCCGATGCAATTTATCTCTTCAATTTCTTTACGGGCCCTTTTCAATGGGCCAACGGTGCTTATGCCACTTTCCTGAAGGACGTCGGATCTCTCAGCACTCTGCGAATGAAACCCAGAGCGCACCCGGTCACGTTGCAAGATCCTTGGGCCGAGGGGGAACCGGGCCCATCGAAATTGTTACCCGCGACCGGGCGCCGACAGGTCTTTCGCATTCATTCGGGACCTCAACCAGCACCCGGCCAAACCGTCGCCATCCAGGTGGAGACACACGATGGATCTAGGCCTCAGAAGGTCTCGTTGAACGGGTTAGCTTGTGCCTGGGCTGCAGAATCGGAGAGGAAACAAGTCTATCAAGTCCCTCGGAAAGCAGTGAGCGAAGGCTACAACTTGGTCCAGTTGGAAGGGGATCGCTCGATTGAAATCGTGTGGATCGAGTTGAGAGTAGAGTAGGTCTTAGTAAGGCCAGCTCGTGACGCGTGCACTTACAAACCGGTTGCGGGGTATTTTTCCCCCACTTCCCACTCCGTTGACTCCCGGTGGAAACATCGATGACGAAGGCTTGCGCCGGCTGATCGCGCACCTGGTTGAAGGAGGGGTGCACGGGCTGTGGGTACTCGGCAGCGGAGGCACCTATGTCGCACACACCGATGACGAGAAGCGTCGAATCGTTAGCACCGTTGTGAAGGAAGTTGGAGGCGCTATACCTGTTCTAGCCGGGGCGGGTGATTGCAGCACCCGGAAAGCAATTCAGGGTGTCGAACTCATCGCTGAGGCAGGAGCAGATGGCGCCTTCGTCATTCCACCCTTCTATTTCCTCCACGAACAGTCTGAACTTCTGAACTACTTCGAAGCGATTGCCGAAGTCGCGCCCATTCCTCTGATGCTCTACAACAATCCGGCAAACACACAGAATGGTCTGACAATCGATAGCATCGAGCAGCTGTCTCACGTGGAGCGGATCGTGGGAATAAAAGATAGCACCTGTGACCTCTCCTACTTCCAATCCCTGCTTCATCGATTTGGGACAAATCCTCTCTTTCGGGTATTTCAGGGAGGCGAATTCCTGGTCGCGACCAGCCTCTTGTTTGGCGCTCATGGCGCCGTTTTCGGTCTTGCCAACGTCGCGCCTCGCCTGAGCGTCGAGATCTATGAGGCCGCGCGGGCGAAGGAAGTAGATCGCCTCGTGTCTTTGCAGGAACGCCTCGTATCGCTGCTGGAGATTGAGGACATTCACGGCAAAGGAAATGATCGCAGTTTTCTCGGTGGCGTCCAGGCTGCTTTAGAACTGCTGGGTGTTTGCAGCCGCACTCTGCCCAAACCTTTTCTCAGTTTCACCGAAGCAGAAGTCGCTCGGGTGGATTCCATTCTGAACAAGGAAGGTCTGCTGAACCTCGTGAGGCCGCAGGCGTGACGCATTCAGGACTCAGTCTCGCAGATGCATTCGTCCTCCTCGTATACCTGGCCGGAACGGTTCTGTTGGGAAGCCGGTTTGCCAAGGGCCGCACAACCTCCAGAAGCTTCTACCTGGCAGGCCAGAATCTCTCATGGATCCCCGTAGGCTTGTCGACCGTGGCTGCACTCATCAGCGGCAATACCTATCTGGGTTTGCCTTCGGAAGTAAGAAGTCACGGGCTGGCATTCTTGATCCTGCCGTTCTCTATCATTCTTGCGATACCGATTGCGACGAACGTGTTTTTGCCGTTTTTCCGGCGATTACAGGTGATCTCGGCGTACGAATACCTCGAGAAACGGTTTGATGTTCGAGTGCGCTGCCTGGCAAGTGCGTTGTTCGTGGTTTGGCGGCTCATTTGGCTTGCGATGGTGATTTACGTTCCAGCTCTGGCATTTTCAACTGTCACTGGCATGTCCATTGTCGTGACTATCATTTTGCTGGGCCTGCTCACCACGCTTTACACGGCGATGGGTGGCATCGAGGCAGTGATCTGGACGGACGTGGCCCAGTTCTTCGTCATGGTCGGAGCCGCGTTGCTGACGATCTGGGTCGTTGGGACGCATATCACGTCAGGACTGCCCGCAATCTGGCAGAGCGCGGCTGAGGCGGGACGCACTCGACTGCTGAACTTCTCTTTGGATCCCACGGTCCGGATGACATTCTGGGGTGCCCTGGTCGGAGGAGCATTCGCCAACCTGGCCTACCTTGGGGCTGACCAGGTGATCGTACAGAGGTATCTGACTGCCAAATCAGGACAGGATGCGCGCTGGTCCATTGTGCTCAGCGGCATTGGGACGATTGTCATCGTTGTTCCCTTGGCTGTGTTAGGTCTTGCTCTTTACGCTTTCTATCATGAGCATCCTCAGCTACTGCCGTCGGGAATCGAAGAAGACAAGGTCTTTCCATATTTCATTGCTCATGAGTTTCCCAACGGTGTCGCAGGTCTACTGATCGCAGCTATCTTTGCCGCCACGATGTCCAGCCTGTCTTCCGGGATCAACGCTGTCAGCGCAGCAATTGACATCGACTTTGTCCAACGATTCTCGATCTGGCAGCGGAAGTCAGGCGTCAACAAGGATGCACGACAGCTGAGGTTTGCGCGACTCTTGAGCACGCTCATCGGCGCGTGTGCAACGGTACTCGCTTGCTTTGTGGGTCGGCTTGGGACCATCGTGGAAATTGGGCTGCGTTTCATCGACGGATTCTCCGGACCATTGCTGGGACTGTTTGTCTTGGGGATGTTCAGCCGTCGAGCCACTCCCGAAGCTGCTTTTCTGGGTGCGCTGCTCGGCATTGCGACCACCACGGCAGTCAATTTTGCGAGCCCATTTTCTTTCACCTGGTTCCCAGCCATTGGCTGCCTTACAACGCTTGGGAGTGGTTACGCCATAAGTTGGCTTGGGAACCCACCCCCAGCCTCTTCCGCGCAGTGGGTGTATTGTCGCGGCCGCGATCGTGTTTCTGGTGATAGCGTTTTTTCTTGAGTGTTGAACGCTTTACACGGCGCGTTTTCAACGTTGAGTAATGCGATTGAACCACAGGTCGCTCTCGTGGATGCAACAATCTCCAGCAAGCAGGGACTAACGACTCGCCTGGGTGTGATCACTCCGGACGATGCTGTCAATGACGACGAGTACTATAACTATGTCCCGCCCGGAGTAACATTGCTGTGGACTCGCTATCGAACGCCGCGGCGGTTCGAACCCATCAGCGTCGAGATGGTCTCTTCCTACGGTGATTTGGACGTGATCCGCGAAGCGGCGCTGACACTTCAAATCACTCGGCCTCACGCCACTCTGTTTTCCTGTAACTCCTGCGGCTTTGTGCATGGACCGGCAGGCGACCAGAATATCCGGCAGGTCATCGCTGAAGCTGCAGGCTGCGAGGCCACAAGTGTTACCAGTAGTCAGATACATGCGCTTCGAACTCTCAATCTCAAGCGTGTTGCTGTGGGTGCGCCCTATGCGCCGGAGCTGACAGCCAAGCTTGTGAGCTATTTGGAATCGAGCGGCTTCGTCGTGACCGCGACGCTTTCGTTGGGGCTTAAGACCGAATGGGAAATAGGCAACTCGCTTCCCACCGTGTGGGCCGATTTAGCCAGACAGGTCAATTCAGCGTCGGCTGAATGTGTCTTGCTGGCATGCAGCGGCATTCGAACCGCAATCGTTCTCGACGGCTTGGAGCAAGAACTGGGTAAGCCGGTATTGAGTGCTCCAGCCGTTGCGATGTGGCACACCCTTCGACTGGCAGGAGTGCAGGCGCAAATGCCAGGGCGAGGGATACTGCTGAAAGAACACTAGCCCATCGACGCACACTCAACTCGCCGCTTGGCGATCGATAGTAAGCTGTGACTAATGTGAAAAGGCGATGCAATCCCAGAACCAGTCACGGTATCAGCATTCCATCAAACTTTACGAGCAAGCATGCCGGTGGCTCGCGGGTGGTGTGAGCAGCAATTTCAGGCTAGGGGGCAAACCGGTGCCGCTGTTCTTCGAGCGGGCAGCTGGGGCGATGCTATACGACGCAGATGGCAACGAGTACATCGACTATGCTCTGGGGATGGGGCCGTCGATTCTGGGACATGCGCCCGAACCCGTGATTCGCGCGGTAGCGGCAACCCTCGCTCAGGGGCAGCTTTTTGCAGGACAGCACGCTACGGAAGTTACCGTGGCTCAGCGGCTCTGCGAGCTGGTTCCTTGTGCTGAACGGGTTAGGTTGGGAATGTCAGGTTCGGAAGCAGACCAGGCGGCGTTGCGCCTGGCTCGGGCTTACACAGGAAAGCGCAAGATCATTAAGTTTGAAGGTCACTATCACGGCTGGTTTGACAACATCTTTGCCAGCGTCCATCCAAGTCTCCAGCATGCCGGCGACTATTTCTCTCCAGCCACTGTGCCGGCAAGCCTGGGCCAGGACGAATGCAGCCTGGAGCACACAATAACTTTGCCATGGAATGACATCGAAGCGCTGACCCATCGCTTGGAGAGGCCCGACGGGAACCAGATCGCCGGAATCATCATGGAGCCGATCCTGTGCAACACCTGCGTGATCGTTCCAAGACCTGGATATTTGGAAACCGTGCGCCAACTGTGTAGCGAGCGCAATATTGTGCTGATTTTTGACGAAGTCATTACCGGTTTTCGTGTCGATCTCGGTGGCGCCCAGAGATTGCTCGGCGTGACACCAGACCTGGCAGTCTTTGCGAAGGCTTTTGGCGCGGGATTCCCGATCAGTTGCTTGACTGGCAGGAAAGACTTGATGGACTTGCTTGGCAGTGGGCAAGTCATGCATGGCGGAACCTACAATTCGAACACAGTATCTTGTGCTGCTGCTTTGGCCACGCTTGAGGTCTTGTCCAGCAATGAGGGTGAGGTCTATAAAGCGATGGAGAAGTTGGGAACGGAACTGATCAGAGGGCTGCGAACGCTTGGAAAAGAGCATGGCGTGCCTTTAAGAGTCCAGGGAGTGGGCACGGTCTTCAACGTCTGGTTTGGAGGACCTGAGGAAGTTTCTCAGTATCGTGATTATGTGCTGCGCGACGTTGCGCAGCAGGCCATTTTTGTCGAGCTGATGCAAGACCGAGGAGTACGAATCACACCGCGCGGAACCTGGTTCTTGTCGGCGGCTCATACCTGGCGCGATATCGAGAGGACGCTGGAAGCGGCTCGCAACGCTCTTCAAGCACTCACGAAGATAGCTTCTTCGATTTGAAGGTGGGGCGCCCATGTCCGTTACATATACTGTGCCAAGAGAAGAGTGGTTCAGCCATTCCGAATACCAGCGACGGCTAAACGCTGTACGCGCTTCGCTGGCGCAACGGAACCTATCTGGCGCCATTCTCCTTTCGCCCGCCAACATTTGTTTCCTGACCGGGCACCACAGCATTGACTCATGGGAGTTTCGGGCAGCGATCGTCACCGCTGAGCGCGATCCCGTGCTGCTTCTTTACAGCTTCGAGCGGGGACGCTTTCTCGCCAGCTCATGGTTGAATGAAGCCCGCTACCACCCTGCCGGAGCTGATCATCTCCAAACTCTAGCCGAGCTGCTTCTAGAGGTAGGACTGGGCTCCGGGTCTCTTGGACTTGAGTGCGGCAGCCAGTTTCTGAACCGAGCCAGCTACCATCGCCTCGGAGAAATGCTTCCAGAGGTTCAATGGACTTCCGTTGATGGGTTAGTGGAACGCGTGCGACTGGTGAAGTCAGCCGAGGAACTGGAGTGCATCAAGCGCGCTGCCCATTTCACGAAAATCGGAATGGCGGCAGCGGAGGCGGCCATTGGAGATGGAGTATGGGATCACGAGATTGCAGCGGCGGCTTCCCAAGCGATGCTTCAGCAGGGCAGTGACAACTTCGTCATGATGCCCACCGTTGCGGTTGGCTACCGCAGTGGACTCTCGCACAGCGAGCACGGCCACATCAGAGCCCGTTGTGGTGATGCGGTTTTCGTCGAGTTGAGTGGCTGTTGGCGGCACTACTCTGCCCCTCTAATGTTCACGACGACGTTGGGAGAGCCATTTCGGGAATGGACAGAGCTGCTCGAAGCATCGCAACAAGCGGCAGAAATCATTCTGAAGACGGCACATCCTGGAATACCTGCCTCCAGCGTGGCCACTGCGGCTTTGGAAGTGATTCGGCCCCTCGAACACCGCATCCAGTTTCATTACAACTTCGGATATTCACTGGGAATCAGTTTCCCACCTCACTGGCTCGAGG
>Ga0187893_10006277_pt1 | contig 20471 bp, 16 predicted proteins | sample MA1701074metaG_FD_139574 | JGI IMG/M metagenome (GOLD analysis project Ga0187893, IMG submission 139574) | White microbial mat communities from a basaltic lava cave in the Kipuka Kanohina Cave System on the Island of Hawaii, USA - MA170107-4 metaG ...
GCCTCGGCCGCCAGCTTGTCCGCGTTGGCGCTGGCGAGGCCGCTCGACTGCTCGGAGTCCTCGAAGCGCGCCAGCACCTGCCCCTGCTTGACGTGCTCACCCTCGCGCACGAGCACGGCTACCAAGTCGCCCTCGATGCGCGCGCGGATCTCGACCGTCTCGATCGGTCGCAGGTCGCCGGTGACCGCCACGCCCTCCTCGATCTCGCCGCGCTTCACCGTGTGCACGTCCGTTGCGGCGAGCGTGATCGAGCTGGCGCGGTTTCCGCCCTGAGGGCCGCCCTGCGCGGCGCCGCCGCCCCCGCCGCCCCCGCCGCCCCCGCCGCCCCCGTTCTGGCCGGCGGGGCTGCGCGCGGCCTTCGCGTCACCGGGCAATCCGCCGCCGTTGGGTGACGCGGCGCGCGACTGTGCGTCGGCCGCGTCATCGCCGCCGCACGAGACGCTCAGCGCAAGGGCGAGCGCCAAGACACCAGCAACCTTGGAATGCTTCACTCGTTGTTCGTCCCGCGCACTGGAGCGCGCGTAGCAGGCATTGGGATGGGGCGGCCAAGCGCGCGAGCAAGCTCGGCGGTGGCCAGGTACAGGTCATATGTGGCGCGCGCTTCACTGCCTTCCGCCGTGAGCAGCGCCAGCTGCGCGTCGGACACTTCCAGCTGCGTGCTGAGCCCGCGGGCGAACCGGAGCGACGCGAGGCGGAACGCCTCGTTCGCCTCGGCCGAGGTTTCACGGCGTCCGTCGAACACCGCCTTGGCGCGGCGCAACTCGGAGCGCGCGCGGGCGACCTCGACGGACACCTGCTCCTGCTCCTGGCGCAACTCGAGGTCGGCGATACGGCGCTGCGCGCGGGCGATCTCGAGCGCGCTCGGCGCGCGCCACCCGTCGAACAGGTTCCACGAGAACTGGACGCCCATGTTGGCGTTCTCGAACCAGCCGCCGTTCTGGCACGGCCGAGTGGGCGCCGGCGTCGCGGGGCAGTTGGCGAGGTCGAGCGTGCCGCGCGTCGTGGGAATGCCGTGGCCTTGCGGCGGGAAAGCGCCGAAGCCGGCATTGAAGAACGCCGTCACCGTGGGCAACAGGTCGGCGCGCGCCGCGCCGATCGTGAATCGCCGCGCGCTCGCGGTCAGCTCGGCGGCTCGCAGCGTGTTGCGGCGCGGCGTGTCGGCGGAATCAAGGAACGACGCCACCAGCGCGCTGGCGGCGCCGGCATCGATGATCGACGTGAGCACCAGGGGCCGTTCGAGCGGCAGGTTGACCAGCCGCTTGAGCTCGAGATGCGCGATGTCGCGGTCGTTGCGCGCCTGGATGGCGAGCGGCTCGATGTTCGAGCGCTCGACCTTGGCGCGCAGGACGTCATACTGCGATGACCGCCCGGCCGCGTTGAACTGCAGCACCTGGGCGAGCCGCGTGGCCGCAAGCGACAGGTTGGTCTCCTGCAACTCGACGAGGCGTTCCGCGAGCAAGGCGGTGAGGTATGCGCGCTGGACCTGCACGGTGAACAGGGCGCGCTGCTCCTGCGCGTCGAGGTCGCCGGCCCTGGCGAGCGCAGCCGCGGCGCGCGTGGCGTTGAACGAACGCCCGCCCTGGAACAGCGGCTGCGAGAAGTTCAGCGCGGCGGTGTAGTCGTTGGTCTGGTTGAAGACCGGGTTCAGCGCGAGGCTTCGCGCGCTGGAATACGTGCGCCCGAACGACATGCTCATGCGCAGCGTCGGCAGCAGTGTACCGCGCGCGACGCCGAACTGGGCCTCGGCGATGTCCGCCTGGGCCATGCTGAGGCGCACTTCGTCCGCCACCTTGAGGCCGGTGTTGACGGCCTCCTCGATGGAGAGACGGAGGGTGTCTGCGGAGGGGGTCTGCGCGGCCGCAGTCGCCGCGGGAGCGGCCAGCAGCATCGCTCCACACGCGGCGATAACGCGGTATGACATCACACTATAGTATACGCCCGCCCTTGGCCCTCCGTTGGCGCATTGTGTGGGCATCAGATTTGTGCTATTCAAGCGCTGAATGAGACACCCTCGACGGAGTTACCGGATGACTCGCTCCCTCAATCAGGGCCTCGTGCTCGTCGTCCTGGCGGCCAGCGGCGCGTGCATGGCGCAGCGGCAATCGGACGCGGCTTCCGGGGCGCCCGCGGGCCCGAATCAGCTGTCAGCCAAGGAGCGGAATGACGGCTGGAGACTGCTGTTCGACGGGAGCACCACCGCCGGCTGGCGTGAATTCCGGGGCACCACCATGCCGGCCGGCTGGTTCGTCCGGGACGGGGTCCTCATGAAGGAAGCGCCGACGAAGGACATCATCACCGTCGACCAGTTCGGCGACTTCGAGCTGTCGCTGGAGTGGAAGATCGCGCGGGGCGGGAACGCCGGCCTCTTCTATCGCAGCACCGAGGAGTACGACAAGGTCTACTGGAGCGCGACGGAGTACCAGTTGCTCGACGACCCCAACGCACGGGACGGCCGCAGCCGCCTGACGTCAACCGGCGCGAACTACGGCCTTTACCCCGCGCCCGAGGGCGCGCTCAAGCCCGCCGGCGAATGGAACACCACGCGCGTCGTCGCCAAGGGGACGCACGTGGAGCACTGGCTCAACGGCACCAAGCTGCTCGAGTACGACTACGGCAGCGCGGACTGGGAAGCCAAGGTGAAGGCCAGCAAGTTCGCGGCGTGGCCGAAGTACGGGCGCTCAACGGCCGGCCACGTCGCCATTCAGGGCGATCACGCGGGCGAGTTGGCGCTGCGCAACGTGAAGATCAGGCCGCTCTAGCGGCGACGGCTCAGCGCGGCTTCCAGGTCCCCTTCGCCACCGCCGGTACGAACTCGTCGAGGCCCCTGGGCGGGAACCGGAGCGTCTTGCCCAGTTCGGCGCTCTGGTACGCTGTCATCAGGATCTTCACCACGTCGAGCCCGTCGTTCCACGTCAGCAGCGGCTTTTCCTTGCCGAGGAAGACGCGGACGAAGTGGCGATCCTCGGCGTCATAGCCGTAGACGGCCGACTCCGACGGCACCACCGGCATTTGCCCCTGCTCGGCGTTCTGCTTCTCGACGAGATCCTCGCCGGCTCGGCCGGTCACCTCGCGGCTGAAGAACAGGTTGAGGCCCGAGGTGAGCGAGTTCCATTGCATCGAGTACTCGGGACCCAGCAGTTCGGCGCTGAGGCGCAGGCCGGCGCCCACGTAGCTCCATGATGTCGTTGCCTCGCCGATGACCGTGAGCCCGTCGCTCGTTTCGAACTCGATGGTGAGGCTGGCGAAGTCCTCGGCCGGCGAGCGGCGGTAGTCCGCACCCTTCATCGCCGCGGCGAGCTTCTTCGCGTACGCGGGCCGCGTCCACTTGAGGCTGGCGATGTGCGACGTGACGCGTACCGGTTTGACGGTGCGTAGCGATTCGCCCGGCTTGGTCAGCAGGTGCCGGACGACCAGCGCCGAATGGCACATCATGTCGTTGAGCACGCCGCCGCCCTGCAGCTCGCCGCGCCAGAACCACGGCATGTGCGGGCCGCTGTGTTCCTCCGCGGCGCGGGCCAGATACGGGCGTCCGGTCGTGGCGGCGCCGCGCGCCCAGATGAGGTTGCGGCCGGCTTCGACGTGCGGCGCGAAGGCCTGGTTCTCGAGGTACCCGTGCTTGATGCCGGCGCGCTTCACGAGCTCGAGCACCTTGTTGGCCTCGGCGACGTTGCGGGCCAGGGGCTTCTCGCAGGCGATCCCCTTCAGCGAGCCCTTGCCGCTCTCGATCGCCGCCACGATTTCCTCGACGTTCTCGACGCGGGCGTGGTTCGGGCCGGTCAGCCAGATCGCGTCGATCGCCGGGTCCGCGACCATGTCGGCGATCGAGCGGAACGCCCTGGCCTTTCCGATGTCGTACTCGCGCGCCAATTCCGCGGCGCCCTGCGCCCGCCTCGCATTCGGGCTCCAGACGCCGAGTACGTCCGCGTCCCGGACCGTGCGGAACGCCTGCATGTGAAACCGCGCGTTGAAGCCACTGCCGACGAATCCGACGCCGAGGCGCTTGCTCACTTGGGCGTGCCGGGGCGGTGTGACATGAGATCCTGGCTCACGCCGAGCTTTGCCATCGCCTCGGGGGGGCAACCGTCCCAGTTCGGGTTCGACACGTGGCCGCGGTAGTCGAGATCCTTCCAGCCCATCTGGCTGGAGAAGAACCCCGACGCCGTGAAGTCGCGGATGCGGTTGAAGAAGGCGACACCCTGGCTCATTTCCGGGCGGGCCCTGGCCGGCCAGGCGATGTCGTCGAGGATTTCGCGGCGCTGCGCGTCGGACGCGGCCACAAAGCCCCGGGCGAAGCGGTCCTGCGATTCGCGATTGAGCCATCCCAGGCCACCGCGGATGGCGACCTGGTTGGTAACGCTGGCTTCCTTGTCAGCGAGCAGGAAGTCCATGAACTCCGGCACCTTGGCGTCGGTCGCGCTGCCCGACCGTGCGTCGCGCGGAATGATGTAGTCCACGAGCGTGCGCAGCGTCTGCCATTCGCCGCGCGTGAAGAACTTCGGCACGTAGGCCGGCTGCTGGCCGGGCTCGGCGAGCAACTCCATGTGCGTGAATGCGCGCCCGACGCTGGCCGGCGTCAGCTCGAGCGCGCCCGCGATGCCGACGATGCTGAACGCCTTCAGCGCGTCGCGCCGGGAGAGGTCGGACGCGCCTTCGGCGTCACCGGTCACCGGCAACGGGTCTCGGCGCCGGCTCACAGGGCACCTGCCTTGCGCTGCTCGGTGATGTAGTCCGCGGTGCGCCATGCCAGTGCGAGAATGGTCCACGTGGGATTCTTGTCGCCCTTGGACACGAACGGCCCGCCGTCAGCGACGAACAGGTTGCGACAGTCGTGCGCGCGGCAGTTGCTGTCGAGCACGGACTTCGACGCATCATCGCCCATGCGCACGCCGCCGATTTCGTGAATGATCGAGCCGCCCTGCGAGATGCCGTAGTTCTGCTCGCGCGTCGGCATGTTGGAGAAGATCTGCCCGCCCATCGCGGTGATCAGGGAGCGGAAGGTCTCCTGCATGTGCTTCACCTGGTTGTACTCGTAGTCACTCCACTGCCAGTGGAAGCGCAGGACGGGGATGCCGTAGCGGTCCACCTGGTTGGGATCGAGTTCGCAGTAGGACTTGTCGTTCGGGATCATCGATCCGCGGCCGTCGAGCCCGATCGTCGCGCCGTAGTAGCGCCGATAGTCTTCCTTCAGTTTCTGGCCGTACCCGCCACCCGACGGGTACCGGTGGATGCCGCCCATGAACCCCGCGCCTGGGTTGCCGCGGAGCCCGCCCCACGGCTCGATGTGATAGCCGCGCGGGAAATCGAGCTTGGCGTTGTCCAGCCACCACGGCATGTAGACGTGCATCCCGCCCACGCCCTGCTCGTCGTGGGGCACGTGGTTCTCCATCGCCGGGATGTACCCGGAGACCGTGGTACCCGTGGTGTCCGAGATGTACTTGCCGACCATGCCGCTGGAGTTGGCAAGGCCCTGCGGGAAGCGCGACGACTTGGAGTTGAGGAGGATGCGGGCGGACTCGCAGGCGCTCGCCGCGAGGACCACGATGCGGGCGCGCACATGGCGGTCCTGACCGGTGGCCTTGTCGATGTACGACACGCCGCTGGCGAGGCCGTCCGGGCCAAGCGTCACCTCGCGCGCCATGGCGTTGGTAAGGAGCGTGAGGCGGCCCGTGGCCCGCGCCGGCGCGATGAGGATGTCCGGGCTCGAGAAGTTCGCCTTGGCCGTGCAACCGCGGTTGCAGTGTCCGCAGTAGTGACACTGCATGCGCCCGGGCAGCGGCCTGGTGATGACCGACATGCGCGACGGAATGCAGAGCACGTGCTGCGCGTCGCACGCCTTCTTCACGAGCAGCTCGAAGCAGCGCGGCTTGGGCGGCGGCATGAACACGCCGTCGGGATGGTCGCGCAGGCCCTCGTTGCTGCCGAAGATGCCGATGAAGGAATCGATCTTGTCGTACCACGGCGCGATGTCGTCGTACGATATGGGCCAGTCGTCGCCGAGCCCGTCCTTCGTCCGGCTCTTGAAGTCGTCCGGCCCGAAGCGGAGCGAGTAGCGTCCCCAGTGATTGGTGCGGCCGCCCAGCATTCGCGCGCGCCACCAGCGGAACGTGGAGCCCGAGGCAACCGTGTACGGCTCGCCCTCGAGATCCCAGCCGCCGTCGCACGCATCGAATTCGCCGAACGGGCGGATGCGCGTGCTGCCGCCGCGACGCGGTGACAGCCAGTCGGGATACAGCATCTTCGCGTCGCGCGTCGCCCACCATTCGCCCCCGGCCTCGAGCATGACGACGCGGGCGCCCGCCTGGGTGAGCGCGTAGGCGGCCATGCCTCCGCCGGCGCCGGAGCCGACGATGCAGACGTCATACGGCGTGCTCTGGCCCGCGCGTGGTGCGATTTGCGGCATCAGTACTCCAGCTTCTGCATGTGGGCGATGGCGGTCCGGGCGAACTGCATCGGGTCGGACGGCTGGTCGTGTTCGACGAAGACGTGCTTCACGGCGCCCCGCTGCGACGCGTCGAGCGCCAGGAGGCTCGCGAAGTTGATCGTGCCGGCGCCGACGTCCACCTGGCGGTGCTCGGGCGCGCCGCCCGAGTCCTTGATATGGAGCATGGCGAAGCGATCGGGAAAGCGCCGCAGCAGCGCCATCGGATCGCCGCCGCCCTGCACCGTCCAGAAGACATCCATCTGGAGCGCGACAAAGCGCGGGTCGGTGCGGGTGACGAGCACCTCGAACGGCGTGGTGCCGTCCATCGCCCGCAGTTCGCTGCCGTGATTGTGGTACGCCAGCGTCAGGCCCCGCGCGCGCGCGCGCTCGCCGGCCTGGTTGAAATCGTCGGCGACGCGCTGCCACGAGGCGACGGTGGCCGTGGTGCCGTTGGGTGGCGACGGCACCGTGATGAAACGCTGGCCGATTGCGAGCGCGTCGTCGTACGTCTTGTCCCAGTTCGTCTTCATGGCGTCGAAGCCGATGTGCGTCGACGGCGACGCGAGTCCGTTCGAGTTGAGCATCTCGCGGACCTGGGCGGCCGTTCTGCCGAAGTAGCCGGCGAACTCCACTTCCTTGTAGCCCATGGCCGCAATAGCGGCGATGGTGGCCGGCATGTCGGCGCGCATCTGCTGCCGCACGGTGTACAGCTGGATGCCGACCCGCTCGAGGCGACGAGCGCCGCCGGCTGCCGCCATCGAACCGGCGCCGCCTCGCGCGTTTCGGCAGGCCGCAGCGCCGGCCAGCGCGCCGAGTGAGGCCAGGAACGTGCGGCGGGTGATCACGCGGCTAAAATGGCCGCACGCACCATGGTCCGAAAGGCCAAGCCGCGTCTAGCGCGCCGCCATCGAATCGGACACCGCGCGGACGACGTCCGACCAGTCACCCGCCGCGTTCTGCCGGTACAGCCGCGCCGTCGGGTACCACGGCGTCGTCGAGGCGGTTCCCCAGCGCCAGTCCGCGACGTGCGGCAACAGGAACCACACCGGCTTGCCGAGGGCGGCAGCGAGATGCGTGAGGGGCGTGGCCGGTCCGATCACCAGGTCGAGCGCCGCGACGAGTTCGGCCGCGTCCGAGAGCGAGCGCAGCTCGCCGGTCCAGTCGACCAGCGACGCAATGGCGGCGCTGCCGCCCTGGCGCTGCAGCGCCACCCAGGTGTGTCCCGACTCCCGGGACAGCGCGTGAAGCAAGCGCCCGAGGGAATCGACCGAGAACGCCGTGCGCGGGTTGACGACGCCGTCCTCCCACGCCAGCCCGATGTTGCGCGCGGCCCCGCGTTGTTCGAGCCGCGCGCGGAACGCCGCGACGCGCGCCGGATCCGGCTCGAGGTATGGGACGTCGGCAGGAATGGTGGCCGGCGTGGTCCCGAACCGGTGCGGCAGGCTCAACAGCGGACAGCGCCACGCGACCGACGGCGCGAGGCGCGCAACGTCGTCCACGCCCGTCACGACACCCTCCACACCCGGCATGCGACGCACCAGTCGCTCGAGCTCTGGCGCCATTTCAGCGAAGACTCGTGCGCCGCGACCAGCCAGCAGCGGCACGTAGCGCAGGAACTGGATCGTGTCGCTGGCGCCCGCATCGTGCTGCACCAGCAGTGCGTGCCCCGCGGGGTCTTCGCCCCGCCACAACGGCCGCGCCAGCGAACGGAGGCGCTGGAACGCGGGCAATCGCAGGCGCCACTCGCATTCCTCCCAACCCGCCGCAAACTCGCCGCGAGACAGGTGGACGAGCCCGGCGTGATAGTGGGCTGCCGGCGCGATCGGATCGATGGCCGTGGCGCGGCGGTAGCAATCGAGCGCCTCGTCCATGCGGCCCTCGGCCTGGCGCAGCAGCCCGAGACTGAGGAGGGACTCGACGTCGCCCGGCGCCAGATCGCGAACGCGCAACAGCAGCCGTTCGGCGACGTCGGTCTCGCCGGCCTCGGCCGCGACACGCGCGAGGCGCGACATGGCTGGAGCCAGGTCCGGCGCGATGCGCAGCGCGGCGTCGTAGTACGCCCTGGCCTCGCCGAAATGGCGCGCCTCCAGGTAGACGTCGCCGAGCGCCACGTGGAGGTCCGCCGACCGGGGCTCGAGCGCGAGCGCCCGGTCGTAGCAGTCGCGCGCCTCGTCAAGCCGGCCCGCGGCGCGATGTACGTCGCCGAGCCCGGACCACGCCTCCGCGCCTGCCACGGCCTCGGCCGCGTTCCTGTAGGCGGTCGCCGCAGCGGGCAGGTCGCCGCGTCGCAGCAGCGCACCGCCGTGCACCAACAAAGCGCGGGAATGCGAAGGACGCATTGCCAGCACCCGGAGTGCGAGCTGGATGGCGGCTGCGACGTTGCCGCGCGCCAGGGCGATCGCCGCGCTCTCGGCCACCGCGTCGGGATCTTCCGGAGACAGTAGCATTGCCGCGCGAACACTCTCCTCAGCGCCGGCGAGGTCCCCCGTCCGCAAGCGCGCCTCTGCCAGCGCCCGGTGGACCTCGGCCGTGCGGTGCCCGGAGCCGATCGCGTGCTCGAAGTGACCCGCCGCCTGCGCCCAGTCGCCGCGGCGCGCCGCCACCAGACCGCGGACCTCGAGCGCGCGGCCTTGCGCGGGATTCCGTTTCAGCGCATAGAGACAGGCCAGTTCGGCGTCAGACAGACGGCCGCTGAGCGCGGCGTGCCGCGCCCGGCCGGCCAGGGCGTCGAGAAACGCATCATTCCAGGTCGGCCGCGGCTTGAGCGTAGCGGCGATTCCACACCACAGCTTCTCGAACGAGAGGTTCATCGCCGATGCTGTTCCGATTCCTCAGGAACAAGGAAATCGAGGAGTTCGCGACCACCATGGCGGACCGCTTCGTGAAGCGGTGCCCGCCCGACCTGCAGGACGACGCGCGGCCGATGGCGGCCCAGAAACGCGAGAGCGCGATGAGCGCGATCTACTCCGAACTCGGCGAGTTCCGGAAGCGCGTCCGCCTCGGCGTGTATCGCAGGGCGGAGCTGGCGAACACGCTCAAGTGGGCGCTCAAGGAGCGCGGCTACAAGTCGGGGTTCGCGAACTCGGTGGTGTACGACATGCTCATCCAGTTGGCGAGTTCGAAGAAGGGCTAGCACGCGTCAGGCTCCGCCGGCGGCGATCTCGCTGCACCACGCCACCCACATCTCGCGGTAGGCGCCCTCGACGGCGCGAGCCAGTCGTGCGCCGTCGCAGATCGGGGACGCCAGCATGCGGGCCCGCATCGTGCGACGCAGCTCGGCGAGGCGCACACGATCGCCCGCGAGGGACACGGCCTTCTCCACGTAGTCGTCGTCGCTCGTGACGACGAGGTCGGCGAGGCCGGCGTGCGTCACCGTGCTGGCGCCGAAGCGGGAGATCTGCGTTTCGCCGGCGCGCGTCACGACGGGCACGCCCATCCACAAGGCCTCGAACGTCGTCGTGATGCCGTTGTAGGGGAACGTGTCGAGGGCAACGTCGACTTCGTTGTAGCGATGGAGGTGCGCGCCGACAGTCTCCTCGGGCGCCGAGAGCAGCAGGCGCGACGGGTCGCCGCCGACCGTCGCAAAGCGCTCGCGCAGGACTTCGTGCTGCGACTCATCCACCAGGCCGAACGTCTTGATCCACGCGCGGCTGCCGGGCACGCGCGCGAGAATCCGGGCCCAGAGGCGCAGCGTGTCGCTGCCGATCTTCTGGAGCTGGTTGAAGCAGCCGAACGTGACGACGCCGGTTCGTTCGACCGGCGGCGACGGGTCGATCGCCACCGAGCGATCACCGGCGAAGGAGAACATTCCGCCCGGCAGCCGCACGAGCGTCTCGCTGGAGAACGCCTCGGTGCGGCCGGGCGGGTCGGCCGCGGCGTCCGTGAACCGGTAGTCCATGGTCGGGACGCCCGTGGTGCCGATGTATCCGAGGTAACTCACCTGCACGGGCGCGACGCGACGCGCGAAGACGAGCAGGCGGTGGTTCCCCGTGTGCCCGGCGAGGTCGACGAGGACGTCCACTTCGTCGTCGAGCACCCGTCGCGCGAGTGCGTCGTCGTCGAGCGCGCTCGCCTCGCGCCACTCGTCCGCGTACGAGCGGATCCGCTGCGTCACGTCGTCGACTTGCCGGGTGTCGGAATAGAGGAAGACCTCGACTGCCGCGCCGTCGTGCGCGGCGATCAACGGCTCGAAGAAGAACGTGACCGCGTGGAGCCGGAAATCGGGGGAGACGTAGCCCACGCGCAGGCGCCGCTTGCGGGTAGCGTCGCGCTGCCGGAAATCGAGGCGCGACCGCTCGAGCAGCCGGTCGGCGTGGCGTCGCGCCCACGCGTCGGACTCGGCGCGAATGCGCGCGCCGTCCGACCCGTGCGCGTAGTTGAGGTACAGGATCAGGTTGCTGTGCATCGCCGCGTCGTCGGGCGCGAGCTCCACCGCCTTGCGGAGGCAGGCGTCCGATTCGTCCGACTTGCCGAGCGACCGCAGCGCGATGCTGAGGTTGTTGTAGTAGCCGGCGACCGGGGCGATGCGCACCGCGTTGCGCAGGTACAACTCGGCCCGCTCGAAGTCTCCGACGCGCAGGGCGACGAGCCCCAGTCCATGCTGCGCGTCTGCGGATTCCGGATCGATGCCGGCCGCGGTGCGATACGCATCGCGCGCGGCGGAGAGGTCACCCAGCGCCACGCATGCGACGCCGAGATTGGTCCATGCGGCGATCGCCGCACGGTCGGCGCGCACTGCGGCCTCGAGACTGCGGCGCGCGCCGGCGGGGTCACGCGCGTTGAAGAGCCGGATGCCTTCGTCCACCAGACGACGCGCGCCCTCCGCGGCCGTGCCTGGCCCGGACACCCTAGTCGCCGACGAAGCGCACGTCGACGGGCCGCGTGATGACGCCGGCGTCGACGCCGCGTTGCAGGAACAGCCGAACTGCCTCGCGACCCCGGGCACCGTAGTCGAGAGTCCAGTCGTTCACGTACATGCCGACGAAGGTGTCTGCCTTTGAGCGGTCGAGCCCGCGAGCGTATTTCATGGAATGGTCTAGTGCGGCAGCGCGGTTCCTCAGTCCATACGCTATACTGGCGTGTAAGTGACGCGATATTGTCTCGACAAGCTCGCTTCCAAGGTCTGTCCTGACGACGTTGCCACCTAGCGGAAGTGGGAGCCCCGTTTCGCCGAACCACCATTCCCCCATGTCGGCCACAAGGTGCAGTCCCCGTTCCTTGAAGGTGAGTTGGCCCTCGTGGATGAGGAGGCCCAGGTCGACCTTGCCCTCAGCCACCGCGTCCTCGATCTCGTCGAACGGCGTCACGACCGGAACGAAATCGGGCTCGTAGAGCCTGAGCGCGAGGTACGCGCTGGTCTTGAGACCGGGCACCGCGATGCGCTTGCCTCGCACGGCCTCGCGTGAGGCCGGCGCCCGCGCCACGAGGCGCGGGCCATAGCGGTCACCCATGGACGCGCCGTGCGGCAGCAGCGAGTACCGGTCCGCGAGGTAGGCGTACGCGTGGATCGAGACGGCGGTCACCTCGAGCTCGCCGCGCATGGCGCGCTGGTTGAGCGTTTCGATGTCCTGGAGGACGTGCTCGTAGCGCAGGTCGCCGGTGTCGATCTTGCCCTCGGCGAGGGCGTAGAACATGAATGCGTCGTCGGAGTCGGGGCTGTGGGCCACCCGGATCGTCCGGGTCACCGCGTCGGTCGCTGCAGCCATTCCGCGAGCGCCTCGTCGATGTCGTTCTGGTGGGCGAGGTACTCGGGGAGTTGCTTCTTCCGCTCCGCCGGCTCGGCGGCGGCGAGACGGCGCAGGAAACCCGTGGCGCCGGCGTCGTCTCCACGCATCCTGGCGGCGCGGGCCGCGAGCAGCAGGCCGAGGAGATGCTGTGGCTGCGACTTAAGGATCGTGTCCGCCTGCGCCGCCGCGACGCGCGAATCACCGCCGACGTCGGCCAGCCGGCCGAGGTCGTAGCGCTGGTCGGTGGAGAGGGCGCCGAGGTCGGTGTACGCCTGGATGGCCATCGGCAGGAAGAACTGCACGCTGTCGCTGCGGCCGCGTTCGGCGGCGCCCATGATGCGATCGTACAGCCGTTGGGCGCGCTCTTCCGGGCTGAGGGAACTGATGTCCGGCGCGCGCGTCACGGGCGGCGCGGCGGTCGTCGCGCTGGCTCGGGTCCTGCCGAACCGCTGTCCGGCGGCGAGCGCCACGAGCGCGAGGAGCGCGATGGCCGCCACCGACCATGGGAGCACGCTAGCGGCGGCCATCGCGCGCGGTGGCGCGTGGGCGCCCGCCGGCGTGCCGCAGCGATGGCAGAACTTGGCGCCGGGCGTGAAGGCGGCGCGGCAGTTGTTGCAGGCGGCGCCGGAGAGAGACGCGCCGCAGTTGTTGCAGAACTTTCCGGACGACTCGCTTCCGCACGCGGGGCAGAGCATGGTCAAAAGCTAGTGACTGGTGACTAGTCACTAGTGACTAGTGACCGCAGTTTTGAGGCCGTGACTTCCCGCTCAATCACGCCCGACGTCCGGGGCGCGTCGACGAAGGACATTCTCGAGCTGGCCCGCCGCCACAACGTGCGGTCGATGCGCCTCCAGTTCACGGACATCCTCGGCGTCAACAAGAACGTCGAGATTCCGGCGTCGCAGTTCGCCAAGGCGCTGGCGGGCGACATCATGTTCGACGGCTCGTCGATCGAGGGGTTCGTGCGGATCGAGGAGTCGGACATGCTCCTGGCGCCGGATCTCTCGACGTTCCGGATCTTTCCGTGGGGCGATGCGGATGCACGCGTGGCGCGCCTCATCTGCGATATCCGGATGCCTACGGGCGAACCCTTCAGCGGTGATCCGCGGGGCGTGCTGCGCCGCGTGATGGGCCGGGCCAGGGACATGGGCTTCACGATGAACGCCGGCATGGAAGCCGAGTTCTTCCTCTTTCGTCCGCGCGAGGGCGGGGGCGTGAGCACGGAGACGCACGACGTCGGCAGCTACTTCGACCTCGCGCCGGCCGATCGCGGCGAGGACGCGCGCCGCAAGATGGTGGACGTGCTGGAGCAGATGGGTTTCGAGGTGGAGGCGTCGCACCACGAGGTGGCGCACGCGCAGCACGAGATCGACTTCCGCTACGCCGACGCCATGGTCACCGCGGACAACATCGCGACGTTCCGCTTCGTGGTGAAGCACGTGGCGCACGAGTTCGGGCTGATCGCGTCGTTCATGCCCAAGCCGATCTTCGGGCAGAACGGCAGCGGGATGCACACGCACCAATCGCTGTTTCGCGGCAAGGAAAACGCGTTCTTCGACAAGAAAGCGGAGTGGCAGTTGTCGAAGGTGGCGCTGCACTACATCGGCGGGCTGTTGCAGCATGCGCGCGGCATGTGCGCGATCACGAACCCGCTGGTGAACTCCTACAAGCGGCTGGTGCCGGGGTACGAGGCGCCGGTGAACGTGGCGTGGTCGATGCGCAACCGGTCACCGCTGATCCGGGTGCCGGAGCGTCGCGGCATGGGGACGCGCGTCGAGCTGCGGATGCCCGACCCGGCGGCCAATCCGTACCTCGCGCTGGCGGCGATGCTGGCGGCCGGGCTCGACGGCGTCGCGACAAAAGCCGATTGGCGCGAGCCCGTGAACGAGAACATCTGGGAGATGAGCCACCGCGAGCGTCGCCGCCTGCGCATCGACGACCTGCCGCACGACCTGAACGAGGCGCTGGACGAGCTGGAGAAGGACGACCTGATCACGTCAGCGCTCGGCGAGCACGTGGCCCGCCACTTCATCGAAGCCAAGCGGCAGGAGTGGCGCGACTACATCACGCAGGTGACCAACTGGGAACTGGAGAACTATCTCCTGAAGTACTAATCCATTTGCTGTGGAACTCATTGCCCTAAGGGGTCCTTTAGATAGCACTTCCCGTGAACCATGAATGCACGTATCAGCTGAGCACGAACATGCCGACCGAGGTAGGCAGCACGATCATTTGGAAGGTGAATGATGTCCTCATGGGTTCTGGACCGACCTTCACGTACACGCATCCGACAAGCGGGACTTTCACGCTTTACATGCAGCTGGACAACAACCACTTCGGAAACCGTAACGACTACAGGGAGGTCAGCGCCAACTCGGGTTATTCCTGCGACCAATAGGGCTCGAGCGACCTCGAGGTCGATGCGCTACCTCCGCCCAGTCGTCAATGGTGACATGGCCCGACCACGGCGCGGCGAGGGCAGACGATGTTTGTCGGCGGCCCGGAGGTTATGGAGCGGCAATCCCGGTGGGCCCATTTCTGCGACCCGGTACGCCGTGCGATATGAATCTCCAATGACCGGCATGGCTCCGTATAGCAGTGGCAGGGGGCCGTCGAACGCGTCGACTTGATAGGCTGCAATCGGCGACGGGAGCCAGACTGTGTTGAAGCCAGGGGCAGTTGTCAGGTCTGGCATAGTAAGGCTCCATGCAGTTGGCGGGGTAGCGCCGAGGAATCCCTTGGTGACATAGACCTCGAAGAACCTCAGCGGACCGGTAGGTGGTTCCGCGTAAGCGGTCAGGTGCCCGATCGACTGGTACTCGGGCTGCACGGGAATCGATGCGTTCAGGCGAGGAAAGGGCGCCGACACAATTGGCGTGATCGTCGGGACGCTCAGCGGCGGCGGCATCGTTTCCGTGCGATCCGTGAGGGCGCCAAGGTATTGAACCGCAATCCTTCCACTGGCGAAGTTCGGCTGCCGTGCCTCGACCTGAACCTCGTGGACGTCTCCCGGCGCCAACTGCACGCCCGGTATCGAGCGGATGATTCTCGTCGTGCCAGTGGACAGCGAACCTGTCATGAAGGCATCCGTTCCGATCGGCGTCCGCAGCCAGATCTCGACCTTGAACTCATCGTTCGCGAGCGTGTTGCCGATCGTCAGGTTCGATTGCGCGGGCGCCATCGCCTCGCCGCCGTTGAAGTCGAACACGGGGATAGCGGAGCTTGCTGGAGGATTCTGGTTGCGGCGTAGGATCCATGTGTCCGGCGTGAAAAAGACCTCGCCGAACATGTTTTGGGTGAGCGCGCCCTTGGCCGCGAACAGGTCGACGACCTTGTCCGGAATGTTGGTGAACGAAAAGCTGGTTGTGCCGAAATCGATACGAGCGCCAGCGCCTCCAATTCTGATTAACGCCGACGTACCCGCCACGAGGCCGGCAACGGAGGCGGACGCCGCCTTCGCTCCGTCGTATGTTCGGGTCGTCGCGTTGGCAAACTCCGAGCGCGTCGCGTACTCGACCCACACCTGATAGAAGAACGGCGCTTCGTCATACGCATAGGCGATGGCGAGTTTGTCGGTGGCGTTGAACGTGTACGACCCGGCGACTCCCGTGGCCGTCTGCCAGAGGTAGCCCTCGTTCTGGTAGGCCAGCCACACAGGACCGCCGTTCACCGGGAACGGGTAGGTGAGCGGCGCGGTCGCCGGCGGCGGGATGACATTCAGCGTGAAGTCCGTTGTCTGCGTGCCGGCCAGTCCGGGCGCCGTTCCCGACACCGTGATCGGATACGAACCGGGCGTAGTTCCGGCCGCTGCGGCGAGCGTGATCGCAGCATTGCTTCCCGTCGTTTGCGCCTGGCTCAGCGTTGCCGTCACGCCGGCCGGCTCCCCGGACACCGAGAGCGAGACGTTGTCGGCATGACCGTCAATGCGCTGGACGAGCACGGTCACCTGCGCGCCGCCGCCCTGCGCCGCGGTCGCCGGAGCGCCGTGCGTACTCAGCGTAAAGCTCCCCGTCACGCCGATGGTCAAGTCGACGGTCGCCGTGCGTGGTTCGAGTCCCTCGCCAGTGCCGGTGATGGTGAGCGTGGCGGACCCCGGCGCCGCGGTGCCTGAAACCGTGAGCCGGAGTTCGCTCGACTCGAGCCCCGACTGAACGATCTTCGGGCTGAACACCGCCGTCACCCCCGTGGGCGCCCCATCGACGTCGAGTATGACGGGCTTCACGAAGTCCGTCCGCACGACCGTGATCACGATCGTGTCCCTGCCGCTCTGGCCGAGCGTGAGCGCCTGGTCCGACAGGCTCAGGATGAACGAACCCTCCTTGCTGCCGGTGAGCGCGTCGCAGCCCGACAGCGAGAGGATCGTGCATGCGGCGAGGGCGCGAAGTGCGGCGGTGCGCATCGTCAACTTCTCCAACGGACAAAAAGGAAGCCCGGCGAAGCAACGTGTGTGCGCTTCGCCGAGCTTGGAAACTACGCCAACCCAGGTCCTTGTATACAGCCGACCGACGACGTCAGACGGGGAACAGCATCTCGCGGTACTTCGGCAACGGCCACATGTCGTCGTCCACGACCACCTCGAGCGCATCGCATGCGGCCCGGACCGACGCCATGGCATCGGCCACCTTGCTCGTGAGGAACGCCGCCTGCGCCGCCGGGTCGTCATGCATGTGCTCGGCCTTCGACACCACGGCCTCGAGCGCGGCGCGCTCCGTCTGGAGGCTCTTGATGAGCTTCATGACGCCGGCGGCAGCGGACACCTGCGGCGCGTTCTTGATGCCGGCCTGGCGCGCCTTGGCGGCGGCGTCGAGCAGTGAGGCCGAATACGAGAACGCCGCCGGCAGCACCAGCGTGTCGACCAGTTCGCGCTGCGTGTTCACCTCGATGAGGATGTCCTTGATGTAGCGTTCGAGGCGGACATGGTAGCGCGAGTCCAGCTCGGCTTCGCTGAGGATGCCGAGCGAGGTGAGGCACTTCTTTGCCTCCCTGGTCGCCAGCTGCGCCAGGGCTTCCGGCGTGCGGCGCAGGTTCTTGAGGCCGCGCCTGGCCGCCTCCTTCACCCACGCGTCGGAGTAGTTGTTGCCCTCGAAACGCACCGCGCTGGTGTCCTTGAACGCCTTGCGCACGACCTTGAGCACGGCGTCGTCGGTCTTCGGCGTCTTCTTGAGCTCGGCCTTGATCTCCTCGGTGAGCTCGCCGCAGGCCTCCGCCACGGCCGCGTTGAGCAGCACGATGGGGAAGGCGATGGACTGCGACGACCCCACGGCCCGGAACTCGAACTTGTTGCCGGTGAACGCGAACGGCGACGTGCGGTTGCGGTCGGTGGTATCGCGGCGGATCTCCGGCAGGCGCGCGACGCCGAGCTTCATCATCTCCTCCTCGGCGCTCACGGAGCCCTTCCGGCTGATCATCGACTCGATCATGGCCGTGAGCATCTCCCCCATGAAGACCGAGATGATGGCGGGCGGCGCCTCGTTGGCGCCGAGGCGATGCTCGTTGCCCGAGGTGCCGATGCCGGCGCGCAGCATGCCGGCGTGCTTGTGCACGCCCTTGAGCACGGCGGCGAGGAACACGAGGAACCGGATGTTCTGGTGCGGCGTGCGACCCGGCTTGAGCAGGTTGACGCCGTCGAGCTCGTGGTCGTCGGCCATGATCGACATGGACCAGTTGCAGTGCTTGCCGGAGCCGTTGATGCCGGCGAACGGTTTCTCGTGCAGCAGCGCCTGGAGGTCGTGCCGCAGCGCCACCCGGCGCAGCGTTGCCATGACGAGCTGGTTGTGGTCGACGGCGACGTCGGTCTCTTCGAAGCGCGGCGCCATCTCGAACTGGCTCGGCGCCACTTCGTTGTGCCGCGTCACGATCGGCACGCCGAGCTTGTAGAGCTCCGTTTCGACTTCGGCGATGCAGGCCTGGATGCGCTCGGGAATGCCGCCGAAGTAGTGGTCTTCCAGTTGCTGCCCCCTCGGGGGCGGGGCGCCGAGCAGCGTGCGGCCCGACATCACCAGGTCGGGGCGCATCGCGAAGTGCGCCCGATCGATGAGGAAGTATTCCTGCTCGGGTCCGAGCGTGGTGAACACGCGCTGGACGCCCTTGTCGCCGATGAGCTGGAGGAGCTCGATGGCCTTGGCGCTGAGCGCGTCGGTGCTGCGGATGAGCGGCGTGATCTCGTCGAGCGCCTCGCCGTTATAGCCGACGAAGACGGTGGGAATGCAGAGCGTCTTGACGCCCGCCCACTCGGCGATGAACACCGGGCTCGCCGGGTTCCACGCGGTGTAGCCGCGAGCCTCCCACGTGGCGCGCAGTCCGCCCGAGGGGAACGAGGAGGCGTCCGGCTCGCCCTGCACGAGCTGCGACGCGCTGAACGACTCCATCGGCTGTCCGTCGTCGAAGGAGAGGAACGCGTCGTGCTTTTCGGCGGTGAGGCCCGTCTGCGGCTGGAACCAGTGGGTGAAGTGCGTGGCGCCGCGGCCGATGGCCCACTCCTTGATCACGGCGGAGACGCGGCCGGCGACGTCGAGGTCGAGCTTCTTCCCGAGGCGCACCGCGGCGACGATCTTCTCGTAGGCGTCGCGCGGGAGCTTGTCCCGCATCTGCCGCACGCCGAAGGTGTTCACGCCGAAGTAGTCGGAGACTTTCGCGGGCATTCCGTTCTGCATCATTGCGGGGGGTGCTTTGGGTGTGCGGCTCGCGAGTTCCCGGGTGAGCGCCTTGCGGGTCTGTGCGGTTTTGGGGGGCATTTTGGGCCGGTCGCCTCTCGTTCAGGTGATGTGCAATTCGTGCGTTTTGAGCACGAAACTGACATCAAAAGTGCAAGAACGGGGCCAAGAACTCAACAATTACGCGCAGAATGTGTCGAATCAGCGCTAAGGCCTGGCGGTGACGACCAGCGTCCCCCGCATGGAGGGGTGCGCGGAGCAATAGTACTGGTAGGTGCCGGCTTCGGACACGTCGAACGTGAACGACTGACCGAACTGCAGGTCGCCGGAGGCCCACCGGCCGGCCTCGAAGAACACGGTGTGGACGAAGCGATCCTGGTTGATCCACGTGACGCGATCGCCGGTCATGAGCGTCAGGATGCCCGGCGAGAAGCGGAACTGCGTGACCAGCACCCGGTGCGCCTGCGGCGCGGGGCGGCCGCGGCGAAACTGGGTGCAGGCGACGACCGCCGCGGCGCCCAGCAGCAGGACTCGCGCAATCACCGCCCGCGCAATCACCGCCGGCGGTCGCCGGCGCCCGCGACCGCCACGTAACCGGCCCAGTAGAACGGGTGCGCTGTCTCCGCGACACTTCGCAGCGCGACCTGGGCATCGCGAACCGCGGTCGCGGCGGACCCGCCTGAGGCAAGCGTCGTGTAGAACACACCGGCGAAGTTGGCGCTCGACGCGCCCACCGGCCAGCGGGTGGCCACGACGGCGCCGGCGCCGGCAGCCAGAAAGGCGCGCGACAGTCCCATGAGCCCTTCGCCGGCGAGCAACTGGCCCGACAGGCTCTCGCACGCCGCCAGCACCACCAGCTTGCCGTCGAACGACAGCGCCCCGATCTCACCCACGTGGAGCAGTCCATCGGACGCGCGGTCGGACTCGAGGCGCAGGTGCGCGGCCAGCGGGGTACGGTCCACCGCCTCGGCGTGCGCGGCAAAGTGCACGACTCCGGCGCCCGCGGCCGTGCGCGACAACCGGCTCTCGGCTGCGGCTGCGCCCCCGGCCTCGGTGATGCGTCCGCGCCACGCGGATCGAATGCGGGCCCGCTCGGCGGCCACGCCCGGAACGTCGGTCCAGACGAGCGCCAGCGACTGCGACGACCACGAGGTCGGGCCGCGGCCGACGAGCGCAAGCGAGAGGCCGTAGTCGATCTCGAGATCGTCGAGGAGGTAGCGATCCGGCGCGGGCCGCAGCGCGGCGAACGGCACGTGTGCCACCGGCCCGTCGGGAATCACGGTCAGTCGACGGACACCGCCAAGCGCCTCGCGCAGCGGCGCGAGCAGCGCAGCGTGGAGCCGCATGGCGGCGTCATCGTCGAACCGGGCGCGCGCCAGGTCGACGCGCTGGCCGCGGGCGCTGAAGCCGGTAACGATGCTGCGGGCGAGCGCCGCGAGGGTGTCGTGTTCCGCGTGCAACGGCATGACGCGCACGCCGGTGCGTCGAACGATGATCGCGGCCGTGGCGCCCGGCAGCACGGTGTAGTCGACGATCGCCTGATCCGCGTCGAGCGAGGCGATGAGGCGCGGCAGGTCGAGGCGCGGCTGGGTGGCGCGGGTGCGCGCGGCGAGCGCCAGGGCGGCGCCCTTTCGCCTTGCCGACCACAGCGCGGCGTCGGCGGCCGACCCC
>Ga0187893_10006279_pt1 | contig 20470 bp, 12 predicted proteins | sample MA1701074metaG_FD_139574 | JGI IMG/M metagenome (GOLD analysis project Ga0187893, IMG submission 139574) | White microbial mat communities from a basaltic lava cave in the Kipuka Kanohina Cave System on the Island of Hawaii, USA - MA170107-4 metaG ...
ACTTTATCATAGCTATAACCATAAGCTCTTTGCACGCCGTCGCCCTTGCTGCGCCATTTGGCACCGGCTATATTGCCGTTGTATTGATTATTATTAAAACCCCAGTCATAAGCCAACTCCATTCCAAACCATCTGTCTGTCTCATTGCTGGCATTACCATTCGCATAATATTTATTAATACCTTTTAGCCACCCGCGGATATTGTAAGTATAATCGAGCTTTTCTACTGGCTGGCTGGTATAGGCGCCATTCACATCTTTCTTTTTGCCCAGTTCTTTGGTTTTTAACTGACCTAACTCATCATATTCATTTTTTGCGATCAGCGCTTTCTTAGCAGTTTCATCATTGATGGTTTTCCAGGTTTCCAGCAGGCGGCCTGCATGATCATATTCCATATTGGTTTTGATCTTTACCTGCGCTGCCGAAGGATTGTTGTGCACCAAATAACTTGTCAGCACTTTGCCGGTAAAATCATAACGGTTAGTCACTATATCCGTTCCTCCCTTGCCGTTTTCGGATTGTGCCTGGATCAGTCTTGCTTTTTCATCATAATAATTCACTGTTGCGAGGAAAGCTCCTGCAGCAAGATCGGTTGTGCTTTCAAGCACTCTTACTTTGGTACCGGTTACCATTCCCTTTACATTTGTTGAATTTTGTGAAGGCAAGGTTTCTGCATGCAGGTTGTTGCCGGCATCAAGCTGGCTGTTGTAAGATGTATTATAAGTTTTATTTGTCCAGTTGTAGGTGTCGTAGTACGTAATGGTAAGTGCAATAAAATTGCTGCCCGAAGGAAGCGGGTTATCGGCTACCGTGATGCTTTCTGAAAAGTTGCTTCCATTGGCCGGCAGAATCTCTGCAATAAAATCAGCGCCGGCTTCTGTTTCAAAACCATTTTCAAAACTGATGCTACCGGTAGCTTCATACTTGTCTCTTCCTGTTTCGCGGATATTAAATGCTGCGTCGGCAGGCCTTACTGAGGGTGTGCTCCCGCTAACTGGGATGCCAGATTCACCACTGCTAATTCCATTCACATAAGTTTGCAGCGCATCTCTATTGTCTGTGTAATTGATTATGCCCGTCATTACTGGCCGGTTCAAAGCATCGTATAAGGTAGTCAGCCACCGATTGCTGTTACGCATATTGGCATCTTGTGTAAATACCAGGCGGTCACGTTTATCATATACCATATATACCCAACCGGCACCGGGTACTTTTTTAGCGATCATCCGCAGCCTTGCATCATATTCATAACGGAAGCAGAGCTCATTGATGATATCAGTTGACAGTTGCCAGTTGGCAGTTGGCAGTTGAGCTACAGCTTTAGGTGGCATTACAAAACGGAGCTGATTCAAATCATCATATACATAGTAGGTGCATAAAAAACCGGTGTAGCCACTGTAGTCAGAAGCAATGGTTCCTACCTGTACTTTTTTCAGGATCACCTTGCCTTCTTTGTCTTTGTATTCTACCACTGCATTGCCGGCTTCATCAATTGTTACATTCTTAAATAATTCTCCATTACCATAAGGATCAGTCCGGTTTACAGGAATATTGATAGTAACATCATTATTAGCATAAGTGAGAGCATTGTTTGTTATATCCCAAATGCGGACATCGTCTGTAGTTGTATTGATAAGATATTTTTGATTAATTGCTTTTTCGGAGGAACTGCCATAACTGCCTGCCCAACTGTTGCCGGGAGCAAAAGCTTTTTGTACACGATTGAGCGGTGAAGCTTCAAATTCTGTTCGTCCATATAAAGCTAATTCCCCGTTGTACATCAATTCGCCAGCGGCGTCTTTATATAGATTTTTATAAAAGTTATCCTGGTCGGTAAAGGCACTTAATTTGAACTTCCCATCGTCTGTTGTTCCATTACTTTGCACATAAGGTAAATATTTGAACATCTCTCTTCCAAAATCGTCATACACCACTGGTGATACCAAATCTTTTGGTGAAGCACCGGTACTTGCCTGCCGGACTACTGTTTGCAGTGGCCTTCCTAATCCATCAAAATATTGAGTGGCTTCTTTTACATGTTGATAACCTGCGGTCATCATAGTATTGGCGTCCTGGTAAGGGCCCATTGCTTCCCAGGTGCGGACATAGTTTACCTTTATGCCGGAGGTATAATCCGATGGTTTGGTTGCTACCTGGCCGGTTGGAGCTGATGCCTGCGTTGCCGAGGAAGGTTTATTAGATACAGGCTGGCCTAGCACGACATTGCTTATGTATAAGAGTATAATGACAGGAAAAATTCTTTCCGACTTAAGCCAATCAATTTTTACCATACAAGTAGTTTTGGTTTTGTTCTGCTTAGTGACCGCTTTTCAAATAAGTTATTTTTCTATTGTTGTTCCTGGTATTTATAATCAAATGATTTGATAACATTCTTATCCTTATCCTTTATATACTTTAAGCGACCAAAGCTGTCGTATTCATAATAAGTTGTGCGGTTGTTGGTATCTGTTTGACTTGTCATTCCTATTAATGGCTCATAGGTATAGGTTGTCATTTGTGCAGTAGCTGGATAGAATCGTACTTCATCTACCTGGCCGCTTATATTAATGTCATAAGTATTGTTGCTTACGGTTACCGTATTTTTTTGTAGGATCCAAGTACTGCCGGATTTTTGCCAGTAACTAAGTATAAAGGATCCGTTAGTGAGATTGCTTAGTGATTCTGAATATCCATCTGTTTTGCTTTTCCTTCCGGTTCTGCTGTCACCATCTAAGCTGTTGCCTTCGGCGTCTTCAAATGAAGTATGTAAAATATCACTTGCCTGCCCATTGATAACTTCAGCTATGGGATAAGTATTGTTATACCCCCAGATGTAAGACTGTTTTATATTATTATCTTTCTGCTGTTCCAATAAATTACCAAGATTGTCATATGCGATAAACCTTATCCTGGTTTCAATCGGGTTAGCGCCCTGCTGAACTTTTATTTTTTCGGGCTTCAAGATCAGGCCACCCCAGTTTTTATAAGTGATAAGGGACCTTGTAATAAGATTGTTTGATTTATACTGTTCTGTTTGCAAAACAGGGCTTATAATATTCCGGTTTATCAATTCATCTATTGCGGCCGATTCCTCAGTAGTAAGTGGCGTGGCGTTATTGATATCCGTTTTTTCTAAAGGTGTTCTTGAGATAGTTTTTACAGTTTGTCCCTTACTGTTTACAGTTTCAATCCTTACAGGCTGTAAGTTATCAGGATTGTCATAAAAATTAGTTGTTGTTGTTGTTAGCGGATTAAGCCCGTTTTCGTCATATACCGTTTGTATAGAACTGCTATGCATAACCTGTTCCGAAGTTGTGTTGTAACAAACTTTTAGAATGCCACAGTCACCATAGATCTGCGTGCAAGTCGCTGCACTGCAATCATTGTTTGTTGAATAGTTTCTATATATTCCCGCTTTAAAAGAAGCAATGACTGCTTTGGATGTAAAACTATAGGTATTAGTTTCTTCTTTCAGTTTTATATTGAAAGAATTGTATTCCGTCTGTTTCAATACTAGTCCTCTTCTCCATTCCCTAGAATCAGTAGGGGGATAAGGAAAAATTTCAGTTTCGCTTAGTCCATAGTCCGTTTCATTGGAAAACTGGGTAACTGTTTTACCTTTTGTTCCATTATTTCCGTATAGCGTAGTTACTTTTCCATAACCAACAGTTCCTCCCTGTACATTACCCAATGAAAACTTTGTTGAAGAATTCCTGGTTACGATACGATTTTCACAGGAAGTATATGTAGGGAATTCACCCGGGTTTTGGTGTACATCTTCGCAGGTCAGTTCTTCCGTTTCAGTAAAATAAAGCTTCTCAATATCAATTGGATTGATTATTAGCGGGTTTTCATACACAAAATTCTTTTCAACACTTTTAGTAGCATCCACTCCATCATAATCAACCATCTTATTTAAACGCAATCCGCCTGTGTTCCTATTTACAGGCTGAAAACCATGTGATTTCTCATACTCAAAAGATGCTGATGCAATAATTGCATCTGTAGATCCAAAACTTCCCTGATCTGCATTTGTTGATATTCTTAGTATATAAGTACCAGGATCAATGATATTAAAACGGTTGCTTCCACTAAAATTTGACTCGCCTGTGCCCGATGTGTATCCTGCAATAACGGTTTGCGTACTACTTTTACGTACTGTTGCTGAAACTGTTGTACCAGGCAGGTCATTAAAAATGTTAGGGCTGATATATGATTCGAAATTGAGCACTACATTTTGTGCTTTGGTTATAGTAAATGTCCATTCCTGAACCGTAGTAAAAGGGTTGCTTATTGATGTAAGGTTTAGTTGCACCAGCCCGGTAGTATCAACAAATATCTCTGCTGTATCAGGTATGGAGTTAGCTTCAAAATAAAAAGTCGTTTTACCGCCGGTCGGATATTCGATGCATTGTAAAATTTCCGCTTGGGAATAATTGCCATCGCCCTCCCTGTTTCCACCTTTCTCATAGTTAGGTGGATTAAAGCCAGCATTAGGATAATTAGCAAAAACAAGAGGAGGTAATGAATAAAAATATTTGGGCAACAACGTTGTATTTCCGACCGCTCCATTATAAAAACCCCAGTGATCCTGCGCAAAGGACCGGCGGGATGGTAGTGCCAGGGAATTATAGGTAAACATCCATTTGTTATCAACCACGGAATTAACCGACATTTTTTCTAAGCTGGCTAGTTTTAATCTTTTCTTGTAATAATTTTTATCTGCTTCTACTACTTCTGCCCAATATTCGTTACTGGAAACACTTTGCGAATAGTTATAATTGAATTGATATTTTTCTATATATTGGTTTTCTGTTTTTGAAAATATTTTTATTGTCGATATTGCTTTGCTTCCTTTTAAATCCTGTCGGCTGGCTGTTTCAAGCTCAATGTCTATTCTTCCTAAAGAGGATTCAATCGTTGAAACAGTTAACATAGTTACCTGCTGTTTTTCAAGATTATTTCTTCCACTATAGTCTGGAATATAAACGGTGCATGGTATTCCATTATCGTTGTGTATTGTAGACAAGTTGGATTTTAAAAAATCACTCTGTGAAAAATAAGAATCCTGCTCGACATAAGCAGAGGTATAAGTAAAACTGATCACTTCGCCGGTTGTTGAGGTGATTGATTTTAAGAGCCAGGAGGTAACCAGGTAGCTGGCGCCAATATCAAATCTCGGGTTAGTATTTGTTTCGTAACAACCGCTACCACCAAACAAAAGTTTTGTTCCGTCTTCAAAAGTCACTGTCCAGCTGACATTCTCCGGAGATGTTGCCATTGATAAATAATTGGCAGTGATTTTTACCTTGCTGTATGGTGTCGGGATAATTGTTCCATCCGCTTTGAAGAAAAAATTGAATGACCTTCCGAGTGCATTAAAGGAGTAGAGGTCTTGCTCTGAGTCAGCTTGTCCTTTTGCCGAAGCTACTTTATGGTCAGCCGCATTCCCACTATTAACAGGCATAGAACACAGGTCATTTTGATTTGTATATAGCTGTCTTTTAGCAAAATATCCCAGTGACGGGTCATCATCAGGCCAACTTCTTACACTCCTGGAAATCATTCCTCCTGCATTCAGGTTCCAGCCTAGCCCTACAGAGGAAGCAATATCACCTACTTTATTACCGGCAGCATGATAGCTTAATGATACCGGGACTGACAGGGAACGACCCTTTAATTCATAAATCGGAATATTGATATTGGGTAGTCCAGTATAGAGACTGACTGGCCATTCTCCATATTTTCCCAATGAAGAAGCATTGGGAGACGGGGGTACTACATTTCTGAGGTTGTCGATCCTGTCTTCATTAGTTTGTGCAATAGCATTGAATGCCATATTCAAAAACAACAGACTTATTATCAGCTTTATTTTTATGCCCATATAATAAAAAATCTCGTTAGAAATTATATCCGATTCTGAATTTTAGTGGCTGGGTGCGTGGCATTTGCTGGTAACTCAAAAAATCCCACAACAACTGCAGCTTCGTTTTCTTAAAAAACTTTGCCTTTAAAGAGACAACCTTGCTAAGTCCAATCAATCCACTCCGCTGAAATGCATACAGGCCTTTTAATTCTTCAATTCTCTTAAATTCACTTCTGTAGTTCATCTCATATCCACAACTCAGCCAAAACGACCCGGCACCCTTCCCGAACTTCGTTCCCGACCGTCGGTCGCCTCCAAAAGGGGAAGTGAGCTTCCACTCCATAAAACTTCTAAGACCAACGCCCTGATGGGTTATATTGATTTGCTTAATATTCTGCCCCCAGCCAACCTTGTAACTGCTGCCAATGCCAATGGTTGATCTGTCATTTAATTTATATCCGGCTGATAAGCCTATGTCGCTGGTGACAGGGAAGTAACCATTTGATTTTTGTGACTGGATGTTCGTGCCTAACTCAATTCGCTTCCAAAATGATTTTGTTTTTTGCGAGTTAGGTTTAAAGTCAGGCAACTCCTCTTCACTGTTGTTTCCTCCCAACTTGGTTATTTTATCTTTTAACTGGTTTAGCTCGGCCTGTGCTGCTTGTATATTTTGAGAAAATTGTTGTCTTGCATCCGGGCCTGCTGCTGCAATCTGTTGCTGAACGAAATTGTTAACCTGGGTTCTCGTTTGTAAACCAGCAAGAGAACCTCCTCCGGCTCCTCCAAAGGAGGAAGGATTATCTCCAGGTAAACGGAACAGTGAAGCCAGCATACTGTTTTTCCTCATAAAGTCTTTGAACATCTTTGAACTATTCAAAAGTTCAATGGTTTTACGTTCCATTTTTTTGTGATCGCTTAACATGCTTTTGTACTCATTAAGCTGCTGGTTGTAGTAATGTGCTTTTTTGTTTAGCTGCTTTAGTTCTTTTGCAAACCCAAGCTGACCTAACTGTTCTTTGAGGTAAGTTCTTCTTTCTTTCAAAAATCTTTTCAGATCTTCTGCTTTTTGAAACTGGCCCTCTAATCCTTTTACCTTATTGGTTGCTTCGCTTAATTGTTTTTGTGATTGTTCGCCAGGAAGCAGCTTTGAACCTTGCAGGAATTTCAGTGAAGAAGACATTGTGTCCAATGAGGAAATGTATTTCTGTGCGCCGGGTGTTTTCAGTTTTTCTTCAAGCTGTTTGTACCTGCTATCAACATCGCCAAATACTGTTTCCGCTCTTACTGAATCAATTTTTCCAAGCTTTGCTTTCATCTTCTGTTCCTGCCTGTGCAATTGCTGCAAAAGCTTTGCAGTTTTTTTATCTAGCTTTTGCTCCAGTTGATCCGCTTTGTCCGAAACCTTATGAGGGTATGCTTTCAGCGCCTTTATTGCTGATGCATTGATGGTGTTCTGCGAACGGACTACCAGCAGCAGCAAGATGGCAACAGAAAGGAGTATGACCTGTTTCAGATTCATTGAGTTTGGATTATACAGAAGCAAACTGTTTTTTGGATACCTGAATTCTGTTCCGGTGTTGGAAGAAGGGAACAGAGTTCCGTTGTCCTATTTAGACTGCGACAGTTTTTGTATTTTTTCTTCGAGTTCTTTTATTTTTAATTGCATCTGTTCATTCGCCTTATTTTGCTCAATCAAATACAGTGTCAGCTCTTCGATCTTCTTCAACAGCATAGCTTGATTGTCGCCGAGGTTAAGGCCAGTCTCTTCCACCTCCCTGGCAGAAGGAATATCGGGCAGATGCTTATGTTCACTGATATATTTTTCTACATCCTGCAACGTGGGAAGTTTGTATTTATCAGCAAATACATAGTCGGGCCAATTGGCTACATCTACTTTTACCTTCCGGGTTTTAATGCCGGCCTCTACATAAAGTTTGTAACTCGCATCGTTAACATTTGTAGTGCCTATTCCAATGCTGCTTCCATTATCAAACAGTATGCTATTCCCGATCGCATTTGATGCAGTAAATTTGGGAATGTAGTTAGTGGTTCCATTGATAGTGCCGCTGCCGCCACCGCCTTCAGTGGGATTAAAAACAACATCAACCCAATAATTACTCTTTCCACTACTTGATGCAGGGAAACCTGAAGTGCCATATTTATATAAACCATTCGCCCCATCTTCACCATCTGCAAGTGCTTTGATAGAGCCGTTGGTAGCAGCATTAGTAAAGAATTGAGAGGTGGAGGCATAATGTCCCGATGGACTGTAAATGGATGCAACATACGTAACACCAGCCTCGATGGTTATGGCCTGTGAAAGTGCCATCTGCTGCCATCCGGATGAAGTTTCACCAGTAAAAGTGATTTCAGCCAGTTTTGTTCCGGCGCTTGTCCATAAGCTTCCAACATGCGTGCCGGTGGTACCGGCCCCTTTATAATAACGTATCGCGGAAATCGTACCACCTTGTGTGGTTCTGAATTTGACACCCACTTCAATGGATTGCCCATCGTTGTTAAGCGCCTCTCCGGGCTGATCTGTTGGCTGAAATATCGTGATTGGCAGAAAGGGTGCTGGCTTATTTTTAAACCCACCATCTCCCTCGCCTGCTATTGCGGGAGTTAGAAACATTATCGCTAATAACACTGCCAAGCAGCCATGCAGTAACCGAAATGATAGCCTATAAGATGTACTTGTTGTACAGCCAGGGTTTTGTCCGGATTTAACGTCGTTGTTACGCTTGTTAAATTCGGAGCTCAAGATTGGTATTTGTTTTTAATGATGCAAGTATTTGTACAAGAAAATTTTTAATAAGTGTTTTTCGCAATCATACAAAATTGCCTTTTCATTCTTATTTTATTCATCAAGTGAAATAATTGAATTATTTTTCTTAAGCGATAGCAGATGAGATTTTAATGAATGCCAAGCAAGAGTTTTAGCCGGGGCAGACATTTTTTTTAGCACTTTGATTTTTCGAATAATGTTCAATGAAATAATCTAACTTTCCTGCTGAAAAAAATAACTACAAGTTTATGCGCCCCGATCTTTCCCGTGTTGGCATTTCTTTTCATAATTATATTAACCAGGTATCTGAAGATGACCTGATGGAAGCGTTTGCAAAGCAAAGCGCTTCATTTATTCGCTTTCTTGAAACCATTCCGCCGGAGAAATATGACTACCGCTATGCCGAAGGCAAGTGGAGCATACGGGAAGTGCTGCAACACATCATTGATACCGAAAGAGTGTTTGCTTACCGTGCTTTGCGATTTGCAAGAAAAGACGCTACTCCCCTTCCCGGCTTTGATGAAAATTTGTTTGCTGCAAATTCTAAAGCCGATACAAGAAACTGGGATAAGCTGGTGGAAGAATTTACTGTGGTAAGAAGATCATCCGAGTTATTATTTCAGTCATTTGATGAAGAGCAATTAGAGTCAGGTGGTATTTCATCCGGCAATCCCAATTATGTTTTGGCATTAGGTTTTGCTATTGTTGGCCATGCTGCGCATCACCAGCGAATAACGAAAGAAAGGTATTTGTAAGCGATTTTTATTTATACCAAATAAAAAACCGTTCCCGGCAAGAGAACGGTTTTTGTGTTTATCTGCAAAAAATTTATTTCACCTGGTCTATCAATCCTTTGAACGTTTCAGGATTGTTCATAGCCAGATCAGCCAATACTTTACGATCAAGAGTGATTCCTTTTTTATTCAGCTTGCTGATAAATTCAGAATAGGTCAAACCTTCTGCACGAACAGCCGCATTGATACGAGCAATCCATAAAGAACGGTATTCTCTTTTCTTTAGCTTACGACCTACAAACATATAGGTCATACCTTTTTCTACTACGTTTTTGGCAACGGTATACACGTTTTTACGTTTGCCATAAAAACCTTTGGCTTGGTTTAATATTTTTTTGCGGCGTGCCCTTGAGGCTACTGCATTTTTTGAACGGGGCATATAAAAGAGTTTTTAAGTTTTAAAGAATGTTAGTCATTAAGTCATCAGTCATTGAAGTCATTTTAAGTCATTGAGGTCATTTTAAGTCATTGAAGTCATTTTAAGTCATTGAGGTCATTTTATGGTCGTCAATTGACTTATTGACTCATTGACTTAAAGAATGTTAGTCATTAAGTCATCAGTCATTGAAGTCATTTTATAGTCGTCAATTGACTTATTGACTCATTGACTTACTTCAATCTCAACAGGCGTTTTACAAAATCAACATGAGATTTGGCAACAGTGCCATCCATTCTCAAATTGCGTTTACGTTTTGTTGATTTTTTTGTCAGGATGTGACGCTTAAAACTCTTTTGATGCATGATCTTTCCGGTAGCCGTAACGGTGAAGCGTTTTTTGGCACTGGAGTTTGTTTTTACTTTAGGCATTTTTACCCAGTATTAATAATTATACCCTTGAGGTGTTTCCGCACAGGCGGAACCCTTATTGAACCTCTTCAGGAAATGTTAGCCTTGCTTATAGAAGGCTTAAAAACAAGAACTTTTTTCAAAATCCGCTTAGGATTTTTTGGGCTGCAAAGATAAGGGTGCAAACTGTTGCTGCCAAAGCATTGTCCAATAAAAATGAGGGTCATTCAACAGACCCTCATTAAAAGCCAAATAATATGCTTAATGCTCTTATTCCTTAGGATTCAAAGCATTGTCAATTCTGACAACAATATCCTGAAGATGATAACGGGTCATTGAATCATTTACGCCGGTGGATGCGGCTTTTATTTCATTTCTTAAATTGGATAAATGAGCCCTTACTACACTCTTAATATCAGAGTTTTCAATATTTGCCGTAGAACCACCGCCGCCTAACACAATCGTAATAGTGCCGGCATTACTGTTTTTTGGCGAAGCAAGCAGATCACCCAAAATATTCACATAAGACTTTTGAAGGTTTCTTCGATAGACATCAGTCCTGCCCCTGGCTGGTAGTTCAGACCAGATGCCTTTTTTCAAATCGCCCAGCATATCAAGGATGGTATATGCGACGGCGCCCTGTTTTGCCTCCGCATCAATTAGCTTTGACAAATTACGTGTAGCCAACAACCGGTTCAGCACATTGTCCTGCAAACCGCTAATAGTGCTAATGGCGTTGATACCGGTTTTGTCAAAAATATCATTATCAAGCAGCCATGTGGGTGTAGCAAATAATTGACGATTCAGAAACTCAACCGCTTCTCTTTGTTTTGCCTTTGGCACATTTTCATAAACCGGGCCCTGCTCTTCTACCATCTTGGGTGTTTCCATTATACCGCCTACATATTTTGCCACATGCCCCATATACATTGTAAACTGACCCGTCAACTGATTATACATGTCACGAAGATTTGTATAATCCTTATTTGGTTCTTTAGTCCATTCTTCAAGATTGGGAACAATGCGCTGCAGATTTTTTATGCCATACATCGCCCCTTTCATACCATCATCACCCACCTGTTCTCTTTGCGAACGGGGATCATCATTATTTGTTTCTGTGCCAAACCAAAGACGATTGTCTTTTAATTTATCAATAACCCATTTATTTAGGTAGGGTTTTTCTTCGTCGGCCGATTTGAATTCAGGGAAATATTTATAACCCCATTCTATGGCCCAGGTATCATAATCACCGATACGGGGAAACAACCCTTTGCGGCTGATCTTATCTTCCGGCTGTGCTACATAATTAAATCTCGCATAGTCCATGATGGATGGCGTATGCCCATGTGCTTCCACCCAGGCTTTATCTCTTAATTTTTCAACGGGCACACTGGAACTTGATCCATAGTTATGCCTCAAACCAAGCGTATGACCTACTTCATGCGAAGAAACAAAGCGGATCAATTGCCCCATCAGTTCATTATCATAGATCATTTTTCTCGCAGCAGTATCAGTGGGTGCACATTGAATAAAATACCAGTGATGGATCAATTGCATTACGTTATGATACCAGTTGATATGGCTTTCCATGATCTCACCGCTGCGTGGATCGCTAATGCTGGGACCACTTGCATTAGCTACATCAGATGGTTTGTAAACTATGGCAGAATTGCGGGCATCTTCCAGGCTCCAGTCAGGATCTTCTTCTTTGGCAGGCGCCATTTTTCCAAAGATTGCATTTTTGAAGCCGGCTTTTTCAAATGCCGCCTGCCAGTCGTTCACACCCTGCACCAGGTAAGGAACCCACATTTTTGGCGTAGCCGGATCAATATAAAAAATGATCGGTTTTTTAGGTTCAACCAATTCACCCCGCTTATATTTTTCAATGTCCTCATCTTTTGGCTCCAATCTCCAGCGTTTCACCAGCAAAGCTCTTTCTACACCCTGCGGGTTTGCATCAAAGTCAGTATAGCCAACGGAAAAGTATCCAACCCGCGGATCATAATACCTGGCCTGCATTGGCTCTTTGGGAAGCATTACAAAAGAACAATTCATTTCTACCGTTACATTTCCGCCCGGTGTTAAGGCTGCACCGCCTATTGCAGGGCCACCACCTGATCTTCCATAAGTTTTTACGGTAGCTATTTCTATATTGATGGGAAATGAACGGATGCCAACGATATATGATTTATCCGTTTGCTGCGAACCAATACGCAATGCCGACTTTAATGCACTGCTGAAAAACAAAACATCATTATCGCCACTGATATAATCCGTCACATCAATCACTGTTCCTGCAGAGTCTTCCGACAAAGCCTTCACTTCAAAAGAAGCGGCAATGGGTTGAACGTTTGATTTGTTTACTGCAGTAAACATCGGGGAAGTAGAATCTTTGGAGTATTCAGCGAATGAAATAGTGCGCAGAAAAATTTTATTGCCGGGCCCTTTTTCAAAACGGATCACATTTCTGCCGGCTTCGTCGCCTGCATAGCCAAAAAATCCATTGCGCATACCGGCAGCCGCTTTTGCAATACGATTCACCACCAATATATCACGGCCCAGCAGGCTATCGGCTATTTCAAAAAAATATTTGTCTTCTACCTTGTGTACCTTAAAAAATCCTTCATCTGTTGCCGCCTTTGCAGTAATTACCTCTTTATAAGGCTTAGGCCCTGTAGCCGAACGCAAACTGAAAGGTGAAGATTTGGTGGAGTCTGTTTTTGGCTGAGCAATCGCAACAGCACTTAGAATGATTGCAAAACTGAAAAAAATAGAATGGTGGAAAGCTTTCAGCATTTATTGAATTATTAAGTTTAAAAATCAGCATACTAAGATACGCAAAGCATCAATGAACACATAGCTATTTGTAATTTTAGTATCAATGGCGAAATGCCAATATGAGCAGTGATAACAGAAGATAAAAAGATTACAAGTGGCCTCCTCCCCGAACTTCGTTCCTAACCTTCGGTTACCTCCAAAATAGGAGGCCACCAACACACACGCCTGCCTACCGGACAGGCAGGCTCGCTTTTCGAAGATTCGTTAGACTTCTGAAATTGTTTCACATTCAAATTTTCAAATCATTAATGTGATTTCAACATTCGGATTCTAAAGCCCCCTTCGGTCCCGATAAGTATCGGGATGGGGAGGCTCCAATTAAAAAACCCGGCGTTTGTCACCGGGTTTTTAATTATCTCTCTGATATTTTGTTTAACCAGCGTTATCAACTTTCCCTTTCTCTGCTTTCTTTTTTCCTTTTGGAGCAATCATTGCCAGCATTCTTCTTCCTTCCAGTTTGGGCATGCTTTCCAAAACGCCAATCTCCGCAAGACGCTCAGCAAATTTTAATAATAACAATTGGCCCCTGTCCTGGAATTGAATAGCCCGGCCTTTGAACTGCACATAAGCTTTTACCTTGTTGCCATCTTTCAAAAAGCCTTCGGCATGTTTGGCTTTGAAATCGAAATCGTGATCATCAGTATTGGGAGTAAAGCGAATCTCTTTTACTTCAGACACTTTACTCTTCGCCTTCATCTCCTTTTCTTTCTTCTTCTTATCGTAGAGAAATTTATTATAATCAATGATCTTACAAACAGGTGGATCTACTGTCGGAGAAATTTCCACCAGGTCAAGCTGTTGTTCCTGCGCTATACGCAGTGCATCCTGCGTGGAATAAATTCCTACTTCTACATTCTCGCCTACAAGCCTTACCTGTGGCACCCTGATAAAATGATTGATACGATGTTCGGCTTCTTTTCGGGGTACAAATCTGCCCCTGTTAAAGCCGCCTGGTCTGTTGAATCCGCCACCGCCTGGCTTTTGAAAACCTCCTGGTTTTTGAAAGCCGCCCTGGCCTGGTGGTCTGTTGAACCCGCCTCCGGGTTTTTGTGGTACTGCCATTTACGTTTTTTAAATGAACCCCGTCCTGAAGGGGAATTGAATTTTTATAGTTTTAAAATATACCTCGTACAGGAATTTGAGGTATTGAAAATACAATTTATTCTGCTCTTCGTTCCTTTATTTCTATTGACAATTCTGCAATAAATTCATCCACATTTTTTACACCTGCATCGCCTTTACCCTGTTTTCTTACTGCTACTTTGTTTTCATTCATTTCTTTTTCGCCTACTACAAGCATGTAAGGAACCTTCTGCAATTCTGTATCCCGAATTTTCTTGCCAATCTTTTCCTGCCTGTCATCTACTTCTGCACGAATATCTGCATTTTTCAGCGTTTGCATTACAGACTGTGCATAACCTAAAAACTTATCACTGATCGGAAGCACTTTTACCTGCAGCGGCGCCAGCCATGCGGGAAATTTACCGGCATATTGCTCTAATAAAAATCCAATAAAACGTTCATGTGTTCCCAATGGCGCACGGTGTATGATCAATGGTGTTTCTGCTTTATTATCCGGAGTTGTGTATTGCAATTTGAAACTGCGGCCCTGCGAAAAATCAACCTGGTTGGTAGCCAGTGTAAATTCACGGCCAATTACACTGAATATCTGTACATCAATCTTAGGTCCGTAGAAAGCAGCTTCATCCTGCACTTCTACAAAAGGAATATTCGATTCGGTCAAAACATTACGCACCATGGTTTCCGTTTCTTTCCATAGCTCCGGTTCATTCACATATTTTATGCCCAATTTATCAGGCGAATGAAGCGATAACCGCATCACATATTTTTCTATACCAAAAATTTTAAAATATTTCAGGTACATATCATTTACTGCACGAAACTCATCATTGAATTGCTCTCTTGTGCAATAAATATGCGCATCATTCATGTGCAGACAACGCACCCTCATTAAACCAAATAACTCACCACTTTGTTCATAGCGATAAACAGTTCCGTATTCTGCAATGCGATAAGGAAGGTCACGATAGCTTTTTGGTTCCGCCGCAAATATTTTATGATGATGCGGACAGTTCATTGATTTGAGATAATACTTTTCTCCTTCCAATTCCATGGGCGGATACATACTGTCTGCATAATAAGGCAGGTGACCGCTGGTGAGATACATGCTTTCTTTAGCAATATGCGGCGTTACTACCCTTTTGTATCCGGCCGCCTGTTCTGTTTCTTTTGCTAACTTCTCCAATTCCTCTATTACAACTGTTCCGTTTGGCATCCACATGATCAGGCCCTGGCCCACATCATCATCCATTGTGTAAATGCCAAGCTCTTTTCCCAACTTACGGTGATCTCTTTTTTTTGCTTCTTCTAATAAAGCCAGGTGTTCATCCAACTCTTTTTGCGAAGGAAAAGTGACACCATAAATTCTTGTAAGCTGTTTATTTTTTTCATCGCCTTTCCAATAAGCGCCGGCGATATTGGTAAGCTTTACTGCTTTGATAAATCCGGTATTGGGAATATGCGGTCCGCGGCAGAGGTCAGTAAAATTTCCTTGTGTATAAAAAGTAATATCGCCATCAGCTAATCCGTTCAACAAGTCAAGCTTGTATTCATCATTTTTTTCTGCGAAATATTTTATAGCATCAGCTTTAGAAATTTCTTTTCGCAGATAAACATTGTTTTTCTTGGCCAGTTCATTCATCTTTTTTTCTAAAGCAGCAAGATCTTCTTCCGATATTTTTCTATCGCCAAGATCCATATCATAATAAAACCCCTGCGGATTTTCTATGGCCGGGCCTACCCAAAATTTTACTCCGGGAAAAGTAGCTTCCACTGCTTCAGCCATCAGGTGAGCTGATGAATGCCAGAATGTGCTTTTGCCTTCTTTATCGTTCCAGGTAAGTAAATTAAGTTTTACATCTTGATCAATAGGCCGGGTAGCATCCCATACTTGCCCGTTGATATTTGCTGCCAATACTTTTCTTGCCAGCCCTTCAGAAATTGATTTTGCAATGTCCAATGCAGTAATTCCATTTTCATATTGTCTCACTGCGCCATCGGGAAAAGTAATATTGATCATGTTGCTCGTTGCTGGTTTCAGGTTACCAGTAATTTAAACCCTGAAACATCTCATTTATTAAATACTTTGATTGTTTATTGAGAAACGGTAACTAGTAACTGGTAACCAGTAACCTGTTTTTAATGAGCGGCAAAATTAACAAACTATTGCCCAAGTACAATCAATGAATACGAACTAATTCGTTAGTTTTGAAGTTGCATGAAAGGAATGGTACAACAGAAACGATTACTTCTTCTTTTTTCTATCTGGGCATTTTCATTTTCATCTTTTTCGCAAACGGTTACGGGTATTTGGCGTGGATATTTTATTGCAGATAACGGATTTCAATACAAACTTGAATTCCAGGTAAAGCAAAATAAAGATCATGCTGTGGCCGGAGTATCTTATTCCTGGCAGGATGATATTCGTTTTTATGGTAAAGCCACCATGACGGGAAATTATATCGGCAGTTCTCAAAATTTCAGGATACGTGAAATAAAAACGGTGGAAGTAAAAGCAGAAAGTGGCGGCACCTGCATCATGAATTATAATCTGAAATATTCCCGTTCAGGCAAGGAAGAATTTTTGGAAGGAACTTATTTGGGCAAACAGGAAGTGAAAGAAGGCCCCAACCCTTACGAATGGGGCGATTGTGGCGGTGGCCGGGTCTTTCTTAGAAAAGTAACCACTTCTGAATTTTACATTGAACCTTCATTGCGACCTACTCCCAAAAAGATACCCCTCGATACAAAAAAGAATACAGATCCATCTGCTATAAAAGAAAAACCGCTGACACCACCGCCTGCTACAAAAAAGCCACCAATTACTAAAACAAAAACGCCACCGGTAAAGAAGCCAAACAACACAGTAGCAGAAAAGAAAAAACCGACGACGCCACCGGCACAGATCAATGCTGATTCAATAAAAAAAGACAAACCTGAACTAACCAGGCTGCCACCGAAACCCACAGTTGTGCCATCTGTTTTAAAAACAAGGGAGAATAAGCTGGCGCAGATGATAGTGATAAAAAGTCCTGATGTAATTGTAAAACTTTTTGACAATGGTGAAATTGACGACGACACTATTTCTGTTTATCTCAATAACAAATTGATTTTGTCAAACCAGCGGTTAACTGCAAATCCGCTGATCCTTAAATTGAAAATGGACGAGGACAACAGTGAACAAGAACTGGTAATGGTGGCAGAAAATCTCGGTCGCATTCCACCCAATACTTCATTAATGATAGTAGAAGCAGGCGAGCAAAAATTCAGGGTAAGCATTACGTCCAACGAACAAAAGAATGCCGTGGTGCGGTTCAGGTATCAGAAGCCGGATTAAGAACGATGTTTGATGTCAGAGGTCAGAAGATCGGGCTTGCAAGATCACTCCTTTTTAGTTCGCCATTTAATAGAAAACTTTTCATACCTCTGACTTCGTACTTCCGACCTCATCTCCCTGCCGCTTCTGTAATTTTTACTACCGTTTTATTTTTTTCCCTATTTTCATTTTAATGCAAAAGGCTGTTTTATTTTTTAGTTTATTGACAATTGCTTTTACTTCGGAAGCGCAGGATATTAATGGCTTTTGGAAAGGAAGATTGGTAATGGACCCCGGCGGATGTTTTCCGGTTTATAATATAGAGTTTCAATTGCAAGTAGCAGGATCGGCTATTCGGGGCAATTCTTATCATTATTCTGATACGATCAATTATGTGAAAGAAGAATTTGAAGGGCTTTATGATACGGTTACCAAGTCATTGAAGATAGATGAGCATAAAGTATCTGTATTTCGCATACCGCCCGATTGTATTCCCTGCATTAAAAAATATGATCTTAGCTTTCATACTGATGGCAAGGAAGAACAATTGCGCGGGAGCTGGACCGGCAAAACAATGGATGGTAAGAGCAACTGTCCATCCGGTACTATTGTGCTAACCACGATTCAAAAATCTACTTTCAAACCCGATGTGCCACCCGTATTGATTGAAAGGAAGCTTGAGCTGGTAAGAGAAATAAAAGTAGATACCGGCAATATTAAACTCGATTTTTATGACAATGGTGTAATTGACGGCGATACCATTTCGGTTTATGTAAATGATGTTCCCGTGGTATCAAGGCAGCTTCTTGGTGTCAAACCTATTACTATTTATGTCAGAATTGATTTCAGCAAGCCAAGACAGGAAATGATCATGGTGGGAGAAAATTTGGGTTCTATTCCTCCTAATACGGCTTTAATGATCGTTAATGCGGATAACAAGCGGTACCAGGTCTATCTTGCATCGGATAACAAGAAAAATGCAATGGTGAGGTTTATCTATGAAAAGCCAAAGTAAAGCGCTAAGAGGGTAAAAGAGAAAAGGAAAAAAGAGTAAATCCATCTTATAATATAATATTCCAGTTTGTGACATTTTAGAGAACTAAACAAAAAGCGTCAGTTCATTAAAATAATACTTCTCTTATTTTTGTTTTACTGCTACTGCTGTCGCTTCACCTGGCCCTTTAAACGTTGTTGTATCTATTGCAAAATGACGGCTGTTTATTTTGGTTTGAATAAACAGGTTTTTCAAAAAAATAGCTGAAGATTCAAATGCTTTGCCGTCTTTTGCATCATAGTCATTTAAAACAAGTGCACTGGCTTCCTTTTGCATTGCCTGCGGATCATCGAGATAATAGTATAAAACAGCAAGGTTAAAATAACTGGCATAACGAAGCTTTCTGTCATGTTTGCTGCTGGAAACATATTTTCTTTTAATGCTTTCAAAGTAATCAATAGCCGGTTTCAATTGTTCGCGAACTCCATCCAATGGCTTATTGGCACTAAGCCCAAACAATACTTCGCTGATAGTAAGAAATGCCTGCCGGTGTGCCCTGTATTCAGGATGTTTTTTGCTATCAAGAATCCACATGTGATCTGTTACCGTTCTTTCTGCATAACCATAATTTTGAGTAAGATGGTTACTTAGATAGTTCATAGCCCTGTTGACACATTTTTTGTATAACTGTTCGGTGATCGTCAAACTGTTTACAAGAAAATATCCTTCTGCTACCTGGCGTATTTGAAATTCAGGACTGCGATAGGTTTGTTTGTAATTGCGGCTGGCTAAATTAATATTTTCAATATGCGCTCCTCTGTAATCGCTTACATCGGCAAAAGCAGAAAAAGTATAAACCACTTCCTGGCTATACAATTTTCGGCGTCCTGTTTCTTTACCATTTCTATCTTTAATGATCTCTTCTCTTTCTTTTACTGAAAAAGATTCAGGCAACAGGTCTTCCAGTTTAATATTGATGGAAATATGTCCATTCTTTTTCAGCATTTTCCATCCTTCGAGCATCACAGATTTTTCAGGCGTCATATCACTCAGATAGCCCTGCATCAACCTTGATGTTTCTACCGATACATTGTAAGTGCGATAACTGCTGTCCAACCGCATCGCCGGTAATGAACGGTATTGCGTGGTAAATTTAAAACGATCAAGATCTACACGCTGACTAAAAGCAACAACGGGCAATAGCAGTATCAGTGGAAAAAGATTTTTCTTCACGACTTTGGATTTTATTGTAAAAAAAGAAACCGTGCTTGTTCCGGCTGTTTTTTATTTAAAGCTTTTTGTCATTATTTTTTGCAAACAGCTGCCACTCCATCCGCCAGGTACGATAATACGCCGGATGCTATAAAGCGGATCATTCTCATCCCTGGCAGCAGCTAATTGAAACACGGCCTTGAAATCATGATCTTTTAGTTTAGCAATTGCATCTTTATTCCACAATCCAAAAGGATAAGCAAAATACTCTACCGGTTTGCCGGTAATGGTTTGTAACTGCTGTGAAGGTTTTTGAATTTGATCTACCCAGTCATCACTGCCATAGGTCTTCACATTTTTATGATCGTAGGTATGTGAACCGACCGTATGACCTTCATCTGCCAGTTGCTTTACTTGTTCTCTGCTCATATAGCCCGGTTTATTCAGTGCAACTGTCATAATAAAAAACACTCCTTTAAAATTATGTTTTTTCAATTCAGGCAAAGCAGCGGTAAACTGATCTTCCCTGCTGTCATCAAAAGTGATCATAACAGGTTTTGAAGGCAATGGTGTGCCCAACGTTAAATAGTCATAAAGCTGATCGGGTGAAATAGTGTGATAACTACTATCAGCCAATGATTGCATTTGTTCTTCAAAACTACCGGCAGGTACAATATAATCTCTTGCTGTTTTTGAATCAGAAGGCCGGTAATCTCTTATTTGATGATAACAAAGAATAGGAACCTGCTGTCGGCTTAAGATCGTTGCTGCATCTGCAATAATGTTGTTTGATGCTGAT
>Ga0187893_10006280_pt1 | contig 20468 bp, 23 predicted proteins | sample MA1701074metaG_FD_139574 | JGI IMG/M metagenome (GOLD analysis project Ga0187893, IMG submission 139574) | White microbial mat communities from a basaltic lava cave in the Kipuka Kanohina Cave System on the Island of Hawaii, USA - MA170107-4 metaG ...
CCGAAGCGGAAGGCCGCCGCCGAGGCGGCGAAGGCCGAGGCGGCGGAGAAGGCCGCGGCGCCGAAGGCGGCGAAGGCGGCGAAGGGGCCGAAGGGCGGCGGGGACGCGAAGCCGTCGGGTGCCCCGAAGGGCCCCAAGGGTCCCAAGCCCGGGAAGCCGGAGTAGGGGAGCCGACCCGTGTTCGCCCGCGCCTACGACATGTTCCGGGTGGAGGAGCTCCGCAAGAAGATCCTCGTCACCCTCGGCCTGCTGGCCGTCTACCGGCTGGGGTTCCACGTCCCCCTGCCGGGGGTGGACCCCTCCGCCCTCGAGTCGTTCATCCACGGCGACCAGGGGAAGGCCGCCGGGCTGGTGAACCTCATCAACGTCCTGTCCGCGGGGTCGCTCCTCTCCTGCACGCTCTTCAGCCTCGGGATCATGCCCTACATCTCCTCCTCGATCATCTTCAGCCTCCTCGTGAAGGTGGTCCCCTCCCTCGAGAAGATCGCGAAGGAGGGGACGCAGGGCCAGCGCCGGATCAACCAGTGGACCCGCCTCGCCACGGTCCCGATCTGCCTCCTGCAGGCGCTGTTCATCTGGCGCGGCGCGCTCGCGCCCGGCAACGAGATGTTCCTCGGAGGGCGCGCCCTCGTCCCCGAGCCGATCTGGGACACCTTCTGGTTCGGCGCGGTCGTGATGGTGGGCCTCACGGCCGGGACGATCTTCCTCATGTGGGTGGGCGAGCAGATCACCGAGTACGGGATCGGCAACGGGATCTCGCTCCTCATCATGGCGAACATCGTGGCCCGCATCCCGGACGCCGTCGTCGAGATCCTCGCGGCCTCCCAGACCGAGCGGGCCGAGGCGTTGAAGGTGGGGGTCCTCGCCCTGCTCTTCATCGTCGTGACCCTGGGGGTGGTCTACCTGACCAAGGGCCAGCGGCGGGTGCCGGTGCAGTACGCGAAGCTCGTCCGGGGGCGCTCGGTGTACGGGGGACAGCGGCACTACCTGCCCCTCAAGGTCAACGCCGTCTCGGTGATGCCCGTGATCTTCGCGTCGACCCTGCTCATCCTCCCGCAGCAGATCCTCCACTCCTTCGGGATCACGCTGCTGGACAGCAACACCTTCCTCTACTCGGCCCTGTACGTGACGGGCATCGTGTTCTTCTCCTTCTTCTGGGTCGGGATGATGCTGAACCCGAAGGAGATGGCGGACAACATCAAGGAGTACGGCGCGTTCATCCCGGGCATCCGGCCGGGACGCAAGACGCAGGAGTTCCTCGACGAGGCCCTCGAGCGGATCACGCTCGCGGGGGCGTTCTTCCTCGCCATCGTCGCCATCGTCCCCGACCTCCTGGTGCGCGCCCTCGACCTGCCGCTCATCGCCTCCTCGTTCATCGGGGGGACGAGCATCCTCATCACCGTGTCCGTGGCCCTCGACCTCGCCGACCGGATCAACTCGTTCCTCCTCATGCGCAACTACCGGGGCTTCATGGACGGCGGGACCCTGAAGGGAGGGGGCGGCTTCTAGCCGCGGCGCCATGGACATCGTCTTCCTCGGACCCCCCGGAGCCGGCAAGGGCACGCAGGCCCACCGTCTCGCCGACTCCCTCGGCGTCCCGTGGCTCTCCACGGGCGCGGTGCTCCGTCGCGCCGTCGCCGAGGGCACGCCCACGGGCGTCCGGGCGAAGGCGCTGATGGACGCCGGCCACCTCGTCCCCGACGACGTGCTCGCCGACCTCGTCCGGGAGTCCCTCGCCCGCCCGGAGTCGGGGCGCGGCGTCGTGTTCGACGGCTACCCCCGCAACGACGCGCAGGCGGAGACGCTCGACGGGCTCCTCGGGGCCGCGGGACGCCGGGTGGACCTCGCGCTCGTGGTGGAGGTCCCCGAGGAAGTGATCGTCCGCCGGCTCTCGGGCCGGCGCTCCTGCCCGCGGGACGGCGCGGTCTACCACGTGGAGACGGCCCGCCCCCGCAACGACGGGCGCTGCGACGGGTGCGGAGGGGTCCTGGTCCAGCGCGACGACGACCGCCCCGAGACCCTGCGGGAGAGGCTGGCGGTCTACCGCGAGCACGCCGCCGGCCTCGAGGCCCGCTACGAGCGCGCCGGCGTCCTCGTCCGCGTGGACGGGGCCTCGGGCTCGCCCGAGCGGGTCTTCGCCCGCGTGCGCGAGGCCGCGGGCGCGGGGACGTCGCGATGATCTCCTACAAGTCCCCGAGGGAGATCGCGCTCATGCGGGAGGCGGGCCGCATCGTGGCCGAGGTGCACGCCTGGGCCCGGTCCTCGGTCCGCCCCGGCATGACCACGGAGGAGCTCGATCGCGGCGCCCGCCGGATCATCGAGGGCCGCGGGGCCGCGTGCACTTTCCTCGGGTATCACGGGTTTCCGAAGACCATCTGCGTCTCCGTCAACGAGGAGGTCGTCCACGGGATCCCCGGGCCGCGGGTCCTCGAGGACGGGGACATCGTCGGCGTGGACGTCGGGGCCACCTGGAAGAACTACGTCGGGGACGCGGCGATCACGCTGGGCGTCGGCCGCATCGCCGACGATCGGCTGCGGCTCGTGGAGACCGCGCGCGAGTGCCTCGACGCGGCGATCCGCGTCATGGGGCCCGGCGTGCGCGTCTCCGCGGTCTCCGCCGCGGTGCAGGTCCTCGCGGAGTCGCGCGGGTACAGCGTCGTGCGGGACTACGCCGGCCACGGCATCGGGACGCGGCTGCACGAGGACCCGCAGGTGCCCAACTACGTCGACGACTCCACGCCGCTGCACGACACGGTGCTCCGGCCGGGGATGGTCATCTGCGTCGAGCCGATGCTGAACCTGGGGGGCGCGGACGTGGAGGTGCTGGACGACGGGTGGACCGTCGTCACGCGCGACCGCCGTCCGAGCGCCCACTTCGAGCACACCATCGCCGTCACCGACGGCGGCGTCGAGGTCCTCACGGTCGCGTGACCGGGGGAGAACGGAGCGTCATGAAGGTCCGGGCATCGGTGCGGCGCATCTGCGAGAACTGCAAGGTGGTCCGCCGGAAGGGCGTCGTGCGGGTCATCTGCACCGACAAGCGCCACAAGCAGCGCCAGGGCTAGGGTGTGTCTGAGAACTCCGCCGTCGCACCGAGGCCGAGCGAGGATGGCCAGCAGCAAGGCGGGCCGAGGAGCCGGGTCCATGGAAAGACCCGGAGACGAGGCCCGACGCCGCTGATGGCCGCCGAAGCCGGCCGAATGCAGGCGGGGTTTTCAGACACACCCTAGGCCCCGGCCGGGCGGGGCCCGGCGGGGGGGTTTCGGGACGGGTCGTCACGAGGAGAGGAGCCGCGAATGCCGCGAATCGTGGGCGTCGACGTGCCGGCCGAGAAGCAGGTCTGGGTCGCCCTGACCTACGTGTACGGCATCGGCCGGAGCACGGCCTTCCGCATCCTCGAGGAGCTGGGGATCGACCCGCGCCAGCGGTCGAAGGCCCTCTCCGACGAGGAGCTCAGCCGGGTCACCGCCCTCATCGAGAAGAAGTTCGTCGTCGAGGGCCAGCTGCGCCGGCAGGTCGCGCAGAACGTCGGCCGCCTCAAGGAGATCAAGTGCTACCGCGGCACCCGGCACATCAAGGGCCTGCCGGTCCGCGGGCAGAGGACGCGGTCGAACGCGCGGACGCGCAAGGGCCCGAGGAAGACCGTCGCGCGCAAGAAGAGCGTGAAGGAGCTCGGATAGCATGGCGAACGAGACCGAAGGCGAGGGGCGCGAGGGGAAGGCGAAGGCCGAGGCCGCGGCCGCGGCGCCCGAGACGGCGCCGGCGGCGGCGGCGGGAGCCCCTCCCGCGGCCGAGGGCGAGGCCGGCACCGGGGCCGCCCCCGCGGTCCGGCGGGCGAAGGGGAAGCGGACCGTCCCGAGGGGCGTCTGCCACGTGCTCGCCTCGTTCAACAACACGATCGTGACCATCACGGACCCGAACGGGGAGACCCTCTGCTGGGACTCGGCCGGCACGGTCGGCTTCAAGGGGTCGCGCAAGTCCACCCCGTTCGCGGCGCAGAAGGCCGCCGAGCGCTGCGCCGAGAAGGCGATGAAGATGGGGGTCCGCGAGGTCGAGGTGAAGGTCAACGGGCCGGGCTCCGGCCGGGAGTCGGCGGTGCGCGCGCTCGCCGCCGCCGGCCTCAAGATCCGGGCCATCGAGGACGTGACGCCGATCCCGCACAACGGCTGCCGCCCGCGCAAGCGCCGGCGGGTGTAGCGGGGCGGGGACAGGAACAGGGGACGGAGGACGACGGACCATGGCGAGGAACGCAGGACCGAAGTGCAGGCTGTGTCGCCGCGAGGGGGTGATGCTCTTCCTCAAGGGCCAGCGCTGCATCACCGACAAGTGCTCGATCAAGCGGCGGGAGACGCCCCCGGGGATGCACTCCCTGCGCCGGACGCGGCTCTCCGCGTACGGCACCCGCCTGCGCGAGAAGCAGAAGGTCAAGCGGATCTACGGCGTCCTCGAGCGCCAGTTCCGCCGGACCTTCGAGCAGGCGGAGCGCATGAAGGGGAACACGGGCGAGAACCTGCTCGTCCTCCTCGAGCGCCGCCTGGACAACGTCGTCTACCACCTCGGCTTCGGGCTGTCGCGCGCGCACGCGCGCCAGCTCGTGCGTCACGGGCACGTCGCCGTCAACGGCCGGCGCTGCTCGATCCCCTCGGCGCTCGTGCGCGCGGGGGACGTGGTGGGCCCGGTGAACCGCCCCAACTCCGGGAAGGCGGTGAAGGAGTCCCTGGAGCAGACGCGGGGGCGCACCTGCCCGACCTGGCTCCAGAAGTCGGAGGATCCGCCGATGGGAAAGGTGAACACGCTTCCGCGGAGGGACGAGATCCCCTTCGAGATCAACGAGCTGTTCATCGTGGAGGTCGCGTCGCGCTAGCGCGCCCCGGGATCGGGGGTCGCGCGGGAGTCGCACGGGAAACGGACGGGTAAGCCTAGAACGGAGGAACGCGATGCGCATCCGCTGGAGGGAGTTCGAGCTTCCGAACCGCGTGGTCGTCGACGAGAAGACCCGCACGGACCGGTACGCCCTGTTCACGGCGGAGCCCTTCGAGAGGGGTTTCGGCGCGACCGTGGGCAACGGGCTGCGCCGCGTGCTGCTCTCCTCGCTCGAGGGGACCGCGGTGACGCACCTCCGGATCAAGGGGGTCGAGCACGAGTTCTCGAGCCTCAAGGGCGTCGTCGAGGACGTCACCGAGATCGTGCTCAACGTGAAGAAGATCCTCGTCCGCTCCCAGGGCGACGGCCCGCGGACCCTCAAGGTCTCGAAGAAGGGGCCCGGCGCCGTGACGGCGGCGGACCTCAAGGGCGAGGCCGACACCGAGGTCGTCAACGCGGACCTCCTCCTCTGCACCCTCGAGGAGGGCGGCTCCATCGACATGGAGCTCACGGTCCGGCGCGGGCGCGGCTACGAGACCTCCGAGGAGCACGCCGGGGAGGACCTGGAGATCGGGGTCATCCCCGTGGACGCGATCTTCTCCCCCGTGCAGCGCGTGCGGACGAAGGTCTCGAACACGCGGGTCGGCAAGATGACCAACTACGACAAGCTCCAGGTCGAGGTCTGGACCGACGGCACCGTGAGCCCCGAGATGGCGCTCGTCGAGGCGGCGAAGATCTACCGCAAGCACCTCAATCCCTTCGTCGCGCCCTTCAACGAGGGGAGGCCCGTCGCCTCCGGGGCCGGCGTCCCCGGGGCGGAGGACCTGGAGGCGAAGGAGGACCGCGAGCGCCGCGACGCCGCCGCCAAGCTCGCGCTCCCCATCTCCGGGCTCGGGCTCTCCTCCCGCGCGATGAACGCCCTGCAGAAGGCCGCCCTCGAGACGGTGGGCGACCTCTGCCGCCGCACCGAGGAGGAGCTGCTCGGGAACGAGGCCATCGGCCGCACGACGCTCAAGGAGGTGGTCGCGAAGCTCGAGGAGCTGAACCTCGACCTCGGGATGGACGTCGACGCCGTCCTCGGCCGCGCCTAGCGGGCCGGGCGCGGGCCGGGAGCCGCCGCCGCGAAGGGACGAACGGGAACGAAGGGAACGGAGCCGCCATGCGTCACCGCAAGTCGGGTCGGAAGTTCGGCCGGAAGTCCGGCCCGCGCCTCGCCCTGGAGCGGGGGGTCGTCCAGGCCCTCCTCCGGCACGGCCGGATCGTGACCACCCTCGCCCGGGCGAAGGAGTTCCGCGGGCCGGCGGAGAAGCTGATCACCCTCGCGCGCCGGGGCTGCGCCGCGAAGGAGCGGGGCGACCGGGCCGCCTGGATGCACTGCTACCGCCGGGCCGTCTCCACGCTCGGCGGCAACCGGACGGCGAACGAGCTCGCGAAGCGCCTCTTCGAGGAGATCGCGCCCCAGTTCCGCGACCGCAACGGCGGTTACACGCGCGTCGTGCGCCACTGGAAGGGCCGGCTCGGCGACAACGCGCCGCGCGCGGTGTTCGAGCTGGTCGGCTACACCCCCGAGGCGGACCGCGAGGCCCCCGCGGAGGCGACGGAGGACGGGGGCGGCGAGGCCCCGGCGGAGGACGCCGGGAAGGACGCGGGGTAGGCCGGGGGGTCGTGGCCCGGACGCCGCCGTCCGCGACCGCCGTCCTCCTGCCCGCGCTCGCCGCCGCCGGCGGCCCCTCCACCGGCGCCTTCCCGGCCCCTGGTCCCTGGGGCGCCCGGGAGTGGGCCGGCGCGGCGCTCTACGCGATCCTCTTCCTCGCCGGCCTCTGGGGGGCCTGGCGCCTCGCCGCGGGGGCGCCTCCGCCGTCGGAGGAGCCGCGGTGAGGACCCTCTCGACCGCGCCCGAGGAGCGGCGCTGGCTCCTGATCCGGACCTTCTACTCCTCCTGGAAGAGGTTTCTGCTGCTCTTCGACGAGTACGAGCGGCGCGTGAAGGAGTTCTCGGTCCGCTACAAGACGGAGCGGTCCCGCCTCCGGCTCTCCGCGGAGGATCTGGTCACCCTCATCGACTTCAAGGCGCTCGAGGACCTGCGCGACCGCGAGGTGTCGCTGCTCCGGGAGACCTCCCACGACCTGTTCCGGTCCCCCGACGCGACCGACCGGCTCGACCACCTCGTCTCGATCATCTACCACGAGCTCTCGGCCCTGAAGGAGGAGCACTACACGCTGCGGGAGGAGTTCGTGCGCGAGGAGGAGATCGAGTACGACCTCTTCTACCGCGAGGTGAACGAGTACTACCCCAAGCGGCTGCGCCACATCCGCAACCTCTACGAGAAGGCGGACCGCCGGCTGCGGGCGCTGCTGCCCGGCATGGCGGAGGATCGCGTCGTGGTCCGATCGCTCTACCTCTTCGGGCCGGCCCTCCTGCGCGGCGTCCCGCCGGGCGGCCTCGACGAGATCTACGCCGCGATGTACCCCGACGGCCCGACGGAGGCCATGAAGGAGGCGGGGGACTCGTTCCGCGCCTCGGGCTTCCGGGACGAAGCGGAGGAGGCCTACGCCCGCTGCCTGGCGGCCGCGGAGGCGGCCCCCGGCGCCGCGCGGGGGAAGGCGCGGCGGCGCCGGGAGCGGCTGGTGGAGGCGGCGCGCACCCGCCTGGAGGAGCTCCGGGCGGCGAGCGCCGCCGACGGCCCCGAGTGAGGGACCGCGCCCGCCCGGCCCCGACGGTCCCGGCGGCCGCCACCCTCGCCGACGCGCCGGAGGTCCTCGATCGCCACGGCATCGACGAGGTGGCGGTGGTGGAGGGGACCGGGGAGGGCGGGCGGCTCCCGGGGGTGGTCTCCCGCCGGTCGGTCCTCCGCCGGCTGCGGTCCGACGACTGACGAAGCGCCCCCCGCGCTACACTCGCCCCCCATGGACGCCCCCGCGCCCCCGGCCCCCGCGAAGCGCGTGTGGATCGAGACCTTCGGCTGCCAGACGAACCTCCTCGACGGGGAGTTCGCCCGGGGGGAGATGGACCGGATCGGCTACGGCCCCGCCGCGGGCCCCGAGGAGGCGGACCTGGTCGTCTTCAACACGTGCTCCGTCCGCGCCCACGCCGAGGATCGCGTCTGGTCCCGGCTCGGGGCGCTCCGCGAGCGGAAGCGGAGGGACCCGTCGCTCCTCGTCGCGGTCCTCGGCTGCATGGCCCAGCGGGAGGGGGAGGAGATCCTCCGCCGCGCGCCGGCGGTGGACCTCGTGGTCGGGACCCGGCGCCTCGCCGACCTGGCCCGCCTCGTCCGCGAGACCGAGGAGACGGGCCGGCGGCTCGTCGCCGTGCGGACCGGGGACTTCGCGGAGCCGGTGCGGGACGTCGCGTACCGCGCGGAGCGCCACCGCGGCTGGGTGTCGATCATGCGCGGCTGCGCGCACCGCTGCTCGTTCTGCGTGGTCCCCTCGGCGCGGGGGCCCCAGACCGACCGGGACGAGGAGTCGATCCTCGACGAGGCGCGGCGCCTCGCGGACGACGGCGCGACGGAGATCTTCCTCCTCGGCCAGAACATCAACACCTGGGGCGCCACGCTCCCCGGCCGGCCGACGCTCGCGGGGCTGCTGCGCCGGGTGCACGAGGTGCCGGGGGTGCGCCGGATCCGGTTCCTCACGAGCAACCCGATGGACCTCGAGTCCGGCCTCCTGGAGGCGATGGGGGCGCTGCCGCGGGTGATGCCCTACCTCCACTTCCCCGCCCAGCACGGGAGCGACGCCGTCCTCCGCCGGATGGGGCGCGGCTACACGCGCGCGCGGTACCTGGAGCTCGCCGCCGAGGCCCGCGCGACGGTCCCCGGGATCGAGCTCGCGACGGACCTCATCGTCGGTTTCCCCGGCGAGACCGGGGAGGAGTTCGCAGAGACCCTCAGCCTGGTCGCCGAGGCCCGCTGGACGATGGCCTTCGTCTTCCAGTACTCCGTGCGGCCCGGGACCCGCGCCGCGGCGTGGCCCGACGACGTCCCCCCGGAGGAGAAGTCGCGCCGCCACCGCGCCGTGCTCGACGCGCAGGAGGCGGTGGAGCGCCGGATCCTCGGCGCGCGCGTGGGGACGGAGGTGGAGGTCCTCGTGGACGGCCCCTCCTCCCGCGACCCCTCCCGCATGGCCGGCCGCTCGGCCCACCACCAGCGCGTGGTCCTGCCGCCCGGCGCCGGGTCCCCCGGGGAGTTCGTCCGCGCGCGGGTGGTCTCGGCCACGGCCCGCGTCCTCCACGGAGAGCCGGTCGCGCGGGCGACGGCGGCGCGGGCTTGAGCGGCGCCGTCGCGGACGCCCGCCGCCTCCTGGACCGCGCCGCGGCCCTCGCGGCGGCCTCCGCCCTCGACGCCCTCCCCGACCCGCCGGTCGGCTGCGTCCTCGCGGACCCCTCGGGCCGCGTGGTGGGGGAGGGGTTCCACCGCGGGTACGGCCTGCCCCACGCCGAGGCCGAGGCGCTCGGCGCGGCGGGCGCCGCGGCCCGGGGCGCGACGGCGTTCGTCTCCCTGGAGCCCTGCGGGGCCGCCGGCCCGGGGAAGCGGACGCCCCCCTGCGCGCGGGCGCTCCTCGACGCGGGCGTGGCCGCGGTGGTCTACGGGGAGCCCGACGCCACGCCCTTCGCGGCGGGCTCCGGCCCGGCGCTGCTCCGGACCGGCGGCGTCGCCGTGGAATCCGTTCCGCCGGAGCCCGGCCCGACGGGGCCGCTCTCCCGCTGGCGCCGCGCCCTCGGCGATCCCGTACCGTGGACGATCGCCAAGTGGGCGATGTCCCTCGACGGGAGGATCGCGGACGCCCGGGGCGGCTCCCGGTGGATCGCGGGGGAGGAGGCCCGGGCCCGGGCGCACGCGATCCGGGCGCGGTGCGACGCGATCGTGGTCGGCGCGCGGACCGCCGTCCTGGACGACCCCGACCTCCGGGCCCGGGGCGCCGCCGACCCCCTGCCGGCGCTGCGCGTCGTGGTGGACGGCGGGCTCCGGCTCGGCCCCGGGGCGCGGCTGGCTTCGACGGCGCGGGAGGCGCCGGTGCTCGTCGCGGCCGGGGACCGGGCGCCGGCGTCGCGGCGCGCGGCGCTCGAGGAGCGGGGCGTGGAGGTCGCGATCCACGCCGGCCCCGGGGGGCGCGTGGACCTGGTCGCGCTCTTCCGCGCGCTGCGGGAGCGCGGGGTGCGGCGCCTCCTCCTCGAAGGGGGGGGCGGACTCCACGCCGCGGCGTTCCGCGCCGGGCTCGTGCGGCAGGCCGCGGTCTTCGTCGCGCCGGTGCTTCTGGGCGGCCGGACGGCCCCCGCGGCGCTGTCGGGGGACGAGGGCCTCCGGACCGCGGCGGACCCGCTCCGGCTCGAGGAGGCCCGCGTCGTCCCCTGCGGCCCCGACCTCCTCGTGGAGGGGTTCGTCCCGGGGCCCTGAGGCGGACGCTCAGTCCCCGCCGCCGCCGCCGGAGTTCCCGCCGTTCACGAGGTCGGAGGCCTTCCTCCGGATCCAGCCCTTGTTCACCTTGTCCTGCAGGTCGAGGGCCTCGGCGTTCACCGGGTCGAGGCGGAGGGCGCGGTCGAGCGCCGCCTGCGCCTCCTTCCAGTTCTTGAACTCGACGAACTTCCGGGCGAGGCGGACGTAGAGGTCGAGCAGCCGCCCGTCCACGGCGCTCCGCCCGGCCCGCGCGAGGCGCTCCGGACCCGGGCGCTCGTCCCCGGCGAGCCGCCGGGCCCGGTCGTAGGCCCTGCGCGCGGACTGGTACTCCTTCTCGGCGCGCTCGAGGGACTGGCGGAACTGGGTGAAGGAGCCGCCGCCCTCCTCGCGGAGGGCGACGAGCGCGAGCAGGCCCGCCCGGGTGCGCCCGGCGTCGCCGTCGGAGAGCAGGTCGCGGATGGCGTCCTCGCGGCGCGCCTCGGCGGCGTCCCTCCGGCGGCGCTCCTCCTCCTCGCGGCGGCGGACCTCCTCGGCCTCCCGCCGGCGCACGAGGTCGGAGGCGCGCTCCCGGCCGCGGTCCGTCCACTCCGAGGGGGGCGCCTGCACCAGGTAGGAGCGGAGGACCTCGATGGCGCGGTCGAGGTCGCCGTCGCAGGAGTGCCGCTCGGCCTCGGCGAACGCCCGCTCCGCCTGGTCCCGGTCGCAGCGCGCGAGGAGGGCGTCCAGGTCGGCCGCGTCGCCGGCGCCGAGCCCGCGGGCGCGGAGGGCATCCTTGCGGGCCTCGCCCGGGAGCCCGGAGTCCGCGGCCCACCGCGCCAGCCCGAGCCGCCCCTCCCCGTCCTCCTCGTCGAGCGACGCGGCGCGTGCCTCGTACTGGGAGTAGAGGGTGATCGCCTCCCAGGGCCAGAAGGACTCCCCGGAGTCCGAGGCGTGCCGCACGCCCTTCTCGGTCACGGCGACCACCCGACCCGGGTGGAGCCGCCCGTCGCGGGTCCGGAGGATGACCTGCCGGTCGCCCGCGGCGGCGGGGCCGGCGGCGAGCGCGAGCAGGCCGGCGAGCAGGAGGGCGGTGAGGGGACGCACGGTCATCCCGGATTGTACCGGGCGGCGCCGATCCCGCGGCCGCGCGGGAGCGGTCCTACGGGGACTGGCGCCCGCGCGCGTTCTCCTCGCACTTCGCCATCCGCTCCGTCGCCCGGAGCACCGGGTCGCTCGCCGGCGGGAGATCGGTGAGTTCGAGGAACCGGCGGTAGTCGTCGGCGGCGTCGCCCCAGCGCCCGATCTCCTCGTGGTTCTGGGCCCGGGCGAGCCAGGCGGAGGCCCGGCCGGGGTCGATGGCGAGGATCCGGTCGATCTCGGCGAGGGAGGCGGCGTGGTCGCGGCGCTTGAAGTGGAGGTTGGCGATCAGGTCGCGGAGCTCGACCTCCTGGCGCTCCGCCCGGCGGAGCTTCCGGTCGTAGATCTCGGCGTACTCCGGCTCGCGCTTCTTCATCTCGATCCAGAGGCCCCGCGACTTGGACACCTCGGACTCGTAGCGCCGGAGGTAGCCGAGGGCCTCCTCGTACTCCTCCGTGGTGGAGGCGCGGAGGGCCTCCCGGCCGGCGAGGCTCCTCAGGGCCTCCAGGTTGTTCCGCGCGAGGGGCTCGTCCGCCTCGGCGAGGACCTCCCGGAAGCGGGCGGCGGACTCGGAGTCGTGCCGGGCGAAGGCCCTCTCGGCCGCGGCGAGGGCCTCCGCGGCGGCGGCGTCCCCCGCGGCGGCCGGCGTCCGGGCCCTGTCGGCCTTCCGCCGCCAGAGCTCCGCCAGGCGGGCGTGGATCATCCCCGCCGAGAGCCGCACCTTCCAGTCCTGGTCGCCGTAGGAGTCGGGATCCAGGGCGGCGATCCTGCGCTCCGCCTCCTCGAGGGCGCGCCCGGCCGCGGAGTTCTCCCCCGTCCCGATCCAGTAGAGGCTCGTGGCCTCGCCGAGGAGCGCCTTGCGGTTGTCGGGGTCGAGCTCCAGGGCGCGGCGGAACTGGGTCAGGGCCTGCTCCCAGTGCCCGCCCTCCATGTATCCCTGCGCGTTGTGGAGGTACACCTGGGCCCCGAGGTTCTCCCGGTCGTCGGAGACGCAGCCCGGCGCCGTCGCGGCGAGCGCGGCCAGGAGCGCGGCGCGGACGGGACGGGCGAGGGGGATCACGGGGAGGACCGAGTGTCCCCGGGTGCGGTCACCGCGGCGTCACGGGGGCCCGCTACCGGGCTCCGTCCGACACGTCGTAGACCCACTCCCGATCGCCGGCGCTCCAGTCGAGCACTTCGCCGGGCTGGAAGAAGAGGGCGAGCTCCTTCCCGGCGGACTCCGGGGAGTCGGATCCGTGGACGAGGTTGAAACCGTCGGAGATCGCGAAGTCGCCGCGGATCGTGCCGGGCTCCGCCTTCGACCCGAAGGTCGCGCCCATCATCTTCCGGACCACGGCGACCGCGCTCTTCCCGCGAAGCGCGATCGCGACGACCGGGCTCGAGGCCATGTAGGTGACGAGGCCCTCGTAGAACGGCTTGCCCCGGTGGGCGCCGTAGTGGCGCTCGAGGAGGGAGCGGGGCAGGAGCGCCATCTTCAGGGCGACGACCTGCAGCCCCTTCTGCTCGAACCGGTCGAGGATGCGGCCCACGAGGCGGCGCTGGACGCCGTCGGGCTTGACGAGGACGAGGGTGGTCTCCACGGCGGATCTCCTTCCTTCCCGCGGCCGCGGGGCGGCGCGATCCCCCGATCCTAGGGGGGCCCCTCCGGGCGGGCACGGAAGAACGGCGCGGGAGGGAATCCTTGCCGCACCCCCGGCCGCTCCTAGACTCGGCCCCTTCCCCGGGAATCCCCGCCATGCTGCGCACCCACACCTGCGGCGAACTCCGCGCCGCCCACGCCGGGCAGGAGGTCGCGCTCTGCGGGTGGGTCGCGGCGATCCGGGACCACAAGGGGGTCGTGTTCGTCGACCTGCGCGATCGGTACGGCGTCACGCAGGCCTCGGTCCCCGCGGGCAACGCGGCCCTCCGCGACGCCGCCCTCGCGCTCGGCGCCGAGACCGTGGTCCTCGTCCGGGGCCGCGTGGCGCTCCGGCCGGAGGGCATGCGCAACGCGAAGCGCCCGACGGGGGAGGTCGAGGTGGAGGCGGCGGCGGTGGAGGTCCTCAACCCCGCCCGGCCGCCCGCGATCCCGGTCAGCGACGACGAGCCGGCGAGCGACGAGCAGCGGCTCCGCCACCGCTACCTCGACCTCCGCCGCCCGTCCTGCCTCCGCGTGCTGGAGGGCCGCCACCGGATCGTCTCCGCGGTCCGGCGGTTCTTCGACGCCGAGGGCTTCGTCGACGTCGAGACGCCCGCGCTCGTGCGCTGGACGCCCGGGGGGGCGCGCAACTACGTGGTCCCGAGCCGCGTCCACGCCGGCTCCTTCTACGCCCTGGCCGAGTCCCCGCAGCTCTTCAAGCAGCTGCTCATGGTGTCGGGACTCGACCGCTACTACCAGGTGGTCCGCTGCTTCCGCGACGAGGACCTCCGCGTGGACCGCCAGCCGGAGTTCTCGCAGATCGACGTGGAGATGTCCTTCGTCGAGGAGTCGGACGTCCTCGACGCCACGGAGCGCATGCTCGCGGCGGTCGTCCGCGAGACGACGGGGAGGACGATCCCCCTCCCGCTGCGCCGGATCCCCTACGCCGAGGCGATGCTTCGCTGGGGGACCGACAAGCCGGACCTCCGCTACGGGCTGGAGATCTCCGACGCGACCGACCTCGCCCGCGGGAGCGGCTTCACGGTGTTCCGGCAGGCGGCGGAGGGGGGCGGGGTCGTCCGGGGCCTCGCGGTCCCCGGGGGCGCCGCGCTGTCCCGGAAGGAGATCGACGGGCTCGAGCGGACCGCGAGGGAGGCGGGCGCGAAGGGGCTCGCCTGGATGAAGCGCGAGGCCGCGGGCGGGGCGGAGGAGTGGAAGGGCCCGTTCGTGAAGTTCCTCGGCGCCGGCGAGGCCCCGGCCCTGGCGGAACGCACCGGGATCGGCGCGGGGGACGCCGGGCTCTGGGTCGCGGCCGACGAGGAGACCGTCTGCGCCGCCCTCGCCGCCGTCCGGGCGGCGACCGCGCGGCTGCGCGGGCTCGCCGACCCGTCGGCCCTCGAGGCCTGCTGGGTGGTGGAGTTCCCCCTCTTCGAGAGGGGCTCCGACGGCGGGTGGGCGGCGCGCCACCACGCCTTCACGAGCCCGCGACCCGAGGACCTCCCCCTCCTCGAGTCCGACCCGGGCCGCGTGCGCGCCCGGGCCTACGACCTCGTGGTGAACGGGTTCGAGATCGGCGGAGGGAGCATCCGCACCCACCGGACGGACGTGCAGGAGCGGGTCTTCCGCGCCGTCGGGATCGGCGCCGGGGAGGCCCGCGAGAAGTTCGCGTTCCTGCTCGAGGCGCTCGCGTCGGGGGCCCCGCCCCACGGGGGCATCGCCCTCGGGGTGGACCGGCTCGTCATGGTGATCCTCGGGCTGGGGAACATCCGGGACGTGATCGCGTTCCCCAAGACCACCAGCGCGCAGGACCTGATGACCGGCGCTCCGTCGAGAGTGGGGGACGCGCTGCTGCGGGAACTTCGGCTCAAGAGCGAGGCCTGAGCGGGGCCCCCTGCGTGCGGACCTGCTACACGGAAACCGCACGCTCAAGCGGGCGTCCGCCGTCGAGCGCTCCGCTCCCGCCCGCAGGAACGGCCGGGTCGCGCCCTCGGCCTCCCCAAGGGCTTGGGGGAGAGGGGGTTGGGGCCCCAGCGCCCCGTCCCCCCGCTCAGGGGAAATCCCGATTCTCTGGTTGACACGGGGGGGGTTCGGTATAGGATTAGCGTACACGGCAATCCGGGGCCCCGCGGGGGTCGGCCCCGGACTCTAGACAGCGCGCCCGCGCCGGGGACGGCGCGAGGGCTGTCGGGGAAGACGATCAGGAGGTTCCGACATGAAGCGTTCCTGGAAGGTCGGCATCGCGGTCGCGGCGCTCGCTTCGGTCGCGGTCCTCGGCGGAGCCGGCTCCACCGCGGAGGCGAAGGGCGACCTCGTGGTGAAGCGGTTCCTCGTCGGGCGGCTCGAGCCCAACACCGACCGCTTCGTGGCGCTCGGCGGCCGCGGGACGCAGAACGTCTACCGCGACTGCGTCGTCATGCTCGTCTTCAGCCGCGCGCTCGATCTCTCCCACGTCGTGCCCGGGAACACGAGCACCCCGTTCAAGCACATCGACGACCGCACCATCCAGATCGGCATCCCGGCGGGCCCCGGCCTCTTCATCCAGGCCGAGGGCTCCTACTACCAGTACGTCGTCAAGCAGTTCGACCCGCAGTTCGGCTTCGTCCCGAAGCGCGCGTACAAGAACCGGATCATCTTCGACCCCACCAAGCGCTTCGACGACCCGACGGTCCGGAACCCCTACGGGCTCGAGGCGAACTCCCTCTACTCGGTGGACGTCCCCGGCCTCGACACCGGCGACACGAAGACCGTCCGCACCGCCGACGGCCGCTACAACGCGCGAACCTTCACGACCACCTTCCGCACGACCGCGAAGTACCTCCAGGACTACACCCAGCCGCGCATCACCCGGATCGAGTCGAACGACGCCCCCGGCGTCCCCCTCGACGGCCGGCAGAGCGTGGACAGCAAGGCGGACGTGATCGCGTTCTTCTCCGAGCCCATGCTCCCCGCGGCCTTCGATCCGAGCACGACGTTCACCGTCACCATCACGAGCCCGGGCACGCCGCGGCTCGTCTCGGGCGTCATCCGGCCGAGCCCGGACGGCACCTTCTTCACCTTCCGCCCGGTCTTCGGCTACGGGCAGGGGCCCGCCACCGTGCGCGTCAACCTGGCGGCGACCCTGTCCGACCGCTCGGGCAACTCGCTGGACAAGGGCGCCGTCGTCAACTTCACCTCCGAGTTCGACCCCTTCGCGCAGCAGTACGGCGAGATCGTCGAGGAGTTCGACAACCCCGCGGACTCCGACTGGACGAGCCAGGCCGCCTACGACCGCGCCTCCTGGAACGGCTGGATCGGGCCTCCCCCGACCCCGCAGAACAACACCAACAAGAACCAGGGCCAGCTCGCCGGGGTCTTCGGCGCCAAGAGCGTGGACATCACCTTCAGCAGCAGCGGCGGCCACGGCATCCCGTGGTGGAACTCCCAGTCCCACACGCAGAACCTCTACTCCGCCGGGCAGATGGGCAGCACCGCGCGGACGGTCTCCGACTTCCGCTGGCGCTACTACCAGGCGACGGCCGCGATCGGCGTCAGCTACCCCGGCACGATCGTGATGATGGGGCACAACACCTCGGGCAACCTGTCCACGAACTTCTCCGGCTCCTACTCCGACACGCCCGTCACCCTGTTCAACAACGCGACCTACACGGTCAACACGAGCGAGATCGAGTGGGTGTCCGGCCCGAAGTTCACGACCACCTGGCCCTACAACGGGAGGGACGGGGTCATCCTCGACATCAGCACGGCCAACGGCTCCGGCTCCTCGGTGAACTACTGGCGCTACACCCCGAGCGGCCAGGGCGGCACCACGATGATCCGCCAGTACAGCGGCGGCGCCGCGCAGGCGCTCGGCTACAACCACGACGTCCGGTTCCTGTACCTCGTCGATCGCTCCGAGGCCCAGTCCCGCTGGTACGACACGACGCAGAACTCGGTCAACTGGCTCGATCCGGTCGTCGTGAAGGCCGTGCCGCCCGGCACCGTGATCAATCTCGTCTTCCAGGCCGCGCAGGAGAACCCCAACGCCCCGGGGACGCCCGACGTGACGACCATCACCTCGTGGACCGCGGACCCGCTGAACGACCTCGGCGGGAACCGCTTCATCCGGTTCCACGTGGACTTCACCTCGAACCTGGGCTCCAGCACCAAGCCGACCATCGAGCAGATCAAGATCCCCTTCGTGTTCTTCTAGACTTGGCAACGACTCCGACGACCGCACGTACGCGCTCTTGAGGGGCCGCGCTCCCGGTGACGGGGGGGCGGCCCCCTTCGCCATTCCGCGGGTCCCCCGCGCGGGGCGCGGCGCAGCCCGCGCCGGTCTTCCGGGGACCCGACCCTTCGACCCGATTCCCGTGGGGGGATTCCCCCGAGGAGGCTGATGTCCACCGCGACGACCGCCGAGCCGAGAGTGAACGAGAGGATCCGCATCCGCGAGGTCCGGCTGATCGACCACACGGGCAAGCAGGTGGGAGTGGTCCCCACGGATCGGGCGATGGCGATGGCCCGCGAGGCGGGACTCGACCTGGTCGAGGTCTCCGCCGAGGCGCGGCCGCCGGTCGCCAAGATCATGGACTACGGGAAGTGGAAGTACGAGCGCAAGAAGCAGCAGCAGGAGAGCCGCAAGAAGTCGCACGCGGTCCAGGTGAAGGAGGTCCGCCTGCGCCCCAAGACGGACAAGCACGACTTCGACGTCAAGCTCGGCCGGGCCCGGCAGTTCCTCGAGGAGGGGGACAAGGTCCAGGTGAACATGATGTTCCGCGGCCGCGAGCTCGCCCACATCGAGGTGGGCCGGCAGGTCGTGGACCGGTTCGCCGCCGCCCTCGCCGACATCGCGAAGATGGAGCGCCCCCCGATCTTCGAGGGCAAGCGGATGACCTGCCTCATCACCCGCAAGTAGTCCACCGGCCGCCCCTTTTTCGTGACCCGCCCGCGGGCGGTCCCTAGAATGGCCCGCTTCGACCGCGCCGCCGGGGCCGATTCCGCCGGCGACCGGGAGGGATCATGCCGAAGCTGAAGACCAACAAGAGCGTCCGGAAGCGGTTCAAGCTGACCAAGAAGGGGAAGCTCCGCCGCTACCGGGCCGGCGTGGCGCACCTGAACTCCCACAAGTCCCGCAAGTCGAAGCGCCACCTGCGCCACCCCGTCATCCACGAGGGGAAGCAGGTCCGGACCATCAAGCGGCTTCTGGGCGAGGCCTGACCCCCCCGGCGACCCGGTCCGGCCCGCGGGGCCGCGCCGGGACGCCCGGAGGGGATGGAGACCACCGATGCGCGTCAAGACCGCCGTTCCTCGCCACCGCCGTCTGAAGCGCCTGAAGAAGGCCACGAAGGGATTCCACGGCGGGCGCCGCCGCCTCCGCCGCACGATGAAGGACGCCCTCCAGCGGTCGATGGCGCAGGCCTACCGCGGTCGCAAGGAGAAGAAGCGGCAGTACCGCTCCCTCTGGATCGTCCGCATCAACGCCGCGTGCCGCGAGCGGGGCCTCAAGTACGGGGGGCTCGTCGATCTCCTGAAGAAGAAGGGGATCGCCCTCGACCGCAAGGCGCTCGCCTGGCTCGCGATGAACGACTCCGCCGGGTTCGACGCCGTCGTCGCCGCCGCGCGCGGGTAGCCCCCATGGAGGTGCCCTTCCTTGCCGCCCGGTGCCCCGTCGGAGGGCGACGCCCCCGGGACTCCTGAGGAGGTCGAGCGCGTCCTCTCGGGCGTGCTCGCGGAGGTCCGCGGCGCCCCGGACGCCGCCGCGGTCCGGCGGCTCGCCGCGGAGTGGGTGGCCGGGAAGGACAGCCGGCAGCGGCGCTGGTTCGCCGCGGTCCGCCGCGCCCGCGACCCGAAGGCCCTCGGCATCGCGCTGAACCGCTTCAAGGCGGAGGTCGAGGCGGCGGTCCGCTCCCGGCTCGACGGCCTCTCCGGGGGCGGCGCCTCCCCCGCCGGCGAACCGGTGCCCTTCGACCCGACGACGCCGGGCCGCCGGGCCCGGCGAGGGAGCCTCCACCCGATCACCCTCGTCACGCGCGAGATCGAGCGCGTCTTCGCGAACCTCGGGTTCGAGGTCGTGGCGGGGCCGGAGGTCGAGGATCCGGAGCACAACTTCGACGGGCTCAACATCCCGCCCGGGCACCCCGCCCGGGACCCGACCGAGAACTTCACCCTCCCCGGCGGCCTCCTCCTCCGGAGCCAGACCTCGCCGGTCCAGGTCCGGGTCCTCGAGGCGCGGGAGCCGCCGCTCCGCGTGGTCGCGCCGGGCCGGGTCTACCGTCCCGACACCGTGGACGCGCGCCACCTCTACGCCTTCCATCAGGTGGAGGGGCTCTGCGTCGGCGAGGGGATCTCCATGGCGGATCTCAAGGGCACGCTGGCGGCGTTCGCGGAGGGGCTGTACGGCCCCGCGGCCAGGACGCGGCTGCGGCCCTCGTACTTCCCCTTCACGGAGCCGAGCGCGGAGCTCGACGTCTCCTGCCCCGCCTGCGGCGGCGCCGTCGCGGACCGGCCCGGCCGCCGCTGCTCGACCTGCGGGGGGGAGGGCTGGATGGAACTCCTCGGCTGCGGCATGGTGCACCCCGAGGTCCTCCGGCGCGCCGGCCGCGACCCGGAGCGCTGGACCGGCTTCGCGTTCGGGATGGGGATCGAGCGGGCCGCCATGTGGCGCTGGTCGATCGAGGACATCCGTGCCCTGGTCGAGAACGACGCGCGCTTCCTGGAGCAGTTCCCGTGAAGGTCCTCGTGTCCTGGCTGGCCGACTACATCGAGTGGACGGGGAAGCCGCACGACCTCGCGCGGGTGCTGACCGACGTGGGCCTCCCCGTGCCCTCCTGGGAGACGCTTCCCGCCGACGACGCCACGCCGGGCGACGCCGTCGTGGAGGTGGAGGTCCCGAGCAACCGGGGCGACTGCCTCTCCCACCTCGGCGTCGCCCGGGAGGTCTCCGCGGCCACGGGCCAGCCGTTCCGATCGGTCCTGCAGCCCGAGGCCCCGCGCGCGGAGGCGGCCCTGGACGCGGCCTCCCTCGTGAAGGTCTCGGTGGAGGCGCCGGACCTCTGCCCGGCCTACTCCGCCCGGCTGCTGGTCGGCGCGGACGCGAAGCGCCCGACCCCTCCGTGGATCGTGCGCCGCCTGCGCGCGCTCGGCGTCCGCCCGGTGAACCCGGTCGTGGACGCCACGAACTTCATCCTGCTCGCCCGCGGGCAGCCCCTGCACGCGTTCGACCGCGCGCGTCTCCGCGGGGGCCGGATCGTCGTCCGTCGATCCCGGGACGGGGAGGAGATCGAGACCCTGGACGGCCGTCGCCGGCGCCTCCCCGCCGGCCTGCTCGTCATCGCCGACGCGGAGAGGCCCGTCGCCGTGGCCGGAGTGATGGGGAGCCGCGACACGGAGGTGGGGCCCGCGACGACCGAGGTGGTCCTCGAGTCCGCGCGGTTCCTGCCCGCGGCGGTCCGCGAGTCGGCGGCGGCCCTCGGCCTCTCCACGGAGGCCTCGACCCGCTTC
>Ga0187893_10006281_pt1 | contig 20464 bp, 22 predicted proteins | sample MA1701074metaG_FD_139574 | JGI IMG/M metagenome (GOLD analysis project Ga0187893, IMG submission 139574) | White microbial mat communities from a basaltic lava cave in the Kipuka Kanohina Cave System on the Island of Hawaii, USA - MA170107-4 metaG ...
CAACATCGTCGAGCGCCTGTTCTCGCGCTTCTACGCAAGCGTAAGGCCCGGCGCGCGGCCGGGCCTCGTCCTGTTCGTCCAGACCTTCGGCGACCTGGTCAATTTCAACCCGCACATTCACGTCGAATCAGCTTCGCTTCTACGTCACCAGCGGCGTCAGCCGGCTCAATACGTCTTCGATCACAGCCGCGGGCGCGGTTTCGACGAGGCGCGCGTTGCGCACGGAGAAATCCAGAGCCCGCGGCTGGTCGCAGATGATGACTCCCTGGATCTGCGTGCCCGAGCCCATCAACGTGCTCGCGAACCCCACGCTGCGCGCGAGCATATGCCCCTGACTGATTGGAAGCGCGATGACGAGACCACGCCGGTTATGCTCCGCGCCGGAGACACTACGAAGACTTAGCGCCTGCCGCGCTGCTCCTTGCCTCGGGTCGGCTCCAGGTCGATGTAATAGATATCGCCGCGATCAGGCGGGCGCGGCATCGGTTAAAGCGACTCGCGGCCGCGTGCCGGGGATTCGAGCCAGTCCCTGTCCGCAAGAGGTCGGCCGAGCGAGCGCTCCAGGTTTCGCTGCTCTTTCTCGAGCTGAGCGAGTGTGTGGCGGCTGCGGACCGGAGACAGCACGCGACAGCCACAGAGGGTAGGCCGCTTCTTCACCGCTTGAGATCGAAGGTATCCGCGTGCCGTTCGGCCGCCTCCGCAGCGCCCGTGGCAGTCATAGCTTCGGCTGTCGTACCGGCGGCTCGAGACCGAGCCTGGCACCGCGCTTCACGAGCGCCTCGTCAAAGGTCAGCAACCTCTCTGCCTTCGACGAGAGCGCCAGATGCAGGGCGTCGGCGAAGTCCGCGCCCTGCTCGGCCCAGGCGAGAGCCCGCGTGAGCGCTTCGGGGAGCTGGGCGCGCACGTTACGCAGTGCAAGCAGGGCGCGGAGCTTCGCCGCCAGCTCCGCCCGGCTCGCGCCCGCCGCCCGCAGCACCCAGGCGAGCTCCAGCACCACCGTGACCGGGAGCCAGTATCGGGCGCCGGCGTCCTCGAGCAGCGCGCGCGCTGCGCGCGATTGGCGCGGCTCGTCCCCGAGCAGATAGCGGGCCAGGATGTTGGTATCGAGCGCGATCACCGCCGCCGCCGGCGCGCGCGCGTGCGCGCGTCGTCCCGCGCCACCGCGCGCAGGAGCCCGGCGTCGTCGCGCCGCGCCGAGCCTGCGGCGCGCGCGAGATGGGCGAGCGAGCCGGCAAGCGCCTTCACCTGCGAGGCGTGGGCGGCCGCTTCCCGCACCTTGAGCCGCACGCTCCGGTCGGGAAGCATTTCCACCGTGAGCGCCGTGCCCTCGCGGATCTCGAGCGCTTCCCGGATCGCCTTGGGGATGACGATCTGTCCCTTGCTCGACGCTTTGATGGTTTCCATGGGACCGGCGCTGGTAAGACAGCAAGGTAAGACCATACCCGCCACGGCGCTCCCGGTCAATCCGCCGCGGCGCGCGGCAGCCACAGGGCGAGATCGGGAAAGTAGGACAGCATCGCGATCATCAATAGCATGGTCACGATGAAGGGCGCCGAGCCGATGATGACGTCGTCGATCCTGCCGCGCGAGCGCAGGCCCTGCACCACGTAGAGGTTGATGCCCACCGGCGGGGTGATCATCGCCGTCTCGAGCAGGATCACGATGAGCACGCCGAACCAGATCGGGTCGTAGCCCGCCTTGACCATGATCGGCGCGATGATCGGCACGGTAGCCGCCATCATGGAGAGGGTTTCCATGAAGCAGCCGAGGGCGAGATAGAACACGATCACCCCGAGGAGCAATTCGGTAGAAGTGAGGCCGAGCCCGGTGACGAGGCGATTCACCTGCGCGGTGAGGCCGATCGAGCCGATCACGAAGTTGAGGAAATACGCCGCGATCAGGATGGCCATGATCATGGCCGTGGTGCGCATCGTGCCCTCGAAGGCGTGCAGCAGCATGCGCACGGTGAGCCGCCGGTGCCACGCCGCGACGCCAAGCGCGGCGATCACGCCGAGCGCGGCGGACTCGGTCGCGGTGGCGAGGCCGGCGTAGATCGAGCCGATCACGGCGAGGAAGATCAGGACCGGCGGGATGAGATCGGGTAGCGCACGGATGCGCGCCGACCAGTCGGTGTAAGTGCGTTTTCCACCCAGGGAAGGCCGCAGCAGACAGACGATGAGCACCGTGACGCTGAAGAGGCCCGCCAGAACCAGGCCCGGGATGATGCCGGCGAGATAGAGCTTGGGGATCGAGGACTCGGTGAGCGCGCCGTAGACGATCAGGTTGATCGACGGCGGGATCAGGATGCCGAGCGTGCCGCCCGCGGCGATAGTGCCGAGGAAGAGGTGCTCGGAGTAGCCGTGCTTCTTGATCTCGCCCATCGCCACGGTGCCGATGGTCGCCGCGGTGGCGACGCTAGAGCCCGAGGTGGCGGCGAACATCGCGCACGCGGCGATGTTGGAGTGCATCAGGCCGCCGGGCAGCCAGGGCACCCATAGCACGAGCGCGTCGTACATGCGCTCCGCCATGCCGGAGCGCAGCAGAATCTCGCCGAGCAGCACGAAGAACGGGATGGCGACGAGCAGGAAGTTGTTCGACGTCGCTCAAGCGAGCTCGCCGATGGCGAGCGTGAGCGGCAGCTTCGAGTAGAGCTCGGAGAGCGTGATGCCGAGGAAGCCGAGCCCCGCCGCGACCGGGACGGCGAGCGCGAGCAGCACGAGCAGGATCGCTAGCGCGGTCCAGACCATTGCTCTTGAATTTCTTTCTGTACTTCTTCGGCGGCGGAGCGGGTACTGATCGCCTGTTCCGCGGCTGCCGCGTCACCGCGTGCAATCAGGATTATTGCGTGGCAAAGAAGTGCCAGGCCGATGAGGAAGAAGAGCGCGAGGCCGAGGAGCCACAGGGACTGAGGGATCACGGTAGGGGTCTGGAGCGCCGACTGGCTGCGCGATCCGGAGACCCAGGACTGCTGCACGACGCTCCAGCCGTGGCGCGCGATCAGCCCGAAAAACGCGATGAAGAGCGCCAGCCCGGCGAAATCGAGCGCCAGCCTCAGCCAGCGCGGGAACAGCACGCAGAGCGAGTCGATGCGGATGTGCGCGCGCTCGAGCAGCGCCGCGCCGAGCGACCACGCTGTGCCGAGCGCGAGCGCGTAGCCGGCGAGCTCGTCGGCGCCGCCGATCGAGGCGTTGAAGAACTTGCGAGCCGTGACGTCGACGCCGATCAGCAGCGCGGCGGCGAGCACGGCGCCCCCCCGAGCCACAGCCCGAAGCGGGTCAGCTGCCGTGCAAGGAAGATCAGTTCGTGGGCGCTCTCAGGCCGAGCGTTTTGCCGACGGTGTTGTTCCACTCGGCGGCGCACTCGGCTCCGCAGCGCTTCGCCCACCCGGCGAGCACCGCGCCTTCGACCAGCTTCTGTTCATCAATAGCCGCACGCGACGCGACATAAGCGCCATTGTGTGCCGCAGCGCTGGGGCAGGGTGCGCAACGAAGCCCACCAAACGGGGCCCCGTGCCACCAGAGCCGGATAGATTTTCCTATCCATCGGCGTAGACGCATTCGGCGGCGAAGGTAGCTAAGTCTTTCTTTTCGCGTGTTTTACCGTAGATGGGTGAGATTCCTCATCTGCATACGGTAATTTAAAGAACATCAATGAGTTAAAAGAAACTGTATTTTCTAATTTACTGATTACTAAATATTTACCGTAATAATGAGAGGTCTGTCTAACATTATGGTAACTTATCTTTAATCATGAAGTTAAGCGATGAGCAGCTTCGGGCCTTGGCCAATGCCGGGCAGCTCTATGAGAGCTGGAAAGATGTGATGGCCCCGCTCTCCCGGCTGCCTGGGGGGATGTACTGGCGCGTTATCCGGAGCAAGGAATACCTGTACCAGTACGCCGCTACGCCTGCCGGCACGCAACAAACTAAATCGCTTGGGCCCAGGAAGCCCGAGACCGAGGAGAGCTACCAGGAATTCAAGAAGACGAAACAACACCTGGAAGAGCGGCGCGCCGGGATTGAAAAACGCTTCGCGGAATTCGCCCCCGCATGGCGCGCGCTGCGCCTTCCTGCAATCGATCGCACCGCCGGCAGCATTCTGCGCGCTTTTGACCTGGCCGGATTCGTCGGCACAGGTGTTCTCGTGATCGGTACTTATGCGCTGAAGGCTTATGAGGTCGAGGCGGCTACGGCTTTTTCGGCCGGCATGGACGCTACAGAAGATCTGGATTTCACTCTGTTGATGAATGAGCGCACGGCTGATCCCGACCTGCCGCGACGCCTCTTGCTCACGCTAAAACAAGTGGATTCCACGTTCGTCATCAACGTCGGGTCTCCGAAAACCGCCGTGAACAAGAATGGCTACAGGATTGATCTCCTCGCCAACAATGCGGCCGCGGCGAGACTTTCCACTGCGCGTCCCTGGAAGCCGGAAGTGCTCGAGGGCCAGGAGTGGCTGCTGCTCGGCAAGCGTGTTTCCGTCGTCCTGATCGATTTTGATGGATGGCCGGCTGCGATCGCGGCGCCGGACCCGCGCTACTTCGCCCTGCAGAAGCTCTGGCTGAGCAAAAGGCGCGACCGGCCGGCGATCAAGCGCGCCAAGGACCAGAGGCAGGGCGAGGCATTGTTGCGCACGGTACGCGACTACATGCCGCACTATCCGGTGGATGAGCGGTTCGCCGCGAACCTGCCGGCGCCTCTGAAAGAGCGGTTCCCGCCGCCGTGAAGCGGGAAGCGTCGAGCAGCGCTTCCTGACGCTGCGCCCCGTGCGCGCGCGGCGGCAGGCAGAGCGTCGACAAGTAGGACATACTGGCGTTCCCGAGGAAGCAGGCCGACTAGGCAAAGGAACGTCAGGACCGGGTCGCCTCCACCTTGCCGGGGGGCGACCCGGGCTTATCATGGCGCATGGCTGAATCACCGGCATCGGGCGAAGCGATCTTCGGCGCGCTGTTCGAGCAGTCCGCGATGGCGGTGGCGGTGTTCTCGGTCGGCGGCCGCTTCCTGCGCGCGAACGCGGCGATGTGCCGGCTGCTCGGCTATACCGAGCCGGAGCTCGCGCAGAAGACGCACCTCGACGTGATCCACCTCGAGGACCTCGAGGCCGCCGCGGTGTCGCGCGCGCAGGTGATCTCGGGGAAATCCAGACCGCGGATCATCGAGCGGCGCTACCTGCACAAGGACGGCTCGATCGTGTGGGCGCAGCTCACCGGCGCGGTGGTGCGCGACGGGACTGGCGCGCCGCAGTGCACCCTGCTCATCGTCAACGACATCTCCCGGCTCAAGCACCAGGTGCGCAAGAGCAAGCGGCGCCTGCGCCGCATGGTCGAGATGAGCTCGGACTGGTACTGGATGCAGGACGATCAGTTCCGCTTCGTCGAGGTGGCGGGGATCGAGCCCGAGCTCGACAGCGACATCGTGCTCGGAAGCACGCGCTGGGAGATTCCCGGGCTCGCGCCGCTGCCCGAGACCGCCTGGGAGCAGCACCGCGCGCGGCTCGAGCGGCACGAGTCGTTCTCCGACTTCGTGTTCCTGCGCTACAACCGCGCGGGCGAGCTGCGCTACCTGTCGGTGAGCGGCGAGCCGCTGTTCGACGAGAAGGGCAAGTTCATCGGCTACCACGGCGTGGGCAAGGACATCACCGAGCGCGCGCGCGACCAGAAGGCGCTCGAGGACAGCGAGCGGCGCTACCGCACCCTGTTCGACATCCATCCGCAGCCGATGTGGGTGGTCGACGCCAACACCCTCGCGTTTCTCGCCGTGAACGGCGCCGCGATGCGGCTCTACGGCTACTCGAAGGATGAGCTCCTCGCCATGAGCGCGGACCAGATCCGCCCCGAGGAGGACATCGACGACCTGCGCCGCGCGTTCGCCGACTGGAGCAACAACTACAGCCAGCGCCTGTGGCGGCACAAGAAGAAGGGTGGCGAGGTGATCCCGGTGCGGGTGACCTCGTTCAACCTCGAGTTCGCCGGCCGGCGCGCGCGCCTCGGGGTGATCGAGGACCTGACCGAGCGCCTGATGGCCGAGGAGCGCGCCAAGCAGAGCGAGCAGCGCTACCGCGAGCTGCTGCAGCAGAGGGGACCCGCACCGGAGTAAGATTCTCCCCGATGCTGCGGCAACGCACCCTGAAATCCCTGGTCCGCGCCTCCGGCGTGGGCCTGCACACCGGCCAGAAAGTCCGCATCGCGCTGCGGCCCGCGCCGCCGGACACCGGCATCGTGTTCCGGCGCATCGATCTCGCCTCGCCGGTCGACATTCCCGCGCGCGCCGATCTGATCGGCGAGACAAAACTGTGTTCAGGCCTGGTGCTGAATAACGTAAAAATCTACACCGTCGAGCACCTCATGTCGGCGCTCGCAGGGCTCGGCGTCGACAACGCCTACGTCGATCTCGATGCGCCCGAGCTGCCGATCATGGACGGGAGCGCGTCGCCGTTCGCGCTGCTCCTGCAGCAGGCCGGGATCGAGGAGCAGACCGCCGCGAAGAAATTCCTGCGGGTGAAAAAGCCGGTCGAAGTGAGGGACGCCGACAAGTGGGCGCGGCTCGAGCCGCATGCGGGCTTTCGGCTCTCGTTCTCGATCGAGTTCCGCCATCCCGTGATTGAGCGCAGCACCCAGTCGGTGACGGTGGATTTCGCCGAGACTTCCTACCTCAAGGAGATCGCGCGCGCGCGCACCTTCGGCTTCATGCACGAGGTGGAGGACCTGAAGGACAGCGGGCTCGCGCTCGGCGGCGGGCTCGACAACGCGGTGGTGCTCGACGAGCAGGGCGTGCTGAACAGCGAGGGCTTGCGCTTCGCCGACGAGTTCATCCGCCACAAGCTGCTCGACGCGATCGGCGATCTCTACCTGCTCGGCAGGCCGCTGCTTGGCGCGTTCACCGCGCACAAGTCGGGCCACGCGCTCAACAACCGCCTGGTGCGGGCCGCGCTTGCCGACGCCGGGGTGCTCGAGACCGTGCTCTTCGAGCGCGCCGAGGAAGCGCCCGCGGGCATCGCCCGCTTTTCCACTCAGCCAAGCTAGGTGTTCGCAGTCCTGCGGGTCGCGGTCCTGGCGGTCGCGATCGTGCTCGGGTTCACGGTCCTCGCCTGGCTCCTCACCGGCGACCCGCGCTGGAAGCGCATCAGTTGGCTGGTCTTCAAGTACTCGGTGTTTGCCCTGGCGGCGATCCTGCTGCTATTTGCGGGAGAGGCGCTTCTCCAGTAGCGCGCCCAGCGCGGTGCGCGCCGGCGAAGCGCGCATGCTTTTGTAAAGTCTTCTCAAGCTTTCGAGCGCAGGCGTGGACAAGTAGGCACTTTTTTGCGGCGCAACATCGGCGCCCCGTGACGCGTTTGGTTGCACGCGTATGGAAACTGAATTAACCTGCAAGCGCTGTTTTGAAAAGAAATTTGCCAGGGACGGGGCGAGCAGCCGGAGCTTCGACGCGGCGGCCGGAGTGGCCGCAGCGACCACCACCTCACCATCCCGGTAATTAACAACGCGGGCCTGCCGCGCAAGTTCCGGCGGCAGGAAACCGTCAAGCAGCCCGGCGAGCGCGCGCAGCTCTTGCGCCTTCGCCAGCACCGGCTGCAGCGTGGCCTCGGCCGCAAGGATCCGGTCGAGCTTGGGGAAGCGCATCGGGTAGGGAAGGGGAGGGAGAGTCGTGCAGATTATCCTGATCTCGGACCGGCTGGCCAAGGCGAGATCAGTTCACATGTCGACGCGCCACCTGGTGGGCACGGGGCTGCTCGCGCTCCTGCTGCTGCTGGGCGCGACCGCCGCGCTCTACTGGCTGACCCTGCGCTACGCCGCCGAGGTGCGCCTGCCGGCGCTGCAGCAGCTCGTGGCCGCGGCGCAGCAGGCCGAGGCCGAGCGCGAGCGCGTGTTCGTGCAGCAGAACCTCAACTCGATGGCGATGAAGCTCGGCGAGATGCAGGCGCAGCTCACGCGCCTCGACGCGGTGGGCGAGCGCCTGGGCGCGCTCGCCGGCGTGCGCCCGCAGGAGTTCCGCCTCGCCGAGCAGCCCGGCATCGGCGGCGCGGCGCCGACCCAGCTGCCGCCGCAGAACCTCTCGCTCGGCGAGTTCAGCGAGAAGCTGCTCGCGCTCGCGCGCCAGGTCGAGAGCCGCAACGACATGCTCGGGGTGCTCGAGGCGCAGCTGTTCGAGCAGGCGGTGAAGAAGAAGATGATCCCGACGATGATGCCGGTGAAGGCCTCGTACAACCCGTCGGGCTTCGGCCGGCGCGTCGACCCGTTCAACGGCCAGTGGGTGATGCACGAAGGCATCGACTTCATCGCCGACCCCGGCGCGCCGATCGTCGCCGCCGCCGGCGGCGTGGTGGTGTTCGCGGGCTTCCATCCGCAGTACGGCTACGCCATCGACATCGACCACGGCAACGACCTGGTGACGCGCTACGCGCACACTTCGAAGTTGCTGGTGCGGGAAGGCGACCTGGTGCAGCGCGGGCGCAAGATCGCCGAGGTCGGCTCCACCGGCCGCTCGACCGGCCCGCACCTGCACTTTGAAGTACGCTTCCGGGGCGCGGCGCAGAACCCCGCCAAGTTCCTCGTGCCGTCGGCCACCACGGTCGCGCGCTCCAAGTAATCCCCGGTTTTTCCAGATAAAATCGGCGGTTTTCCCGCCGCCAATCGTGGAATTCCTGCGAAAGCTTGCCGAGGTCCTCTGGCGCCTGCCGGCGCGCATCTTCGGCAGCCGCAACGAGCGCCTGCTCAAGCAGTACTCGCACACCGTGGTGCGGATCAACGCGCTCGAGCCCGGGCTCGCGAAGCTGTCGGACTCGCTTTTAAGAGCAAGAACAGATGAATTGAAAAAGCGATGCGCCGACGGCGCGACGCTCGAGGAGCTGCTGCCCGAGGCGTTCGCCGTGGTGCGCGAGGCCTCGAAGCGCACGCTGCGCATGCGCCACTTCGACGTGCAGATGCTCGGCGGGATGGTGCTGCACAACGGCAAGATCGCCGAGATGAAGACCGGCGAGGGCAAGACCCTGGTCGCCACGCTGCCGGCCTACCTCAACGCGCTCACCGGCAAGGGCGTGCACATCGTCACGGTCAACGACTACCTGGCGAACCGCGACGCGGAGTGGATGGGCAAGATCTTCCACTTCCTCGGGCTGACGGTCGGCGTCAACCTGCCGCACATGGAGCCGGAGAAGAAGCGCGCCGCCTATGCCGCGGACATCACCTACGGCACCAACAACGAGTTCGGCTTCGACTACCTGCGCGACAACATGGCGATGCACGTCGAGGAGCGCTTCCAGCGCGGCCTGCACTACGCCATCGTCGACGAGGTCGACTCGATCCTGATCGACGAGGCGCGCACCCCGCTGATCATCTCCGGCCAGGCCGAGGACCGCACCGAGATCTACCTCAAGATGAACGAGGTGGCGCCGCTGCTCACCCGCCAGAAGGAGGAGAAGAAGCCCGACCAGCCCGAACCGCCGGGCGACTTCTTCGTCGACGAGAAGAACCACCAGATCCTGCTGTCGGAGGCCGGCCACCTGAAGGCCGAGCAGATCCTGACCCGGGTGCGCATGCTGCCCGAGGGCGCGAGCCTGTACGAGCCCGCCTACATCAACCTGGTGCACCAGCTCTACGCCGCGCTGCGCGCGCACCATCTCTTCCACCGCGACCAGCACTACGTGGTGCAGGAGAACGAGGTGATCATCGTCGACGAGTTCACCGGCCGGCTGATGGTCGGCCGGCGCTGGTCCGACGGCCTGCACCAGGCGGTCGAAGCGAAGGAGAAGGTCCAGATCCAGAACGAGAACCAGACCCTCGCCTCGATCACCTTCCAGAACTACTTCCGCATGTACGGCAAGCTCGCCGGCATGACCGGCACCGCCGACACCGAGGCCTACGAGTTCCAGCAGATCTACGGCCTGGAGGTGGTGGTGGTGCCGACCCACATGCCGATGATCCGCGCCGAGCGCCAGGACCAGGTCTACCGCACCGCCAAGGAGAAGCACGTGGCGGTGATCAAGGACATCCGCGACTGCCACGCCCGCGGCCAGCCGGTGCTGGTCGGCACCACCTCGATCGAGAACTCCGAGCTGCTCTCGGGCATGCTCGACAAGCAGAAGCTCCCGCACCAGGTGCTGAACGCGAAGCAGCACGCGCGCGAGGCCGAGATCGTGGCGCAGGCCGGCCGGCCGAAGATGATCACCATCGCCACCAACATGGCGGGCCGCGGCACCGACATCGTGCTCGGCGGCAACGTCGAGAAGCAGTGCGATTTCGTGGAGGCGGACGAAAAGCTATCCTCCGAAGAGAAGAAATCCCGGGTGGAAAAGCTGCGTAGCGAATGGCAAGCCCTGCACGACCAGGTGGTGAAGGCGGGCGGCCTGCACATCATCGGCACCGAGCGCCACGAGTCGCGGCGCATCGACAACCAGCTGCGCGGCCGCTCCGGCCGCCAGGGCGACCCGGGCAGCTCGCGCTTCTACATGGCGCTCGAGGACCCGCTGCTCAGGATCTTCGCCGGCGAGCGCATCAACCGCATCATGGTGATGCTCAAGATGCCCGAGGGCGAGGCGATCGAGCACGGCATGGTGACGCGCTCGATCGAGAGCGCGCAGCGCAAGGTCGAGGCGCGCAACTTCGACATCCGCAAGCAGCTGCTCGAGTACGACGACGTCGCCAACGACCAGCGCAAGACCATCTACGCGCTCCGGAACGAGCTGCTCGAGTCGCAGGACGTGTCGCCGCGCATCGCCGACCTGCGCGCCGGGGTGCTGCGCGATCTCTTCGTGCTGCACGTGCCCGAGGACAGCGTCGAGGAGCAGTGGGACATCCCCGGACTGGAGGCCGCGCTCAAGTCCGAGCTGCAGCTCGAGCTGCCCCTGCGCCGCTGGCTCGTGAACGAGCCCGAGCTGCAGCCCGAGGTCCTGCTCGGGCGCATCGCTGCCAAGGCCGGCGAGGCCTACCTCGCCAAGGTGCCGCTGGGCGCCGAGGCTTCGTTCCACCAGTACGAGCGCTACGTCGTGCTTCAAATTCTCGACGCCCACTGGCGCGAGCACCTGGCGGCGCTCGACCACCTGCGCCAGGGCATCCACCTGCGCGGCTACGCGCAGAAGAACCCGAAGCAGGAGTACAAGCGCGAGGCGTTCGAGCTGTTCGGCGCGATGGTCGAGTCGGTCAAGCTCGAGGTCACCAAGACCCTCACCGCGGTGCAGATCCGCACTCAGGAGGACATCAAGCCCGACGACGAGGCGCACGTCGAGAACATCCGGCCCATCCACTCGAGCTCCGATGGGGGTGCTCAGGCAGAAACCGAGAACGGCGACGTCGCGGTGGCCGAGGCGCCGAAGAAGCGGCCGGTGCGCGTGGGGCAGAAGGTCGGCCGCAACGACCCCTGCCCCTGCGGCTCGGGCAAGAAATACAAGCACTGCCACGGCAAGCTTTCGTGAGTGGCCGTTAATCTCGCAGCGCCGCAGGCGGGTTCCCTGCATCCGGTCGCGGGCGTCGAGCTCGGGGTCGCGATGGCCGGCATCAAGAAGTCCGGCCGCAAGGACCTGCTGGTGATGCGTCTGGCGCCGGGCGCTGCGGTTGCGGGTGTGTTTACTCAGAACCGGTTTTGCGCCGCACCGGTGCTGGTCGCGAAGAAGAACCTGAAGAATGAAATCCGCGCTCTGGTGGTCAACACCGGCAACGCAAACGCCGGCACCGGCGCCGACGGGTTGAAGCGCGCAGGCCAGGTGTGCGCGGCGCTCGCCGCGCGCCTCGGCTGCAAGGCCGGGCAGGTGCTGCCGTTCTCGACCGGCGTGATCATGGAGCCGCTCCCCGCCGAGTGCATCATCGCGGCGTTCCCGCAGCTGAGAGATTGCGACTGGGTATCGGCCGCCGAGGCGATCATGACGACCGATACCGTGCCGAAAGCCTTTTCCAGAACGATCTCCCTTTCCAAAGGGCAGGCCACGATCACGGGTATCGCCAAAGGCGCCGGCATGATCCGCCCCGACATGGCGACCATGCTGGCGTTCGTCGCCACCGATGCGGCCGTTTCGAAGAAGGATCTTTCCAGGATCCTGAAAGGCACTGCCGAGCGCTCCTTCAACAGCATCACGGTCGACGGCGACACCTCGACCAACGATTCCTTCATGCTGATCGCCACCGGGAAGGGCCCGGCCGCGTCTTCGAGGCAGGATCTCTCTCTGCTCGCAGCTGCAATCGAATCGGTGTCCATCCAGCTTGCGCAGGCGATCATCCGCGACGGCGAAGGCGCGACCAAGTTCGTCACGGTGTGCGTCGAGCGCGGGCGGAGCCTAGCCGAATGCCGCAAGGTGGCGTACGCGATCGCGCACTCGCCGCTCGTCAAGACCGCCTTCTTCGCCTCCGACCCGAACCTCGGGCGCATCCTGGCCGCGGTGGGGTATGCGGGGGTTGGATTGGACGTTGCCCGGGTCGATCTTCTGATCGATGAAGTGCTGGTGGCAAAGGGCGGCGCGCGCAACCCGGCGTATCGTGAGGAGCAAGCCCTCGAGGCGATGAAGAAGCCCGAGTTCACCGTGCGCGCGGTGCTGAACCGCGGGCGCGCCGCGGCGACGGTGTGGACTTGCGACTTCTCGTTCGACTACGTGAAAATCAACGCCGAATACAGGACCTAGAAGCGGCACTTGAGCAAAGAACTCGAAAAAATCCTGCAGAAGCTGGAGCAGCTGCTCCCGCCGCCGGCACCCGCGCCCGACTGGAAGGCGAGCGTCGCCTTCCGTTGGCGCAGCTCCGGCCGGCGCGGCAACCCCGGGTGGCTCCAGCCGGTGCGCCACGTGCACCGCATCAAGCTCTCCGACCTGCGCGGCATCGACAACCAGATCGAGCGCGTCGAGCAGAACACGCGCCAGTTCCTCGCCGGCCGGCCGGCCAACAACGTGCTGCTGACCGGCGCGCGCGGCACCGGCAAGTCCTCGATCGTGAAGGGGCTGCTCAACAAGTACGCCAAGCAGGGCCTGCGGCTGATCGAGGTGGAGAAGAACGACCTGATCGACCTGCCGACCATCGTCGACCAGGTGGCGCAGCGCCGCGAGAGGTTCCTGCTGTTCTGCGACGACCTGTCCTTCCACGGCGCCGAGGAAGGCTACATCGCGCTCAAGGTGGCCCTCGACGGCTCGATCTCGACCACCTCCGAGAACCTGCTGATCTACGCCACCTCCAACCGCCGCCACCTGATGCCCGAGTACATGGCCGAGAACCTCGAAACCAAGTATCTCGGCGAGGAGATCCACCCCGGCGAGACGGTCGAGGAGAAGATCTCGCTCTCCGAGCGCTTCGGGCTGTGGGTGACGTTCTACCCCTTCGACCAGGACGAGTACCTGGAGATCGTCCAGCATTGGCTCAAGTCCTTTGATTCTTCTTTTTCGGAAAAAGCAAAAGAGGAAGCGCTGCAATGGTCCCTGCAGCGCGGCTCGCGCAGCGGGCGCGTCGCGTACCAGTTCGCCCGGGACTGGGCCGGCCGGCATAGCAAGAAAAAGTGATCGAAGTTGCGGCGGCGGTGATCGAGCGCCCGGACGGCGCCTTCCTCCTCGCGCAGCGCCCGCAGGGCAAGGTCTACGCGGGGTACTGGGAATTTCCCGGCGGCAAGGCCGAGGCCGGCGAGCCGCCGGCGCAGGCGCTCGAGCGCGAGATCCGCGAGGAGCTCGGCGTCCAGATCCTGAAGGCCTATCCATGGATCACGCGGGTGCACGTCTACGAGCACGGCACGGTCATGCTGCATTTCTTCCGCGTGGTGCAATGGCGCGGCGAGCCCCACCCGCGCGAGCACGAAGCCATGGTCTGGCAGCGCCTCGGCGAGCCGGTGGTCGAGCCCATGTTGCCGGCGAACGGCCCGGTGCTCGCCTCACTCGCGCTACCGCTCGAGTACGCGATCACCGACGCGCAGACCCTCGGCCTGGCAGCACAGCTCGAGCGCCTGGAGGCGCGCCTCAAGGGCGGCCTGCGCCTGATCCAGGTGCGCGACAGGGACAACTGGGAGCGCAAGCAGCTGGTCTATGTGGCCCGCAGCATGGCGCAACAGTACGGCGCCCGGGTCCTGGTGAACGGCGGCCCGGCGGCCGATGGCATCCATTTCAGTGCACAAGAGCTGATGAGCCTGCGCTCGCGGCCGAAGGAGAATGGGCTCATGGCCGCCTCCTGCCACACGGTGCAGGAGCTCGGCCACGCCATGGCGATCGGCCTGGACTTCGCGGTGCTCGGGCCGGTCAAGGCGACCCCGACGCACCCGGGCGCGAGCCTGTTGGGCTGGGAGGGGTTCCGCCGCATCGCCGCCGGCGCGTCGATCCCGGTGTACGCGATCGGCGGGCTGCGGCCTCAGGACCTGGACCAGGCGCGCGCGGCCGGCGCGCACGGCCTCGCTATGATTCGGGGGGCTTGGAGCTAGATTTCTTGTCGTCCGGCAGGCGGTATTCGTCGGACGCCCATTTGCCCAGATCGATCATCCTGCAGCGCTCGCTGCAGAACGGGCGCCACTTGTTCGCCTCGGAGTATTCGGACAGCGTCCCGCAGCGCGGGCACGGGACGGTCTTTACAGATTGCAAAACGTAAGCTCGAAGCCGACGTCCCAGTCGGCGGTGCGCGGCCGCGGGTCCTCGCCGTTCTGGGCGAGGAAGCGGATGTTGAGCACGTACTTGTTGGCGCTGATCTCGGGCACGCACGGCAGCGTGGGATCGAGGCGCAGGCGCAGCATCTGCGCGGTCTTGCCGCCGAGCATCTGCTGGAACATGCCCTGCGCCGCGGAGAGCGCCTGCGGCTTGCCCGACTCGCGCAGGATGCGCAGGATGATCGCCGAGCCGTCGCGCAGCGGGTGCAGCGGCCCGGTCCACGCGGCGAGCTGGCCGGTGCGCTCGTCCGAGGGGCGGTGCAGCCAGTAGTGGTAGGAGGGCAGGTCGAACTCGCACGCGCCGCCCGGGATGCCGGTGCGCTGCTTGATCGACATCAGCCAGTCGTTCTCGCGCAGGTACTGCCCGATCTTGCCGGTCATCGAGAACAGCGCCTGCGAGGCCTGCTCGATGTCGCGCAGCACGTGCGACAGCGCGTCCTCGGCGATGTCGGGGTTGTTGCGGAACGAGAGCAGCACCTGCTTCTGGCGCTCGAGCTCCTGCAGCAGGTCCGACTTGAGGTCCGCGCGGCCCGCGACCTCGAGGATCTCGAACAGCGTGAGCAACGCCATGTGGTGATCGTGCGGCTCGGTGCGCGCGATGAAGTGGCGCGAGCGCTCGAACAGGTCCTCGAGCCGCAGCAGCGTGCGGATACGCTCGTTGAGCGGGTACTCGTAGGTGATCACGGGCTCTGGGATTGTAGGTATTTTTGGTGCAGGGCGGCGACCTGTTTGCGCAATGCGTCACGCGAGCCGCCGTTGTCGATCACGTCGTCGGCCGCGGCCAGACGCTCGGCGCGCGACGCCTGGCTGCGGATGATCGCGCGCACCTCCTCTTCGGCGAGGCGGCTGCGCGCGCGCACCCGCGCCACCTGGGTTTCCTCGGGGCAATCGACCACCAGCACGCGGTCCACCCGCTTGCGATAGTCGGGCGACTCGATGAGCAGCGGCACCACGTGCACCACGTAGGGCCCCTCATTTTTCTCGAAGGCGGCCGCGATGCGCCGCCCCGACTCCTCGCGGATCATCGGGTGGAGCAGCTTTTCCAGCTCGCGCTTCGCCGCGGGATCGGCGAACACGTGATCCCGCATTTTCTTTCTGTCCATGGCCCCGCTGCCATCGATGAAGCTTGGCCCAAACGCCTTCCTTATGTGAGGCAGCGCGGCGCCGCCCTTCTCGGTGAGCTGGTGCGCGATCGCGTCGGTATCGACCACCGCCGCGCCGAGGCGCGCGAACTCATCGGCGGCGGCGCTCTTTCCACTGCCGATACCGCCCGTGAGTCCGACGACAAAGGTCACAATCTTTGCAGGTACCAGCGCACCATCGGCTCGCCCCAGTACATGGCGACGATGCCGGCGAGCGCGAGATAGGGGCCGAAGTGGAAGCGAAAGCCCGCGTCCCAGCGGCCGCGCGCGGCGAACATCTGCAGCGCGCCGAACGCGAGCCCGACCAGCGACGAGAGCAGGATCACGAGCGGCAGCATCTTCCAGCCGAGGAACGCGCCCACCGCGGCGTTCATCTTGAAGTCGCCGTAGCCCATCCCTTCCTTGCCGGTGAGGAGCTTGTAGCCCCAGTACACCAGCCACAGCGAGAGATACCCCGCGGCCGCGCCGATCACCGCGTCGTGCAGCGAGGCGAACGCATGCCCCAGGTTGAGCAGCAGGCCGAGCCAGACGAAGGGCAGGGTCAGGCTGTCGGGCAGCAGGCCCGTCTCCTGGTCGATGAACGCGAGCGCGATGGTGAACCAGGTGAAGAGCGCCGCGCCGAGCGCCGCCGCCGACGCGCCGAAGCGCCACGCGGCGTAGGCCGCGCCCACGCCGGCGAGCGCCTCGACCAGCGGGTAGCGCAGGCTGATCGGCGCCGCGCAGGCCGAGCACTTGCCGCGCAGCGCGATCCAGCTCACCAGCGGCACGTTCTCCCACGCGCTGATGCGGTGGCCGCACGCCGGGCAGGCGGAGCGCGGCGTCACCAGTCCGTACGCGGGCTCCTGCGGCACGGGCTGGCCGGCGAGCTCGGCGCACTCGGCGCGCCACTCGCGCTCGAGCATCTTCGGCAGCCGGTGGATCACCACGTTGAGGAAGGAGCCGACGCACAGTCCGGCCACCAGCGCGGCCCAGGGCAGCACGCCCGGCTGGGCGAGCCAGCCGAGCGACGTCACGACTTCAGACAGCTTGCCCCATCTTGAAGATCGGGAGGTACATCGCCACCACCATCCCGCCGATCAGCGTGCCGAGCACCACCATGATCATCGGCTCCATCAGCGAGGACAGGGCTTCGACCGCGTCGTCGACCTCGGCCTCGAAGAAGTCCGCGACCTTGGAGAGCATGCCGTCGAGCGCGCCGGTCTCCTCGCCGATCGAGCACATCTGGATCACCATGCTCGGGAACACGTTGGCGTTCTGCATCGCGACGGTGAGCGAGGTGCCGGTCGAGACCTCCTGCTTGATCTGCTTGGTCGCGGCCGCGTACACGTAGTTGCCCGCGGCGCCGCCCACCGAGTCGAGCGCCTCGACCAGCGGCACGCCGGCGGCGAACATGGTCGACAGCGTGCGGGTCCAGCGCGCGATCGCGGATTTGCGCACCAGGTCGCCGAACACCGGCATCCTGAGCATCGCCTTGTCCATGAATATCTGCACCGCCACCGAGCGCTTCCACGACTCGAGGAAGCCGTAGATCGCGCCGCCGATCACCGGGAAGATGATGTACCAGTTGGCGACGAACCAGTCGGAGATCGCCATCACGATCAGGGTCGGGGCGGGCAGGTCGGCGCCGAAGTTGGTGAACACCTCCTTGAACGCGGGGATCACGAAGATCATGATCACCGCGGTGATGATGAACGCCACCGCGATGATCGCGATCGGGTAGAACAGGGCCGACTTGATCTTCGACTGGATGGCGAGGATCTTTTCCTTGTAGGTCGCGAGGCGGTCGAGCAGCGTCTCGAGAATCCCCGCCTGCTCGCCGGCCGCGACCAGGTTGCAGAACAGGGTATCGAAGTACAGCGGGTACTTGCGGAACGCGGTGGCGAGCGGGGCGCCGGTCTCGACCTCGGTCTTGATGTCGGTGAGCAGCCTCGCCACCGCCGGGTTGGACGCGCCCTTGCTCACGATCTCGAACGACTGCAGCAGCGGCACGCCGGCCTTCATCATGGTCGCGAGCTGGCGCGTGAACAGCGCGATGTCCTTCGAGGTGACGCTGCCGCCGCCTCTGGTGCGCTGCTTCTTGACCTTGGTGAGCAGCACGCCCTGGCGGCGCAGCGTGGCGTTGACCGCGGCTTCGCTCGCGGCGCGCAATTCACCGCGGATGATTTTCCCGGCCTTGTCCTTGCCTTCCCACAGCCAGTTGAATTCCTTGACCCCGCCCTTTACCGCAGCCGCCGCCGTCGCCATATCTACTTGTCTCCCTCTTGGGCTGCGATGATGCCCTCCGTGGATAACTTTGTAAAGGCTGAAGTTCCCGTTCTAAGCCTCTGAGGGCTCGGTACTTTCTACAATCTCGACCGGCTTGAAGATGCGCACGGTTTTTATCGTTCTCCCCTGCGCGTGGACGATCTCCATCGGCACGTTGCCGATCTTGATCGACACGTCGGCCTCGGGGATGTCGCGCAGGTACTCGACGATCAGCCCGTTCAGCGTTTTCGGCCCGTCGGTGGGAAGCGACAGCCCGAGCGCGCGGTTGACCTCGCGCACCGGCGTCGTGCCCTCGGCGGTGGCGGCGCCGGCCGCGTCCCAGCCGAGCGCCGGGCCGGCGGCGGGCAGCGAGGTGGTGAACTTGCCGATGATCTCCTCGACGATGTCCTCGAGGGTCACGAGGCCCATCAGCTCGCCGTACTCGTCCACCACCAGCGCGATGCGCTCCCGGTTCTCCTGGAAGTACTGCATCTGCGCGAGCACCGGGGTGGTCGCGGGCACGAAGTAGGGCTCGTCGAGCATCGATTCGAGCGTCGGCTTGTCGAGCGTGCGGGTGGGCAGCGCCGCAATCACCTTCTTCAGGTGCAGCACGCCGATCACCTCGCCGAGCGCGCTGCGGAACACCGGCAGGCGCTGGTGGTAGCTGGTGACGAGCTGGCGCACGATGGTCTCCAGGTCGTCGTCGAGCTTGAGCGACTCGATCTTGGCGCGCGGCAGCATGATGTCCTGCACCGTCACCGCGCCGACGTCGAATAGGTTCATCAGGATCGAGAAGTGCTTCTTCGGCATGAAGCTCGAGGACTCGAGCACCAGCGTGCGGATCTCCTCGGGCGAGAGCTTCTCCATCTGCGTGTTTTCTTCCGGGCGGATGCCGATGAGGAGCAGGAGCGGCCGCACGAACAGGTTCACGAACCACACCCCCGGCTGCAGCAGCCACTGCACCGGCTTCAGCACGTAGACCAGCGCGGGCGCGATGCGCTCCGGGTAGGTCGCGCCGACCACCTTGGGCGTGATCTCGGCGAACACGATGATCAGGAACGAGATCGCCAGCGTACTCACCGCGTAGGCGAGCTTGCCCTGGCCGACGAGCTCCACCGCGATCAGGCTGGCGAGCGTCGCCGCGGCCGCGTTCACCAGGTTGTTGCCGATCAGGATCGCGCCGAGCAGCTTGTCGGTGCGCCGCAGGAGCTGCTCGACGCGCGCGGCGCCGCTGTGCCCCTGCGCCACCATGTGCTTCAGGCGGTAGCGGTTGATCGCCATCATGCTGGTCTCGGCGATCGAGAAGAACCCCGAGATCACCAGCAGCACGACCAGCGCCGCGAACATCCTGCCGAGCGTGAGCTCTTCCATCAGGCGCGCGCGAGCAGCACTTCGAGCACGAAGCGGCTGCCGACGTAGGCGAGCAGCAGCATCACGAAGCCCGACAGCGTCCAGCGCAGCGCGGTGCGCCCGCGCCAGCCGTAGCGCCAGCGCCCGGCGAGGAGCCACCCGAAGGTGAGCCACGACAGCAGCGCGAACACCGTCTTGTGGTCGAAGCGCAGCGCGCGGCCGAACAGCGTCTCCGAGAACGCGATGCCGGTGATCAGCGTCAGCGTCAGGAACACGAACGCGGCTCCGATCATTCTGAACAAGAGACTTTCAAGCGTCAGCAGCGGCGGCAGATTCGGAAACGCCACCGTTCCCTTGCGATGGAGCTGGCGCTCGGCCACCGCCATCAGCGTCGCGTGCAGCAGCGCGATCACGAATAGGCCGTACGCGATCATCGCGAGCGCGAGGTGCAGCTTGAACTCCGCGGCCTGCGCGTGCACCCCGCTCGACGCGAGACCGGGAAAGATCGCCGGCAACGGCGCGGCGGCGGCGGCGAGCGGCAGCACGAGCGGCTGCATGCCTTCGACCTGGTAGAAGAGGCTTTCGACCCAGTACACCGCGACGCCGAGGAACATCATCACCGAGAGCGCCTGCGCGAATCCGAACCGTAGCTCCCTGGAGAAGATCCCCTCGTAGAGCAGCCACCCGTGGAGTGCCAGCGGCACCAGCAGCGCCGCTCTTTCCCAGGCGCGCAGACCGGTGCTTCCCTGGTTCCAGCGCGTGCGCCAGAAGTGCCACGCCAGCCCGACGTACAGGGCCGAGACGATGCCGTGAACTACAATGTCGGGCACCGCTTCAGTTTATCACCCCATGCTCGATACCCTGACCGCGCGCCTCGCGCGCATCGCAAAGACCATTCGCGGCGAGGCGCGCCTCACCGAGTCGAACATCCAGGAGGCGCTGCGCGAGGTGCGCGTCGCGCTGCTGGAAGCCGACGTCGCGCTGCCGGTGGTGAAGCACTTCACCGAGTCGGTGCGCGCTGCGGCCCTCGGCGAGGAGGTTGTCGGGAGCCTGACGCCCGGGCAGGCGCTGGTCGGCGTGGTGCACCGCGAGCTCACCAGGCTCATGGGCGAGGCCAACGTCGGCCTCGACCTCGCCACGCAGC
>Ga0187893_10006282_pt1 | contig 20457 bp, 20 predicted proteins | sample MA1701074metaG_FD_139574 | JGI IMG/M metagenome (GOLD analysis project Ga0187893, IMG submission 139574) | White microbial mat communities from a basaltic lava cave in the Kipuka Kanohina Cave System on the Island of Hawaii, USA - MA170107-4 metaG ...
CCGGTGTCGACGCACAGCCGCTTGCAGCCGACCGGCGTCTTCGGGCACAGGAGCTCCGCGGTCGCCGCGTCCTTCACGATGCCGCGGATCTTGTTGCGGATGAACTCCGCGGCCGTCTCGTTCGCCTTCGGGTCGAACATCAGATCACCGAACGCGCCGAGGAAGCCGAGCCCGCCGTATGCCCAGCGCCGCTCGTACTCCGCCTGACGCTCGGCCTCGTCGACCGAGAACGCGCTGTGCGCGTTGTCCCGGAAGTCGGCGCCGAACGGATGCTGCGCGGCCTCCGCGCGAAACGCCGGGTAGTCCGAGCGCACGCGCCGCTCGGTCTCGGCGTCGATCGGGCCGTTGTGCGCCGGGATCGAGTAATTAGGGGTGCGCTGGAACACGAACAGCTGCGCGGCCTGCTGCGCGAGGATCGGGATCGATTGGATCGCGGACGAGCCGGTGCCGATCACCGCGACGCGCTTGCCGCTGAAGTCGACCGGCTCGTGGGGCCAGTTGCCGGTGTGGTACTTGGCGCCGCGGAACGACTCGAGCCCCGGCAGCTTCGGTGTGTTCGTCGAGGACAAGCAGCCCGTCGCCATGATGAAGAAGCGCGCCGCGAGCTTCTCACCCGCGCTGGTCGTCACGGACCAGTGCGCGCTCGGCTCGTCGTAGTGCGCCGAGTCGACGCGCGTGTTCAGCGTGACGTCGCGGCGCAGAGCGAAGCGATCCGCGACGTGATTCACGTAGCGGAGCAGCTCGCCCTGCGTCGCGTAGCGCTCGCTCCAGCGCCACTCGTCCTGCAGCTTGCCGTCGAACTGATACGAGTACTCGAGGCTCTCGATGTCGACGCGCGCGCCCGGGTAGCGATTCCAGTACCAGGTGCCGCCGATGCCGCTGCCCGCCTCGAACACCCGCGCGCGCAGCCCGAGCCCACGCAGCTTGTGCAGCATGTAGAGGCCCGCGAGGCCGCCACCTACGACGACCGCGTCGAGCTCCGAGCGCGCCTGCCCAGTCGTCATTCCCGGCTCTCCTCGCACAGACGTTTATCACGCGGAGCGCGTCTCACGTGCTGCGCGACGGGGGGGATGACGGGGGGCGGCGGGCTGGCTGTGGCGCTGCGCGACGGCGCGCGGCGCCTCGTCACGAAGGGAGCCGGCTCCGAATCCAGCGCCCGAGCGCACGCGCCCGCCAGCTGAGGCGCGCCCACGGCGTCTCGGGATGCGCGTCGACGCTGATCGTCATCTGCCCGCTCGCGTGAGCCGTGCACGCGAACTGGTAGCTGGCGGCCTGGCGAAACGGCAGCCGGAAGCTCTGCCCGGGCATCATCAGCGTCGGCCCGAAGATCTGCGGAACCTCGTCGAGGTTGCGCAGCAGCAGCACGTCCTGCAGCTCGAGCGTGAGATGGATCTCGTCGGGCAGAATCGGCAGCGGCTCGCCCGCCATGCGGCGCGCGAACGTGCCGCGTGGAATCTCGAACAGGGCCTCGCGCGAATCGAAGCGGATCGGCGCGAAGGCCGACCAGCCGGCGGTGAGCAGCGCGGCCGCGCACGCGCAGAGCGCGCCGGCGCGTGCGGCGCGGCTCACGCGCGCGCCGCTGCGAGCGGTTCGATCACGACCCCAAGAGAATGCGGAGGTCGTGCGCATAGTCATTCGCCGCGTGCCCATACGGCATCAGCGCCCTCAGCTTGCCAGTGCGGTCGACCAGGTAGGTGAACGACGAGTGCGAGAACGCGTACGTCTTCGCGCGCGCGACGCGCTCTGCGGCGACGCCGTACGCCTCGCGCACCTTGGCGAGATCCTCCGCGCTTCCGGTCGCGCCGAGAAACGCCGGGTCGAACGCGACGAGGTACTCGCGCATGCGCTTTGCGTCGTCGCGCTGCGGGTCGACGGTCACGTAGACGACCTGAACGTCCGCGGCGGCGGGGCCGAGCGCGCGCCGCGCGCCGGCCAGCGTCGCGAGCGTCGTCGGACACACGTCCGGGCACGACGTGAAGCCGAACGCGAGCACGACGATCTTGCCGCGGAAGCGCTCCAGCGAAATCGGCTGCCCGTCCGAGCCGCCGAGCGAGAACGCCGGCGCCTCGCGCGGCGGATCGAACACGCCGGCGAACAGCTCGGGCGGCTCCGCGCGAGCGCGGCTCGGTGCGAGCGCGCTCGCCCCCACTCCGAGAGCGAGTGCGAGCCCGAGCCCGGCAGGGACCGGCGCGCGCATCAGAGGACGATCGGGGAAGGCTTCGCGACGCGCGCGAAGCTCTCATCCAGATAGGTGTCCGCAGAGATCGGATGCTTGATCGTGCCGGCCTCGATCGAGAGCTGCATCAGCTCGTCGAACTCGCTGCGGATCATCCGCAGGTCGCCGTAGGTCACTCGATCCGTCGGATTCTCCATCACGAAGCGCAGGATGTTGGGATCTTGGTTGAAGAAGTCTGGCTTGGCGGCGATCTCGACCGCGCGATCGCGGTTCGCCTGCTGCGTGTCGAGCCAGACGCCGGCGCCGAGCACCTGATCGACGAGCGCCTGCACCATCGGCCGGTTCGACGCGATCAGCTCTTCGCGCACGGTGAGCACGCAGCAGATGTACTTCGGCCACTCGTCGCGCGTCATGCGCAGCACGCGCGCGTAGCCGGCGCTCTGCGCGGCCGCGCCGAACGGCTCGCCGGTGCAGTACGCGTCGACCGCGTCTGCGAACAGCGCGGCCGGCATGTCCGGCGGCGGCATCTCGACGATCTCGAGCTGCTCCACCTTCATGTTCTCGGCCGCGAGCATCTTGCGCAGGAACAGGTAGTCGACCGCGAAGCGGCTCGGAATCGCGACGCGCTTGCCGGCGAGCTGCTGGAACGTCTTCACCGGCGACTCGGTCTTCACCATGATCACCGCGCCGGAGCGATGTCCGAGCGAGACGATCTTCACCGGGATGCCGTTGTCCGCGAGATCCATCACGAGCGGCGCGAGCATGTAGCCCGCCTGGATCCGCCCCGACATCAACGATTCTTTGATCTCGGGCCAGCCGCTGTACTTGCTGTACGAGAAATCGAAGCGAGGCCCGGCTCCCGCGGCCGCCGCGTTCTGCGCTGCGCGCGCGGCGCAAGCGACCGGCAACGTGAGGTTGCACGTGACCGGCAGGCCGCCGACCACGAGCGAGTTCACGTTCGAGCTCGAGTCCTCGGAGCCGCAGCCGAGCAGGCCGCCGTACGGCAGCGCCGTCGCGGCGAGCGCGCTTCCCAATAAGCGTCGTCGGGTCCAGATGTCCAGGTTGACCTCGTTGAAGGCGCGGTATGTAGGAAATCGAGGGACGATGCGTCAGGGCATGTACGCGCCACCACTCACACTGACGAGCTGGCCCGTGAGGTGCGCCGCGCGCTCGCTCGCGAAGAAGAGCGCGAGCCACGCGATGTCCTCCGGCCGGCCGATGCGACGGATCGGCTGAGCGTCGACGTTGAACAAGCTGCCGGTCTCGGCAGCGGCCGCCATCTGCTCAGGTGTGCCGAAGAACTCGTAGCCGTACTTCTTCCAGAAGCTGCCCTCGCCGACGTGCTCCTGCTCGTGCGGCACGATCCAGCCGGGTGCGATGCAGTTCACGCGCACGCCGAGCGGGCCCCATTCGTAGGCCACGGCCTTCGAGAACGACATCACGAAGCCCTTCGTGCCGGCGTACGTCGCGACCATGTTGCCCGCGGCCGGCACGAGCGCGGAGTTCGACGTGATGTTCACGATCGACCCGCGCTTGCGGGCGACCATGCCGCCCCCAATCACTCGCGTGCAGTGGAAGACGCCCCAGACGTTGAGGTTCACCTCCCACTCCGCTTCGTCCTGCGGCTTCTCGAGAATGCTGCGCGGGTAGGCGACGCCGCCCGCGTTGTTGACGAGCACGTCGATCGGGCCGAAGCGCCGCTCGGTCTCCGCCGCCATCGCCTCGACCGAGGCCTTGTCGGTGACGTCCGCGCGCACGAGCGCGGCTTTCCCCGCCAGCTCGGCGCACGCGTCGGCGACCTCCTGTCCTTGCTTCGCGTCGCGCGTCGCGATCGCGACGTTCGCGCCCTCGCGCGCGAACTCGAGCACGAGCCCGCGGCCGATGCCGCCGCTCCCGCCCGTGACGACCACGGTCTTGCCGGCCAGGCCGAGGTCCATCGCTCAGGCTCCCGCCGGCGCGCCGCTCATCTCGAGCAGCTCGATCAGCACGCCGTCGCGGCTCGCGTGCTCGAGGTAGGCGAACTTCGCGAAGCCCATGTCGTGGTACCAGATCGGCGCGAAGCCTTCGTGGCGCAGCGCGGCGATCGTCGCGTCGCAGTCGGGCACGCGGTAGCGGATGTGGTGGATGCCTTCGCGGCCCGCGGCGAGGAACTCGGCGTGCGGCGACGCGCCGGAGAGCACCTCGATGAACTCCATCTCGAGGTTCCCGCAGCTCCCGAACGCGAGCCGCAAGCTCACGTCGGCGGGCTTGCCGCGATAGAGCACGCCGCGGAGCGGCGAATCCATGAAGCGGAACGGGCCGAACAGGTTCGCGTAGCGCTGCGTGGTCGCATCGAGATCGCGCACGACGTAGCCGACCTGATCGATCGGCGGCAGCTCGACGTCTCCGATTCGGCGCGGCCCGCGAGGTTGCTCGATGCTCGCCACGTCTCGCTCCCTAGTTCTCGACGCGCACGCGGAAGCGCGCGACGTAGTCGGCGAAGCGCTTGCGGACGTCCGCCGGCTCGAGGCCGAAATCCCCGCGCAGGTCGTAGACGACTTGACCGTGCTTGCCGCGCGGGTTGGCGGCGATGAACGCGTCGAGCTCGGCGCGCGCGGCCGGCGTCATCGGCAGCCCGGCGCGCTGGTAGATCCGCCCGACGGCGCCGACGTCGTCGGCCATGAAATCGTGGAAGGGCAGGTCGATCGTCTGCGCCGCCGGCAGCGCGTCGCGGTCGCGCAGACACGCCCCCAACAACTCGTCGACGCGCTCGATCCAGTAGTCCGCGAGGCCCGCGAGGTCGACGCGCGTGCGCCGCACGCGGTCGCCGTAGCCGAGCATCGTGATCGCGGAGCGGATCACCGAGACCGGGTCGCGATGCGTGATCACGACGGTCGCATCGGGAAAAGTCTCGACCAGCGGCAGCAGCTGCTCGAGGTGCTGCGGCGATTTCAGCACCCAGCGCCGCGGGCCGCGCAGCCAGGTCAGCGCCTGCAGCACGCGCTTCATGTACGCGTAGTGCGGGCGCTGATCGAGGCCGAGATAGAAGTCGCGCCAGCGCGGCGGGCGGCACAGCCACTCGAGCAGGTACGAAGCGAAGTCGAGCTCCTCGAGCTCGATCTCCTCGTGGATGTGCTCGGGCGGCATGTCGTGCATCGCGACGATCAGCGGCATCGTCGCGGCCATCTGCTGATACGCGGCCTGGCAGCGCGTCCAGCGCGGATCGCGGCCGTCGCGGCCGGGGCCCTCGCCGGGCGCCGGCACCGGCTCCATCGATTCCCAGTACGGCAGCGAGCGCAGCCGCGAGTCCGCGGCGATCAGATTCAAGAGATGCGTGGTGCCGGTGCGCGGCATGCCGGCGACGATGATCGGCCGCTCGATGCGCGTCTCCAGGATCTCCGGGTGGCGCCGTAACAAATCCTCGAAGCGCAGCCGATTCTCGGTGTAGCGCAGCAGGTTCGCGAACACGCCGAGCCGGCCGAGCGCGTTCAGTCCGCTGTCTTCCTCGATGCTCTGGCACTGGATCGCGAGCCGCGCGCGGAAGTCGGCGCGGCCGAAGTCGCCGAGCCCGGTCTTCGCGCGCGCGGCGCCGAGAATCGTCTCGACGTCGAAGCGCACGGGCTGCGTCTCCGCGAATTCGATCGCGGCGCGCTGCGCGGGCGTCAGCACGGGGTTCGCGAGATCGGCGATGCGGATTTCGCCGGCGCTCACGTCGCTTCTCCGAGCGCGGCCTCGAGCTGCGCGATCTGGTGCTCGAGCCAGCGCGTTTCCCAGAAGTTCTTCGTGCCGCGCAGCAGCGTGCGATGTGCGACCAGGCTCGCGCGCAGCGCGCCCGCATGCTTCGCGTCCGCGGCGAGCGCCGCTTCGGCGAGATGCAGCGCCGCGAGCGGTGCGCTCTCCGCCTTCTTCAGCGCGGCCTCCGCGACCGCGGCCGGGCCGCCCGCGAGCGCGACGAGCTCCGGCGAGACCGCCCAGTACGGCGTCTCGTAGAGCTCCGTCGTCGAGCGTCCGTGGAACCAGCCCTGATACTGCTCCCAGATCGCGCGCGCCGACCACGGGACCTTGCCGTATCCCTCGCCGACCTCGAGCTGCGGCGGCAGGCGCAATTCACGGATCGTGCTCCAGACGTCCTTGCCCGCGTTCATCGCGGCGACGATCGCGTCGTGCACCCAGAGCGTCGCGTCGCGCATGCGCGTGATCTCGCGGCGAATCAGGTCGCGTCCGACCACCGGATCGTGGTGGCCGACGCAGAGCAGCTCCGCGTCGAACGCGAGCAGCATCTCGAGCGTGGCGACGTACTCGAGCGCGTCGCGATAGCGGTCGCCGCGGATCGTCACGAGGTTCGGGAAGTGACCGAACAGCGCGCCGAACACGTTGCCGGCGAAGAGCACCCGGCGCTGCGGCAGCCACGCGACGAGCGAGTCGCGCGTCTCGGCGCCGTTGCAGGCGACCAGCTCGAACTCCGTTCCGCCGAGCGCGAAGTGGAAGCGCTCGCGGAACAGCACGTCGGGCTTGGGCTGCGACTGCTTCGGCGGCGGCGCGGCGCCCGAGCCCGCCATGCCGCGGAACGCCTGCGCGAACGCGAAGCTCGAGCGCCGCTGGCGGAACGGCGCGAGGCGCGCGTCAACCGCCTGATGCTCGCTGTTGTTGGCCTGCGCGACGACGAGCGTTCCGTCCTCCTTGAACAGGTCCACGCCGCCGACGTGGTCGACGTGCCCCTGCGTGAGCACGATGTACTTCAGCGGGCCGGCGTCGACCGAATCGAAGTAGCGCTTGTGGACGGGCGCCTCGAAGCCGAGCCCGGTGTTGATCACGACGCGGCCCGCGGGCGTCACGACCAGAAACGCGTTCGAGTAACCCTCGCTGAGGTAGACGTCGTCGGCGACGCGCTTCTGCCGGACCGTCGTCGCCGGCAGCATCGAGAACGCGTCGGGACGGCTGCGCCAGAGCGGCTCGAACATGCACATCCTCATTTGGCCAAACGGGGTCAGACCCCGTTTGGCCAATGGTGGGGTTTAAGATGCGGGTATGCCGTACTTCCGTTCGGTCGGCGACGTTCCGCGCAAGCGCCACACGCAGTTCCGCACGAGCGCGGGCGCGCTGCTCTACGAAGAGCTGGTTGGCGAAGAGGGCTTCTCGTCGGATTCGGCGCTGCTCTATCACCGTGCGCTGCCGTCGGCGATCGTCGACTCGCAGCCGTGGGCGCTGCCCGATCCTGCGCTCGCGACGAATCACCCGCTGCGCCCGCGCCACTTCCGGCTGCCGGATCTGTTCGCGCCGCCGCTCTGGAGCGCGACCGACGCGGTGACGGGGCGCCGCACGATCCTCGGAAACCGCGACCTGCGCATCGGCTACGTCGTCGCGAGCGCGCCGTCGCCGCTCTACCGCAACGCATGCGGCGACGAGTGCGCGTTCGTGCAGGCCGGCGGAGCGGTCGTCGAGACCAGCTTCGGCGCGCTCGCGGTGAGTGCGGGCGACTACGTGCTGGTGCCGCGCGGCGTGCTGCACCGCTGGCTGCCGCGCGGCGAGGAGCCGCTGCGCGCGTTCGCGCTCGAAGCCGAGAGCCACATCGAGCCGCCGCGCCGCTACCGCAGCGCGAGCGGGCAGATGCTCGAGAGCGCGCCCTACTGCGAGCGCGACCTGCGCGCGCCGAGCGCGCCGCTCACGGCCGAGGGCCGCGACGTCCCGGTCTACGTGAAGCACCGCGGCCCGCACGGCGAGCTGTTAGGCAGCGTGCTGACGATGGCGCAGCACCCGTTCGACGTCGTCGGATGGGACGGCTGCCTGTATCCGTACGCGTTCAACCTGCACGATTTCGAGCCGCTGACCGGCCGCGTGCACCAGCCGCCGCCGGTGCATCAGGTATTCGAGGGCCGCGGCTTCGTGGTCTGCAACTTCGTGCCGCGCAAGCTCGACTACCACCCGCTCGCGATCCCGGCGCCCTACTACCACGCGAACGTCGACAGCGACGAAGTGCTGTTCTACGTCGCCGGTGATTATGGTGCGCGGCGCGGATCGGGGATCGGCGCCGGCTCCGTCTCGCTGCATCCCGGCGGCCACACGCACGGCCCGCAGCCGGGCGCGTACGAGGCGAGCGTCGGCAAGGAGCGCGCCGACGAGGTCGCGGTGATGGTCGACACCTTCACGCCGCTCGCGCTCGGCGAGGGCGCGCGCGCATGCGAGGACCCGGCATACGCGTGGAGCTGGAGCGGGCGCGGACCGGCGCCGCCACCGCGATGACGCCCGCGCGCTGCACATCATGAGCTGGGTCTCGATTCCGCCGCGCTCGCCGTTTCCGCTCGCGAACCTGCCGTTCGGCGTGTTCACGACGGCTGCGGATCCGCGCCCGCGCATCGGCGTCGCGATCGGCGCGCAGATCCTCGACGCGGGCGCGCTCGCCGGGCGCGAGCGCGCGCCGTTCGCGGCGCAGCTCGGCGAGCGCGACCTGAATGCCTTCCTCGCGCTCGGGCTGCCCGCGTGGCGCGAAGTGCGCTCCTGGCTGACGAAGCGATTCGAGGACGCGCAGCATCGCGCCGCCGTCGAGCCCTACCTCGTCGCGCAGAGCGACGCGCGGCTGCAGCTGCCGTTCCGCGTCGCGGACTACGTCGACTTCTACGCGAGCGAGCACCACGCGAGCAACCTCGGGCGCATCCTGCGGCCCGGGCAGGAGCCGCTGCTGCCGAACTGGAAGCACTTGCCGGTCGGTTATCACGGACGCGCGGGGACGGTCGTCGTCTCCGGGACGGACGTCGTGCGCCCGTGCGGGCAGCGCAAGCCGCCCGATGCTGCGGCGCCGGCATTCGGCCCGAGCGAGCGGCTCGACTTCGAGGCCGAGCTCGGCTTCGTCGTCGGGGTGCCGAGCGCGCTCGGCGAACCGGTGCCGCTCGCGCGCTTTCGCGAGCACGTGTTCGGCGTGTGCCTCGTGAACGACTGGTCTGCGCGCGACATCCAGGCGTGGGAATACGTGCCGCTGGGCCCGTTCCTCGGCAAGTCGTTCGCGACTTCGATCTCGCCGTGGATCGTTCCCCTCGACGCGCTCGAGGCGGCGCGCGTCTCGCCGCCGCTGCGCTCGCACGCGTTGCTGAAGTACCTCGCCGACGGCGCCGAGCCGTGCGGCTACGCGATCGAGCTCGAGGTGCGCTTGAACGCTCACCTGATCTCGCGCCCGCCGTTCGCGGGCATGTATTGGACCGCGCCGCAGCTGCTCGCGCACATGACCGCGAACGGCGCGCGCCTACGGACCGGCGATCTGTTTGCATCGGGCACGATCAGCGGCCCCGAGAAGCGGCAGCGCGGCTCGCTGATCGAGCTCGGTTGGGGCGGCAGCGAGCCGCTGCTGCTTCCCGACGGCAGCTCGCGCACCTTCCTGCGCGACGGCGACGAGCTCACGATCACAGCGAGCGCACCTGGCACGGGCGGCGAGCGCATCGGCTTCGGCGAGGTGCGCGGGCGCATCGCGCCGGCAAGGACCTAACAGGAGGGATCGAGATGGCGCTGCAGGGAGTCTTCTACGTGTTCGCATTCGCATCCGACTTCGAGCGCTCGAAGCGCTTCTACGGCGAGACGCTCGGCTGGCAGCTCGGCACGAACGAGAAGGACGTCGCCGGCTTCGCGTTCGGAAGCGGCTACCTCGTGCTGCATCGCGATGCGCGGCCGGCTGCCGAGCGCAGCACCGTCAGCGGGATGCACGTGGCGGTGCGCGTCGACGACGCAAAAGCAGAGCACGCGCAGCTCGCCGCGCGCGGCGTCGCGGTCGGCGAGCTGTGCGATCAGCCGTGGCGCGAGCGCAACTTCCACTTCCGCGATCCCGACGGATACGAGTGGGTCTACGGCCAGTCGCTCAGCTGATCCCCGCTGCGGGCGTCGCCGGCGCGCTGCGCGCGGCCGCGTAGCCGAGCTGCCCGCGGAAAAACGCGCGCGCCGCCGGCGCGCTCCAGTTGTCGTGGTCCTCGCCGTAGGCGGCGACGCCGCCCCAGCGCCACTCGGTCAGGCAGTTCACCGTGAACAGGTTCGGGTTGATGTGGAAGCCGAGCTTGTTGAGGCAGCGGCCCTCAGCGCGCAGCGCGCGGCCGAGCTCGTCCGTGCCGGTGAGCTCGACGCGTAGCGGGTAGCCGGTCGCGGCATCGCGCTGCACCACCTCGCGCTGGCCCGACGCGAGCTTCGACCACACGCCATCCCGCAACAAGTAGCCGTGGATCGCGATGCAGCCCTTCCCGAAGTCCAGCGTGATCGCGTGGAATGCGTCGCGCTCACTCGCGGTCGCGTAGCTGTAGCCGCCCCGCTTCACGGGCGTGCCCGTGAGGCCCGGTCCGAATTGCGAGCGCACGCCCCACGAGCGATCGCGAAAGCCGAACGAGTCGACCCGGATCTGCTCGCCATGCAGAACCAGTGTCCCCTGATAACGGCCCGGCTGATCGAGGTGCCCGTGGCCCAGGTAGTTCGGCTTCGCGACCGCCGTGAAGGTCAGATCGAGCTGGACCTCGTCGCCGCCGTCCGGGTCGTCGTACGCGAGCGCGTACTTCGCGAGCGGCTCGAGGCAGCGCACGCGGATCCCGTTCGGCAGCGCGAGATCGGACAGTCTCGCGTCGGGCGGCAGCGGCAGATGCCAGAAGTTCTTTGCGTAGACACAGTTCCAGAGCTGGTCGCCGCGCTCGTCCCAGAAGTAGGCGCCGCCCGCCGCGACGTTCTGATTGCGCCGGAAGAACGGGTAGAGCTGCCCTGATAAACGCCGCTCCGGAACCGTGAAGGTGAACCAGCAGGTCTCCGTCCAGAACGGGTCGGGCGACGCCGGCGGATGGAACTCGTCGTCCGGATGCGGGGCGGCGCTCACTTCTTCTTGCTCGCGCTCTTCGCAGCGGCCTTCTTCGCCGGTGCTCGCTTCGCAGCGCTCTTCGCGGCAGCGGGCGCGCGCTTCGCCGCCGCCGCGCGCGCCTTCATCGCCGCGTCGGGGTTCGCGAACTCCGCCGGCATGTTGTGCGTGAAGCACTTCTCCTCGACGCGGCGCGTGATGCGCCAGCCGTCGAGCGTTCTCAGATACTCGTCGTGGTACCAGAGCCCACAGAAGAACACGCGCGGCTCGCCCGCGCCGCTGCCTTTCATCACCATCGGGTTCCAGCAGATCGTCTTCGCGCTCGCACGATTCCCTGAGAGCTTCACCTGGCTCGTCGCGACCATGTGCTGGAAGCCGCCGAACATCGGCATCGCCTTGCGCAGGAACGCCTTGGTCTCCTCGAGCCCGCCGGCGCTGCCGCCGAACGCGGTGTAGTCGATGAACGCGTCGCGCGTGAAGACGCGGTCGAGCGCGTCGAAGTCGCGTGCGTCGATCGCGTGGCTGTAGGCGCTCTGCAGGTCCTGGATGTCGAGGCGGTCCGAGAGCTCTTGCAGCGATTTCGGCATGGATCCTCCGCTCGGGCGCCCGAGGAAAGCGCGCTTCGCCGGCGCGCGCGAGGCCCGTGATAGCGTGGCTGCGAGCCCGCGCAGCGGGCGCGCAGCGAGCCGAAGGCGAGCGGAGTCGAAGCGTGGAAACCGGGTGTGCAACGAGGCCGTACGGCTCGTGAGGTTGGACGGCCGCGTCGCGATCGTGACGGGCGCCGGCCGCGGCATCGGCGCTGCGACCGCGCGTGAGCTCGCGCGGCTCGGCGCCGCGGTGGTCGTGAACGATGTCGACGAGGCGGCCGCGCGCGAGGTCGCGGACGGAATCGGCGCCGCCGGCGGGCGCGCGAGCGCGTGCGTCGCGTCTGTCACCGATCGCGACGCGGTCTCCCGCATGGCCGCGGCCGCCGACGCGCTCGGAGGGCTCGACATCCTCGTGAACAACGCTGGCCTCGCGTCCTCGCTGCCGCTCGCGCAGCTCGACGCGGAGCACTTCGAGCGAGTCGCGGATTCGCACATGCTGGGCACGTTCCTGTGCACGCGCGCCGCGCTGCCGCGCATGCTCGCGCAGCGGCGCGGGCGCATCGTGAACCTCGTGTCGCGCGCGGGGCTGATCGGCTCGCCGGGCACCGCGGCCTACGCGGCGGGGAAGGGGGCCGTGTTCGCGTTCACGAACGTGGCCGCACGCGATCTCGCGGGTACGGGCATTACGGTGAACGCGCTGAACCCGGCGGCGACGCTGACGCGCATGGTGACGAGCGCGATCGACACGCTGGCCGCGCGCGGCGGCGAAGACGCGCGGCGAGCCCACGCGCTGCGCGCCGCGCTGCAGGCGCCCGAAGAGATCGCGCCCGCGATCGCCGCGCTGTGCGCAGACGAAGCCGGCCACGTCTCGGGACAGGTCTTCTACGTCGCGCGCGGCCAGCTCGGCCTGTTCGCGCCGCTCGCGGTCACGCAGAGCACGCCGCGCGCGGCGAGCTGGAGCGCGGACGACGCGCTCGCCGCGATCGGGAAGCTCGCGCTGCATCCACTCGAAGAGCCGTATCGATGAGCGCCTCGCGCGGCGCATGGGCCGCTGAATCCTGCGCGAACGAGCGTTCACGTGGACGTAGCCACGACGCGCCGCGAAGGTGGAACGGATCGCGCTCGCGCTGCCTTGAATTTCCTCGAGCGCGGAGTCGAGGCTCGCCTCCGCAGGAGTACCGCGACACGAGCACGGCATTCGAGCTCGCTTCGCTGCGCTGGCCCTGCGTCGCCGCGCGATCGTGGCCGCCGCGCGTCCAGCTCGGCCCGGCCGCACGCGAGCCGCGATGTCGCTAGAGCAGCTCGTCGCGAGCTACGGCTACGTCGCCGTGTTGTTGGGGGGAATGGTCGAGGGCGAGACGGTCGTCTTGCTCGGCGGCCTCGCGGCGCATCGCGGCTATCTCGACGTCGCGCGCGTGATCGCAGCGGCCGCGTTCGGCACCGTGCTCGCGACGCAGCTCTGGTTCCAGCTCGGCCGCCGGCGCGGTGCCGCGTGGCTCGCGCGCTTCCCGCGCTGGGAGGAGCGCTCGCAGCGCGTGCTCGAGCGCGCGCGGCGCCACCGCGTCGGCGTGATCCTCGGCTACCGGTTCCTGTACGGCGTGCGCACGGTGACGCCGTTCGCGCTCGGCATGAGCGGCATCTCGCCCTGGCAGTTCGCGCTGCTCGACACGCTCGCCACGGTGCTGTGGGCGTCGCTGATCGCCGGCGCCGGCTTCGCGCTCGGCGGCGTCGCGCAGCGCGTGCTCGGCGAACTCGAGCGGCACGAGCGCGCGCTGTTCGTGGCGGTAGCCGGCGTGGGGGCGCTGCTCTGGCTCGCGGCGGTCGCGCGCGGAAGGCGGCGCGGCGGAGGCTGATCGCGTCGCTCGCGCGCCGTCAGCTCGCCGCGAACCCACCGCACACCGCGAGCGTCGCGCCGGTCACGTAGCTCGCCTGCGCGCTCGCGAGGAACAGCACCGCGGGAGCGATCTCGTCGGGTACGCCGCGCCGGCCCATCGGGATCTTCGCGAGCTCGGCGGCCTCGATTTCGGGAAACGCCTTCATCGCGCTCGTCATGTTCGAATCGGTGAGGCCGGGCGCGACCGCGTTCACGCGCACGTTCTCTCTCGCCCATTGCACCGCCAGATTGCGCGTCAGCGCGACGATGCCGGCCTTCGCGGAGCCGTAGCCGGGCACGATCGGCACCGCGCGGAACGAGGCCATGCTCGCGAGCTGGATGATCGACGCGCCGCCGCGCAGCGCGCTCGCGCTGAGCAGCGGCTTGCAGGCGAGCGACATGCGGAACGCGCTGAAGAGGTTCACGCGCACGGAATCCTCGAACACGTCGGGATCCCACTCGCTCGGTTGGAACGGGAAGTTCGCGCCGGCGTTGTTGACGAGCACGTCGAGCGCGCCGAGCGACGCGGCGACGCGCGCGATCGCGGCGGCGTCGCGTACGTCGAGCTGCGCGTATGCGAAGCCGGTCAGGTCGTGCGCGTAGTCGCTCGGCTTCGCGCGCGTGCCGGTGATCGTGACGCCCGCGCCTGCGGCCTGGAACGCGCGCGCGATCGCGAGCCCGATCCCGTTCGAGCCGCCGCTGACGAGCACGCGCGCGCCCGAGAAGTCGAAGCGGACGCCGTTGCTCGCCATGCGGCCAGCCTTCCACATCACGCCCGCGAAGTCACCGCTCGGGGACGCTGTTGCGCTGGTGACTTGCGCAGCTCGCGGAGGGAGCGGGCGGTCGAAGGGTGTCCCCGACGTCACCGGCAAGGATGAACGTCCCCGGCTTGGTGACTTGTTGGGTCTATTTCTTCCAGCCGCTGGTGGCGCCTTCGACCATCGCGAAGGGGCCGACGGGCCAGCGGAAGCAGTCGACCATCAGCTGGTTCACCTGGTCGTGGCTCGCGACGCCTTCTTCGACGACCCGCGCGGCCTCGCGCAGCATCGCGCCGTAGATGCGGTTCGCGACGAAGCCCCACGCGAGCGGCTGGTCCTTCACGACGATCGGGTTCTTGCCGCAGCGCTTGGCGACCGCGACGACGGCTTCGACCACGCGCGCATCGGTCGCCGGCGCGGTCACGATCTCGGCGAACTTCATCACGTACGCGGGCGAGGCCCAGTGCCAGACGAGCGTGCGCTCGGCGCGCGCGGTCGCGCCGGCGATCGCGGCGAGCGGGAAGCCGGAGGTGTTACTGGCGAGGATCGCGTGCGGCGGCGCCGTCGCGTCGAGCTGGCGAAACACGCGCATCTTCAGATCGAGCCGTTCCGGCACGCACTCGATCACGAGATCGCACGCGGCGGCTGCGGCGAAGTCGGTCGTCCACGTGATGCGCGCGCGCGCGGCGTCGGCGTCCGCGCCGGCGAGCTTCCCGAGCGCGACGGCGCCGCCGATGCCGAAGCGCCCCTCGAGCGCGTCCTGCCGGCCGCGCGCGAGCGCCTCGGCCGCGACGTCCGTGCAGACGACGCGATGGCCCGCGACCGCGCAGCTCTGCGCGATGCCGCCGCCCATCACGCCCGCGCCGATCACGCCGATGCTCTGGATCTCGCTCATTGGATCACGAACCCCCCGTCGGCGACGACGTACGCGCCGGTGATGAAGCTCGCGCGCGGCGAGCACAGGAACGACACGAGCTCGGCGATCTCGTCGGGCGTTCCGTAGCGTCCGATCGGCGCGACGCGTCCCACCTCCTCGAAGACCGCCGGCGCCATCGCGCCGCGGGTCATCGGCGTATCCGTGTTGCCCGGCCCGATCGCGTTGCAGCGGATGCCCTGCTTCGCGTAGTCGAGCGCCACCACCTTCGTCAGCCCGACGACCGCGTGCTTGGTCGCGACGTACGCGGAAATTCCCGGGTGCGCGATCTGGCCCATCATCGACGACAGGTTCACGATCGCGCCGCCGCCGCTCGCGAGCAGCGCGGGCACGGCGGCGCGGATCGCGTAGAACGTCCCCGACAAGTTGACCGCGAGGCAGCGATCCCATTCGGCGAGCGGGTACTCGTGCGTGGGCAGCATCGGCGGCGAGATGCCGGCGCTGTTCACCAGCGCGTCGAGGCGCCCGAGCTGCGCGACGGTGCGCTGCACCATCGCCTCCACCTGCGCGGGCTGCGCAACGTCGACCGCGAGCGCGATCGCGCGCGCACCGGCGGCGCCGAGCTGCGTCGCGACGTCCTCGGCGCGCTTCGCGTCGAAATCCGCGACCGCGATCGCCGCTCCTTCGCGCGCCATCACGCGCGCCGCGGCGGCGCCGATTCCGCTCGCGCCGCCGGTGATCAGCGCGACGCGGCCCGCGAGCTCGCCGCTCGGCGCGTTCACGCGGGCTCCAGCTTCTGGCGGAGCGCCGCGAGCACGTGCGGGTAGAGGTCGGACTTGATCTGCTTCATCACCGGATGCGCCTTCGCGGCGAGCGGCGCCGCGAGCGCGAGCGCGCGCGGCAGCAGCTCCGCCTCCGGCAGCGCTTCTTCGACGATGCCGGCGGCCCGCGCATCCGCGCCGCCATAACGCCTGCCGGTCGCGAGCACCTCGTGCACGGTTCGCCCCGGCAGCCGCGCGGCGAGCAACGCCGTCATGCCCGGATGCAGCGGCACGCGCATGTCGACTTCGGGCATGCAGAAGAAGCCGCGGTCGGCGCGCATCAGCCGATAGTCCTGAGAGACGAGCAGCTGCGCGCCGGCGCCGAACGCGTGGCCGTTGCAAGCGGCGACCGTCGTGCACGGAAGCGTCAGCACGCGCCCTAACACCGCGAGCACGGACAGGATGTAATCCGGGAACGAATCCTTGCGCTCGCGGAGCGCCCACTCGAGGTCGAGCCCGTTCGAGTAGAACTTGCCCGCGCCGGTCGTGACGAGCGCCTTCGGCCCCTCGGCGCGCTCGACCTCGTCGAGCGCCGCGTTCCACGCCGCGACGCTGTCGTCGCGGAAGCGGTTCTCGCCGTCGTTCATGCGCAGCACGAAGACCTCGCCCTCGCGCGTCAGCTCGATGATTGCCACTTCGCCTCCCTGGACGACCAATTGGGCCAGGCACGAAATCGTCTCTTTCGACGATTCGTGCCTGGCCCAAGCGTCCATCAGCTCCGGCCGAAAGCCTTGCGGATGCGCGCGATCGCCTCGTTCACGTTTTCGCGCGAGTTGAAAGCGGACAGCCGGAAGTAGCCCTCGCCACTGGGGCCGAAGCCGGAGCCGGGCGTCCCGACGATGTGCGCCTGCGCGAGCAGGCGATCGAAGAATTCCCACGAGCCGAGGCCGCTCGGCGTGCGCATCCAGAGATAGGGCGCGTGCACGCCGCCGAAGACCGTGAGGCCGGCCGCGCCGAGGCCCTCGCGCAGGCAGCGCGCGTTCTCGAGATAGAACGCGACCTGCTCGCCGGTCTGCTTCTTGCCTTCGGGCGTGTAGACCGCCTCGGCGGCTCGCTGCGTCACGTACGGGACGCCGTTGAACTTGGTCGAGTGGCGACGCGCCCACAGATCGCGCAGCGAGACGCGCTCGCCGCTCGCGGTCGTGCCCATCAGCTCCTTCGGGATCACCGTGAATGCGCAGCGAACGCCGGTGAAGCCGGCGCGCTTGCTGAAGCTGCGCATCTCGATCGCGACGCTGCGCGCGCCGGGGATCTCGTAGATCGAGCGCGGCAGCGAGTCGTCGGTGATGTAGGCCTCGTACGCCGCGTCGAACACGATCACGGCGTCGTTCGTCTGCGCCCAACGGACCCAGCGCTCCAGCAGCGCGCGGCTCATCACCGCGCCGGTCGGGTTGTTGGGCGAGCACAGGTAGACGACGTCGGCGCGCTCGCTCGGTGGCTCCGCGGCGAAGTCGTTCGCCTCGCTGCAAGGCAGGTAGAGCACGCCGGCGAAACGGCCGTCCGCCGCCGCCGCTCCGGTGCGACCCGCCATCACGTTGCTATCGAGGTAGACCGGGTAGACGGGATCGCCGAGCGCGACGCGGCAGTCGACCCCGAAGATCTCTTGGATGTTCCCGCTGTCCTGCTTCGCGCCGTCCGAGACGAAGATCTCGTCGAGTCCGACCTCGATGCCGCGCGCTGCGAAGTCGTGCACGCGGATCGCCTCGAGCAGGAAGTCGTAGCCGGAATCGGGTGGGTAGCCGCGAAAGCCCGCGCGCGTTCCCATCTCGGTGACGGCGCGGTGCATCGCGTCCGTAACAGCGGGGGCGAGCGGCTCGGTCACGTCGCCGATGCCGAGCCGAATGATCCTCGCGTCCGGATGCGCGGCCTGGAACGCGCGAACGCGGCGCCCGATCTCGGGAAACAGGTAGCCGGCCTGCAGCTTTCGATAGTGCTCGTTGATGCGCGCCATGGCGGCGGAACATACGGGAGCGCTCCGTGCGCTGCGTGAGTGGAGGGGAACCGCGGCCGAGTCCAGCACACGATTCGTGCGCATCCCCCTGTTTGGGGGACGCGCGCAGCTCCGTGCCAAGCTTCACTTCGCTCGCGTCCATCCGGACGGGCGCTGCGGCGGAGAGGCACCCTACGCCGCGGCGTCGCGCCGGTCAGGGCAACCTGACCGGCGCCAGTTCTTTCGGGCTCCGCTCGCCTGCGGCTCGCTGCGCGCGGCCTGCACCGCTTCGCGGCGCTGGCCGCTTGCGGCTTCTCGAGCCGCGGTCTGTCGCGGCGTAGTGTTCGCCCGCGCTCCGAGAGCTTTGCGCGTTGCGTTGGTCGCTTCGGCGAATCGATTAGGGATCGATCAGCACGCCGGGGTTCAGGATGCCGCGCGGGTCGAGGGCGGCCTTTGCGGCGCGCAGGGCGTCGGCGAAGAGGGCGGGGCGCTGGCGGTCGTACCAGCGGCGATGGTCGCGGCCGACGGCGTGGTGGTGCGTGATCGTGCCGCCGGCGCGGATCAACGCCTCGCTGGCGGCGGCCTTGATCTCCGCCCACTGCGCGAGCTGGCTGCCGTGCCGCGACGGCGCGCTCACCGAATAATAAGGCGCCGGTCCGTCGGGATACGCATGCGTGAAGCGGCACGAGACGGTGCCGGTGCCGCACACGCGCTTCAGCGCGTCGCGGGTCGCGTCCATCACGCGCGCGTGGAAGTCCGCGAAGCGGTTCCACGGGATCGCGGTCTCGAACGTCTCCATCAGCACCGCGTACGGCGCGAGCGCGTCGCGCAGGTAGGGCGCGCGCAGGAATGCGTTCCGCCACGCGCCAGCCGCGCCCTCGCGGTCGCCGCCGCCGCTGTCGCCGCTCGTCTGGCGCGTCTCGCCGGCGCGCTCGGCGAACTCGCCGCCGGCGGCGCGGCACAGCTCGAGCGCGCGCTGCATCCACGGCGCGAGCTCGTGATCCGCCGATTCGAAGCCGAGCACGAGCAGCGCGCTGCTGCCGTCGCCGCCGGCGGAGCCCTGTGCCTCGGCGGCGTCGAGCAGCCGGCAGTTCGCGGGATAGAGGCCGGCCTGCGCAATCGCGCGCACTGCCTCGGCGCCGCGCAGGAATCCGTCCGCGCCGCGGAACAGCACCGACGCGCCGGCGCGAAACGTCGGCCGGTCCTGGAGGCGCATCCAGGCCTCCGTAATCACTCCGAGCGTGCCCTCGGAGCCGAGGAACAAGCGGTCGGGGCTCGGGCCCGCGCCGCTGCCGGGCAGCCGACGCGTCTCGAGCACGCCGCGCGGCGTGACGACGCGCAGCGCCTCGACGAAGTCGTCGACGTGCGTGTAGAGCGTCGCGTAGTGCCCGCCCGAGCGGGTCGCGATCCAGCCGCCGAGCGACGAGAACTCGAACGACTGCGGGAAGTGGCGCAGCGTGAGCCGATGCGGGCGCAGCTGATCTTCGAGCGCCGGCCCGAGCGCACCGGCCTGGATGCGCGCGGCGCGCGAGCTGCGGTCGACCTCGCGCACGCGGTCGAGCTTCGCGAGATCGAGCGAGACGACGCCGTCGCGTTCCGGCAGCGCCGTCTCGACGCCGCCGACGACGGAGGAGCCGCCGCCGTACGGGATCACCGCGACGCCGGCGCCGTCGCACCAGTCGAGGACGGCGCTGACGTCGTCCTCGCTCTCGGGAAATGCGACGAAGTCGGGCGGCTCCGGGAACTCGCCCGCGAAGCCGCGCACGATGTCGCGGAACGATTTGCCGTAGTGATGGCCGGCGCGGACGATCGGGTCGTCGCGGAGCAGCGCGCGCAGCGCACTCGGCGCGGCGATGCGGGGAGCGCGCAGCCGGAGCGCGTCGGCGCGTGGCAGCGGTCGCGGCGCGTCCAGCGCGACGCCGAAGCGCGCCTCGAGCGTGCGCGCCATCGCCGCGGCCTGCTCGGGCGCCGGTCGCGCCTCGTCCACGCCCCAGCCCCAGAAGCTGCGCGGCATCGCTGCTCCTCGCGCGCCTACTTCTTCTTCGCGCGCGAAGCGAAGGCCTTCTTCGCGGGCTTCCGCGCCGCCGCCTTCCGCTTCGTCCCCATCTTCTTCTTCGTCGCGGCCTTCGTGCGCGCGCTGCGCACGGCCGGCGTCCGGGGCTGCTTCGCCGCAGGCGGTCCACCTGGCGCGAGCGCGCGGAGCAGCTCGAGGTCCGGCCCCGGCTGCCCGTCCGGTCGGAACGGCTGGATGCAGACGTGATCCGCACCGGCGGCGTAATGCGCCTGGAGGTGAGCGCGGATCTTCGCTTCGTCGCCCCAACAAACGATCGCGTCGATCAGGCGATCGCTGCCGGCGCCCTGCCAGTCGGCGTCCTCGAAGCCGAGCCAGCGCCAGTTCTCGTAATAGTTCGGCAGCGGCAGATAGGTCGCGAGGTTCTTGCGCGCGATCTCGCGCGCCTTCACCGGATTCGTCTCGCGCAGCACCATCTGCTCCGGCGCGAGCGTCGGCCCGGGGCCGAGAATCTCGCGCGCGCGGCGCGTGTGCTCCGGCGTCACGTTGTAAGGATGGGCGCCTGCGGTTCTCTCGGCGGCGAGATTCAGCATGTTGGGGCGCAGCGCGGCGAGCACGATCGGCGTCTCGGCCTCGAAG
>Ga0187893_10006283_pt1 | contig 20456 bp, 14 predicted proteins | sample MA1701074metaG_FD_139574 | JGI IMG/M metagenome (GOLD analysis project Ga0187893, IMG submission 139574) | White microbial mat communities from a basaltic lava cave in the Kipuka Kanohina Cave System on the Island of Hawaii, USA - MA170107-4 metaG ...
TCTGGATGTCCTCTCCACCTCACTCTATGAAGCTCCTAAGGACTGCAAAGATCCCTACTGGTACAAAGCGGCCAGAGATGTCTTTCGGACTGGGCTGTTCTACCTGCTCCGGGAGGGCAAGACCTCCAATCTTGATATCTGGGAGTTCTTCTCCTACCCGCTGCAGGAGATTCGAGATTGTCTCTACACGCTGCCAATGCGGGAGCTGGGTGCCCTCAAACACATCGACAAGGCCGATTCCCAACAGGCGGCCTCAGTTGTCTCAATCCTTCAGGAACGGCTCACGTTTTTCCGCTATCTGACCGACCGTGATGGAGCGTTCTCGTTCCGCAAATTTGTCCAAGACGAAGCTGAGAGACGGAGCCTATTTCTGATGAACATCCCCCAGTACGAAGCGATCTTTCAGCCGCTCATGACATTTGTGATCGATATCATGACCCGTGAGGTGCTCTCGTTGTCCGACAGCCACACACGCCGTATTACCGTTCTCATCGACGAGTTCGGCTCGCTGGCCAAGATGCCTTCTATCTTCGACTTCTTAACGATGGGACGATCCAAGGGCGGGTTTCTGGTCTTGGCCAACCAGGACTTGGGGTCGGTGGGGAACATCTATGGGCACGATCAGAAGGAAACCTTCTTCAACAATTTCAATCTCCACCTGATCTTTCGCCTCAACGACCCAACCACGGCCGAATTCTTGAGCAGAGCCTTCGGCGAGCGCGAAGTGGTCAAGAAATTTTCGAGTAGCCAGATGAGCCCCACGGATCTTGGTGACCGCATCAGTATCAGCGAGCAAGAGAAGCTGGAGAAGATCATTTTGCCAACGCAGTTCCAAGACCTGAAAGACTTCCATGCCTATCTGAAAATCGCGAACTACGGTGTCACAACCATGAAGACGCCGCGGAAATTTCTGCCAGCGATCACGGATGAATTCGTGCGGCGCGATTTCGATTTGCAGAAGCTTTTGAAGGAGGTTCCGGCCGTCCCATCGACTGCTTCAATTCCTCAGGTTCCCGAGTTCGCGCCTTAGGATTCAAAGACTCCGGGGCGCCAGGAACGACAGATCTATCGTTCTTCGGGCACCCAGGAGTGCTTCTGGAAAGCCAATTGCGCTAGCTTGCATAGAAAGGAGTATCACAACTTCGATTGCCATCTTCTTTGGCTCGACTGCCGCAAGTCCGTCGATCGGAATTAGTCAGCTCGCGATCACCGAAGCGGGATTCTCGGGCTTCGCATATCTGAGACTCGTTCGCCGCGAAGATACTCGCTAAGTTTGCGGCCAAACAGTTCAGGCGTTTTCTTGCAAGCGTTCTGAGAACCATGCCAAAAGCAAATCAGCGCTGCCTGAACTCGCGAAGGTGCCTTCTCAAAGGTGGCCAGTTTTCTTTCATAGACTCCATGCCACCACAATGCGGCTGGCGTCAATGCGGGACGCAACACCTGAAGCATTGACAAGACCTTGTTGTGGTCCGGCTCGACCAGGAGTCGTTGGTAATGTCGGCGGCCCGAAGCTTCTTGTCTTGCAACTTCGACTGCCCACTCCGCATGCTTTCGGACCCAGCCTCTTTGATCGCCTGTTGATAAACTCTGCAATGTCGATATCGCTCGATCCGTGGCTATCCAGGCTAACAGGGAGACTGCCAAACAACGATGCTTTGCCGGTTGGACCGAAAGCATTTCTTTGCAAAGCTGAGCTAGGCACTCTTCCGCTCCCTCTGCCTGAGCAGCGACGGCGTGGTACATCAGCTCTTCGTCAGTTTGGCTCCCGGTCAACAACTGGTCGCAGATCCTCAGGCAGTCTGTGTTGCCCGACCCAGCCGCCCGCCACATTGCAGCGACAAAAGTAGAAACACCATAGGTCGTGCTCACCTTAATTCGCAAGGCACTCTCGCAAAGGTTACGATGAGACTCCAGAGCTAGTTGGGGCGCATGAGGGATCAGAGCGCAGATCACGGCTGAGATAAATCCTCCAAGGTGAAACGCCTTGCCCGGATCCTCAGTAGCTCTAGTAAGCAACTGTCGTGCATACGCGAGGAATGCTTCTGGCTGCATGTCACGCCATGCTTCCAGGGCCTCAACAGACCCAAAGGCATCAAACACTGGAAGCAGGCGATTTAGCTGTTCCTGATCCTTTCTCCACTGCCTCAAATTCTCATTTGCCTGATGCTCTGCATCATTCCCACTGGTCAGAGATAGCAAAGTCGATGGATCCCCTGAAGGCCGTAATGTTTCTTTGTCGTTTGACCCGGCCTGTGCCCCGGAATCCCAAGTCATGGTGACGACTTCACTTGACTGATCAACGGTGTAAGAGGTTCCACCCCAGAAGGTTTTTTCGAACGGAGGGTCGCCCACAACGGCCAACGCCTGTTCAAACAAGAGATTCCCCCATCGCCGACAGTCACTTTGCCGCTGCCTTTTTAGGAAAAGTGTCCCTGCCAGGTCTGGAACGACTCTCATGACAACGTCGAAGTCTGCCGATAGTGCTTGCCAGTTTTCTACGGAGACATCTGCAATCCGCCGCGCGCGCCAGCCAAGTCCAGCCAATGCCTCCAGCAGAAAGCCATCCGCCAACGCCTTCTTCAGGTCTTCTTCAGTTGCAGTTCGAAACCAGAGCAAGAACCAATATAGCCGACGACGACCCTTTGGCTCCCTTCGCTTGATTTCGGCGTCAACCCAAGCATGGAAATCGGAATCGGGCTCGCCAGTAAGTCCGCCGATGAGCGCCCAGAAATCGAATTCGGATTGAGTAATATCGTTCTCGTCAACTGCTTCGTTGCAACAAAGTTTCGCTCGCTCACGCGCCATGTTGCCCAAGTCTGGCGGGAGGAGGCGTGCACAAAGATATGAAATGGGATCAAGGTGAAAACCGGCCCTCAGAAGTGGCAATTCCGAAGAAAAGCGTAACCACTCTTGAACCTCGTCCCCTTCCAAACAAGTAAGCGCTAGGATGTGCAACTGTTGCAATGACCTCCAGGAGGCTTGTTCCGCTCGTTGGTTCTCTCGTTGACCCGCCTCCTGTGCGCTCTTGAGTATTTCGCTTGTAGCTACTTCTTCTGAGGAATAAGGAAGCCCATTGGCAAAGTCGAGCGCCGACGCAAGGTCGTCGCGAGCCAGGGCAGTAAGTCTGAAGCGAGACCCTAATCGAGTCAGGGACCGAGCATCATACCGGGCGAACCACGGAAGGTATCGACTAACGATCAAGTCTTCAAGAGTTCTGAATCGTCCGCTGTGAAGTTCTGGCGTCGAGAACACCGGTTCGACCGTTTTAGCAATCACCGCCTGATCAAATTGACTCAGCTCTGGCAAGTCGTCACGGACTGCGAGCCACGGACAATCGTCAACACGGTCAGAAAACCTTTGAACTGAGCTGTTGAACAGCGGTAGTCCTTCCCTACGCGCCTTCTCCGGCTTCGAACAACGGGACCATCCGAACTCATCGAAGGCTGTGATCATGTAGTCAAGCCCTTTTTGCAAGAGGCCATCGGGTTCCGAAGATGCACGCAGTACCTCGATTCGCGGTAGCATCATTTCCGTGTACCGCCAGCGAAGCAGTGCTCCAAGGTTCCAGCCCAGGTCCTTGCAAGGCCAATCCTTAGCGGCTTCCGTCGAATCGACTGATGGAGTTCCGAAACTGCGTCGCTGCGTGCAGAGATCGTCAGTTGCCCACGCTAGTGCAATTTCTGGAAGAAAGGACTCAACAGGGTTCTCGCTGAGTACTCGTACAGCGACAAAGCTCAAGGCCAGTTGATCCTGGCTCCTGGCGACCGGAAGTTTGTGGCCAGCATGGATGAACTCATGGTTGTCCGGCAAATCATGGGACTTCCAAACTAGCTGAAGCCACGTTCTGAGTCGGGCAGCCAAATCGAGCTCGTCTTCTCCCTTTCTCCGCCACAAACGAGCGATGGGGCTGCTAATCAGCTCGTTCCAGCCAGTGGATACCACATCGAGGAAAGCTTCCTCCATAAAACCCAGGTACGCGGAAACATCGTGGTCGCTCCAGAAATCGAGCCGTTCGTGACTAACCAGTGCATTCTGGCTCGAAGCCCATGCTAGAAGCAGTGCAGCGCGTGCTCCTGACGAAAGCTCGTATCCTGCTTGGGGGAAAGCCGAAAGCTGCAGGGCGACGAAGAGGGCCTCTGTGAGTTGGTCTTGGGATTCTAGCGGTTCGAGCTCCTTGCGGAACCGGTCCGCCAGTTCAGAGACCGAAGCAGTGGAGATAGTCGCTCCAAGCCTACCTAGGAGAAGTGCAAAACCAAGTACCAAATGCTCATCACTGAGAACAGGATTTTCAGCATTTGGATCCAGGACCACCCGCTGCTCAGCTAGATCGAACCGAATCTCTTCGAACCGGTTTCCGAATGACGACTGCAGAATCTCATAGCTCGTCGTGCTCTGTTGGCTTTGCGTTCGGCCCGCGCGCGCGTTCTCCGCCAGCCGGCAGAGCGCTCTTTTTGTGTCTGCCGCCGAAGTCCATCCAATCCTCTCTGTAACTTGTCGATCACCTTCCTGAATCTTGGTCAGCAAATCGGCCCAGACAATCATCTTCCTGGACACATTGGCAAACGACTTAAATTGGTTTCGTAACTCAACGGCGCGGCGGAAATAGCGTGGAATCCTCGCGGCCTCAGCCAAGCTGGAATCCACTTCCAATCGGGGCACCGACCCTGGAAGGCGAGCCAGCGCCTCGACAAATTCCTCTTCGGTGAAGCGTTCAACGCCGACGACGGTTACAAGGTTCCAGAGGTTCCGCTCGTCCGAGTACCATGATATCGGCCTGGCTGTAAAAACCACGTGACATGGCGGCTTCTCGGCTGCGGTGAGCTCAGCAAGTATGTGATGGGCTGCTTCCCTCGCCCCCCGCTCATTCACTCCGTCCAGAACAACAATCAAACGATTCGACCAACGCCTCAGTGCTTTTCTGGTCAGCCTTTCACGGAGCTGACAGTCGCTGATGCCTGCTAGCATCAATCCCGCGTCAACGATCTCTTCGAGACTCAAGAACCGAAACCAGTCTGTGCTGTCCAGCCAGATGACCAAAGCGTCAGTGGTTGCAGCTATCTCATCGGCGAACGCAGCAGCAATCCATGACTTCCCCATCCCCTCTTCCCCAGTTACAGCAGCAGCTTGGCTCTTTCGTTGACTCCACCACGTCTGCAACTCTCGGTGGGGAGGCCGTCGCATTACAGCCTGGGGCAGGTCAATCAAAAACCGGATGAGAGATGGGGCGCCTGAGGCTGTGCCAAAACGCAAGGACAAATACCTGTCCAGCTTGCGCTTAACACTCGTCGCCAGGGAAGTTGATTGGGCAAACTGCAGGCGAAGTCGGTTAACGGTGTCAACCGTTTGCGACTGAATAGCTTGGGTGGCTGCCCAAGCTGCAAAACTGGTGCCTAGCTCATCCAGACCTGGCAAATACCGAATCTGATCCCAAAAGGTCACGCAGAGAGTTGGCAGCTCGGCATCGGGTCGGCCGAACCCTAGGAGCACTATGTCCACACAATGAATGTGCTCAAGTTCAGTGGCTAGAACTTGGAGTTGTGCTGTTTCGCAGGTGGCGGCAAGGACATATGCGTCTAGGTTGCTACAAGTTCGACACGCTTTGCTGAAGTCGCCTTCAAACTCCGTTTCATCAAGGAGCGTTGTGCGATATCGCTTTGCCTGGATAGCAACTCCGCCTGTTTGAGAGATTGCGTCAGCAGGTTGGTCACCGGACCGTGCGATGTAGAATCTTTCTCCCGTGAGGGCGGACAGCAGTGTCGCCACGAGGCCTTCAAATCCCTCCTCTCCGGTAGGTCTCATTTTCAGCAATGCATCGCGCAACGCGTCCAAGGACATGGCAGATTAGCGAACCTTTTTTGCTTGCGTTGTTTCCCTCTTTTCTCTCACGTCAAGTCGAACACTTTCGTACTTGCGGCGGAGCAGGCTGATGAAGTTTGTCCCGGTGACCACCTTCTCTAGTTCCTTTCTGTTGATGACTATGATGACGATGCCGCGATCCTGAAATACCTTGAGCTGTTCTCTGGCTGCACCAGTTGATTTTTGTGCGCCTGATACGCCTTGCCTTGAGAACAAGATACCAAACCTGGACTTGACAGAGTCCAGAACCCGGCAAAACTTCGCCATCGTTGTGAAATCAGCAGGTCCGTTCCAGTCCTTGCACTCGCAAACGAAATAGCGACCGAATTCAGATCGAAAATCGATTTCGACTCCGTCTACAGAGCAAATCAGATCGTAGTCTGTCGAGCGTGAACGAATTCTTCGGTATATTCTACAACCAGGCATACAAGCCAGGAGATACTCCACCAACTGTTCAAGTCGTTTCCCAGTTGACTCGCCGAGCCCATCCAAAAGATACCTTGCATAAACTGGATTCGCGACGTAGTTCGTGGCTTCACTAGGTGATGAAAACTCGGTCATCCAGTCCTGGTCGAGGGTTTGCAGTATCCATTCTGGAAACCAAGACTGATCTCCGCTGGGCTCGAACCTCTCGTAGGCTGATTTCGAGTAGCGTTCAAAAGCGATGTGGGAGACACCCGAGCCCCACACCAACCGGAAGTAGTTGCCGCTCTCCGCAGGAGGGATTGCTCCTTTATGCCTTACCGCTTCTTCACATAGTGAGAGCATTAGATATCTCTTGGAGTGAACCGGAAATCCCAAGTGCTTGTAGCACTCACCGGTCCAGAGCAGCGGTACAGCCTTGTATGCCCATTGGCTAGTCTCCTGTTGCCCAAGTAGTAGCTGGTGGTACAACGATCGAAAGATGCTGAGCGCTTCATGGTGACGTGCGAGGCGATGGAAGTATAGTCCTGCTAGTTCCCAGCCTCTTTGCGCCGGAGAGGTTTCATGAATTACTTCACTTGGCTTGAAGACCTGAGGTAGTCGTTCGGCCATCACGAATGCGCCATCCCTCTTTGATATTGCTGAAAAGAGGTCAGCAGGCAGCTTCGCCTCTAGTTCAGTCAGAAAGGAAGTCTGATCGTCAGTGGCGGCAGTCGTGGCCCCTCTTCGGGATTGTTTCATTGTCTTGTTGCTCGCTGGAGATCCACCGAGTAGAGCGCGCATCCTTCGTCGTTAACGCATGGTGGGATCATAGATATCGAGGTGCGAAAGAGAGAGTAGTAGATGTCCACTGTCGCTCGTGCAAGCCGTAGCTCGCTGAAAGGTCTGCGAGGTGGGAACCAGCGAAGAGGGGATACTTGTTTTGGCTAAGCGAGCCCTAACACAGTCTCCAAAACACTTGATCAAGACAGCCAAGGGCAGAGCGGCCATAGTCAGCTCGGCAACAAATTTCGGAATTCGAAGAACCCGCGGGCGCCGAGTTTGTGTATCAGATCTATAGCGGCTTCTCTAGCTGAGGCATCACCGCTGTCTATCGCGGTTCGTATCACTGATCTGACTTCGCTAGACCAGGCGTGGAGCGAAATGGCTTCGACATCTTTTTCCACGAGAACAGCTAGACAGGTAACAGCATCAACCGGGAACTCTTCCGCAACTCGGGCAAGACGTTCGAGAACGCGATGACTTGGATGAAGTTGTTTTGACAATCGAAGAGCCCCAGTAAGGTGTCGAAGTGCCCATCCGTTTTCGAACCTACCACTTGAAAACCACCAGTCGAACGATGCCAGCTCGGACGTCTGCATACCGCTCGTTTCTGCCTCACTTCGCACCAGTTCTAGTCTCCAGGTCCAGAGCTGCTCGAACCGATTTAAGACATCAACTCCGAGATCCTTTTCAGCTTCGAAGGTTCTACCTGCGTACTCCAGGAAGTAGGCCCGAAGAGGTTCCCTTGCCCTCTTGAAGAAAGCAGCCACAAGTCCGTCTTCCGACAGATCCAACTTTCCCCGACCATAAAACAATACCAGATGCTCCGTGAGCCGCTGATCAGTGTCTGTAGAAGACTCTCTCTCCGACTTCGCCGGCTCCATCAGGTCTACCGTGTAACGGTATTCGTCCTTGACGATCTCAAGCACCTCGTTGTAAGGAGGGCAATACAATACGTAGGCGTCCCATGCAGCCTGGCGAAAGCTCTTCAGTTCTTTTTCTCTGGGGAATACCTTAAGGATGTTGTCTGCACCCCAGTTTCGATCCAGGTAATGAAGCCACGGAAACCAACGGCCATAAACGGCGCGGATAGCGATCGACGGATCATTCTCCGGGTCAAGGTGCCCATCCAGCACCAGCTGCACTTCCGGCATCGCGCTAAACCCCTTGGTCTGGCATTCTTCTTTTCCAATTTCCTTCTTCAGTTGTCGCCATACCCAAAGGGCGTACTGAACAACAGTGTTCATTGCGTCGCCGCGGACACCTGTATGGTGGGGAATCGACCCTTGCTTCTCGGGTTCCCAGTGACGTGCCTCTTCCTCGGGCGTCGGATCAGGATCATGCGTGAGAGGTAGCAAAGCATCCCATGCTTGACCTCGATACTCGAACGGCATCTCGAGGGGGGTATCCGCCTTGAATCCCTCTGACAACAAGTCCGCAATCGTCCGTCGACTCCAACCCCAATCTGGATCCTGTTCCCATTCGTGAGCCTTGCGACCGGGAGTCTGCGGCTGATCCACAATCCACTCCAGCAGCTCAAGAACAGGCTTCCAGTCAAAGGATTTGTTTTGGACAGCTGCAGACCGAAATGATCCGAGCAGGGTCCGAACGTAGGTAGGATCAAGTCCAATGAATTGAGTTGCCTCTCTAGCAAAGCGCTCGACGTCTGAATCAATGACTGTCGCGAGCTGCTGAGCGAGGCCAGAGCGCGAGGGATGATGCATTGGGTCTCCAGCCGATTCCCATGTCTTGAGGTATTTGACGAGGTCAGAAGTCGACATTTGGCGAAGGTCTTCTTCAGTCTTTGGACTTGAAGGTTCCCATGCTCCGCCATGGACGCGAAAAGCTAGTTCCGGATAGTCCGGTTCTCCAAGTTCCTTAGCCCAGTCGTCGTACCGTTTCCGCCAAGTGAGTGGCAGGGAATCTCTCATCGGCCGCAGCCAGCGGACTCGCCAGCGTTTCTTTGCCTGTTCAAGTTCCTCATCGGTGAGAGGCCTTCCGAGATTGGCTTCTCTGGATTGTCGGAAGTCGGGTTGTTCTGGGTCGTTCTCTATCCAGCCCAGGATGGTGGTTTGATCCTCTTCTCTCAGCAGTGCAAAACATTTCTCGGCGAGAAGCCCGTACTCCCGGCGCACTGTGCCCTCGTCAAATAGGATGCGATCGGTTAGCTTTTTGCGAATCATATCTGTCGCGTCCCCTGGGAAGCATCGCAGCAAATAAAGAGTGAGCCGTTCGAAGACCCACCATTTGCGCTGGTCGAGAATAGCGACGACGCGTGGCAATTCGGTGGGATTCCCTTCTACGATCCTCGTGATTGACTCTCGCAGTGCCAGGACCAACAATTCCTTCACATCGTGTAACGAACTCTGCTCATGAGGCTCGAGGGACGGAATCCAGATCTGCGAGTAATCGGGTCGCTCGTCGTTCTCGCCCTCGCCCCTATAGATCCGGATCGCCTTGTCAACCAAGTCGAGCAAGAGCTGCAAAGCTTGCTCTGGAGCAGCCTCAATGAGTCTGGGATAGTATTTGCTGAGGATCTGCTCGTACTCCCACCAATCAAACCGGGCCTTCGCGTCCCTCAGGATATCTTCGCCTTTTGGTCGAACTGACAGCAGTTCTCTCGCTAATTCCAAAGCAGCAGCAACTTGGCCGCCTTTGGCCAGGTGGGCAACAAGCTCCCCGAATTTGCGCGGGAGGGAGGAGAGCCAGCGCGTCTCAAGCCACCTCTTGGCCTTGGGAACGAAGTCAGTTGCCAGGCGCGCCGGTAAAGCCAAGGAGACGTCCGCTATGTCCTGGTGAACGCTAATGTTCTCGGTCTCAGGAATGCCAAGTGCGACCTCATGGACTATGTCTGGGGCGAAGGCTGCCATTCGGGAAAGAAACTTGCTTTCCGGCCAAGGCGGGAATGAGATCGTTCCCTCCGCTTCGTTTCGTTGAGCTTCGGGAGGGTTACTAAAGAATCCTCTCTCCTTTAGTGGCCTAACCCAGTTTGGATTCTCGAGCCGATCAAAGAAATAGCGATAGTGTTCCACATGCGCCACCTGCGCGATGGCTCTCGAGATCTGCTCAGGAGTTGGCGTCTTCCAGGATTTCATCAAGTTCCTTGGTTGTGTTATAGAACTGACGTACAAGACTAGCTAGGGTGGCCTCAAATAGATTGAACTTCTCTCGGAATTCCGCTACCGAGCAGTCAGCGTCCACCGAGCCTGAGTCATGAGTTCTCTGCATGAACCAGTCGGTGACTTGTAGCCACTGACGGATGATTGGCTGGAGCGGGTTGAACGTACCCGAAGTCTCTCGGACACATCCCTGAAAGAGGCGAGCTGCTTTCGCACTAGGCCTTTCTCTAGCAGTGACGTGATCACCGAGCAGCTTTGCGACCCTGGCAAAAAGAGGTCTTGGCACGCGAACATCATTAACAGGCTCGGTGTTGCCAGAATCATTCGAGAAGCTGGGGCCAACCGTTATGCCGCTAAATCCGAAGCCTTCTTTGGTCCATGTCTTTGCGAGAGCGTCAAGCCTATTCACGTAATCCAGCCTCTCAGTGGACTTGGACCCGGACATAACATCCGGTAGACGGTTGCGAATCTCTCTAACAGCGTGACAAACAAACCTCACCCTTCCAGGAAGTCTGTTTTCTTCCATGAGGACGACCGCACCGTCGTATAGCTCGCCAAGCGAGGAGGCGTTTCTATTGAGCCAGGACGAAAGTTCCTTGCGCAGCTGGCTCCAGTAGTTATCTTGCAAGGTTGGGCCGCTAGGTAGGCTAGGCCTCGATCCGTCGTCAGGCAAGGTCATCGCGCATCACTCCAACATCGCCTTCAACACAGCATCGGCCGCGTCGCTGTAGAACTCGATGCTGATTTTGGTCTAGAATACGTCGGGAAGCTCATTGAGTTGGCGTCGAGCGGCGACTGGGACTAGCAGCGTTGAGGCGTGCTTTCTATCGCTACTTCAGCGACAGCTACGGTGTTCGGAATCATCTCAACAGACCCACCAAGGTTGAGGGACCCACGACAATCAGTCCCCCTTTGGTACTGCGCTCAAGGGAACCACTCGTCAGCGCAACCAAAATCGGCAGACCAAGTCCGGTTCCGCTGCGATCGTTATCCATCGCTCGCATCTGGATCGAAAACTCATGCTCTCTTGGTTCTCGATCGCCGATGAGTCGCTTTGCCTGGGTGTAGAGATTCTGCTCGCCAACCCTCACGCTCTCGCGAAAGCCAGGAGGAGCCGGCGTGTTCAGGATCTTTACGCCGCCACCCGGCCCCGCGGTGACCTCGATGCGATACAGTCCGGGCCCGGCCTCAACGCCACCGGGACTGATGGCCCACACCTGCCTGGCGGAAGCGGATCCTCGCCAATAGCTTCATCCCGGTGAAGTTCAGGGTGGACACAAACAGATCTACTCCACGAACACCCAGCGTGTAGCTAAGAGTGAGCGTTCTGGAGCTTGATAGAATGTACACGACTCGCGGCTTCATCCTATCGAGCCAAATCCGGGGTGGTGGCTACTTCTCTCCACCGGGGAATGTGAGCACCCAGCATGCTCTTGAACAGCTTCCCGTGGTTTGGTATTCGAAAATGGAGCAGCTCGTGGACAATGACGTAGTTTTGGAACAGCTCCGGCTGGCGCAGCAGATCGGTGGCGAACGTCACCCTCCCCGTGGTTGACCATGATGCCCATTTGCGAGTCATGCGCTGAATCCGAACTTGGGCGGGCTTCACGCGCAGACGTACCGACCAGGATTTCACTCTTTTCCTGAACTTCTCATGTTGAGTCGTGTCGTTGCGATTTGCTCGCCTCATGGATGCTTCACTCTCAACATCTGTTCGCCCAAGTCCACCATACGCCTGCCGCTTACAACCCGCAGCATTGTCTTGTAAATCTCAGCCTTCAACTGGCGCATCTCATCAGTGTTCGTCTGGTGGCTTGGGAAGCGCTTGAAAGCTTCGGCAATTTCACTCGCGAGAATCTCCGGCATTTCCAGGCTCTCACGACGCAATATCCAGAAGATGGCAAACGTTTCCGGATCAAAGCCGGTTCGCTTGCGTTCCTCCTCCAAGTCCCGCTTCTCGTCCATCAACCGCTTCAAACGCTCGAGAGCCTGCAGAGTTGAGGTCTGCCGTTCGGTGAAGGCTTCGAGCACAGCTTCGGCGCGTTCGGCAATGCCCAAAAGCACAGGATCTTGCCCGCCGTGTCGAGAGCCGTCCTCGACCAACGCGCGGGCGAGATTGATGACTTTCGCTGCATCAGGGGCTTGACTATCCCTCAATGCCCCAAGAGCCGTTTCATCGAATTCTACTGTTTTCGTCAGCTTGTCGAGACCGTAGGCCGTGGCGCTCTCGCGCACCAGCCTTTCAGTCTTGTGGGCCAGATCAGAATAGAACATCGTCTTCCGGCCATAGGCGTTGGCCAGCATCACGTAAATGTCGGCCAGCCGGTTGTAGTCCTCGATAAAATCGCGCAGCTCGGAAGAGGGGGATAGGATTTCGTAGAGCGTCTCCAACTCTTTGAAAAACTCCGCGAATTTTTGCCGCTCCTCCTTCTCAAGAAATGTCTCGTAAAGAAGCCTTTCCAACTTCTCGTCGTTGCCCCCGGGGCCCCCAGCCATGTCGAGGTAGCGCCTGCCTGACTGGGTCATCAACTCCCTGAAGCGCACGAGTAGCAAGTCCAAGTCTTCGATGACACCGCTCACCTGGTCGGAGTCGAAGGCCAGCGCTTTGTTCAGCTCCTTGAGGATGCCCACGAAGTCAACAATGAGGCCACATGGCTTTTTGACGCCCTGCTCGTCCTCGTACGGGCGATTGACTCGCGCGATTGCCTGCAACAAAACGTGGTCGCGCATCGGCTTGTCCAAATACATGCAATAGAGCACGGGCGCATCGTAGCCGGTCAACAGCTTGTCGGTTACGATGAAAATCTTCGGGTTCTCAACGGGCTTGGGGAAAATCTTCCGCATCTTCTTCTCTGCCGCCTCATCAAGCTGCAACTTCGCCACGAGAGGCCTGTCAATCGTATCCGCTGCGTTCTTTGTGTAGATAGGAACGGAGTATTCCGGCGACAGATATTTGTCGAGCGCCTTCTTGTAGAGCGCGCATGCCTCTCGATCCACGGCGACAAGAAACGCCTTGTAGCCGAGGGGCTCCACATTCTCGCGAAAGTGCTTCGCGACAAAGCGTGCCACCTTGTCGAGACGGTCATCCGCTTTGAGGAAAGCCCGCAACGTCACGGCGCGCTCCAAAATCCTGTTCAGCTCCTCCACGTCGCTTACGCCCTCTGCCTCCGTCAGGCTCAGGAACTCCCGCTCGAGCAAGTCTTCCGGTAAGCAAATCTCGCCCGGAGCCAGCATGTGCCGCAATTTCACGGTCGTTCCGTCTTCAATGGACTCGCGAATGGAATACTTGTCCAAATAGCCCTGATCATCGTCCTTCCCGAAAACTTTGAAGGTACCCTTGCCATATGCCGTCTTGTCGATGGGCGTGCCAGTGAAGCCGATGAGGGTCGCGTTGGGCAACGCGCCCATGAGGTAGTTGCCCAGGTCGCCGCTGGTGGACCGATGCGCCTCGTCGATGAGCACGAAAACATCCGGCCGAACGCAACTGTCCTTCCGTATCCCGTCGAACTTGTGAATCATCGAGACGATGAGGCCTCGGAAATCCTGGTCAAACAGCTCCTGCAATTTTGCCCGGCTTTCGGCGTAGGAGATTTTCACTTGGCGGCTTTGCATCTCGCCCATGATCCGCTCCACCCAGCCGGACAGCTGGCCTTCCAGTTCATTGCGGTCAACCACCAGAAGAACCGTCGCACCGGGGAAGTGTTCCTTGTCCTCTAAAATTAGTCGGGCCGCCGTGATGAGCGTAAACGTCTTCCCTGAACCCTGAGTGTGCCAGACGAGGCCAGTCTTCCTTGCTGGTTCGGAACACCGTTCGACAACCTTGACGACCGCGCGCGTCTGGTGCTGACGGAGGACGGTCTTTTCCAGCACGTCGTTCTTGACATAGAAAAGAATCCAGTCGAGGAGCATCGTCAGGAAACGGCCTCGGTCAAAGAATCTTTGCACCGCAGCTCGGTAAGGCTCGTGTGCCTGTTCGGCCTCGGTCTCCTTCCACCGGAAGATGGCCTTGCGTGAATAGCTCCAGGTAACGCCGTAGAAATACTCGATGAGGTGCGTGACGTTGAACACCTGCGGCACTGTGAGCAGCTCTGGTGTTTCGAGTTCGTAACGCCGCAATTGAGTCACGGCGCGTTCCATCGCATCAGCCAGCTTGGGGTTCTTGTTCTCGACAAGTGCAACAGGAATACCATTCAAAAGGAAAACCACGTCTGCCCGGTTACCCTTGCGATTGCTGGTCTTGAAGCTCCACTCGTACGTGACTTGGAACACGTTCCGATCGACGTTCCGCTCATCCACCAGTGTCACGTTGCGATGCCGTTTCTCACGCTCGTCAAGCACCGTGCGGTTGCCGCGCAGCCATTCGAGAATCTCGCGGTTACCCTCGATAGTTTTGGCCACGGCCTCCATGCGCTGGATGATGTTGTTGACGTTCTCCCGTGTGACGACGCTTGGGTTCAGCCGAAGCAACGCGTCCTCCAATTCGTGGTAAAAGAAGAGCCCACTTTCGCCCCCGCGCATGGTCAGTGCCTCTGTATCAGACACAACCTGCCAGCCTGCACTCTCAGCATGCTTTACGAGAGGGAATTGGACCGTACCGGCTTCGTTGGCGAGGTTTGCACTCATCACTGGATTTCGCTCAAGTCGATGTCTAGGTGATGGACCCGGATCTGGCCGGTCATCAGCTGGTGGAGCAGCGTCTTGAACAACTCCTGCAATCTTGTCCATTTGCGCATGTGCAACGAAATCTTTCGGTCAATCGCTTCCAAGATTTCCACAATCTGCGCTTGCTCGTCTTTGGCTGGAACTGCAACTTGCACTGAGCCAACAAGCTCGCCAGTTAGGTTCTGCTGCTGCGCTCCATGGGAGAGACTACGGAGCCGGTCGTATGAAAAGCTCAGAAAATGGTAAAGGTAGAGCGGTAGAACCTTGCCATTGGTCGGAATAATTCCAGCACACGCTTGGTTGGTCGTGGCTTCAATCCCAAGAATTGCGACTTTGCCCCGGGTAACGCCCTGACCATACATCGCGATTAGAACTGTTCCCTTCGGAATCAGTTTTGCGGCTGAGTTTTCCCGCCCGGCAGGCGTTATCTTCTCCGCGGTGTGAGTTATGACGCAGTAATCCACTTCTCCTGTCTTCACCCAAGGAATAGTTCCACCTTCCCAATACTCTTTGACGGTCCTAGATGGGGTTCCTCCGGCAACCAACTTTGCATTCGCTCGAATCGGTTCAACCTCCCAGCTTGCTGGCAACGAGCCGATTTCGGTTTCTTTCTGGGGCTCGCCACGAAGGCCACGCGTGAAGAGTTGGCGCATAGCAGATCGCCTCAACTCACGCGCCGCCGCAGCCAGCTTCTCCTCGACTTCGATGGCCCGCTCCACTTTCCACAGCACTGCCGCGATTTTTTCCTGTTCCAGCTTCGGCGGAACGTTGACCGGGACACCATGGACGAAGTTCCTGTTTAAGGTTGGAACACTAGTGCCTGTTGCATACGCAACAAAGTCGAAGTGTTGAAAGAAGTAGAAAACGAATCGTGGGTCGTTGCCGTGAAAATCACTGACCCACAGAACGGTATTCAGAGGCCAATACGGGCCGGCGATGAACGTTGGTTTGCCAATTGTCCCACTGCGACCGGTTACAACTCCGGGTCCCATCGCAAAAGGTATGGCGTGATAACCAACAGGCCCGTTGGAGGCCAAAACTGGAATTGTTCCGGATCGCCGCTCATTGACTGGCAGGTCAGCACCTCTTTGGAGAGTGGCGAATTCGGCAAAGGGAATCTCTCTCCAGGCACCGCTCACAGCACCCCCAGAACTCTATTAAGTTCATCGTTGATGCGCGCGGCTTCAGCTTCAAGCAATTTCAATTCATCCTTCAGCTCCCCAAGAGTTCTGACACGTTGATGCTCGTTTGACGTCAGATACCTTGATGGCGAGAGGTTGAAATCGCTTCTTGCCGCTTCCTCGTTCGTGACGACGGCAACAAACCCTTCGACCGGTTCAGCCTTGAGGAAAGCGCCTGCAATGTTCCGCACAGCCTCCTCAGTCAGATAATTCTTCGGCGCGCCTTTGCGGAATTCGCGGCTGGCGTTGACGAGCACGATGTTGCCGCGCCTGTTCTTCGGCTTGTTCTTACGCAGCACGATGACGATTCCCGACGCGGTGGTGTTGTAAAACAGGTTGTCCGGGAGCAAAATGACGCCGTCCACGGCGTCGTGTTCGACGAACCACTTGCGAATGTTGCGTTCCTTGTCTTCATTCCTGCTGCTGCTGCCTCGTGTGACAGCGCCCGTATCGAGCACCACGGCAGCCCGACCCGAATCCTTCAGCGAAGCGAGCGTGTGCTGAAGCCAGGCCCAGTCTGCCTTGCTGGTAGTGATTCCACCCTGCTCCTCGAAGCGGCCGAAAGGGTCGTTCTCGTATCCTTCTGCATCGAATGGCTGGTTCCACATCGGATTGGCCACTATAATGTCATACTTTTTCAGCCGTGTGTCGCTCTCGCGGAATTTCGGATTGCGCATGGAGTCGCCGCGCAGGATTTCACCATCCATGTCGTGGATGATCTTGTTCATGCACGCGATGGCGTAGCTCGAACCGGTGAGTTCCTGTCCGAAGAGTTTCAGCGGCACTTTGTTCAGCGGATCGAGCCGACGGCAGACGAGTTGAAGCTTAATGAGCAGGCCGAAGGAGCCACAGGCATAGTCGTAGCAGTTCTCGCCTGGGCGTGGACGCAGGATTTCCGCCATGAGGAAACCAACCTCGGTGGGCGTGAAGAATTCACCCGCGCTCTGTCCCTGGCCTTCAGCGAATTTTCGGAGCAGGTATTCGTAGCACCTCCCAAGAAAATCTGGCTCGACGTCATGCAAGCCCAACCGGTAGCGTGGGGCAGAGAAAGTCTCAATGACGCCCTTTAGCGCTGCGTCGCTGATTTCGCGCTCGCCGTTGCGCGTCTCGTTGAAGTCCACGATGTCGATGACACCCGCGAGTGACGGATTGTGCTTCACAATGGCGCGGATGGTTGTGGTGAGTTGCTCGCCCAACGATTTTGGCTCTTTGCCTGCGCGGCTGAACCTTTCCCGTCCGCTCACGACGGGCCAGCGTGCCTCGGCTGGCAAGTAGAAGCGAACGAGCGTGTGGTCATCTTCGAGCACCTCCAGCGCAGTCCTTCGCTCACCGAATTGCTCGGTGAGCCGCTGGATTTCGTCGTCGAAAACGTCGGAGAGGCGCTTGATGAACAAGAGTGGAAGCAGATAGTCCTTGAACTTTGGCGCGTCCTTCTCGCCACGAACAGAGCATGCGGCATCCCACAGCATCTGTTCCATGCTCTTGTTGGAGAGTACCGCGCTCTTGGTGATTCCACGCCTTCGTCGCGACTGCAATGCGCTCGTCTGGGTTGCGCTGTCAGGACCCTCTGGGTCCAGAGTAAGACCGGCGTCATCCAAGAGCTTTTCAACCGCATCCACCTGCCTCTTTTGCGGGGTCGCTTTTCCAGCCTCCCACCGATTGACAGTAGCGAATGACACGTTCAACCGGGACGCCAGCTGCTCCTGACTGAGATTAAGCTTGGAACGAAGCGCTTGAAGACGTTCTTGGAAAGAGAAAGTAGATTTTGACATGAATGCAGTATATGCTATATCATACATGAAGTAAAGTGCTACAGGTATGGTATGACAATTTCCGAGTCTTTTCAGGTTTTACTCAACCGAATTCAGCCACTTCGGTCGGAGATTGACTCCGCAAATCGACATTTTGCCGAAATCAAATCGCGCTTGGAGAAGGTATTCACGGTGAAGAGTTTTCTCCTCGCTGGGAGCGCAAGTCGCAACACATTCATTCGTGGCTATAGCGATGTGGACCTGTTTGCGGTTGTAGCACGAAACGACTTGAGATGGGGAGGAAGTTATGTCAGCTCCGAAACTGTGCTCAACAACTTCCGCAAGGAACTGGAAGGGCGTTTTTGGAATTCGAATGTTTACCGTGACGTTCACGCGATTGTAGTGGCATTCACGGATTGTCAGGTCGATGTGGTGCCAGCGTTCTTCGCTGGCCCTGACCCAAGCGGCTGGCCTCTATATTCAATTCCGGATGGCGCAGGCGGTTGGATGACAACCAGCCCTGGCTACCATAACGCCTACCTAAAGCAAAAGAATGAGGAGAGCTGTGGCAAACTTTGCTGCACAGCTCAACTCCTCAAATTTTGGCGCGTGTGTCGGAGTCCGATTGTCCCGCTTTCCTCGTTCCACATAGAAATGGTGCTTGCTAACGAACGCCTGTGCGTCGGCGCGAGAAGCTACGCCACCTGTGTGACTGAAATATTTCAAAATCTCGCATCCAGGGATTGCCGAGGTATTCAAGATCCCTTAGGGGTCACTGGCATTGTGCCCGCCGTAAAATCCGAAAGTCAGCGTGTGAATGCTCTGACCTCGATCAGGTATTCGCGGGATCATGCGAAAGCAGCACATACGGCGGACTACCCTGGCAACCTGCAAGAAGCCCGGAGGCAGTGGGACATCGTGTTCAACAACCAGTTCCCCTGGTGACGGCAATGTCGAACGGATGCGACATTCCCAACAAGCAAAACGGTGAACGGGCGTTGAAGCTCATCGCAGCCTGGAGCTACCTGTACGGAAAGGCAAAGGTCACAGCTGGTTGGCAGTTCACCCTTTCGGTTCCGGCTGCGCTGACCATGTCACTTATCGCCCTACGGTGGCCAGACGCGAAACTTGTGACAACTCCACTTTCGCTGTTATTCGGCTGGATTGACATGCTCTGGCTTGACCGCATCCAGGATGAACGGAAGAAACTCGGTGCGAGAGTTCAAGAACAGTTCGACTGCGAAATTTTCGCCCTGCCGTGGAACAGCGTCCGATGCGCCTCGCCACCGGAGACAGAGGCACTGAATGAAGCGGCCGAGAAATACCGAACGCTCTCCGACCCGTCGCATCATCTTGATTGGTATCCTCCGGAAGTCGGGCCGCTCCCGACTCCGTTCGCGCGTCTCATCTGCCAGCGCGCTGCGGTATGGTGGGACATGTCTCAGCGAAAACAGTATGCAGCCTGGCTCGCTGGCATCGTTGCAGTGTTGATTGTCGGTATCGTTGCATTCTCGTTCACCGTTGACCAGCGCGTCCGAGACATGGTTCTTTCAGTGTATTTGCCGCTCGCCCCGGCCGTCATTTGGGTCGTACGAGAGTGGCGGCGCCAAAGAGATGCGTATGTGGGCCTTGAGAAACTCAAAGAGCAAATTGAGGCTTTCTTCGCTGCAGCCGTCGTCGGCACTTACGATGCCGACCAATTCGCCCGGTTCTCGAGGAGCGTTCAGGACATGATTTTCGATGGCCGATCGCGAAATCCCCTCTTTTTTGATTTCATTTACCAGCGGCTCCGCAAGCGGCATGAACTACGGATGAACGAAAAAGCGAAAGAGCTCGTGGATGAGGCTTTGGCTCTTCGGAACAAATGGAAGCTCCAAGTGTTCACTTGAAGCTGGCCCTTTGTCGTGGCGGCCCCCCCTTCGGGCACTTCTCTCCGGTCCCCACGCACCCGCCCCTCAAGACCACGACACCCGGAAAAGAGCCTTTCGAAAAGCACGAAAGATTCTTTCCCCGGTGTCAAACGTGGCTCCAGCCAAGCACACGCAACAGCGCGTTCGGGCGGACTTCGTTCTTGACTGGTGGATTCTGCCCGACCGCGCTCTTGCGAAGCGTGCCCGGCTGCCCTCTTCAATCACAAGAAAGCCGGGCCATTCAACTCCTGTCTGCAATTGAGTATCAGACTGCCCGATGAGAGCCCCAGCCACGCGGCATCTGACCAGAAACACCATCGCCAACGCTGGTTCCTGGGGTTGGGGGTGCAGGTTGGGCCCTTGATTGAGGTGGAGGATGCCATGATCGTTGTCAGAATAGTCCAGCTGCTATTGTTGCTGCTACTGATCTTCCTCGTCTGTAATTCCGTTGTGGGTGAGAAAGAGGGGCCGTTTTGGTTTACTCTCACCGTGTTGGTCATGGGCGGTTTGTTTCTGGCCAGAAAGATTGCCCAAAGCCGTCGTTGACTCGCCGACTGAGCGTTTAGTCGGCTCGCCAGTTAGGCTGGCACCACCTCCCCTTTCGGAAGGCGCGTTCTGCCCCTCTTTCGTGAAATGTCCGTCTTTTGATTTTTTCTCTTTACTCTTTCACCCGCTGGCGCCTCATTACGAGTAAGGGACAAAATCAAGTAGTCAAATCTGGGGTCCCTTCTCTGACGGAAGAGGAGGCCACATGAGTGAGCAAGTGTTGTGGAAGATTGCGGATGTTGCAAA
>Ga0187893_10006284_pt1 | contig 20456 bp, 16 predicted proteins | sample MA1701074metaG_FD_139574 | JGI IMG/M metagenome (GOLD analysis project Ga0187893, IMG submission 139574) | White microbial mat communities from a basaltic lava cave in the Kipuka Kanohina Cave System on the Island of Hawaii, USA - MA170107-4 metaG ...
AGGCGAAGTTGTCGCCGTCGGAAAGGGCAAGCGCCAGGATGATGGCAAGCTGATCGCCCTTGACGTTAACGTCGGTGATCGAATTCTTTTCGGTAAATATTCCGGCAACGAGATAAAGCTGGAGGGCAACGAGTACCTCATCATGCGTGAGGACGAAGTGCTTGGCGTGCTGGAAAGCACCAACGGAAAGAAGAAATAGTCAGAAAACATGAGTAAGTTCAGGAGTTGAACATCTATGCCAGCTAAACAGATTGTTTACAGTGAGAATTCACGGCAGGCGATTCTTCGCGGTGTGAACCAGCTTGCCGACGCCGTGAAAGTGACCCTCGGCCCGAAGGGCCGCAACGTAGTGCTTGAGAAGAAATTCGGGGGACCCACAATAACCAAGGACGGCGTGACGGTCGCCAAGGAAATCGAATTGCGGGATCCGCTCGAGAATATGGGCGCGCAGATGGTGCGGGAAGTGGCGTCTAAGACGTCAGACGTGGCCGGCGACGGCACGACAACCGCGACGATTCTCGCCCAGTCGATTTTTAAGGAGGGCGTGAAGTCGGTAGCCGCCGGCGCCAATCCCATGGCGCTGAAGCGCGGTATCGAAAAGGCCGTGGATGCCGTTGTCGAAGAGATCAAGAAGCTGAGCAAGCCGGTATCGGGCGAAATGATCGCTCAAGTGGGCACGATCTCAGCCAATGGCGATGAGACTATCGGCAACACGATCGCCGAGGCGATGAAGAAAGTCGGCAAAGACGGCGTCATCACGGTCGAAGAGGCCAAAACGATGCACACCGAATTGCAGACCGTCGACGGGATGCAGTTCGATCGCGGCTATCTGTCGCCTTACTTCATTACCGATCCGGACCGGATGGAGTGCGTGGTCGAAGATCCTTACATTCTGATCCATGAGAAGAAGATCAGCAACATGAAAGATCTGCTGCCTCTTCTCGAGCAGATCGCCCGCTCCGGCAAGCCGCTGCTGGTGATCGCCGAGGAAGTGGAGGGCGAAGCCCTGGCGACGCTGGTGGTGAACAAGCTGCGCGGCACGCTAAACGCCTGCGCGGTGAAAGCGCCCGGCTTCGGCGACCGCCGCAAAGCCATGCTCGAAGACATCGGCATTCTCACCGGCGGCAAAGCCATCATGGAAGAGACCGGCATCAAGCTGGAAGGCGTCCGCCTGGATGACCTGGGCCGCGCCAAGCGCGTGACCGTGGACAAGGACAACACGACCATCGTCGACGGCAATGGCAAGCAGAAAGAGATCGAGGGCCGCATCAAGCAGCTTCGCGCGCAGATTGATGAGACCACTTCGGACTACGATCGCGAGAAGCTTCAGGAGCGGCTGGCCAAGCTCGCCGGCGGCGTCGCCGTCATTAAGGTCGGCGCGGCCACCGAGACCGAAATGAAGGAAAAGAAAGCCCGTGTCGAGGATGCGCTGCATGCCACTCGCGCCGCGGTGGAAGAGGGCATCGTTCCGGGCGGCGGAGTAGCTCTGCTGCGCGCCAGCGCCTCGCTCAAGAATCTGAAGACCGAAGGCGATGAGCAGATCGGCGTCGAGATCGTGCGCCGGGCCTGTGAAGAGCCGCTGCGCCAGATTGCCGGCAATGCCGGTTCCGAAGGCGCCATCGTCGTCGAAAAAGTCCGCTCCACGAACGAAGTCAACTACGGCTTCAACGCCGCCTCGGGAGACTACGAAGACCTGGTAAAATCCGGCGTCATCGATCCCACCAAGGTGGCTCGTACGGCACTGCAAAACGCCTCTTCGATCAGCGCGCTCATGCTGACCACCGAAGCGATGGTTTGCGAGATTCCCGAAAAGAAGCCTGCTCCGCCGCCCGGCGGCGGGCATGGCCCGGAGATGGATTACTAACCGGTAGTTTGTTGCACGCCCGCCTCGCACGTTACCCGTGCCGGGGCGGGCTTTTTCATTTTGTAAGTGCTTACTTCACGGCCAGGATCGCGTCTAGCGGCGTATTGGTAACCTTTCCCTCGACCGATCCGAAGCCGGCCTGCTTCAGCAACACCTCATATTCGTCGAACGTCCGTTCCTTGCCCTCGGTGCATACCAACATGTTCAACGATTGCATCAGAGCGCCTACCGGTCCCGACTTGCCGTCATGGAGCAGCGTTTCGACGAGCAACAATCCTCCGCCATCTGGCAGGCTGGCGGCGATCTTGGCCAGCAGCGCGCGGATCTTCGGCTCGCTCCAATCGTGCAGAATGCGGCCAAGCGCGTAGAGATCGGCCGGGGGCAGCGGGTCGGTAAAGAAATCGCCCGCCAGCAATTCGACGCTTTCGGGGGCGAATTCCCGGGCGGTTTCAATCACTGGCGGGAGGTCGAAGACGGCAACCTGGAGATGGGGGTAGAGCGATTTTGCCGCCGCGGGCAGATGCCCCGTCGCCCCGCCAAGATCCACAAGCCTGTGGAACCGGCTCAGGTCAAAGCAAGCGACTACCACGGGCGAGCTCAACATGCCATAGCTGTGCATGCCGAGCAGGAATTCACGCTTTAATTCCGGTGTCCGGAAGAAATGGGAAAACAGTGGACCTTCCGATCCGAATGTCTGTTTCCAGCGATGGGTTCCTTCTCTAACCGCGTCTTCCAGATTGGCCCAAAGAGGATAAAGCACCCGCTCGGAATAGAGAATATATCCGCTAAGCGAATGCGGGCTCTGGCGCCGAAGATACTGCTCGGCGGGCGGCGTGTTGCGAAACATCACGCCGTCGCGCTCAAGCAAGCCTAGAGCGATACAGCCGCATAGCAACCGCTCGAGTGCGTCGGCGTCGGCGGATAGCGCCTCGGCAAGCTCTTCCAGCGTGGCAGGCATGCGGTCGAAAACGCCGAGCGCGGTCGCGGCGAACATGGCCTTCGACCGGCGGAAGGCTTCGATCAGGTCGATAACGATGGCAGGGCTGGTCATGGGTTTCGAAAATGGTCGTAGCCGCGCGGCGTCAGCGGCCGGCCGGCATGCACGATGCTTCCCGGCGCGCCCGAGCGCATGATCCCGATGCGCGTCACGCGGACGCCGCCAATCCGGCGGGAAGATTTCGCGCCGGGCGGCAGCGTGAACAACAGCTCGTAATCTTCGCCGCCATGTAATGCCTGCTCTATCGATGCGGAAGGGTAGACGGGGAGCTTCGCCTCGATCTCGGCGGCGAGACCGGAGGCCTTTGCCAAGCGGTGCAGATCGAGCGACAAGCCATCGCTTAAGTCAATGGCAGCCGTGGCGCGCCAGGTTTTTCTAAGCGCCAATCCCAGTCCGACGCGCGGCTCCGGACGCAGGTGCTTCTTCCAGGCGGCGCCGCGACGCCGGCTCAGGCCAAGCGCGGAGCCTCCCAGGCTGCCGGAAACATAGATTTCGTCGCCGGCCTTGGCGCCGTCTCGCCGAAGCGCGGTTCCGTTGGGCAAACTGCCGCACACAACAATATCGCAGTATATCTTGTCGCCTCTCGCCAGATCGCCGCCTGCCAGCGGCATATGATACTTCCGCGCCAGGCCGAGCAGCCCTCGATAGAACGCTCCCAGCCAGGGCACAGGCAACCCTTTGCCGAGCGCCAGAGACACCAGGCAGAAGCGCGGCGTCGCGCCCATGGCCGCGATATCGCTCAGTCCGCGTGCCAGCGCTTTATAGCCGATGTCGGAAGGCTTGTGCGTCGTTTGCCGGAAATGGACATTCTCCAGCAGCATGTCCGTCGTCAAGACGAGATCCTCGCCTTTTGGCGGCCGGTAGAGGGCGCAGTCGTCGCCAATACCGAGCACCAGCGAGCGCGCGGGTCCCGCCATTTTGCGCAAACGTTCGATGATCGCCGGTTCGTTCATGGTTCGGATGAGAACACAAGGCCCGAGGGCAGATCTTCTCCAAAAATACGCCCCAATGAGGTCATGTCGCGGGCGGCGTCTCCATCCAGCACGGCGAGCAGGGAGTCGTCGCCGTCGAGCGCTCGCCGCGCGAGCGCCATCGCCTGCTCCGGCAGATCACGCGTTGCGTCGCCGGTGCGTTGAGCCAGCGCGGCGATCGCTTCATGCGCCTTGCTTACCTTGACCAACGCCTCCACCCAGCGCGCGGCCGAGGCCGGCGGCAACACCATGTTGATCGGACCATAGAACAGCCGCCGCGCCCCAAGCCGGGAAATGCACCACAATTCGCTTTCGCGATAATCACCCGTTTTGACGCGCTTAAGCAGGGCATCCCCAAGCTCCATCCTGGTCGGTGTGGGCAGCAACTCCATGCTCGCCGCGGCGCGCCACATCTCGCGTAACAGGCTGGAGTTCCGCCGCTGCTTCTTCTGTCCCCGCGGCAGCAGGTGCGTCGCCAGACGATGAAAGACATCCACCTGCTGGTTGCGGTTGAGGCCCCCGGCAACACGGCCCCAGAAGATCCACCACTCAATCTCGCATTGCACCTGGTTGGCAAATTGTAGCCCGGCAGCGTAGACGCGCCGGGCCTGTTCGATGCGCAGATCGTCGCCTGGGAATCCAAATCCCGGTCTGAGGCAGAAGCCCGTCAGGTTGAGCCATCGCGCCTCATAAGCGGGCCCCTTGCTCCGGCCGGCGGCCAGATCCAGCAGTTTGTCCGCGAGCCGGCGAATCGCGCTCGAAGGCCAACTGTTGCGGCCAAGCGCCATCGCCTGCTCCAGACGTCCCGGCAATTCTTCCGGTGGAAGTTCACCGCGACCGAAAGTGGCTGCGATCATCTCTTCAGCCCGCACTAAGGCGTCCTCTCCGACTACGGCGGAAGGTTTGGCGGGGGCTGCCTGTACGCTGCGGCGCAACTCGAACTCCAGACGCCAACGCTGTTCGCTCACCTTCGACTGGGCCCAGATTTCGAGCGTGCCGACCTCGGTGAGCCTGGCGCCCAGCTTCACCGGAATCAGCCGCTCTTCGATCTTCTTGCCGAACCGGATCACCGCGTTGAGCGGCGCGTGGTTGTGCAGCGTATTCGCTACCTCTTCGGAAGTGAATGCAACCACGTCGCCGAGCTGATCATCGGTACGGGTCAGGGAGCTGTACAGCCGGAACGATACCGGGCGGTTGGCCACTAGTTGCAGTCCTTCCATCTCAAGATCGAGCGTCGCCCCCTCCTCGGCCCCGCGCGGCGCCAGACATACCGTGCGTACATTCTGTTCGCCTGTGCCAACGCCGATAAAATAGGCTCGCGGCAATCCTCCACGCACCAGCACGCCGCTGCCGCCGCCGCGGACATGGCAATAATAAGAGGCGCCGGCGGCGACCGCGAGATCCAGATCCTGATTCTCGAATACAGCCGGCCGCACGCCATACCATTGTTCGACAACGGCGGTGACGCGCTGGCGGCAGATCTCGGGAATAAAAAAGCCGCCATTGAAGAGGATGGCGTCAATGCGCGAAACGCCGGATGCGCCCAGGAACGCGGACAAATGGCGTGTAACCGCCGGATCGGAGACATAGGGCAAGCCAAGTTCGCGAAAGAGGCTCTTTTTTTCTTCCTTCGGCTCTTCTCCAAGGCGGCAGAACGGAAGGAATCCCTCGATAGCCAACTCGACGGCTTCTTCTTTGAGAATCTCCGTTCGCAGCGTTCCCCCGATCAGCGCGGACCCACCGCCGAGCACGGTGATCTCGGCGCTCTTACGGCCTTCCTCGGTCAGCAAATGTTCCTTGGCCGAGGCGCATTGCCGCCGTAATGCGCTGCGTTGCCGCACCGAGAGCGGTTTGCCGAGCTTGGCCTCCACCAGCCAAGCCAAGGTCAGATCGAGGTTATCGCCGCCGAGCAGGAGATGCTTCCCAACGGCGGTACGGGTGAAATCGACCCTATCGCCCTCGCGGCTCACGCGAATTACGGTGAAGTCGCTGGTGCCGCCGCCGACGTCGCAAACGAGCACTGTCTGGCCGTCGAAGAGGCTTTTCTGCGATTGCGAAAGATGGTTGGCGATCCAGGAGTAAAATGCGGCCGCGGGCTCCTCGAGCAGCGTAAGTTTTTCCAGCCCCGCTTGGCGTGCGGCCATTACGGTGAGTTCGCGCGCTTCTTCGTCAAAGGAGGCCGGGACCGTAAGCACCACATCCTGCCCGGCGATGGGAAAATCTGGCCAGGCGCGGTTCCAGGCTTCCCCCAAGTGGGCCAGAATCTTAGCGGACACCTCCACGGGCGACATGACACGGCCGCCTTCCTGCGCGTCCCATGGAAGAATCTTCGCCGTGCGCTCAGCCTCGGAATTAGACAGCCAGCTCTTGGCCGAATGGACCGAGCGGGTCGGCACCAGTGCGCCCTGCTCGCGGGCAAGCAAACCCACCGTGACGGGTTCAGCCAGATAGAGAAAGGAGGGGAGCGTACGCCGCGGCTCGGTGCGCGCCTCGGCCACCAGTTGCGGGATCTCAAGAATGTGGATGGGCGGAAAATCCGCCTCTCCAGCCTCTCTCGGGTCGATGTAGGCGAGCGCGGAGTTGGTGGTTCCCAGATCGATGCCGATTTTCATTTACCCAACCCGCTCCCTTACATTAAACTCCAGTTTCCAGCGGCGGCCATCCTTGGCGACGCACCACAGCTCAAGCACTCCCGTTTCCGTTACGACCGACTCGATGGCGACCCGTGCGATCTCGCCGGCGCCCGCCGGAGACGAGAGCGTCACCTCCACCGGCGCCAGCTCCTGAAGCTCGTCGGGGTTCCACTCTTCCAGCAACGCGCCGGCCGCGTCGTTTTTCCGCGCCGCGGAACAGAAGAAGCGGAATTCGGCGGGCTCGCCGACGATCAGCCCGAATTCGCGCTCTGGAAACGCGTGCGAGGTCCCTTCCTCCATGCCGAACGGAACCACTGCCAGCGCCTTCATGGGAGGCGGCATCCCGGGGATTGCCGGCATCGCCGTTTCGATTCCCACATAGTAGGTGCGCGGTACGCCGCCGCGGATGCGCACGCCGCGCCCCAGCCGGGCCAGCCCGTAGTAAGCAGCGCCGCGCGACACCGCATGCATCAGATCTTCACCAACCAGGGGCGTCGCCGCCGCGAAGCCCTCCTCTTTGAGCCAGCCGTTCAATACTTCGAGCAGCCGGTCGCGCACCAGGCGGGCCCGCAAAACGCCGCCGTTAAACAGAACATGCGTCGGCGCGGCCAGCCCGCTCCCGGTGCGGCGCACCGACCCGTGCTCGGCGGTTGCCGCCTGCTGGCGAAGAAACCGCGCAAGCTGGCGCGTAATGGCCGGATCGGAGGCGTATGGCAATCCGATTTCCTGCAACGCCCCTCGCCGGGTTCGCGGTGGCATCTCCTGGCTGGACGTGTTGGCAAGAAAACCGTCAAGCAGGATTCGCTCTATATCCTGGCGCGCTACCTTCAGCTTGATGGTTCCGCCCACTAGCCCGGTCCCACGCCCAAGCAGTGTTACTGGCTGATCGGCGGATTTGTTGCCTTCCTCGAGCAGCTTTTCCTTGGCGTTGCGGCACTGTTGCCACAATGCGTGGAATTGCAGCGCGTCCAGCTTCGTGTTCTTCGCGGCTAGCTGCTGCTCGGCGTGCCGCGCCAGCGCCAGGTCCATATTGTCCCCGCCAAGCAGGATATGGTCGCCCACGGCGGCGCGTTCCAGGTTGAGCTCCCCGTTGCGCTCGGTGACCGCGATCAGCGTGAAATCCGTCGTTCCGCCTCCGATGTCGATCACCAGAATCAGGTCGCCGGTCTTGACGCGCTCCCGCCAATCGGGGTGCCGCTCGATCCAGGCGTAAAAGGCGGCTTGCGGCTCTTCAAGCAGCGTGACTGCTCCATATCCGGCTTGCTGGGCGGCGCGCTCGGTGAGTTCCCGCGCGACGGCGTCAAACGAGGCAGGAACCGTCACCAGGATGTGTTGCTTCGTAAACGGAGCTTCCGGATGGATGTGGTCCCAGGCTTGGCGAATGTGTTCGAGATACCGCCTCGATGCCTCTAGCGGTGACACCTTGCTGGTTCCCTCGGCCGGATTCAGCGGCAGGATGGCTGCGGTGCGATCGACGCCGCCATGGGAAAGCCAGGATTTGGCGGAGTTGACCAGCCGCCCGGGCCGTTCGACGCCGCGCTTGACCGCGAGCGCCCCCACCACTGCGTCGGCCTTTCCCCACGGCAGATCAAGTGAACCTTCCGGAAAGTCTTTTTCGTCGGGCAGGTACAGCATGCTCGAAAGCAAAGCTTCCTCCCGCACTTCGCCCGCGTTCACCAGTTGGGGAATGGCCAGAGGCTGTACCTCGGGCCGCGATAGCGGATCGTCCGCCAGACTCGCATCGGCCCAGGCGGCGCCGCAATTCGTGGTGCCCAAGTCGATGCCAATCACGTACTGTTTGGACACGCGGCGTTCCCGGCTACTCAATTTCAATCTCGGCCGGCGCCACGATTTGTTTGTCTTGCTTGGAGGGAATAGCAGGCAGGTCCACCTTTTCCGCTTTCCATCCGCGATGACGCAGCGTTCCTCCTTTGGGCGGCTTCCCGGCAGGCACGTTGCCCAAAAACTTAACGGCGGAAGGCCCGCCGGCGATTTCCGCTTTGGCGTATGTCCCTTCCACGCCGTCAATCACTGGCTCCAGCGTCAGGTAGCGCGTGAGCGCCGCGCGGCACTGACCATGCATTTCACGGACGGCGGCTCCCACCTGCTCGTCCGCATAGGAGGCGATGTCTTCCATCAGAAAGTCGATCAGCCGCGCATCCCGTTGCAAGATGCTCAGAATCTGCACGGCCCCGTCGGCCGGAGTCGCCGGCGGGGGCGCCGGGGGCTTCTCTTTCGGCGGCTTGGCGTATCCGAAGGCGGAGGCGATGTCAGAGGGTAGCGCCCCGGAAAATAGGATGCTGAAAAAACTGCGGAATGCGAATGCAATGCGGCTCAAGCGAAGACCTCATGAATAGTGGAAATGCGTTTTCGGCCGCCTCGAGCGAAAGCACCGGCTTGAGGCGCTTGCCCATGGCGTAATTAGCCTTCATTCTCCAGGATAACGTGCCGCCGCCGGAGGCTGCTAATCCGGCAGGCTGCGGACCAGAGCTTCCGAGCGAAGCCTGGCCAGCTCGCGCCGCGCCACCTCGGCCCAACTGCTCGACGGATCCAGTTTCAGGTAGGCCCGCCAGTGTCTCACGGCTTTCATGAATTGCCCGGTGCGCTGGCACAGTAAAGCGAGGTTGTAGTGTGAATCGGCATAGTTCGGCGCGATCCGAAGCGCCTGCGCATAATGCAGGAAGGCGTTGGCCGTTTCGCCTCGCTCGTCGTACAGATTGGCAAGGTTGTAGTGCGCCAGAGCGTATTCAGGCTCCACTTCCAGCGCTCTCTTATAATGTTCTTCGGCTTTCTTCCAGTGCCGCGCCTGAAAGTGAATCGTGCCCAGGTTCACCAATGCCCCCACGCACTCCGGGTCCATCTCGAGGGCGCGCTCATAGGCAGCCGCCGCCTGATCCAGATGGAGTCCGGATTGTTCGAAATCGAGCCCTCGTTCGAACCATTCCTGCGCCTCCGACAGACGCTTCCTGTCTTTCTGCTCTTCCCGTTCCTTGCGCCTCTCGACGGGAAACGACAGCAGCCGGTTGATCTCCTGAGGATTGAAATTGAGCAGCAATTGTCCCGACCCAGGTTCCATGCGCTGTCCTTCGATCACTACCTGCACGGTACGATTCTCGATGGCGACCGTGACTTCGGAAAACGGATCTTCGCCGACCGCCACTTTTCGGCGGATCGCTTCCATCACCGCGCGGATGCCCTTGGGCCCCAGCCCCGCCTGCTTCATCTTTAGCAGAGTCTGCAGCCGGTGCAGGTCGGCCATATGATAGCGGTCGCGCTTCGGCATCAGGCTCGTGCGCTCCCAGATCCGGACCTGGCGCTCGGACACGCCTGCCATGCGCAGAACCTGCTCCCTAGTGTAATTCTGTTGCAAACCTTGCCGCGACACCGCAGGGAATTGTAGCATGGGGCGGCGGCGCGCAAATGCCACCTGTAATAATAGAAATTTCCTTATGGAAGGTAATACATTATTCTGTCAATGAGCTACAAGGCTGAACTGGTGGCGGTATTGGGCCAGCCGGTGGCCGAGAATCCAACCGGCGTGATGCAGGAAGCTGCTTTCGCGGCCAGCGGGCTGAACTGGCGTTATCTGAACCTGGAAGTGCCGCCGGAACAACTTGCGAATGCCGTCACGGGCATGCGCGCATTGGGTTTCAAAGGTTTCAATCTCACGATTCCTCACAAAGTGGCCGTTATCCCTCACCTGGATGCCCTCTCCATGGAAGCGCAACTGATTGGCGCCGTCAATACCGTGCGGTGCGAAAACGGCCGTCTCATCGGCGAGAATACGGACGGTAAAGGTTTCCTGCGCGCGCTTCGTCAGGACGCCGGCATCGATCCGGCGGGGAAGCGCGTGGCGTTGCTGGGAGCCGGCGGCGCCGCGCGCGCCATCGCGGCCGAAATGTTGCTGGCCGGCGCCGCGGGCCTGACGGTGCTGAACCGTGGCGTGGAGCGTGGCCAGTCGATGGTCGAGCATCTCAAACAGGCAGCCTCCGGCGATATCGGGTTCATACCCTGGGAGGGAACGTTTCTGGTGCCTTCCGACGCGGACATTTTAGTGAATGCCACTTCTGTGGGACTCTATCCTCGCGGTAACGCTATGCCGGATATCAGTCTGGCGGCGGCGAAACAGGATCTGCTGGTCGCGGACGTGGTCTTCAATCCACCCGTTACCGCGTTGCTCAAACTGGCCCGCGATCGCGCGCTGCCCGTGCTCGACGGCCTCTCGATGCTCGTCTATCAGGGCGTGATCGGTTTCGAGTTGTGGACGGGGAGGCAGGCTCCGGAAGTCGTAATGAAATCGGCGCTGCGCAGAGCCCTCGGCGTGGCAACCGCGTAACGATTCCGTGCCGGCCTCAGCGGCCCCCCCGCCTGCGGTTTGAGTCGCCGCGGTTGCCATACCCGGATCCGTCTTGCGGTTTTGGACGTGCTTCGTTGACATTCATGGCTCGCCCGTTCAACTCGGAACCGTTCAGTTGCGCAATCGCGGTTTCGGCCGCGCTGCGATCCGTCATCGAGACAAAGGCAAATCCACGAGGCTGCCCGCTGTCTCTATCCGTTATGATGTTGACACGCTCGACGCCGCCGTAGCTGGCAAACGCCGCCTGTAACTCGTCCTGTGTGGTCAGAAAGCTGAGGTTGCCCACAAAAATGTTGGTCATGATATATTTTTCCTTTTCCTGCTGAAATTGGTTTCTTAAGACGGCGCCGGCCTACGTTCGATGGAACCGAACGAAGAGTGGCGCCCGATCACCCGGAGTTTCGCGCCTGTTCCGTGGCGGGCCGGCGGGGCGGTTTCCTTTGCCTTGCCGCCTCTGCCCGGGCCGCTGCGTCATCGGCATAAAGGCGCATGTCCTCTTCCGTGTATGAAAATGTCCGTTTCTCTCCCCCCAGATGACAACGCTCCAGGACTGCTCTGCACAATAGCGGCAGTTCTTGAAGTCGAATGCCATATCTGCGGGCCAGAGCCAGATCCGTTCTCACCGTAAAAGGTGTACGCGTCCGATCCGTTGCGACGCCCTCGAAGGCGAAAATACGGAAACCCGTAACTTCGCTGAATCCCCTGAGGATGAAATGCATTTTCAGGTCCTCCACCGAGTCTCCTTCCTCTCCTCGGGTGCATTCTCACCAGTCATTTGTGCCAAGCCAATGGCGATTACAGGTCGGCTCATATTCGAAAACAAGCCGATCCTGACGATCGTTCCGCTTTTCCGGATCACAAACTTCGAAAACAAACCCGGTTGGCCGGCGTTTCTGGAGCGCCGAATTCAATTCCTGTAAGTGCCGGAAGAGCGCCTCTTGGATGTTGTCCGTCGAGCCGATATAGATCCATTCGCCCGCATTCGAGATTCCATAAACGCCAGAAAGATTCGGAGCATGCTCACGTACCGATGGCGCTGAAAAGGTTCTGGGGAAAGGCTGACTAAACGGCATCTGGTTACACTGCGCGGCTGCGCCGGGACGTAGGAGGAATACTCTTCTCGGAATGCGGAGTCGCCAAGGATCTCAGGCGCGCGACGAGCACCTTACCCAGGCTTATTTCACCGGAGTCGGATTTATAGCCAGGCATTTTGGGGTCGATGAACTCTCTTCGGAACAGTTGATCCGATGCCAGATTGGCTAACAACTTCACCTCTTTGATAGTCAGCTTGACGGTGATAATTGTCATGAATCACTTCGACCTCGTGCGCCGAGCCGCGATGGAAGGGATTGTCAGTTGTGAACGCCTCTTCCAGTGCAACCAGGCAATGCCGAGACCCGCAGCACTGCATGCGGGCGCCAGCGAAACCGATCCGTACCCCACCGCTCGCGACAAGATCAGTATCGCAGCGATGCCAATAAAAGCTGCGACAAGCAGAGCAACGGGCATGGTGCAATCCCTTCCTGTAGGTTTCTGGCAGTGGTCGAACATGGCAACCTCCTGGGTTGTCGGAAGACTAAGAGGAAAGGACCGGATTGTCTGCCTTAGCTCAGCTGATCCGTGATATGGACGGAATTGTCCGCTCATTAACTATTTTCGGTGAAATCTCCTTCATTGTCAAGCTCCCTCGTGGCACAATTAGCTATGGTGGTTCACTTCAAGTGGTTAATTGTCGATCGACCGGAGAGTGCCTGTGGACGTTTCGCTATTGATAAAACAGCGTTTGCGTGAGTTAGGCGTCGAGCAAAAGGATCTCGCCGCCGCCGCGCAAGTCACCGACTCTTATATTTCCCAGTTGCTGGCGCGAAAGAAAGCTCCTCCGGCTCCTGAGCGCACCGACATCTACGAGAAGATCGGCCAATTCTTGAAACTTCCGAGCGGTGAGCTTTCGAGGCTGGCGGAGATTCAGCGCCGGCAGGAGTGGAAGAAAAAGGTCGCGGATCTCCCCCGGCCCCTTTTCAAACAAGGTCGGGACTTGATTCTCAGAAAGTGCGACCCGGACAGGCGGGATGAAATACGGCGGATATTTGAGAAAGAGGCTTTCGGTGAACTCGAAAGGCTTGTCACCCAGAAGATTCTGGATGTAGCCCAGGGGCTTGCGCGGGAAGAATTGGGCAATGAATCATGGCTCCGCTCGATGGCCCGGCTCAGCGGCCGCAGCTTTGAGCAAATGCGAGTTGCGATTCTCGAGTTTTTGGACTGCGACATCTTCCAGGTCTCAATAGAAGGTTGCGTCTCCTTCCTCGATCCGATGATCGACTCCTGGGATATCGACCTTAAGACGTTCGGTATCGAGATCGCCTTCAGCCCACGGCTGGGGCCAGCCTGCCTGAAACGATTCGAGTTTAGCGAGATAATTACTCAGGAGAACACCGGCATTGAGCCAGGCTTCGAGCAGTTCCTGAAGGACAGATCCTTAAGCCATGATGCCACCGAAGAGGAAATTGAGTTCCTGAAGAAGCTGAAGTTCAGGGGAAGGCGGCCTTCTCCTCTGTACTACTACCGGGAACTGCAAAGCCTGCGGGATCCACTCCATTTCCCGCCTTCCGAGCAACCGAAGGACTCGGATTGATCTAACCCGGCTCGCCGAACGTCGTAAGATCTCTACATGACAAGAACGGCCCGCGTGCCCGGGAACGTCTTGATTGCCATCTGGATTCTCGTTGCCGCCTCCGGGCCGGTAGCCGGCCAGTTCGTTCTAACGGGTGGGACGATCTATCCAAGTCCCACCGGCAACGCGATCACGAATGGTGTCGTGGTGATTCGCGATGGCAAAATCGCTGCCGTTGGAGGCCGGGGATCCGTGTCGGTTCCCGGCGGCGCCGCAACGCTCGATTGCTCCGGACTCACGATCGTCTCCGGTTTTTGGAACAGCCATGTGCACTTGTTTGAGAGAAAGTGGGCGGATGCGGCCAATATTCCGGCGGTCGAGCTCGCCGGTCAGCTTCAAGACATGCTCACGCGCTACGGCTTCACCAGCGTGTTCGACCTTGGGTCGCCTTGGGAAAACACGCGGCGCATCCGCGATCGAATCGAATCCGGCGAGATCACCGGTCCCAGGATCCGTTCAACGGGGGAAGCTTTGCTGGGTAAGGGATGGTCGCCGTCAGAGCAAGTCTTACGGGTTCTCGGCGTTATGATGTTTCCGCTGCCTGAGGTGACGGATGCGGCCACTGCGCTTGCCGCTTCCAGGAACCTTCTCGATGGAGGGACGGACGGCTTGAAGATTTTCGCCGCCGCCTCGTTTCCGCCGTTTGCCACGCTGCCAGGCGAAACGATTCGCACCGCCGTTAATGAGGCGCGGAGCAGGAACAAGCCCGTCTTCACGCATCCGGGCACACGCGAGGGTCTGCTCGCGGCCGCGGCCGGCGGTGTCGATGTGATTGCGCACACCACTCCGCAGTCCGGTCCTTGGGATGAAACTGTACTTGCGGCGATGCGGGAAGCGAAAGTCGTTCTTATACCAACGTTAAAGATCTGGCAATACCATCTGCGCCACGACCGCGCTTCGGTAAGCGATTTGACGGCCCGGACCAGCACCGGCCAATTGCGCGCATGGCTCGCTTCCGGAGGCGGGATACTGTTTGGCACTGACGCCGGGGGCATGGGCGACTACGATCCCAGCGGCGAGTATGCACTGATGGCCCGCGCAGGGGTGACGTTCCGTCAGATCCTTGCCGCGCTCACAACGGCGCCGGCCGGGAAATTTGGAGAATCGGGCCGGCTCGGGCGGATTGCTCCCGGTCTTGCCGCGGATCTTGTTGTCTTGGACCGCGACCCGTCGCGAGACGTTAGGGCGTTTGCGTCAGTGCGATATACGATCAGAGACGGAAAGTTGATTTACCAGGCGGTTCGCTGACTGCTATATACTGAAGCCGTTCCGCTGAACCGCTTAAGGAGAAGGCAACATGCGACGTTTGTTCCGCCTCGCCGTCCTTTGGTTGCTCGTGGCCGCAGTCTCGATGGCCCAATCCACATTCGCCACCTTGCAGGGAACCGTCCGCGACGCCACAGGGGCGGTTGTCCCGAAAGCAGGCGTCAAGGTGCGAAACACCGCGCAAAATACCACGGTCGTCACCGAGACTAACGAGCTTGGCAACTACGAAGCCCACAACCTCATCCCCGGCGAGTACGAAGTCACCATAGAAGCGCCCGCTTTCAAGAAGTTCGTACACGGTGGCATTCGTTTGAGCGCCCGCCAGGTGGCCCGCATCGACGCGAGCCTTGAGGTCGGCGCCACCGCGTCCGAGGTGACCGTAACTTCCGGCACACCCGCCATCGCCACCGAAACCGCCACTATCGACGACGCTCGCACCAATCGCGAAATTCAATCTCTTCCCCTCAACTTCCGGGCCGCCAATACTAGCCTGATCTCGGTGATCGCGCTTGCCCCAGGCGTGCAGGTACGGGGCAACGCGGCCAATTTTTCCATTGCTGGCAGCCGCCAGTCCACCAATGAGACTTCCGTCGACGGTATCTCCACGTTGGGCATGCGCAATCACGATGTTCTGGTGGACATGTTCCCCTCAACGGAAATCGTGCGTGAGATTCGCATCAGCGCCATCTCTATCGGCGCTGAATTCCAGGGCGCCGCCAACGTCGATACGATCTCGCGCTCCGGCTCTAACAGTTTTCATGGCAGCCTCTTCAATTACCACCAAAACGGCGCCTTTGACGCGCGCAATACTTTCTCGCCAAGCGTTCCGTTCAAAGTCGCCAACACTTTCGGTGGCAGCCTCGGAGGCCCGGTTTCCATTCCGCGCCTCTATAACGGCCGCAACCGCACGTTCTTCTTCATTGATTACGAAGCAAATCGCCGCGCGGCGCAGGCAGTGTTGTCTCCCACCGTACCCTCGCTAGCGCTGCGCGACGGCGACTTCTCCCGCGTCTCCGGTCTCACTCTGCGAGACCTAAACGGCACGCCCTTTCCCAACAATCGCCTCCCCTCCAGCCGCATTAGCCCGACCTCACTCAGACTCCAGGAGTTTTATCCGGCTCCGAATTTCGGCTCACCGGACCTGCTGGCCGCCAACTTCCGCGGCGCATTCCCGGCCTATACAAAATCCGATCAGTTTGACGTGCGCCTGGACCACCACCTTAGCAGCCGCCACTTTTTCTTCTCCCGATTTAGTTTCAAGAACCTGAAAAACGGCACGGTCAACTTTACGCTGCCCACCATCGGTCCCAGCCGCGAAACGCCGCACGTCCGCATCTTTGCTTTCTCGGACAGCTTTACGTTCACTCCGCGATTGATCAACGAATTTCGCGCGGGCTTCTCGCGTCAATGGCGTCGCATCGAAGGCCCCTTCCACGGGCCAACCATCATCCGACAGTTGGGAATCGATGGACTGCATCCCGATCTGCCGGACCGTCCCGGATTCCCGCAGGTTGCCGTCGTGGGCTTCACCACCTTATCGCAGGCCGCTTTTGACAACGAGTTCAGCGGCACGGGCGAATTTCAGGAGCACATGACGTACACCCGCGGCACGCACACCATGAAATGGGGCGCCAGCCTCCGCTTGCTTCGCGTCACCAACATCACAAACGTCAGCGGTGCCGGCATGTTCGGCAACTTTACGTTCCAGAATCGGTTCTCCGGTCACAGCTACGCCGACTTTCTGCTCGGTGTCCCCACTACTACCCAGCGCATCATTGCCCGCCGCCGCGCCGAAGGTTTCACCCGGAACTGGAACTTTTTCTTCCAGGACGACTGGAAAGCCACTCCGCGTCTCACACTCAACTATGGATTGCGCTACGAATACCATCCTCCCTTCCGCGACCGCTTCGGCTATATCTCGACCTTCGACCCAATCACAGGACGCGTGATCGTTCCCACCAAAGGCATCGACGCCACCGAGCCTGTTTTCCGGGCCACCATCGGCTCTACGCCAATCGTGACGGCCGGTGACGCCGGGCTGCCCGAATCCCTGCGCAAGAAAGATTTGAACAACTTCGCTCCACGCATCGGGTTTGCGTTCCGGCCTTTCCGGGATAATCGCAGCGTCATTCGCGGCGGATGGGGAGTTTTCGTGAACGATCTGATCGGAGCCGTCTTCGGCAGTCTTCGCAACATCCATACTGCCTCAACGGAAACCTTCACGAACTCGGTCACCGCGGGACAGCCGTTTCTGCAATTCCCACGCGCCTTTCCAAACCAGATCATCACGGGCGTCGCCGACTTCCGCACCGCCAACCAGATCGACATGCGAAACCCATACACCATGCAGTGGCACTTCACGCTGGAGAGGGAGATTTTCGCCAACACCGGATTGCGGCTGAGCTACATCGGTTCCCGCACTCTCAATGTCGTCCACCAGGTCGACTACAACCAGCCGCGGGCTTCCACGACTCCTTTTACCGCTGCCCGCTCCCCGTTTCCTTTTTGGAACACCATATTCAGCCGCGTGAATGGACAAACAGTGAAGTTCCATTCCTTACAGACCGAATTCGACCGCCGTTTCGCGGGCGGGCTTACTCTTCAGTCCAGTTACTCGTGGACGAGGAACTGGACCGACGGCGGCGACGGCAATGAAACCGGCTCGCTTATCGAGGACAGCTACGACCGCCGGCGTGAGTACTCCAACGTCGAATGGGCGCGACCTCATCGCTGGATCACGAACTGGATCTGGGAGCTTCCCGTCGGCCGCAACCGCCGTTTCCTCAACCGTGCACCGGCTTTAGCCGAGCATGTGATTGGAGGATGGGAACTCTCAGGCATCATGCTGTTTCAGAGCGGTTTCTGGTTCCACCCCGTTTTCACGGGCTTCGACCCATCCAATACAAACGGTACGGCGCGATCCGGCTCCTTCCGGCCCGACCGCATCGCCGACGGCAACCTGTCTGTAGGCGAGCGCAGCCTCACGCGCTGGTTCGACGCGTCGGCCTTTGTCGCGCCTCCGCGCAACGCGGGCCGCTTCGGCACCTCCGCGCCCTTTATCCTCGCGGGTCCGGGCATGAAGGTCTTCAGCGCGGGACTGGCCAAGCGCTTCCGCATCGATGAGCACCGCGGAATCCGGCTCATGGGTTCCTTCCAGAACTTACCCAATCATCCCAACTACGCCAATCCGGCCAACAATATCACCGCCGCCAACGTCGGCCGGATTACCAGCACGCTGGGCACGGAAGGCGCCGGCGCGCGCACAGTGGAGCTTTCGGCTCGCTTCGAGTTCTGAGTGCGAATCGCCGGAAAGCGCTAATATCTTGTGCATGGGCTATATGAACGGGATGTTTGGTTCCATCCTGCTCCTGACGATTGCCACGTTGACGGCGCTGGCTCAGGAGCCGGACGTGTTTGCGGCGATTCGAAATAACAACCTGGATCAGCTTCGTCAGTTGATCGGCAAGATCGGCGCCGATGTCCGCGGCCGGCAACAGACAACGCCTCTTATCTACGCTGCGGCAATGGGAAGCCTCGAATCGGTCAAAGTGCTGGTGGAGGCCGGCGCCGGCGTCAACTCGCAAAATGCGCTGGGCGAAACTCCTTTGTTGTTGGCCGCCGATGATATCGAGAAAACGCGATTTCTCCTCGCTAAAGGCGCCAAGGCAGCCGCGTTATCCAAGCTGGGACGAAGTCCGCTGATTGTCGCCGCTTCGACACACGGCGATCCCGGGATTCTGCGCATGCTATTGGAGGCTGGCGCCGACTACAAAGCGAAGGACGCATTCGGGGTGCATGTATTGATTCCTCTGGCGCAACGCGGCAACGTCGAAGGACTGCGCCTGGTGCTGGATCGCGGCGCAGAAACGGACACTCTGGACGGCGGAGGCAGCACAGCGCTGCACAACGCGGTTGCGGCCCAAAACCTTAACGCGGTCCGATTACTGTTGGCGCGCGGCGCTGAGGCCAACCGCGCCAACACATTTGCCGGGAAAGTGCGCCATGGCGAGATTGCACTTGTCAAACTGACGCCTTTAATGCTGGCTTCGCCGTTTGGACCGCCGGACATCGTGCGCGCGCTTCTCGACGCCGGGGCCCGAGTCAATGATCAGGACAGCCGCGGAATGACCGCGCTCATGTTCGCCGTTGCTTCCGAGACGCAAGATCCGCGTGTCGTCAAGATGCTTCTAGCCGCCGGAGCGGACACGAAGATCAAGAGCACAGTGGGAGAAACCGCGCTGGATTGGGCATTGAAGTTCAATAACCCGGCAGTGCTGGCCGAGTTAAAGAAAGCCGGCGCGCCAGTGGGAAGGCCGCCCGTTGCTCCACCGGCTCCGGGCAAACCGCTGCCGCTCGATCAGGCTGTCACGCGCAGCGTGGCGTTGCTTGAGAAAACCGGCGCTGAGTTCTTCCGCCAGAGCGGCTGCGCCGGCTGTCATCACCAGAACGTGATTGCTTTCGCAGTCTCCGCGGCGCGAGCCGCCGGCATCTCGGTCAATGAACCAGCCGCGGCTCAATCGGCGAAAGCCTCGGCGGCGGTGATGAGTCCTTTCGCTCCGATGATGCTGGAAAAGATGGACCTTCCTGGAGGCATCGATCAGGCTATGTCTACCGCCGCGGGGCTGGCCGCCTCCGGTGCAAAGGCTGACGACACCATCGACAGCATGGTGGCCTACCTGGCCTCGCGCCAGCATGCGCATGGCGGCTGGATTGGCTTCTTCGGGATCTCGCGCGCGCCGATGGAAGAGCTTGATATCGCCCGCACCGCCTGGGCTGTGCGCGTGCTAAAAACCTATGCCTGGACCGCACGCAAGGCGGAGTTCGATCAGCGTATTGCGCGCGCCCGAACCTGGCTGATCGCCGCCAAGCCGCGCACCAGCTACGAACAAGCCGAACGCCTGCTCGGCCTGGCGTGGTCGGCAGCCCCGGCAGCTGAAGTTCGAAATTCGGCCAAAGCGCTTCTGGCGGTGCAACGCCCCGACGGTGGCTGGGCGCAGAATCCGAATCTGTCGAGCGACGCCTACGCCACCGGCCTCGCTCTGTTCGCTCTGAAGGAGACTGCATCGGCAAACCCGAAGGACGCAGCGTACGGGCGCGGCGTTCAATATCTGCTTCGCACGCAACTTGGGGACGGCTCCTGGTTCGTGCGCAGCCGCGCTCCGAAATTCCAGCCCTATTTTGAAAGCGGCTTTCCGCACGGGCACGATCAGTGGATTTCTTCCACTGCGACTGCATATGCCACGGTCGCTCTGGCGGCAGCAGTGGAGCGCAAAGCGGTCAGCGGCGCCGAATGATGCGTTAGAGACTTTTTCAAAGAACGCGCGAAGCGATCGCCTGGGGTACCCCCCTAATAGGCGCAAAATCTGTTGCCCTTTTGTTGCCCACCCCCTTAATGCGGAAGCGTCTCATGCCGCCGGAAGCGAACTCGACTAGAATTGGGGTCCGGACCCATTCTGGCCATAGGATAAGGCAGTGCTGTGGGCTGTGGGGTGGCTCGTTGGTTGAAGGTGTTGAAAAGATGGAGACGGGCCCGATCCAGTGACTGACACTTGGGGCAATGCCGGTTCCGGCAGGAGTTGTAAGCAATGCGGGTGTACTCACACTGGCCGCATTTTTCGACATGGCCACCGAGAGCCGCCGTTCGGCAGATCTCGATGGCCCGCATCAGCCGGAGTTCCTGTTTCGCAAGTGAGTGAG
>Ga0187893_10006286_pt1 | contig 20454 bp, 19 predicted proteins | sample MA1701074metaG_FD_139574 | JGI IMG/M metagenome (GOLD analysis project Ga0187893, IMG submission 139574) | White microbial mat communities from a basaltic lava cave in the Kipuka Kanohina Cave System on the Island of Hawaii, USA - MA170107-4 metaG ...
AAACGTATAATCGGATTCGGCCGCATAGCGCTCTGGGGTACCGGCCCCCAGCACCGGAAACGGTCGCGCCACGGTGCGCATAGTCACATAGGTGATGGTACAACCACAGGGGGCAGGTCACCGTCCCATCGATCATTTCCGCGCGGATCGGTGCTTTCGTTGGGAAAAGGCGTGCAGCGTAACCGCCGCCCCATTCTTCCTACCGACCGGCCGCCAATCCACCTTTCTCATGACTAGAAAATATAGAATGTCAGGCCGCAACTACCCTCATCTCTATTTTCCTTGAACTCCTGCCGCTGCTTGCACCGATGCATATCGAGGAGTAACCTATAATGAGTTGCTTCCTTTGCAGAGGGGACTTTATGCGGCTAGCCCTCCTCTTGCGCTCCTATTCTTCCATCTCCGACTCCGTCGAATACCTCGGTGATCTGAGCCCCAATCGGTTTGGTTCGACGTCTCCATCCAATTCCTATCGGACCAACATGTTTCACACCATGAAGCCTCAGCAAGGCAGTGAATCTCGACGTGCAAGCGGCCGCACAAATCTAGTGCAAGCACAATCAGCGCCATAATCTCTAGCAAGGAGATACGCTATGCGTTACATCGGCGTCATAAGTGGAGTCGTTGGCGCCCTCGCTCTCGCTGCGACGGCGACAGCCGGGCCGTTCGAGGACAAGACCCAAGTGACGGTGAGTGGGGCCGAATACGTGTTGAACGGCTATGTCGTCAAGGTCGAAGGGGATGCCTACTGGATCAGGAAAGCGTCCGGCGATGTGGTTCGTGTGGCAGTCACAACGGGGACCCACCTGATCTGCCCGACTCGTCCCGGCAGTAAGGAGGCCAAACTTGAATCCAAGCCCGGTTTCGGTTTTCGGATAGGAGACTGTCCGTTTATCCCGGGAGACACCGTAAAGGTTGAGATCTCGGACCTCGGCAGCGCGAGCCTCATCCGGTTTGATGTGCCCCCAGCATCTGAAACCATGAACCTTGGACTGCCTCAGGGATGGGAAGGCTACATGCCGAACGGAGTACTGTCCTTCAAACCGGGGCCGCGCTACCCGGTATACACCAGAGATGGTCATTCCATCGGTCATCTCGCAGGGTCGCTGACCGACACTATTTCAGGGAATGAGTATGGACTGATCGAGCTAGACGGGAATGGGCAGATGCTGGCCGTGCCCAGAACCGAGATGAGGCAAGAATGGCCGGAGCCCAACAAACCTCGTGTGGCATTGCTGATCAACAAGAATAAGCTCGAGGAAATGCATCCTCCCGCCTATCCGGCTGCCAACCTCATTTCGATCCCTGAACTCCATGACTTCTGGGCAAAGGCCGCACCTCCCCAACCTCTTGCCACAAGAGACGTTGACGTGGTGATAGATATCAGCGAAAAAGCCTTTCAAATCACAAAAGGCGGGACTGCGCGTGGTTTTGCTCTCGTGGCCGGGATGCCGGCGGTCATTCAACTTCGCAACCGGGATCTCGTGGCGCATGAATTTGTGTCTACACTGTTCCGGGATATCCCTTTCCGCATTTCGGGCAACGCCACAGTGGTCAAGACTGCACGAGCCTCCGGGGTTCGCATCGATCCAGGGCAAACCGTGACCTTTGAGTTTACCGCCCCCCTCGCGAAGCTGGATCAATATGGCGACAGAGAAACCAGCTTTGATGTCTTCTGGTGCAATGTCCATGGGAAGGAGCATGGACAACCAATGCGTGGGGAATTGGTGGTCGTAGAGACCAGTGGAATCGGCGGCGGCTGATGTGATGAAAGCCCGGGTCACCTGATGACGGAGTAACTGATCGATGCGGGCGATCTGATTTCCTTCACGCTTTCACCTTCCTCTTAGGTCCATCTGGTGAACCGGAGAGGGAGGCATCGTGGTCGTGTTCAACCTGGCTTCTGACAAGCAGGGGTGCGATCAGTTGTTACTACACCTCAATGGCAGGTCCTTCATTACGGAGGACATCCGTGTGGAACAATGAAGGATCGAAAAAGTGCCGTCTCGACTATCTTTGATAGCATTCGCCGTCCAGCTTACACTTGGGGTAGGAATGAGCGGAATCAGTTCGGCCGAAGAGATGCTGTATGACCCCGATGTAGTCCTGGTGATGAAAGACAAGGCCTTTCAGGTGATCAAAGGGGCACCACCTGGGAACGCTGCACCGAATCCAGCTTTTTCCCTACCAGTCGGGATGGACCTCGTCATCCTGCTCCGCAATGAGGATGACATTGCGCATGAGTTCGTTTCGCCATTACTCATGAAAGCGGAGGACATCGAGATTTCAGGCCGGGCGACCATCGTGTATACGCTCACCGCCTTCGGGGTTCGGGTCGAACCGAGAGAGCGCGTCATGCTCCGCTTCAGTGTCCCTGAAGCCGGCTTTGATCGATTTCATTTCTGGTGCAATCTCCATGGAAAGTTATCGGGGGACACCATGCGAGGAGAGATCTTCATTCTGGATGCGAAACAATCATCCAAATAACGGATTCGTGAGGTGTAGGACATATCGGCGGAATCGAGACATTTAAGAGATGACAAAGATAGTTAGAGATGGAGGCAATGACCCCGCGGAGGGTGTGCCATTCCGAGTAGGCACTGCCTCACGGAGATTTTAAGGAGGATTGCCATGAGCGAGAACACAGCAGCTAGATGGATCCTTGGCAAACTCTGCGCCATCGTGCTCGCCGGTGCCGCAGTGAATGTTGCGCAGGCCGCGGAAATAGAGGGAATCCCACCGGAACTGGTCGCAGAATACATTCATGCGGTCATTCAGGCCGATCGGAGTATCTATTCCACCCATGTTGTCGAGCGGCTGCAGGATCGCAAGGTCGCAGTAGCGGCAGAAGATTGGAAAGAACAGGGCGCATTGCCTCTTCCAGCTCAAATGCTGCAGATGGCGGGTCAAGAGGTTCAGGGACTCGGCCTCGGCCTCCGTATCCGGCTGAGCAGTCTAGGGCCGATTTACGCCAAGAATGGGCCCACGGATCAATTTGAGCGCACGGGTTTGGAAGCAGTGATCAAGAATCCCCGAAAGCCCTATACAGGAATCGTGACAGAAGGTGACACACGCTATTTCAAAGCCATATTTTCAGACCGGGCCGTCTCTATGGCGTGTGTCATGTGTCATAACAGCCATTCATTAAGCGCAAGGCGTGACTATAAACTCTATGATGTGATGGGAGGGATTATCATCTCGTTTCCGGTTCGATGAACGACACAATCGTGAAGCACCTGTGTCGGGAGTCGCCGCCCACCTCTGTTCCGCCGAACATCGTGTACGCTTGTCAGAACAGCACACTGAAGCCGACCCTGTGAAGGACGAATCCACTTTCGCCCATTCAAGGCGAAATCCCGCGGACTTCCATACCCTAGCGTCCGGGTCGCTTCCGGGGCCATGTCTAATGGACCAGAAGGAGTCCGACCAAGTAGAATATCGCCGGTGCGCGTTCGCAAAGGGATCTGATGGATTTCGTATCACACGGCCTCTGGGGTTCGCTTGCATTCGGACGTAAGGGCCGGTCGAGTTTCGGCCTGGCCTTTGCGATCGGGATGGCGCCCGATTTGTTTTCGTTCGGGGTTCTGTACGTCGCAGCCACACTTGGCTTGTCACCAAGGCCTGATTTCAGTCGTGGCACTCCCCTGGAATCCATGATTCCCCAGTACGTCCATCACCTCTACAACTACACGCATAGCTTCGTCGTGTTTCTCGCCGTCTTTCTCCTCGTGTGGCTTATCCTAAAGCGGCCGGTCTGGGAACTCGGAGCATGGGGACTACATGTCCTGGCCGACGTGCCCTTGCATTCGTATGCCTTTTTTCCGACTCCGGTACTGTGGCCCTTGTCTAACTGGAAATTCGACGGCTGGCAGTGGATGACGCCGGGTATTCTCATTACCAACTTCGCGCTGCTGTCGCTGCTCTACGCCTGGTTCATCCGTCATCTCTATCTGACCAGGAAGAAAGAGAAGCCATGGCAGGGAGTCGTTACTCGACCACCTGTTCTTGAAAAACAGTCGGACTAGCGGCTGCGAACAGTGATTCTTCCCCTTCTTCATCCCTCTCCTCCACATGACCGCCTATTCTCGCAATGCCAACCTTGCAGCCATTTTCTGCTCAGACCCTGAAATGTTTGTACCGCATCGAGACATGAACGGGATTCTCACGAAAACTTTACTGAAACCTGACAATTCACTGACCGACCAGTAACGGCATTCCAACAGAATCTCAGAGCATTGAATATGGGCGAACCGGGGACTGCAGCCTCGATTCACTCCAATTCTTCTAGGCAGAGGTGCTCTTCAGCAGAGGCGTTCACAGTAATGGAGAACAAACATGAACAATCTCGATGATGACAAGGGGTGTAATACCTCGGGCAACGAATGCTTCCAGGAAGTCCTTGAAGCACGCATGTCGAGGCGCAATTTACTGAAGAACGGCATCGCGACCGCCGCATTTCTGTCCCTCGGTGGAATGGATGCGCTCTTGCGTGCCGTGCCGGCTTCGGCACAATCAAACGAGTCTGCCCTACTCGGGTTTCAGAGCATTCCAGTATCTGATGCCGACACCGTCGTGGTCCCGACTGGTTACACAGCGGACGTGCTGATTTCTTGGGGTGATCCTGTCTCCAATGGCCCGGCGTTCAAGCAGGACGGCAGTAACAGTGCCGCGGAGCAAGCCCGGCAATGGGGCATGCACAACGATGGGATCGTCTATTTTCCGATCATTGGTTCTCAGCGAGGCCTTGTGTGCCAGAACAACGAATATACGGATGATGGACTACTGTTCAGCGATGGAATCGCAAACTGGGATCAAGAAAAAACCAATAAGTGTCTCAACGCCCACGGTGTCTCGATCATCGAGGTGACGAAGCGAACCGGCTTTCCCTGGGACCCCGGCGTCGCAAGGGCGAATGGGATGTCGTACGTCCCTCTCCGTTCGCTCGTCGGATCACCGGCATGACTCCAATGAACATCGCCGGTCCCGCCGCCGGCGATCCGCGACTCCGAACAACCGCCGACACGACCGGGACAAGAGTCCTCGGCACTTTGAACAACTGCGCGATGGGATTTACACCGTGGCACACGTACCTTACGTGTGAGGAAAACTTCAACGGCTTCTTCATGACCAACAAAGTCGGCCCACCCGACGTGAGAAGCAATCTTGAGAAGCGATACGGAATCTCGCCGTTCGGTAGCGGATTCCGGCTGCATACCACCGATTTCAGGTTCAACGCCGATGCAGAGCCTCACGAGCCGAACCGCTTTGGTTGGGTCGTGGAAATCGATCCGTTCCGGCCCAACTCTACGCCAGTGAAACGCACGGCCCTGGGGCGTTTGAAGCACGAGGGTGCATGGGTCCAAGAGACAAAGGACGGCAAGATCGTCGTCTACATGGGTGATGATGAGCGCAACGAATATATTTACCGCTATGTGTCAAATAAACGTTGGCGGGTGGCTCGATTGCTCGGTGAAAGCCCCCTGGATGACGGGATTCTTTACGTGGCCAAATTCCATGCTGACGGGACCGGCGAATGGCTGCCTTTGACACCGAACAATCCGGCGTTGGCAGGATGGTCGTTACCCGATATCCTCATCAATACTCGCGCCGCGGCGGACGCAGTCGGCGCCACCATGATGGATCGTCCGGAATGGATCGACACGTTCCCCGAATCTTTGACCGTTGTCGCCACACTTACCAATAACAACCGGCGCGGCAGCACCCCGGCGTCGTCCAACGCATCAGACGGCAGTACGGTAGCCGGTACTGCTAGACCGCCTGTGGATGCGGCGAACCCTCGCTCGATCAACAACTACGGACACATCCTCCGCTGGTACTATGCAAATGATTTCTCGGAACCGACCTTCGGGTGGGATATCTTTGCCCTGTGCGGTGATCCCGCCAATCCGGCTCATGGATCCACGATCATCGGCGACAAGTATGGATCACCCGATGGAATCTATGTCGCCCCGAGCGGGCGTCTCTGGATCCAAACGGACGTGTCGACGTCCACGATCAACAGCGGTGCATACGCTGGGTTCGGCCATAACCAAATGCTCTGCGCGGACCCGACCACACGTGAGACCCGACGTTTCCTCGTGGGCCCTAAGCAATGCGAGATCACCGGTGTGTTTGTGACCCCGGATGAAAAGACCATGTTCGTCGGCATACAACATCCCGGTGAGACACCCAACGAAGCACCCAACGACCCCCTTAATCCTAAGGCGTTCAGTTCCTGGCCGGACGGTGCGGCCGGCGGACGACCTCGTTCTTCCTGTATTGTCATTACCAAGGACGACGGAGGCCAGATAGGTAGTTAACGCAGTCAGATGAAGGGGCGTGCGCTACCTGGTGCACACCCCTTCATCCATATTACCGTTCCACACCTGCAGCCACGGCTCCACTCTCGTCATCTGGCGCCAGTCATTTGATAGGTATCATGGTTGAGAGTGGATCGAAGGATTTTCTCTGTTTTCCGGAGTCCTGGTCGATCAGTTTCAACGCTTCCAGCTGTGACTCCAACTCTTCAATCCGCCTGTTCTTCTCACGGATTTGTTTCTGCAGCGAGTGCATCTTGCCTGATTGATCGGCAACATAAGTCCACTTGTGCTTCATTGGGCTGGTGGGAGCCGTTGCGCACGCGCTCAGGAGAACGAAAACGGTCACCGCACTACCCAAGGCAGTCCAGCGGTTTCTGCTCTGTTGCTTCATACGATGCGACTCCCTCTCGAAAACTTTCCATTTGAGAGAATATGCTCATGTCATGATGCCGGCGAGTCGGCGGTAGATTTCGACCATCGGTCATAGATGAAGTTCCCGACTCGCAGGGCATCGACAGTCAAGGTCGCGCCATAGGTGGGACCGAAGTCTCGCTCGGAGATGTTTCCCATACTATCGTTCCAGGTTTCGAGCCGCACCGGACCGGCAGAGAACGCGATCGCCCACGCGAACTGCTCCTGGCTTCTTCCTACGGTATTGACAAAAATTCCAGAATCCCACATGAGCGCAAACTCGATTTCCCACGTCGGGATCGTTTCACCACTTTCAGTAGTCTGATACTGGCCAAGAGCCACAGAAGGCTGTACCAGCGCTGCAGTATGCCTAATCGAGTGAAGAACTGCTCCGTTGTCCTGATAGCTGATCCGTCCCAATGCAGAGACCCGGACACTCACATCCCCCCACCTTTCATGATGATAGAGAGTCGGGGTGATCGGCATCCGCCTAATGCCGGCTCGAAGAAATCCCTGTTGATAGATGGTCCCGACGGAGAACCCTCCGCCTACAAACATGATCTTTGGACGAAACAAGGGGAACCATCTGGTCAGAGAGCCATCAATCATCACATCGGTCTCGCGGCGAGGGTCCACCGTCGGAACTGACGGAAGTTGACGAAGTTGATGCACGACTTTGTTCTGAAAGAACTGGGTGGGTTCATCACCCGTGGGGCTGATCCCAGCTGTGAGATTAGTGCTCCAACCCTGCCACTTCCCACCCCAATGTTGGGTCCAACTCATCGTGATCAAGTTGAAGCCAAGCGTATTGCCCACCGTGGAATCGTACTTGTTCCCTAAACCATCCGTCGGAGTGAACCGGTTGAGGGTCAGCCCTCCAGTGGCGGTAGAATACTGATCGGGGAAGGCCATCGCCCCCCAATGGACGGATGGAGCAGGACTTTCACTCCATGCGGGCGATGAGACCAGTCCTAGGAGGGACAGGACGCTGACAATCAGCTTCCATCCTATTCGCTCCCACCAGTACTTTCCTATCGTAGGAAAGGCTTCGGTCATCGGAGAAGAACCTTTCTTAGTCAATTGCTGTGGACAATCGCCGGTATGTTTGAAGGACGACTGTACGACGTCAGGACGAAGAACTTTGGCATTCTACACAAGAAGAACGGAGGTCGCGACCCATTGTTCGACAGCCGATGGAGTACAACAATCTTTCGTTTTTGATGAGCAATTCTGACTGCCTGGCGATGCTTCACCCTCGACAGACCTCCTGATCCTATGCTAGCTTACGCGCTCGTTTTTCTGAATTCATACCGTCCCACGCGAGAGCCATGTTTAAGAAAATCTTAATCGCCAATCGCGGTGAAATCGCCATGCGGATCATCCGTGCCTGCCGCGAATTGAACATCGCCACCGTCGCGATCTATTCCGAAGCTGATTCGACCGGAATCTACGTGAAGAAGGCTGACGAGTCCTACCTGGTCGGGCCGGGCCCGGTGAAGGGATTTCTCGACAGCAAACAGATCGTCGACTTGGCTAAGCGGATCGGTGCCGACGCCATTCATCCAGGGTACGGATTTCTCTCTGAAAACGCTGAGTTCGCTGAGCTCTGTCAGGCATCGGGTATTACATTCATCGGCCCTTCGACCCATGCCATTACCCTGATGGGCAGCAAGGTCAAGGCGCGAGAACTTGCCCAACAGGTCGGTGTCCCCACCGTACCCGGCACCAAGGGCGATCTCACCGACGTGAAGGAGGCGCTGGCCTTCGCGAAGAAGATTGGCTACCCGATCATGATCAAGGCAAGCGCCGGAGGGGGAGGCCGCGGACTTCGTGTGGTCCGGTCCGATGAGGAGCTCCGGGAAAATATGGAAGTCGCCTCGCGTGAAGCCCAGGCGTCGTTCGGCGACGGACGGGTGTTCCTCGAAAAATGTATCGAGCGCCCCCACCATATCGAATTTCAGATATTGGGTGATCGCCACGGCAATATCATTCATTTAAATGAGCGTGATTGCTCAATCCAGAGACGTCATCAGAAGTTGATTGAAATCGCCCCGTCGTTGATTCTGACTCCGAAGTTGCGGGAGGAGATGGGCACTGCTGCCGTGACCATCGCGCGGGCGGTGAATTACGACAACGCAGGGACGGTGGAGTTTCTGCTCGATCAAGACGGCCAGTTTTACTTCATCGAGATGAATCCGCGGCTTCAGGTCGAGCATACCGTGACGGAACAGATCACCGCAATCGACATCGTCCGGCATCAGATCTCCATCGCGGCTGGACGGCCGCTCGACATTCAGCAAAAGGACGTGATACTCCAAGGGCACGCGATCCAGTGCCGGATCAACGCCGAAGATCCCAAGAATAACTTTCTCCCCTGCACCGGCACCGTCACCGCCTACCTTTCGCCGGGAGGAATCGGCGTCCGCATCGACGGTGCGGTCTACAAAGATTACACCGTGTCACCCTACTATGACGCCCTGCTGGCTAAGTTGACGGTTCGAGGCCGCACGTGGGAAGAAGCCGTGAGCCGGATGAGACGGTCGCTTGAGGAGTACGTGTTGCGTGGAGTCAAAACGACGATCCCTTTCATGGAAGCGATCATGCAGGAGCCGGACTTTATTGCCGGCCGTTTCGACACGTCCTATCTGGACACCCACCCTGAATTGTACTCGTACCACGAATTCGAACAGCCGGAAGATTTGGTGCTGGCGCTCTCCGCCGCGATTGCCGCCTACGAAGGATTATAACCCGGACACCACCCCGCACTGATTCCGAAAGAGATGCACGAGACGTCATGGCGAAACGACGACCAACAGCAAAGAAACAGCAGAAAACATCCCGACCGTCCGCTCCGCTGGTCAAGACTTCAAAAAGCGCCAAGCCGCGCTCCAGTGAATTTACGATCCAACCGGCGGTCGGCAGACCGGTCCTGATCACTGACGTCGCGTTGCGAGACGGTCACCAATCGTTGCTGGCGACACGGATGCGCACAGAGGACATGCTGCCCATCGCGCAAAAACTCGATGCCGTCGGCTATTGGTCGTTGGAGGTATGGGGCGGCGCCACCTTCGACACCTGTCTGCGATTTTTAAAGGAAGATCCCTGGGAACGACTCCGGGCATTGCGGGCTGCGATGCCCAACACCAAGCTCCAAATGCTGCTGCGAGGACAAAACCTCGTCGGCTACCGACATTACGCGGACGACGTGGTGGAACGATTCATCGAACGTTCGGCCGCCAACGGGATCGATGTCTTCCGCATTTTCGACGCGCTCAATGACGTGCGGAATGTCGACCGGGCCGTGAGTGAAGTGAAGGCCTGCGGGAAACATGCCGAGGCCACCATCTGCTATACCGTCAGCCCGGTCCATAGCATCGATCGGTTCGTGGATCTCGCGAAAAAATTAGAAGATCTTGGGACAGATACAATTTGTATCAAAGATATGGCCGGCCTCCTGGCGCCGCTTGAGGCCTATCATCTGGTGCGTCGGTTGAAAGCTGCCGTCAAGGTTCCGCTCCATCTCCATTCGCATTACACGTCCGGGATGGCCTCCATGGCCTCCCTGATGGCGATACTTGGAGGCCTGGACATGCTCGATACCGCCATGTCACCGCTGGCGGGCGGAACGTCCCACCCGGCAACGGAAACGTTGGTCGCAGCGCTCCAGAATACTCCCTACGATACCGGACTGGAACTCGCATCCTTCCCGCCGATTACCGAACACTTTCGCTCCGTTCGCCGCAAATACCGTCAGTTCGAAAGCGACTTTACCGGTGTCGATGCCGAAATTCTCACGTCGCAGATTCCGGGCGGAATGTTGTCGAACCTGGCGGCTCAGTTGACGGAACAGAATGCCTTAGACCGGATGAAAGAGGTACTCGACGAAGTCCCGCGCGTGCGAAAAGAGATGGGCTATCCCCCGCTTGTCACCCCGACCAGTCAGATCGTCGGGACCCAGGCCACACTGAACGTGCTGACCGGAGAGCGTTACAAAGTCATCACGACGGAGACCAAGAACTATTTCTTGGGCTTGTATGGGCGCGCGCCGGGTCAAGTCGACCTCGACGTGATGGCACGCGCCACCGGCGACGAAACCCCGATCAAGACCAGACCGGCCGATCGACTGGAGCCCGAATTGGAGGCCGTCAAAAACGACCTGCCCGATTCAGCCCAGAGCCTTGAGGACCAGCTGTCCTTCGCGCTGTTTCCCACCATCGCGCGTGACTTTTTCGAGGCTCGCGAGAAAGGCGATTTAACCCCGGAGCCGCTGGAATTGGGTTCAACCAAAGGCCCCGCGACCGCTCATGAGCTGCATCTGGCTCCCGTGGAATTCAATGTGACGGTGCACGGCGAGACCTATCATGTGAAGGTGTCGGGTTCCGGCCGGAAGGTTGATGGGCGCAAGCCATACTACATCCGTGTCAACGACAAACTTGAAGAAGTCTCGCTCGAAACTATCCAGGAAGTCTTGGCCGGCGTGCCCGAGTCGCAGGGGACCGATTCGGGAGGAAAACCGAAACGTCCCAGGCCGTCGAAACCGGGTGATGTGGCTCCCCCCATGCCCGGCCGCGTAGTGAAAGTGCTGGTCGCGGTCGACGATCATGTGAAAATCGGGGATCCCCTGCTGATCATCGAAGCGATGAAGATGGAAAGTCGGGTGCCGGCGCCGATCGATGGAAGAGTCGCCGCGATCCTCACCGCCGAGGGTGACAATGTGAAAACGGATGAAACGGTCATTCAACTGGAGTAGTTCCATCGCCGACAAGATCTCCTGCCCTTGTGATCCGCGGCATCTTGCGCCGCTCATCCTGTGCCTCGTGTCGTACCTCATGACCGCCTGCATTCCCTCCTCACAGATTCCACCGAATTTTGAAGCGTTCGAACGCATACCGATCAAGACCGTTCTCGTCCAGGAGCAGCGAATCGCGTATCTCGATGTCGGCACGGGTCCACCAATCATCTTGATCCACGGCTTTGGCGGATCCATGTGGCAATGGGAATATCAGCAGCACGCCCTGTCACGGCATTTCCGTGTCCTGACGCTCGATTTGCCCGGCTCCGGACTATCCGACAAACCGGAGATCGACTACCTGCCGGATCAGATGTTGGCATTTTGTTTCGGGTTCATGGATGCCCTGCAGATCCAGAACGCTACTCTTGTCGGCAATTCCATGGGTGCCGGGCTGGCTATGGGAATGGCGTTGACCCATCCGACGCGCGTCGACAAACTCGTACTGATCGACGGGTTGCCTTCTCATGTAATGGATAATCTCACCAGCCCATCCTTCAGGCGTGCTCTGGAAACACGCGCCCCCTCTTGGCTGATTTCATTCGGCAACTGGCTGTTCGGAGGGCTGGCGACCGACTCCGTCTTGAAGGAAATCGTCCACGACCACAGCCTGCTCACACCCGCCGTCATCGAGCGTTCCAATCGTAACCGCCGACGACCCGGAATCATCAAGCCTATTTTGGCCCTGAAAAACGCGCTTCCCTCGTGGGAAGTCGAATTCGCTCCGCGCCTCAACTCCATCACACATCCCACGATGATCATCTGGGGAGAATACGATCGAGTGTTCCCCGTCACCGTGGGCGAAGAACTTCACCGCACGATTGCGGGCTCCCAGTTCGTCCGTATCCCTCATGCCGGTCACATGCCCCAGTGGGAACGGCCTGATCTGGTCAACCGATCTCTGATCACGTATATTGAAGCATCACCCTGAACAGATCGTCCTCATGAGACCGATGATCACCTGTTTCCTCACAAAGGAGCAACATGATGCGGACACGATCGAATAGATTCACGGGAACGGCGTTGTGCCTGTCGCTTGCCCTCGTCGGCTGTCAGACGATGGGAGGTTCATCGGGCAATACCTTCGCGTACAGGAATATCCCGGTGGCGGATGGAAGCGCAGCCGCAGGGGAAGGCAACAACGTGCTCTTCAGAGGCAACCCGCTTCCACTGGCCGGCAACGGCGTGAAAGTCGGCGACACGCTGCGCGACGTGAAGGTGGTGCAGAACGATCTCTCGCTCGTCAACATCGTGGAGACCAAGGGTGCGGGAAAAGTCCGGATCATCAGCACGGTCCCATCGCTCGATACGCCTGTCTGCGAACAACAAACTCATCTTCTGAGCGAACGGAACAAAGGCCTCGATAAAATGGTGGAGCTCATCACCGTCAGCGTCGACACTCCCTTTGCCCAGAAACGCTTTGCGGAGGATGCGAACATCGCCAATGTGACATTTCTGTCCGACTACCGAGGAGGCGAGTTCGGCAAAGCACATGGCCTCTTCTTGGACGGTCCGCATGTGCTGACGAGAGCGGTCATCGTCGTCGACAAGACCAACACCATTCGCTATCTCCAAATCACTCCGGAACTCTCCCAGCTGCCGGACTTGGAAGAAGCCTTCCAGTTCGCCAGGCGATTGATCACGGAGAGCTAAGGGGACGGTACGTGGAGCTGAAACGACGGGCGAGCAGATAGTCGTTCGTTAGGCTCAACCTCCCCCTTTGTTGTCCGAAGGCTCTGATGGCTCATTACGACTTACTCGTCATCGGTACTGGACCGGCCGGTCAAAAAGCCGCGGTACAGGCAGCCAAGCTCGGCAAAAAAGTCGCCATCATCGAGCGAAAGACGGTCGTCGGTGGTGTCTGCATCAACACCGGTACGATTCCAAGCAAGTCACTCCGCGAAGCGGTCCTCTATCTCTCAGGATTCCGGCAGCGTAGCGTCTACGGCGCCACCTACCGCTTGAAAAAGACCATCGCGATCGAAGATCTCGCGTTTCGAGCCGATCACATCATCAGGAATGAGATCCAGATCGTGCAGAATCAGATGGCCCGGAATCAAGTCGATATGTATTTCGGTTCCGCCAGCTTTCTCGATCCGCATTGTCTGCGCATTCAAAGAGATCGCGGCACGCTTGAACTGACGGCGGACTTCATCGTCATCGCCGTGGGGACAGAGCCGGCTCGGCCTGCGCACATTCCGTTCGATGACCACGCCATTATTGATACGGACGGGCTTCTGACCCTGAAACGTATTCCCGACTCCATCATGATCGTCGGAGGCGGTGTGATTGGAGTGGAGTACGCCTCGATACTGGCCGCCTTGGGCATCCCCGTCACCCTCATCGATAAACGGCCACGGCTGCTGGAGTTCGTCGATGCTGAGATCATTGAAGCACTCCAACAACGCATGAAGGATCTGGGAGTGACGCTGTATCACGATGAAGAGGTCCTCGCGATCAAGCGAGAACGGAACAAGTCCATCCATGTGTCCTTGCGCGACAACCGTCCGATTCAAGCCTCGACACTCATGTATGCGATCGGACGAGTCGGGGCGACACAATCGCTCAACTTGGACGCCATAGGATTGAAACCGGACGATCGTGGACGTTTGACCGTCAATGAGCACTTCCAAACGGCGATTCCGCACATCTATGCGGCAGGCGATGTCATCGGCTTTCCAGCCTTGGCCTCGACGTCCATGCAACAGGGCCGTCACGCAGCCTGTCATGCGTTCGGCCATCCGGATCGGATCGACACCTCGCTCCTCCCCTACGGCATCTATGCCATTCCTGAAATTTCTATGGTGGGACTGAACGAGGAAGAGCTCAAGCGAGCAGAAATTCCCTACGGCATCGGCATCGCCCGCTACAAAGAGATCGCGCGCGGACAACTCATCGGCGACGAAACGGGCATGCTGAAGTTGTTGTTTCATCGCCATACCAGACATCTGCTTGGCGTTCATACCATCGGCGAAGGAGCGACCGAACTGATTCACATCGGGCAGGCGGTCATGGCCTTTCACGGTAAGATCGATTATTTCATCGATACGGTCTTCAACTATCCGACTCTGGCCGAATGTTACAAAGTGGCTGCGCTGGACGGCATGAATCGCTTGCCGAGACCATGGGTTCCTTACCTGTGAAACCGGAACATGTCCTGACATTGCGACGGTATCGAGCCGGAACATCCCCCACAAGCTGTGAGAGGGTCGCCAGAAAGGAAGAGCTGCATGTCATTCTCAAATCACCTGCGAAAGCTTGCCAACTCAATCTGGAATGCCCAGTTGAGCCATCCCTTTGTGGTCGCACTGGGTAACGGCACCCTGCCTGAACAGAAATTCCAGTATTACATTCTGCAAGACGCCAGGTTCCTGGGTGATCTAGCCCGCGTCTTTTCTGCCGCCGCGCAGAAGGCGCCGGATTCCGACTCGGGTCTGCGGTTCAACAAGCTGGCGGAAGAGACCATCGTCGTAGAGCGGAGTCTGCATGAGAGCTACGGTAAGAAATGGGCGCTGACAGCGAAACAGATGACGTCGGTTCCGATGTCGCCGACAAACCACGCCTATACCAGACACATGTTGGCCGTGGCCGCTTCGGGAACCGCAGCTGAGATTACCGTCGTCGCCCTGCCTTGCGCCTGGGTCTATTGTGTGGTCGGACAGCATTTATTGAGGAAAGGTCCCCCTGCCAAGAATCACCCCTACCGTGACTGGCTCATGCTCTACGCCTCACCTGAATTTGCCGAAGTGCAACTATGGATGCGGAAGAAAGTCGATCAGTGGGCCAAGACGGCCGGCAAAGAAGCACTCCGGCGGATGGAAGAATCCTTCATCATCAGTTCGCGCTATGAATGGATGTTTTGGGACATGGCGTGGAACGAAGAGCAGTGGCCGGTGTAAGTGCGGGTAGGTGTCTCAACGCCTATCGGCTCCCGCATTCCGGCTCGACCGCACTAGGCCTCACTCACGCTCGACTGCGCAACTCGCTGCATTCCATGGTTCGCATGAATGCAGCGTCGGACAGTGCTCGTCGTCCACTGCGCGGATCGCTTTGTTCGGCACGTGCGGTAGCCCGAGCCTCCGTGCAGGTCGCCGGACAGGCGCTGAGACCCCACCACTTGAAAAGCACACCAACCACGAGGGTAGAAAGGAAGGAGAAGAGAAATCGAGGGTGGCTCACGAACAGAAGCTTGCTCAATGCCACCGGTCGAAGGTGTAGAAGAGAAGAGAAACTGCTGCAAGAACGCCGCTGGCGGACTTTTTCAGCATCCTGCAAGATGTTCGTTATGACTTTTGCCGGGCCTTGGCCAATGCCAACGCGCCGATCGGCTGAGGCGCTCGTGCCTCCTGACCGGATGTCGACGGCCCACGCCCACGCGGGTTGCGTGCTGACTCGTTTCCAGACTGTGTCGGCACAGATGGGCGGCTCGCCGTCTCCTCGAGACGCATGGTCAGCGAAATACGCTGGCGCTTCAGATCGACGTCAAGCACCTTCACCCTGACGACCTGACCGGGCTTGACCACTTCATGCGGATCTCTGACAAACTTGTTCGCCAACGCCGATACGTGCACGAGCCCATCTTGATGTACCCCGATATCGACGAAGGCACCGAATGCCGCCACATTCGTGACCACTCCCTCCAACACCATCCCGGGTTGCAAATCACCCAGAGATTCAACTCCCTCTCGGAAGGTGGCCGTCTTGAATTCTGGACGCGGGTCGCGCCCTGGTTTTTCCAGCTCGATGAGGATATCCCGCACCGTCGGCACTCCGAACTTCTCATCGGTAAAGTCGTTCGGCGACAACTCTTTTAAGACAATCGGCTGGCGCATCACATCGGCAATTCCGGTTCCTAGGCGTGTCAGAATCCGTTCGACCACCGGATAGGCTTCCGGGTGAACGGCAGAACGATCTAAGGGATTGTCTCCATCGAGAATGCGCAGAAAGCCTGCCGCCTGTTCAAAGGTTTTTCCACCAAGACGCGGGACGTGACGGATCGCCGTTCGATTCGCAAACGGCCCGTTCGTATCCCGATAATTCACAATGTTCTTGGCCAGCGCCTTGTTCAGACCCGACACCCGTTCCAACAAAGGCGCCGATGCCGTATTGACGTTTACGCCGACTGCATTCACACAATCTTCAACCGTGGCATCAAGCGACCGCGCCAATGCCCGCTGGTCGACGTCGTGCTGGTATTGACCGACCCCGATCGCCTTCGGCTCAATCTTCACCAACTCGGCCAGTGGATCCTGTACACGCCGGGCAATGGAGACCGCGCCCCGCAAACTGACATCCAACTCAGGGAATTCCGCCGCAGCGAACGCCGACGCAGAATAGACCGACGCGCCTGCTTCACTGACCACAATTTTGGCGACTTTCTGTTCAGGCTTCTGAACAGCGACCAGCTTGATCGCCTCGATTGCCAGCTTGTCCGTCTCTCGGCTTGCTGTTCCGTTACCGATTGAAATCAACTCCACGCCATGTTGAATGACGAGACGTAGCAGCGTCTCCAACGCTCCCTGCCAGTCCTTGCGAGGCTGATGCGGATAGATCGTGGCCGTTTCCAATAATTTTCCTGTCGTATCTACCACCGCCACTTTACAGCCGGTGCGAATGCCTGGATCCAGGCCGAGAACGGCCTTTGGACCGGCCGGCGCCGCCAATAACAGCTCATGGAGGTTTCTGGCAAAAATCTTGATCGCCTCCGCTTCTGCCGCTTCACGTAACTGCACCAGCAGTTCGACACTGAGCTGTAGATGGATTTTCACACGCCAGGCCCAGTCACAGACATCAGCCAACCACTTGTCAGCGAGCCTGCCGCGATCTTCAATACCCGCGTGAGCCGCAATCATCGAAACACAAGGATTCGGAACGACTGCGTCAAGCGCCTCTCCTAAGCCCAATTCCAGCTTCAACACGCCGAGGGCACGGCCTCGGAACAACGCGAGCGCCCGATGCGAGGGGACAGTCTTGATCGACTCGGTATAGGCATAGTAATCGCGGAACTTCTCGTCTTCGGCCATCTCCTTGTCTTTCATCACCGCCGAGGTTAAGAGCCCCTGTTCCCACAGGCGCGTGCGCAACGCACCCAGCAAGTCGGCTGTTTCGGAAAACCGCTCGGTCAGAATGTCCCGCGCTCCTTCCAGCGCCGCTTTGGCATCCGGCACATTGATGGCCTCCATCCCTTCAGCGGCAGGGACCACACGGATGTATTTGAGCGCCTCTTGCTCGGGAGTCAGCGCCGGATCAGCCGACAAGGCGTCAGCCAACGGCTCCAGCCCTGCTTCGCGCGCAATCTGCGCGCGCGTGCGGCGTTTGGGTTTAAAGGGCAGATAGAGATCCTCCACGACTTGCTTCGTCGCCGCCGCCTCAATGCTCGCTCGCAACGCGTCCGTCAGCTTCCCCTGTTCTTCGATCGACGTCAGAATTGCGGATCGTCGCACCTCCAACTCACGCAGATAGAGCAGGCGCTCTTCCAGCGTGCGCAGCTGCGTATCGTTCAGATTGCCGGTCACCTCTTTGCGGTAGCGCGCAATGAATGGGACCGTTGCTCCTTCATCAAGTAGCGTCACCACCGCTGCGACCTGATGAGTCCCAACGCCGAGTTCCTTGGCGATGAGGGGAACAATCTTGAGCTGTACTGTGTCCGATGAGACCTGAGGTGCGATAACTGTCATCTGTAGTGGTCGCCGATCTTTCCGAACGCGTGAGAGGTCCGCGTTCTCTTAGAATGTGATGAAGACAAGGATTTCAGTGATTGTTGTATCGAATTTGCCTGATCGTAAGGCACATTCGCCAGCGACGAAACCATTGTCTGCGGAATATCTACAAGAAGCCTCTCCACAATGTCTAGCAAGATTCTGGTCTGACTTTCTCGGATTTGATGCCTTGCGGGGGGCACCGGCCACTGAACGAGGGAGGGAAGAGTGTTAGATGGCTTGCTCAATGCCACTCGTCGGGGCTAGGGCTTGAGCTTGAGGAGACGAGCCGCGTGATGGACCGTGAGGATATGAATTTCCCCGTGGATGAGCCGATAGACGATGCGGTAAGAGCCTTGGATCACTTCACGAATGGCGGGATCTTTGGCTTCTGGAACCATGCGTCCGGACTGTGGGAAGGCAGGCAACCGTTCAACAGCGGCAATCAGTTGTTGTCTGACAAGTTGCGCATAGTGGGGAGAGTCTTGTGCAATGAACTGCTGGATAGACTGGACATCTTCTATCGCCCGGCGGGTCCAGGTAAGAGGAATCATTTAAGGAGCTGACGAACTGCTTCGGCATGGGATACAGTTTCGCCGGCGTCAGACTGGCGAATCCCTTCTTCAATCTTTGCCAAGAAACAGAGTCGTTCGATCGCATCCTCAAATGTGGCTGTATCAGGAAGCCCTTCAACCACGTGTAGAATCTTTTGTTTCACCGTATCGGTAGCCATAGCCGATCACCTCGTAGAACATCACTGTAAAACACTTTCTCATATGCGTCAACTTACCCCCGATCCGATACCTGTGAAGCGAATGCTAACAGGTGGCGTGACAATGGGGCATCTTTCTCACCCACCCGACTCTGCCGCTCAAGAAGGGGCTGTTCCCTTGACGCGCGCAACGGAAGGGTCCCACTGGGGGATGGGGCGCACGGCGCGAGGAATAACAAGCGTCAGGTTTGTGAGCGCCTGCGAGTTGGTGAGCCGGCCGGGTCTTCAGTGAGCACGATGGGGCTGTCCGACACGACAGGACCCGTGGAGTCGTTCGACATAACAGGTATTAGATTTAGGTGCCGCTGCGCAGAAGCCCTTTAGGAGTCAGAGGTGATGTTCCAACCCTAGTGGGCAAGAGTGCCGAAGGCGGCAAACAGGCGCCCCGCTAGGTAATGGGTGCTCCGGATATCGCCCCGCTGTTTGCGCCGCATGAAGTCGTTCAGAACTCGTCCGTCCGAGGTCTTGTGTATGTCAGGCTGTTGGAGGTTCATCCGATAGCGCTCAATCCCTCCTGACATCCAACTCACGAAGATCACCGTTCCATCTCGTTCCGCCTGCTCGACGACGCCGACATGCGTGAGTGGGTCGTTCGGCAAGCCATCGCGATTGAAATCCCACGTATTGTGGAAGAAGACCAGATCTCCCGGATGCACGGTCGGGCCATAATGAATTCGCCCGTGTTGCATGACATGGGTGTAGATACGCCCGACACCGTTTCCTCCATCCAGTTCGCCCAACCCGCCATACAAGTCGACCCGCTGTGTCGCGTATACCCCTCGGACGAAACCGGAACAGTCCTCGGCATAGTGCCTGCCACTGACTTCGATGCGCGATCGGCCAAGGAATCTCACGGCCGTCTGCGCCAGCGCTTGCTGCCGAGGAACTCCCTGGGCCATGGAGCAGCAGTGCCCGCTGCGTGTTCCCATGGTAGGAATCGCGTCATCTTGCGTCGGCTGAGATCCTGCCGTTGCACAACCGTACAGTAACCCTGCGGATACGATGGCTAGAAGTCCAGTCGCTAACGAATGGCCGTGCTCGGCTGACTTCGTCATGCTTCAGTATACCGTCCCACTCTTTGGATTAGGGAAATGATTTTGAACTGATCCATGCCTTATGAAACTAGAATCATCAACGCTGTCTTCACTCTCCTCTCATCCTACTCCAAGCGTAACAGTGATATTTCTTGAATGGCCTGCTCAATGTTAGTCCTCGCAGCTCCTTCGGTTGCTAGAAGTGCACGTGTTGCAGCAACAATGTTTACATGAAATGGCACAGTGTAGGTGCTAGTCACCACCTTCTCCCAGACAACCTGTCTAGGCTGCATTCGGGCAAGGGTATAGTGACCTCGCCCCCTTAAACGGGTCCAGATCCTTTGTTAGGATCGGGCCGAAAGGAGGGCGACATGCCACGTCTTCGTCACACCGTCGAACAAATCCTCAGCAAACTGCGTGAAGCGGAAGT
>Ga0187893_10006287_pt1 | contig 20453 bp, 20 predicted proteins | sample MA1701074metaG_FD_139574 | JGI IMG/M metagenome (GOLD analysis project Ga0187893, IMG submission 139574) | White microbial mat communities from a basaltic lava cave in the Kipuka Kanohina Cave System on the Island of Hawaii, USA - MA170107-4 metaG ...
CGCGCGCGGCTCGCGCAGGCGGGCCCGCTCTCGCTGCTCGAGAAGCCGATCGCCCAGTTCCACCGCTGGCTCGCGTCGTGACCCTTGCGGACTGGATCGGCTCGCTCGGCGTCGCGCTCCTGCTCGCGGCGTACTTCCTGAACCTGGTCGGCCGGCTCGAGCGCGAGCGCCGCGCCTACCACGTGGTGAACGCGGTCGGCGCCGGCCTCGCGTGCTGGGCGTCGTGGCGGATCGGCTTCCTGCCCTTCGTCGTGCTCGAGGGCGCCTGGACGCTGGTCGCGCTGGTCGCGCTCGCGCGCGCACGGTCCTGAAGCGAATCGCACGAATCACGAAAAGGAGGCCCCCATGTCCGTGGTGAATCTCGAGACGCTGGTCGCGGAGATCCGCGCGCGCGCCGCGTTGCCGCTCGAGCAGGCGCGCGCGCTGCCGCCCGACGCCTACCGCTCGGCGGCGCTGCTCGAGCGCGAGCTGGAGCGCATCTTTCGGCGCGAGTGGATCTGCGTCGCGCGCGAGGACGAGCTCGCAGAGCCCGGCCACTTCCTCGCCACCGACGTCGCGGGCGAGCCGGTCCTGCTCGTGCGCGGCGACGACGGACGCGCACGCGCGCTCGCGAACAGCTGCCGGCACCGCTTCGCGAAGCTCGCGACCGGGCGCGCACGGACGCGCCGCTTCGTCTGCCCCTACCACGCCTGGGCGTACGACCTCGAAGGACGGCTGGTCGGCGCACCGCACATGGAGGAGGCGCACGGCTTCGTGGGCGCGAACTGCCATCTGCCCGAGCTGCAGCTCGAGTCCTGGAACGGCTTTCTGTACGTGAACCTCGACGATGGCGCGGTGCCGCTCGCGCCGCGCCTGGCCGGCGCGACCGCACGGCTCGAGAAGCACGGGCTCGCGCGCATGCACCTGCTCGCCGCGGGCGAGGAGGTCTGGGACGCGAACTGGAAGCTCGTCGCCGAGAACGCGATGGAGAGCTACCACGTCTTCCAGGGCCACCGCACGACGCTGCAGCCCGTGTTCCCCACCGAGCTGCTGCGGCTCGAGCGCGGCGCTCCGGGCTACAACCTGCACAGCTCGCCGATGCGCGAGGGGACGAAGTTCCCCGGGATGGGCCCGGACGCGCTGCGCGCGAACCCGGATCTGCCGGCCGACCAGAGCGAGGTCCTCTGGCTCGTGTGCGTCTACCCGGCCCACATCGTGGTCGCGCTGCCCGCGGGCTACATCGCGCTCGACGTGCAGCCGCTCGGCATCGCGCAGAGCCGCGTCCGCTGGCGGGTCGGCAGCAGCGCACCGGTTCCACCTGCCGACACGCCGGCCGGCGAAGCGGCGCGCGGCGCGGCGCGCACCAGCACCGAAGCGGTGAACAGCGAAGACCGCGCGCTCGTCGCCGCGGTGCAGCAGGGGCTCGCGTCGTCGCGCGCCGAATCGGGCCGGCTCTCGCACCTCGAGCTCCCGGTCTGGGAGTTCATCGGCTATCTCGCGCGCAAGCTCGGCGACGAGCGTGGTGGCGATGGAGGGACTCGAACCCCCGACACGGCGGATATGAGCCGCCTGCTCTAACCAGCTGAGCTACATCGCCCCGGATCCAGCGGGCGCAGAACACTAACCGGAGCCGCGCGCCGCTGCTACAGCAGCTTCAGGTACTCCAGGAGCTGGGCGAGCTGTTCGGCGTCGAGCTTCGCGCCGATGCCCTCGGCGTGGGCGCGCAGCGCGTCCTCGAGACTCGGCCAGCGGCCGTCGTGGCCCCAGGGGCCCGCCTTGGTCACACCGCGCAGCGTCGGCACGACGAAGCGCCCGCCGGTGCCGACGTCGAAGAGCTTCGGACGCATGAACGCGGGCGCGGGATGGCAGTCCGCGCACTCGGCCTCCGCGAACACGCCGAAGCCGCGGCGCGCGCTGAGCGTGGCGGGCTCGACCGGCGTGCCGTCGGGCTCGACGCGGCGGCGGTCGAAGGGCGTGAGCGACAGCAGGTAGGAGGCGAGCGCCGCCCGGTCGAGGCCCTCGAGCTTCCCGCCGCGCATCTCCACGGCGAGCATGCGCTCGAGCGCGTCGTCGAGCGTCTCGGCCGAGCCGTCCCACAGATAGGGACCGGTCTGGTACAGGCCGCGCAGCGTCAGCGTGCGGAAGCCGCCGCCGGTGCCGGGCTCGACGCTCTCGCCGTCGCGGTAGACGTTCGCGTCGGCGCCTCCGCCGGGATGGCAGGTCGCGCAGGCGCGGCTCTTGTCGCCGGAGAGCCGCGCGTCGAGGAACAGCGCGGCGCCGCGCTGCACGCGGTCGGGATCGAGCACCGGCCTCTCCGGCGGCGGCGCGGCGCCGAACAGTCCGGCGCAGCCCGCGAGCAGGAGGAGCGCCGAGCTAGGTCCGAGCCAGGAGCGCATGCTTCTGCACCTTTCCCGAGGCCGTGCGCGGCAGCTCCGCCACGACCACGACCTCGCGCGGGAGCTTGTAGCGCGCGAGCCGCTCGCCCGCCCAGGCCAGGAGAAGCGCGGGCTCGAAGGCGTCGCTGGCCGGCACCACGTACGCGCGGCCGGCCTCGCCCCACTTCTCGTCCGGCACTCCGACCACCGCGACCTCCGACACGTCCGGGTGTTGGCCGAGCACGCGCTCGACCTCGGCCGGGTACACGTTCTCCCCGCCGCTGATGTAGAGCTCCTTCAGCCGGCCGACCAGCGACACGCAGCCGTCCTCGTCCATCACGCCGAGATCGCCGGTGCGGTGCCAGCCGTCGATCCGGCTCTGCGCGGTCTCCTCGGGCCGGCGCCAGTAGCCGGACATCACGATCGGCCCGCGCACCACGACCTCGCCGCGCGTCCCGTGCGGCACGTCGCGACCGCGCTCGTCGGCGATGCGCACCTCGCCGAACGGCACGGGCCTGCCGACCGAGCCCGCCTTGCGCAGCGCGTCCTTCGCGTCGAGGCAGCACAGGATCGAGGTCTCGGTCTGCCCGTAGCCCTGCTGGATGCGCAGGCCCGCGCGCGCGAAGCGTTCGATGGTCTCGACCGGGAGGGCTGCGCCCGCGCTGAACGCGTAGCGCAGGCTGGCGAGCTGCTCGGGCCGGACGCCCGCTTCGAGCATGCGCTGGTACATGACCGGCACCGCGCCGAGCAGCGTGGCGCCCTCGCGCGCGATCGTGGCTTGCAGGCCGAGCGGATCGAAGCGGTCGACGAGCAGAACGGTCGCGCCGACGAACAGCGCCGGCACCGACAGGATCTTCAGCCCGAACGAGTGGAACAGCGGCACCGGCACCACCACCACGTCGTCGGGCACCAGCTCGAAATAGCGCTCCGCATTGCGCGAGTTCCAGTAGGTCTTGCGGTGCGGCAGCACGGCGCCCTTCGGCCGGCCGGTCGTGCCGCTCGTGTACAGGATCACCTGCGCCGCCTCGCCGCCCGGCGCCGCGGCGCGGCGCTCTGCGCGCGCGGGCATGCGCGCGCGCAGCGCTTCGGGCGCGAGCTGGGTCGTGCCCGCGCGCTCGGGAATCTCGATCCCGGCCGCGCGCACGACCACGCGCGGCTCGGAGTCCTCGATCTGGAAGCCGAGCTCGGCGGCGGTGAGCCGGGTGTTGAGCGGGATCAGGATCGCGCCGAGCTGCGCGGCCGCGAAGTAGAGCTCGAGGTAGAGCGGCTCGCTCGGCAGCGCGAGCGCGACGCGGTCGCCCGCCACCACGCCGAGCTCCGCGAGCGCGGCCGCCGTGCGATCGACGCGCGCGTCGAGCTCGCGGTAGGTGATCCACTCGCCCGTGCCCTCGACGACCAGCGCCGCGTGCTCCGGCCGCGCGTCTGCGTGCGCGCGCAGCCAGGTACCGACGTTGTCTTGCGGGTCCCGGCGCGCGGGCGGCCGCGCGCCACCCGCACTCCGCTCGGCTTCGCCTCGCTGCGTGCTGCGCTTGCCAGACTGTTCACCCGGATCGCCGCGCATCGCAGGCGGCGAGTGTGACAGAATCGCTCCGTGAATCTCAAAGGCCAGCGCGTTCGCGTGGGGGATCTGGTGCACAGCGCGGAGCGCGCGATCTCGCCCGAGGTGATCGCGTTCTACTGCGACACGTTCGCGGATCGCAATCCGGTCTACGCGCGCGAGTCCGTCGCGCCGCCGCTGCTCTACCACAGCGAGGTCTACGCGCACATCGACCGCTGGTACCTGAAGAAGCTGGTCGGGAACCTGCACGCGCGACAGGAGTGGCAGCTGTTCGCGCCGCTGCGCGCGGGCTCGACCGTGCGCACGCGCTCGACCGTGGTCGAGCGCTACCGCAAGCGCGACCGCGACTTCGTCGTGAACGAGGTCGACTACGCCGACGAGCAGGGCCGGCTGCTCGTGCGCTCGCGCACCCATCAGTCGTTCCTCGCCGACCTGCCCAAGGCCGACGACGCCTACGTGGTCGACCGCGACAGCGCCGCGAAGAAGGAGCGGCGCGCGGTCGGGGAGGGCGACGGGCCGGAGCTCGAGCCGGTCGAGCTCGAGGTCGACCTGGCCACCTGCTGGCGCTTCTCCGGTCCGATCGCGAACTACCACACCAACCGCGAGGAGGCGAAGAAGCTCGGCTTCCCCGACGTGGTCGTGCAGGGGATGCTCTCGACGTGCCTGATGTCGCAGGTGATGGGCAACGCGCACGGGCTCGGCTGGCTGGCCGGCGGGCGCATGGACGTGAAGCTCGTGAACGTCTTGTGGGGCGGCGAGCGCGTGCGCGCGCGCGCGAAGCAGCTCGCGGACTCGGTCGAGGGCACCTTCACGCGCCGCGAGTACGAGATCTGGGTCGAGAAGGACGACGCGAAGCGCACGGTCGTGACCGTCGGAACCGCATCCGCACTCCTCGACTGAAGGGAGCCGCAAGCCGCGCAAAGCGCGGCGCGCCGCGACGCGAAGCCGAGCGGAGAACGGGTGGCGCGCGGACGCCCGCGCGCCGGGTCCCGTCGGACCGGCGGCTACGCCGCGCCGGGACCCGCCAGTAGCGCGTCGAGCGCCTGCGCCATCTCGTGCGCCGAGGCGAAGCGCTCGTCCGGGTTCTTGGCGCAGGCGCGCATCAGGATCTTCACCAGCGCCTCGGGAATCTCGGGCCGCAGGCGGCGCGGATCGGGCAGGGGCGCGTGCAGCTGCTGGTCCACGACCGCGTCGCCGCTGAACGGCCGCTGCGCGGTGGCCATCTCGAACATCGAGATGCCGAGCGCGTACAGATCGGTGCGGCCGTCGATCTCGTGGCCGAGGATCTGCTCGGGCGGCATGTACTGGGGCGTGCCCTTGGCTTCCGTCAGCGCTTCGTGGCCGGTCTCGAGCGCCTTGCTGATGCCGAAGTCCATCAGCTTCGCACTGCCGTCGGACGCGAGCAGGATGTTCGAGGGCTTCACGTCGCGGTGGATCACGTTCGAGCGGTGCGCGTAGGCCAGCGCGTGGCAGATCTGCCGGCCGATCTCCGCCACGCGGTGCGGCGGCAGCGGCTGGCGCTCGTTCGAGCCGCGGATCCGCATCACCTCGCGCACGGTGCGGCCCTGCACGTACTCCATCACGATGCACGGCTGGTCGTTCACGACCGCGACGTCGTAGATGTGGACGATATTCGGGTGGTTCATGGCGGCGGCGGCGCGCGCCTCGGCGCGGAACATCTTCACCGCCTGCGTGTTCGCCGCGAGCTCGCTGGGCAGGAACTTGATCGCGACCGCGCGCTCGAGCTCGCGGTCGCTGGCCAGGTACACGATGCCCATGCCGCCGCGCCCGATCTCGTCGCGCAGCTCGTAGCGGTCGTTCGCGGTGGTGGCGAGCGTCGGCGAGCTGATCGCGTTCACGCGCTCGTTCAGGCGCTCGAGCCGGGCCTCGACGTCGGCGTAGTTCGAGTCGACGTTCGCCACGCTCTCCAGCACCTCGACCGCTCCGGCCGCGTCGCCGATCCGCTCGAGCGCCGTCGCCAGCAGCATCAGCACTTCGAGGTCGTCCTTCTGGAAGCCCGCGCTCTCGATCGCGGCGAGCTTCTCCTTGGCGCGGTCGATCAGCCCCTTCTCGAGGAAGATGCGCACGAGCAGGAGCGCGGCCGGCCGTTCGTCGCGCGCGCCCGGCGCGACGCGCTGGAGCGTGTCGATCGCGCGCTCGTAAGCGCCGACCTCGTAGAACGTGCGCGCCGCGGCCAGGTGGTTGCGCTCCTCGAGCGCGAGCTCGGCCGCGCGCATGCGATCGCCGGCGCGCTCGAAGCAGGCGCGCGCTTCGGCGCGCTGGCCCGCGCGCTCGTGACAGGCGGCGGCGCGCTCGAACACGCCGGCCTGCTCGTAGGCCGCGGCGGCCTGCGCGTGGCGGCCGACCTTCTCGTACAGCTCGGCCGCGAGCCGCGGGTCGCCCGCCTCGGCGTAGCACGCGGCCGCGAGATCCCACTCCGAGGCGGACTCGTACAGCTCGCCGGCGCGCTTCAGGGCGCGCGGCTTGCGACCGCGCGCGGCGAGCAGCGCTTCCGCCGCCGCGACGCCGTGGCCCGCGCGCGCGAACAGCCGCGAGGCGCTCTCCGCGTCGCCGAGCTTCTGGTGCAGCTGCGCGGCGCGCGCGAAGTCGTCCGCGCGCTCGAACAGCTCCGCCGCCTCGCGCTCCGCCCCGCCCGTCAGCAGGAGCTCGTCGCCGGCCTCGCGGAACATGCCCGCGTTCTGGAAGTGGTGCGCGGCCTCGGCGTGGCGGCCGAGCTGCGCGTAGATCGCCGCTGCCCGCCCGGGCTGCTTGGTCAGCAGGAGGGCGCGCGCGAGCTTCGCCTTCGCGCCCGCCTTCTCGAACAGCGCGATCGCGCGCGCGGGCTGGTTGCGCTCGAGCAGCTGGTCGCCGGCCTGCTCGAAGGCGCCGGCCTCGACGAGCTTGCGGTACTCGAGCTCGGGGTCGGCCGGCTTGCGCGGCCGGCGCCGCCAGAAGAACAGGGCTGCGAGCGCGAGCAGCGAGGCGCAGAGCAGGGCGATGACCCACGGCTCGTCCGCGCGCACGTGGCGCGCGAGCGCAAGCCCAGCGCCCTCGAGCAAGGCCCCCAGGTCCAAAGCGATGCCTCTCCCCTGTGCGAGCGCACGTGCGCGCGCGTCATATCGTTTTCGGCGGCGCGGGGACGCGTGTTGAGCGACGCCCGGCTTGGCGGCGCGCGGCGCTCGCGTACTCTCTCGCCATGGATCTCGTGCACCGCGAGGCCGCCCGCTTCCTGCGCGAGCAGCGCGTCGGACGTGGCGCGCGCGTGCTGGTCGCGGTCTCCGGCGGCGCGGACTCGGTGGCGCTGCTGCACGCGCTGCTCGCGCTCGGGCAGCGCGTCGAGGCGGCGCACGTGCACCACGGCCTGCGCGGCGCGGACGCGGACGCCGACCTGGCGTTCGTGGCGCAGCTGTCGCACGCGCTCGGCGTGCCCTTCAGCGAAGCGCACGTCGCCGCGGCGGAGCGCGACGGCCGCTCGCCCGAGGCTCGCGCGCGCGAGCTGCGCTATCGCGCGCTCGAGCAGCTGCGCGTGCGGCGCGGCTGCGCGCACATCGCCACCGCGCACCACCGCGACGACCAGGCCGAGACGCTGCTCCTGCGCGCCGTGCGCGGCACCGGACTCGCCGGGCTCGCCTCGATCCGGCCGAGCCTCGACGGCGGGCGGGTGCTGCGGCCGGTGCTCGCCCTGCCGCGCGCGGAGCTGCGCCGCTACCTGGCCGAGCGCGGGCTCGCGTTCCGCGAGGACGCGAGCAACCGCGAGCTCGCGATCCCGCGCAACCGGCTGCGTGCGGAGGTCCTGCCCGCGCTCGAGTCGATCCAGCCGGGGGCGGGCGCGCGCCTGGCCGCGCTGGCCGCGCTCGCGGCCCGGGCCGACGACGCGCGCGCGGCCGAGCTCGAGCCGCGGCTCGCCGCGGGGCTCGAGCTCGCCGACGGAGGCGCGTGGCTCGACCACTCCCAGCTCGCCGGTCTCGGCGTGCCGCAACGCGCGCGCCTGCTGCGCGCGTGGGCGGAGCGCGCGGGCCTCGCGGGCGAGCTCAGCCGAGTCCACGTCGAGCGGATCGAGAGCTTCCTCGCCGCGTCGCGCTCCGGGCAGACCCTCTCCCTGCCGCGCGGCTTCGCGCTGCAGCGCGAGCGAACGCGTATCTGGCTCGGCGCCGCGCCCGGTCCACGCGTGCCCGAGACGCTGTGCGTCGAGCTTCCGGGGGACGGCGCGCTCGAATTCCCCGAGAGAGGTCTCCGTCTCAGCTGGCACGCGTGCACCGCACCGGATCCTCCCGCCCACCTGTTGCGACTGCCCGCCGGGCCGAGCGAGTCGCTCGTGGCGCGCAGCCCGGCGCCCGGAGATCGGGTCCGGGCTTCCGGGCGAGAGCGTCGGCTCAAGGACCTGTTCGCCAGCGCCCGATGGGAAAGAGTTGCGCGGGCGCGCGCCGTGGTCGTCGAGCGGGGCGGAGAGATCGTCTGGATTCCCGGTCTGTGGCGTGGGGAGAGCGGGTCCGAGCCGGGCTACGCCCGGGAGCTGCGCGCCGTGCGGCTTCCAAGCCCGTAGCGGAGTTGCTAGATTGCAAGAGAATTCGAGCGGTTGGCTCGCGGATCGGCTGCAGGCCATCCGGCCACGCCCTCGACCGGAGGTGAGTTGAACCACCTTTACAAGAACCTGCTGACGCTGGCGATGGCCATGTTCGTGCTGCTGGCCATCTTCAGCCTGTTCGGCGGCACCCCCCAGGAGCCCAACGAGATCAAGTACTCGGACTTCCTCGCCCGCCTCGAGGCCGGCGAGGTCGAGGCGATCACCGTCAAGGGCGATCACATCGAGGGCAAGTTCGACGACGACGCGAGCTTCACCACCAACGGGCCCGCGACCGGCGAGCGCTTCCAGAAGCTGCTCAAGAAGCACAAGGTCGAGACCACCTACACCGCCCAGGACGACACCGGAGTGTGGCAGTCGCTGCTGATCAGCTGGCTGCCGATGCTGCTCTTCATCGGGCTCTGGTTCCTGCTCTTCCGCCAGCTCCAGTCCGGCGGCGGCAAGGCGATGAGCTTCGGGAAGTCGCGCGCGAAGCTGCTGTCCGAGAATCAGCAGCGCGTGACCTTCGCCGACGTGGCCGGGATCGAGGAGGCCAAGGGCGAGCTCGAGGAGATCGTCTCCTTCCTGCGCGACCCGAAGAAGTTCACCCGGCTCGGCGGGCGGATCCCGAAGGGCGTGCTGCTGATCGGCCCGCCCGGCACCGGCAAGACCCTGCTCGCGCGCGCGATCGCGGGCGAGGCGGGCGTGCCGTTCTTCTCGATCTCGGGCTCCGACTTCGTCGAGATGTTCGTCGGCGTGGGCGCGAGCCGCGTGCGCGACCTGTTCGGCCAGGGCAAGAAGAACGCGCCCTGCATCATCTTCATCGACGAGATCGACGCGGTCGGCCGCCACCGCGGCGCCGGCCTGGGCGGCGGTCACGACGAGCGCGAGCAGACGCTGAACCAGCTCTTGGTGGAGATGGACGGCTTCGAGTCGAACGAGGGCGTGATCATCATCGCGGCCACGAACCGGCCCGACGTGCTCGATCCGGCCATGCTGCGCCCCGGTCGCTTCGACCGCCACGTGACCGTGAACCGGCCCGACCTGCGCGGCCGGGAGGCGATCCTGCGCGTGCACGCGCGTCGCGTGCTGCTCTCCCCGGACGTGAACCTGTCCGTGATTGCGCGCGGCACCCCGGGCTTCTCCGGCGCGGACCTCGAGAATCTCGTGAACGAGGCGGCGCTGCTGGCCGCGCGCCGCGACGGCGACTGCGTGGCGATGCGCGACTTCGAGCGCGCCAAGGAGAAGGTGATGATGGGCGCCGAGCGGCGCAGCCTCATCATCTCCGAGAAGGAGCGCAAGATCACCGCCTACCACGAGGCGGGCCACGCGCTGATCGCCATGCTCGAGGACCACAGTGACCCGGTCCACAAGGTCACGATCATCCCGCGCGGCGGGGCGCTCGGCGTGACCATGACGCTGCCGACCGAGGACCGCTACTGCGTGTCCAAGGACGAGCTCCTGGCGATGATCACGCGCGCGATGGGCGGACGCGCGGCCGAGGAGCTGGTCTTCGATCACTTCTCCACCGGCGCGTCGAACGACCTGACCCAGGCGACCAAGATCGCGCGCGACATGGTGTGCAGCTACGGCATGAGCGAGAAGCTCGGGCCGATGAGCCTCGACGACGACCACGCGACCGTGTTCATCGGCCGCGAGTTCGGCGCGCCCTCGAAGCACAGCCCGGACATGGCGCGGCAGATCGACGACGAGATGTCGGCGATCCTGGTCGAGCGCTACGCGCGCGCGAAGCAGATCCTGATCGACAACCGCGAGGCGCTGGAGCGCATCGCGCAGGCCCTGCTCGAGCGCGAGACGCTGGAGGAGAGCGACCTGCGGCTCCTGCTCGAGGGCCGGCCGCTGCCGCTCCTGCCCGACCCGCTGCGCCCGGCCCCGGGCGCACCGGTGAAACCCTCTGCGGAGACGGAGGACGGCTCGCGCCGCCGCTTCGGCGAGAAGCCGATGCCGGATCCAGAGCCGGTTCCGGGCTAGCAGCCATGGCCACTCCGCCGCCGGAAGTGCCCTCCGGTGCGCCGAGCGCCCAGCCACGAGTGATCGTGATGGGAGTCGTGAACGTCACGCCCGATTCCTTCTGGGACGGTGGCCGCTTCGCGCGGGCCGAGGCCGCGATCGCGCACGGCCTGGCGCTCGCGGCGCAGGGCGCGGACTGGCTGGACGTGGGGGGTGAGTCGACGCGGCCGGGCTCGGCGCCCGTGTCCGAGGACGAGGAGCGCGCCCGCGTGCTGCCGGTGCTCGAGGGCCTGGCCAAGCGCACGGAGCTGCCGCTCTCGATCGACACGCGCCGGGCGCGCGTGGCCGAGGCCGCGCTCGGCGCGGGGGCGCGGATCGTGAACGCCGTCTCCGGCCTGCGCGATCCCGAGCTCGCTTCGGTGTGCGCGGCGCACGGCGCGACGCTGGTGCTGAACCACATGCGCGGCGAGCCCGCCACCATGCAACGCGCGCCCGAGTACGGCGACGTGGTGCGCGAGGTGCGCGACGAGCTGCTCGCGGAAGCCGCGCAGGCCGAGCGCGCGGGCGTCGCGCGCGAGCGCATCTGGCTCGACCCCGGACTCGGCTTCGGCAAGCACATGCTGCGCCACAACCTGCCCCTGCTCGCGGGCCTCGGGGAGCTCGTCGCGACCGGCTACCCGGTGTTGGTCGGGGCGTCGCGCAAGTCGTTCCTCGGCGCGATCTCCGGCGCGAGCGTGGCCGAGCGCCTGCCGGGCTCGCTCGCCGTCGCGACCGCCGCGGTGCTGTCGGGCGCACGCGGCGTGCGCGTGCACGACGTCGCCGAGACGCGCCAGGCGGTCGACACGGCGCTCGCGATCCGCGGCGCGCACGGCGCGGTGGCGCCGGCGTGACCTGGCTCGTCTACACCTGGCTCCTCGAGCGCTGGGAGACGTTCGCCGAGAACTTCCAGCCGCTGCGCGATTCGCTCGACATCCTGGTGGTCGCCTGGTGCGTGTACTGGCTGCTGATGCGCATCAAGGGCACGCGCGCCGCGCAGATGGCGCTGGGCCTCTTGATCCTGGTGCTGGCCTGGCGGCTCTCGGACCTGCTCGAGCTCGCGACCGTGTCGTTCCTGCTCGACAACTTCCTGTCCTCCGGTCTGCTCATCCTGATCGTGATCTTCCAGGCCGACATCCGCCGCGCGCTCACGCGCGTCGGCCGCGGGCTGTTCACACAGGCGCGCATGCAGGAGGCGCACACGATCGAGGAGATCGTGCGCGCATGTCAGGCGCTCGCGCAGCGCCGCGTCGGCGCGCTGGTCGCGATCGAGCGCGAGGTGCAGGTCGACGAGTTCGTGGAGCTGGGTACGCCGCTCGACGCCGAGCTCTCGCGCGACCTCCTGATCTCGCTGTTCCTGCCGTACTCCCCGCTGCACGACGGCGCGGTGGTGGTGCGGCGCGGCCGGATCGCGAGCGCCGGCTGCATCCTCCCGCTCGCCATGCGCGGCAACGTCGACGGCGCGATCGGCACGCGCCACCGCGCGGCGATCGGCATCACCGAGGAGACCGACGCGCTGGTGGTGGTGGTGTCCGAGGAGACCGGCAAGATCTCGCTGGTGACCGGCGGCGACGTGCGCGAGGACCTCGACGGGCCACACCTGCGCCAGGCTCTGCTCGAGGCGACCGGCGGCACGCGCGCGCCCGAGAAGCCCGCCAGCCCCGAGACCGCAAGCGAGCAGCCGGCGCGCGCGAACGCGGCGGAGACCTGAGATGTCGATCTTCGACAACCTGCTCTACAAGGTCGTGGCGCTCCTGATCGCGTGCGTGCTGTGGGCCGCCGCGCAGGGCGTGACCGACGTCGAGCAGAGCTTCGACATCCCGGTGCAGATCCAGGACGTGCCCGAGACCCTGGTCGTGACCCAGGAGTCCGCGCACGAGATCAACCTGCGCGTAATGGGCAGCCGCGCCGCGCTGCGCCAGGTCGCGAAGAACGTCCAGCACTACCCGGTGTCGTTCGAGGGCGCGAAGGCGGGCGAGACGCGCCTGGCGGTGAACAAGGAGCTGATCGCGCTGCCGCGCGGCGCACGCATCGTGGCGAGCTCGCCCTCGACGCTCGCGTTCGCGCTCGAGTCGGTCAGCTCGAAGGTCGTGCCCGTGCGCGCCGACCTGGTCGGCGCGCTGCCGGCCGGGCTCGAGCTCGGCCGGGTCTCGATCGAGCCGAAGGAGATCGCGATCGCCGGCGCGCGCAGCACCGTGCGCAACGTGCGCGAGGTGGTCACCGACCGCGTCGACCTGTCGACCCTGCGCGAGACGACCACGATCGAGAGCCCGGTCGCGCTCGGCTTCCCGCACATCTGGCGCAAGGATCAGAGCGGCGAGCCGATCCGAATCAAGATCGAGGTCGCGCCCGCGCCCGTCCCGAGCGTCGGCGGCTGACGCGAAAGGACCGGAATGGCGGCGCTGCGCAAGCTCTTCGGCACGGATGGCATCCGCGGACGCGCGAACGTCCACCCCATGACCGGCGACGTGATGCTGCAGCTCGGCCGCGCGCTGGCGCTGGTGTTCCGGCTCGCGCCCAATGCCGGGCGCGCGCCGCGCGTGCTGATCGGCAAGGACACCCGCCGCTCCGGCTACATGCTCGAGGACGCGCTCGCCGCGGGCCTGTGCTCGATGGGCGTGAACGTGCTGCAGGTCGGCCCGATCCCGACCCCGGGCCTCGCCTTCCTGACCGTGGACATGCGCTGCGACGCGGGCGCGATGATCACCGCCTCGCACAACCCATTCGAGGACAACGGCGTCAAGTTCTTCTCGCGCGACGGCTTCAAGCTGCCGGACGAGGCCGAGGCGCGCATCGAGGCGCTCATGGACTCGGCCGAGCTGGCCAGCCAGCGCACGTTCGGCGCGGACATAGGCGCGGCGCGCCGGATCGACGACGCGGCGGGGCGTTACATCGTGTTCCTGAAGAAAACCTTCCCCCGCCAGCGCACGCTCGAGGGCCTGCGCATCGCGATCGATTGCGCGAACGGCGCGGCCTACAAGGTGGCGCCCACCGTGCTCGAGGAGCTGGGCGCGGACGTGGTCGCGATCGGCAACCAGCCCGACGGCACGAACATCAACGCGGGCTGCGGGGCCACGCACCCCGAGCACGTCGCGGCCTTCGCGCGCCGCGAGCGCGCCGACGTCGGCATCGCCGTCGACGGCGACGCCGACCGCGTGATCCTGATCGACGAACGCGGCGCGATCGTCGACGGCGACCAGATCCTGGCCATGTGCGCGCGCGAGCTCCGGCTGCGCGACGAGCTGGCGCGCAACGCGGTGGTCGGCACGGTGATGAGCAACCTCGGGCTCGAGCGCGCGCTGGCCGGCATGGGCATCGAGCTCGTGCGCGCGGACGTCGGCGATCGCTACGTGGTCGAGGCCATGCTGCGCGAGAAGATCAACCTGGGCGGCGAGCAGTCCGGCCACGTGGTCTTCCTCGACCACAACACCACCGGCGACGGCATGCTGACCGCGCTGCAGGTGCTGGCGTTGATGCGGCGCGAGCAGCGCCCGCTCTCGGAGCTCGCGGCGGTGATGCAGCGGACGCCGCAGGTGCTGAAGTCCGTGCGGGTGCGCGCGAAGCCCCCGCTCGACGAGCTGCCCAGCGCCCGCTCCGCGGCCGCGCACGCGGACGCGCGCATGCAGGGCCGGGGGCGCGTGAACGTGCGCTACTCGGGGACCGAGCCGCTGGCCCGGGTGATGATCGAGGGCGACGACGCGGCCGAGATCGAGCAGCTCGCGAGCGAGCTGTGCGAGGCGATTCGCAAGGACATCGGGGAGGAGCGGGCATGAGCGAGCGTCGGCTCGTGGTGAATGTCGATCACGTCGCCACGGTGCGGCAGGCGCGGCTCGGCCTGGAGCCCGACCCGGTCACCGCCGCGACGCTCGCGCTGCTCGGCGGCGCCGACGGCATCGTCGTCCACCTGCGCGAGGACCGCCGCCACATCCAGGACCGCGACCTGCGCGTGCTGCGCCAGACCGTGCACTCGCACCTGTGCCTCGAGATGGCGGGCACGCAGGAGATGCTCAAGGTGGCGCTCGACGTGCGCCCGAACTCGGTCACGCTCGTGCCCGAGCGGCGCGAGGAGCTCACCACCGAGGGCGGGCTCGACGTGCAGAGCCGGATCGGCGAGATCGGCGAGATCGCGCGCGCGCTGCACGAGTCGAACATCCGCACGTGCCTGTTCGTCGAGCCGGACCTCGAGCAGATCAAGGCCGCGCACCGCGTCGCGCGCGCGCGGTCGAGATCCACACCGGCCGCTACTGCGAGCGCGGGCCCGACCACGAGGAGGTCCTGCGCAAGATCGAGGACGCCGTGCGGCTGGCCGCGAAGCTCAAGCTCGAGATCGGCGTCGGCCACGGGCTCGACTACCAGAACGTGTCGAAGCTGGCCGAGAACGACCTGATCGACGAGTTCTCGATCGGACACGCGATCGTGTCGCGCGCGCTGTACGTCGGCATGGAGCGGGCGGTGCGCGAGATGAAGCACCTTGTCGGGCGCGCTTAGGGGCGTCGGGCTCGCGCTGGTCGAGGTGCCGCGCTTCCGCGCCGCGCTGGAACGGCGCGGCGAGCGCCTGCTCGCGCGCGTGTTCAGCGAGACCGAGCGCGCCTACGCGGCACGCAAGCAGTCGGGCTGGCAGAACCTGGCGGCGCGCTTCGCCGCCAAGTGCGCGGGCCGCGCCGCGTTGCGCAAGGCGCTGGGACGCACGCTGCCGCTCGGCGGGCTCGAGGTCGCGCGCCTGCGCACGGGCGAGCCGCGGCTCGTGATCCGAGACGCGGCCAGCGCCGAGCCGCTCGAGCTCTTCCTGACCCTGACGCACGACGCGGACTTCGCGCTCGCGAGCGTGATCGTGCAGGCACGCGCGTGAGCGCGCGCGTCTGGCTCTGCCCGACCGGACCCGAGCTGCGCGCGATCGAGCGCGACGCGATCGAGCGGCTGGGCATCCCGAGCCGCACGCTGATGGAGGCCGCCGGCCGCGCTTGCGCGGACGCGATCGCGCGCCACTTCCCGGCCGCGCGCCGGCCGCTCGTGGTGTGCGGCGGGGGGAACAACGGCGGCGACGGCTTCGTGATCGCGCGCGTGCTCGCGGGCCAGGGCCGCGGCGTCGCGCCGGTAGTGCTCGAGCTCGCGCCCGACAGCGGGCGCGAGGCGCGCGCGGCCGCGCCATCGGCGGACGCAAAGGCGAACCGCGACCTGCTCGCGCCCGCGGGCGTCGAGGTGTGCAGCGCGGCCGACGCGCGCGAGCTCGCAGCGCGGATCGCGGCCTGCGATCTGGTCGTCGACGCGCTGTTCGGCATCGGCCTCGCGCGGCCCGTCGAGGGCGAGGCCGCGGAGCTCCTGCGCGCGCTCGCGGCCAGCGCGAAGCCGTGCGTCGCGGTCGATCTGCCTTCGGGCCTCTCGAGCGAGACCGGCCGCGCGCTGGGAATCGCGATCGACCCGGATCTCGTCGTCACCTTCGGCCTGCCCAAGCTCGGCCTCGCGCTCTGGCCCGGGCGCGCGCGCGTGCTGGTCGCCGACATCGGCCTGCCGCGCGAGTCGATCGAACGCACTCCCGTCCACGCGCACGTGCTGTCGCGAGCCGCGGCCGCCGCGCTGCTCCCCGCGCGCCCGCTCGACGGGCACAAGGGAACGTTCGGCCACGTGCTGGTGGCCGGCGGCGCGCCCGGCAAGACCGGCGCCGCGCTGCTCGCGGCACGAGGCGCGCTGCGCAGCGGCGCCGGGCTCGTCAGCATCGCGGCGCCGCGCGCGCTGCTCCCGATCTACGCGAGCGCGCTGGCCGAGGCGATGTGCGTGCCGCTCGACGACACGGCCACCGGCGCGCTCGACCTCGCACACGCTGCCGCGCTCGAGCGCGAGCTCGAGACGCGCGACGCGCTGGTGCTGGGTCCGGGTCTCGGCCAGGAGCCCGGCAGCGCCGCGCTCGCGCGCCGCCTGCTCGAGCGCGCGCGCGTTCCGGCCGTGGTCGACGCCGACGCGCTGAACGCGGTCGGCGGCGAGCTCGAGTCGCTGCGGAGCGACTTCCCGCGCGTGCTCACCCCGCACCCCGGCGAGGCCGCGCGCCTGCTCGGCGTCCCGATCGCCGAGCTCCAGGCCGACCGCGCGGCCGCAGCCCGCGCGCTGGCCGCGCAGAGCGGCGCGATCGCGATCCTGAAGGGCGCGCGCAGCGTCGTCGCGCGGCCCGACGGCGCGCTGTGCGTGAACCCGACCGGCGGCCCGGGTCTCGCCGCGGGCGGCTCGGGCGACGTGCTCGCGGGCCTGATCGGCGCGCTGCTCGGTCAGGGCCTGTCCGCCTGGGACGCGGCGCGCGCCGGCGCCTACCTCCACGGCCTCGCTGGCGAGCTCGGCCCCAAGCTCGGCGGCCTCGCCTCCGAGCTCGCGGCGCGCATTCCCGCCGCGTGGCAGGCGCTCGAGGCGGCGCTACAAGAGCCGCATGAGCCCGGCCCGCTCGTTCCGTTCCCATAGCCCGGCCGAGACGCGCGCGCTCGGCCGGAGCCTCGGGGAGCTCCTGCGCGGGGGCGACGTGCTCGCGCTCCAGGGCCCGCTCGGGGCCGGCAAGACCTGCCTGGTCCAGGGCCTGGCCGAGGGGCTCGGGGTCGACCCGCGCGCGCCGGTCACCAGTCCCACCTTCGGGATCGTCGCGGAGTACCCGGGCCGCGTCTGGCTTCGACACGCCGATTTCTATCGGGTAGAAAGCTACGCGCGCCTGCTCGACGCGGGCTTCGACGACCTGTGCGACGAGACCGGGGTGCTGGTCGTCGAGTGGCCCGAGCGCTTCCCGGACGTCGTCCCGCCGGACCGGCTCGAGATCCGCATCTCGCCCGGGCCGGGCGCGGAGGAGCGCTCGTTCGCGCTCGCGGCCGGCGGCGAGCGGGCGGAGCAGCTGAGGAAGGAACTCGAAACGCGATGGCCCTGATCGTCCAGAAGTTCGGCGGCACCTCGGTCGCCGGCGTCGAGCGCATCCGCAACGTCGCGCGCCGCGCGGTCGAGACGCGCAAGCGCGGCAACGACGTGGTGGTCGTGGTCTCCGCCATGGCCGGCGTCACCGACCAGCTCGTCGCGCTCGCGAACGAGATGTCGCCCGCGCCCGACCCGCGCGAGTACGACATGCTGGTCTCGACCGGCGAGCAGCAGACCATCGCGCTCACCGCGATGGCGATCCAGGGACTGGGCGTGCCGGCGCGCAGCTTCACCAGCGCCCAGGTGCGCGTGCAGACCGATTCCGACCACGCGCGCGCGCGCATCCTGCAGATCGACACCGCGCGGCTCCGGGACGAGCTCGCGCGCGGCGGCATCCCGGTGGTGCCCGGCTTCCAGGGGGTGACCGGCGAGGGCGAGATCACCACGCTCGGGCGCGGCGCGTCCGACACCACGGCGGTCGCGCTGGCCGCCGCGCTGCGCGCCGACGTGTGCGAGATCTTCACCGACGTCACCGGCGTGTTCACCAGCGACCCGCGCATCGTGCCGAACGCGCGCAAGCTGGACCGGGTCTCCTACGACGAGATCCTCGAGATGGCGAGCCTCGGCGCGAAGGTGCTCGCGGTGCGCTCGGCGAAGATCGGCATGAAGTACCGCGTGCCGATCCACGTGCGCAGCACGTTCAGCGAAGAGGAGGGCACCTGGGTGGTTCCCGAGAGCGAAGTGATCGAGCGGCTGGTCGTCTCCAGCGTCACCTACAACCGCAACGAGGCGAAGGTCACGATCTTCGGCGTGCCCGACGTGCCCGGCATCGCAGCCAAGATCTTCGTGCCGCTCTCCGACGCCGGCATCGTCGTCGACATGATCGTGCAGAACGTCTCGACCGAGGGGCACACTGATCTCACCTTCACGCTGGCGCGCGGCGAGATGCAGCGCGCGCTGGCCCTCGTCGAGGGCATCGCGCGCCAGCTCGGCGCCGCGGGTGTGAAGTCGGACGGCGGCATCGCCAAGGTTTCGGTCGTGGGCCTCGGCATGCGCGACCACGCGGGCGTGGCGAGCAAGATGTTCCAGGTGCTTTCCGAGCACGGCGTGAACATCCAGATGATCGGGACCTCGGAGATCAAGATCTCGGTCGTGATCGAGGAGAAGTACACCGAGCTCGCCTGCCGCGCGCTGCACGACGCGTTCGGGCTGGGCGGCGCGACGCCGGAACCGGAGCCCGATTAGCGCATGGAGCCGCGCGTGCCCGGCACGAGTGCGGCGCGCGCGTGGCTGTGGGGGGCGTGCGCGCTCGCAGCGCTGCTCGAGCTGCGCGTGCCGGACGCGCCCGGGCCGCTCGCGCTCGTGCGCGCCGGCGGCCACACGGAGCGGTGTCAGCTCGCGGAGCCGGGCGCGGGCGCGCCGTGTCGCTGCGACGCGCTGCCCGCGGACGCGCGCGCCGCGCTCGGTCTGCCGCAGGGCCTGAACTCCGCCAGTTCGGCCGAGCTCGAGCGCGTGCCGGGGCTCGGGCCGCAGCGCGCGCGGGCGATCGCGGCCGAGCGCGAGGCCGGGGGACCGTACGCGTCGCTCGACGCGGTCGCGGCGCGCGTGCCCGGCATCGGCCCCAGAACGATCGACCGGATCCGGCCCCACCTGTTCGCGGTGGGTCCGGATCCGGCCTGTGGGTTGGGAAGAGAGAGTTGAGTCGGTACGGCTGTGCCCCGGCCGCGAGCAAGGAGGGTGCGGCCGACGCTTCCGTTCCGGCCCGGGAGGAGAGCAAGCGGCGTGCCCTCGCCGCGCGCCCGCCGCGGGGTCGCGGCCTCGGCCCGGGAGCGCCCGGGTGCGCATTCCGAACCCCGGCTACCCAGCGTCGAAACTCGCTAGTCTGTACTTGCGCATGAACGACGTGTACCTCGACTACAACGCCACCGCGCCGCTGTGTCCCGAGGCGCTGCGCGCGATCGGCGACGTGCTCGCGAACGTGCACGGGAACCCGTCGAGCACGCACGCCTTCGGCGCCGCCGCGCGCGCTGCGCTCGCACGCGCGCGCAAGCAGGTGGCGGATGCGCTCGGCGTGGCGGCGGAAACGATCGTCTTCACCAGCGGCGCGACCGAGGCGAACAACACGGTTCTGCGTCAGGCCGCGCGCGGCGCGGGCCGCGGCGCCCACCTGGTGACCTGCGCGACCGAGCATCCCTCCGTGCTCGAAGAAGTCCGCGCGCTCGAGTCCGAGGGCTGCCGGGTCACGATCCTGCCCGTGGAGCGCGACGGGCGGCTCGACGCGGGCCGTTTCGAGGCCGCGCTCACGCCGGAGACGCGGCTCGCGTCCGTGATGTGGGCGAACAACGAGACCGGCGTGATCCAGCCGATCGCCGAGCTCGCGGCGCGCGCCGCCGCGCGCGGCGTGCCGTTCCACACCGACGCGGTGCAGGCGCTCGGCAAGCTTCCGCTCGCGCTCGGCGCGCTGCCGGTCGACTGCGCGTCGTTCTCGGCGCACAAGCTGGGCGGGCCGAAGGGCATCGGCGCGCTCTACCTGCGGCGCGGCGCGCGGCACGCGCCGCTGTTCCGCGGCGGCTCCCAGGAGGCGGGGCGCCGGCCGGGGACGGAGAACGTGCCCGGCGCGGCCGGCTTCGGCGCGGCCTGCCAGGCGGCGTGCGCGGAGCTCGCGCAGTCGGAGGCGCGCCACGCGCGGCTGCGCGAGCGGCTCTGGGACGGGATCCACGCGGCCCTGCCCGATGCGCGGCGCAACGGCGCGCGCGAGCACACGCTCGCGCACACGCTGAACGTGTCGTTCGCGGGCGCGTCGGGTGAGGCGCTGGTCGAGGCGCTCGACCTGGAGGGCATCGCGGTCGCGACCGGCGCGGCCTGTCACGCGGGCTCGACCGAGCCCTCGCACGTGCTCGAGGCGATGGGCGTGCCGCGCGAGCTCGGTGCGAGCGCGATCCGCTTCAGCCTGGGACCGGGCATCGACGACGCCGCGATCGCGCGCGTGCTCGAGCTGCTGCCGCGCGTGGTCGCGCGCGTGCGCGGGGCGAGGGCGGCGTGAGCGAGCGCTGGCTGGTGGCGATGAGCGGCGGCGTCGACTCGTCGGTGGCCG
>Ga0187893_10006288_pt1 | contig 20453 bp, 19 predicted proteins | sample MA1701074metaG_FD_139574 | JGI IMG/M metagenome (GOLD analysis project Ga0187893, IMG submission 139574) | White microbial mat communities from a basaltic lava cave in the Kipuka Kanohina Cave System on the Island of Hawaii, USA - MA170107-4 metaG ...
CAAGGTGATCGAGGCGAACGAGCTGCGCGCCGCGGCGCGGCGCTTCGGCATCGCGCTCGAGGAGCTGCCGGTGCGCTCGCTCGCCGAGATCGAGCGCGCGCTCGCCCCCGGCGCGAAGGGCCGTCCGGGCGTGCTCGTCATCCTCGGCGAGACGCTGACCGACGGGCACCGAGACCGGATTGCCGCGCTCGCGCGCGCCGCGGGGATGGCGGTCGTCGCCAACATCTCGACCCACACGCTGGCGGGCGGCGTGCTGTCGTACACATCGGACTACGCGCCGCAGCTCCAGCGGGTCGGCGCGCTCGCGGGAAAGATCCTGAAAGGCGCGAAGCCGGGCGAGCTGGCGGTCGAGCTGCCGACCAAGTTCGTTCTGCTCGTCAACCTGCGCGCCGCCAAGGCGCTCGGCATCAAGATTCCGCAGTCCGTTCTGCTGCGCGCCGACCGGGTGATCGAATGAAGAGGAGCAGTTGCATGCAGACGACGCAGTACTTTTGAAAGGAGAGCAGACATGGCAACGTTTATCGTGCTGGGCAGTTTCACCGAACAGGGCATCCGCACCATCAAGGAGTCGCCGAAACGCTCGGATGCGTTCAAGGCGATGGCGGCAAAGGCCGGCGTCAAGGTGAAGGATATCTACTGGACGCTGGGGCACTACGACATCGTCAGCATCATCGAGGCGGCCGATTCCGCGACGGCGACGTCGCTGGGGCTGGCGGTCGCGTCGCTGGGTAACATTCGAACCGAGACCCTGACCGCGTTTTCGGCTGACGAGTTCGGCAAGATCCTCGGCAAGATGCCCTAGAAGGAAAAAAAGCCCGCCTAGGGTATGGGAGCCGTAACCCCCAGGCCCTAGACGGGCCGACTTCCTCCAACCCCCTCCGTGATTTTTACTTCAGCGCTGCCTCCACGGCGCGCCTCGCCATGACCGTGACCAGGTGCGCGCGGTATTCGGCGCTCGCGTGCATGTCGCTGTTCAGTCCGTCCTGCTTCTGCTTGATGTTCGCCACCGACTCTGGAGCGAATTTCGCGCCGAGCGCTTTTTCCATGTCGGCCTGGCGGAAGACGACGGGGCCCGCGCCGGTCACAGCGACGCGCACCGAGCCGCCGAAATCGGCGACGAACACCCCGACGATGGCGAAGCGCGAGGCCGGGTTCTTGAACTTCGTGTAAGCGGCCCGCTTGGGGGCCTGGAAGGTCACCGAGGTGATGATCTCGCCCGCCTTGAGCGTGGTTTCGAACATGCCCTTGAAGAATTTGTCAGCTTCGTACTTCCCCTTGTTGGTGGTGATCGTGGCGTTGAGCGCCAGCACCGCCGCCGGATAGTCGGCCGCCGGGTCGTTGTTGGCGATCGAGCCGCCGCAGGTTCCCATGGCGCGCACCTGACGGTCGCCGATCATGCCGGCGAGCGCCGCCAGCGCGGGAATCGCTTTCTTCACGTCCGCCGAGTGCGCGACCTCGGCATGCCGCGTCATCGCGCCGATGGCCACGCTCTTGCCGTCGGACTTGATGCCGGCGAGGTCCTTGATGGTGCCGAGGTCGATGATGTCCGAGGGCGAGGCGAGGCGCAGCTTCATGGTCTGCACGAGGGTCTGGCCGCCGGCGAGGAGCTTGGCTTCGCCCCTGGCGAGCGCCGCGGCGGCATCTACGCTGGACGGACGGTGGTATTTGAATGCATGCATGGCGTTCTCCTATTTCTTGTTCTTCAGGGCGGTCCACACCGCCTGCGGCGAGGCGGGCATCGGCATGTCCTTCACTCCCAGCGCGTCGGTGATCGCGTTCATGAGCGCAGCCGGTGCGCCGATCGCGCCGGCTTCGCCGCAGCCTTTTACGCCGAGCGGGTTGTGCGTGCAGGCCGTGACGCGCGTGTCGACCTGGTAGGTGGGCACGTCGGTCGCGCGCGGGATGCAGTAATCCATGAACGAGCCGGTGGTGAGCTGGCCGCTCGCGTCGTACCGGGCGCCCTCGGTGAGCGCCTGGCCGATGCCCTGCGTGAGGCCGCCGTGCACCTGCCCCTCGACGATCATCGGGTTGATGATGTTGCCGAAGTCGTCCACCGCGCTGAATTTCTCGACCTTCACCGTGCCGGTCTCCGGGTCCACCTCGACCTCGCAGACGTAGCTGCCGGCGGGGAAGGTGAAGTTGGAGGGGTCGTAGAACGCGTTTTCGTTGAGGCCGGGTTCCAGCTTGTCGTGCGGGTAGTTGTGCGGCACGTAGGCCGCGAAGGCGACCTCGCCGAACATCTTTTTCTTGTCCGTACCGGCGACGCTGTAGACACCCTTGTCGTACACAACGTCCGACTCGGCCGCCTCCATCAGATGGGCGGCAATCTTCTTGCCCTTGGCGATGACCTTGTCCAGCGCCTTGACGATGGCGGTGCCGCCTACCGCGATCGAACGCGAGCCGTAGGTGCCCATGCCGAAGAGGATTTTCGAGGTGTCGCCATGCACGATGTCGACGTTCTCGATCGGCACGCCGAGCCGGTCGGCGACCACCTGCGCAAAGGTCGTCTCGTGGCCCTGGCCGTGCGAGTGCGAACCGGTGAACACGGTCACGCTGCCCGTGGGGTGCACCCGCACTTCGCCCGCTTCGAAGAGCCCCGCGCGCGCGCCGAGCGAGCCGGCGACCGCCGAGGGCGCGATGCCGCAGGCCTCGATGTAGGCCGCGTAGCCCAGGCCGCGCAATTTCCCGTTTTTATTTGATTGTTCTTTTCTCTTTGAAAAACCGGACACATCCGCAAGCTTCTGCACCGCATCCATGGTGGCGTTGTAGTTGCCGATGTCGTACTGCAGCGCGACCGGCGTCTGGTAGGGGAACTCGGTAATGAAGTTGCGCCGGCGGATTTCGGCCGGGTCGAGCTTCATTTCGCGCGCCGCGGTTTCCACCAGCCGCTCGACGACGTAGGTCGCCTCGGGGCGTCCGGCGCCGCGGTAGGCGTCCACCGGCGTGGTGTTGGTGAACACCGCCGTCACTTCGCAGTGGATCACCGGCGTCTTGTACTGGCCGGCGAGCAGCGTGGCGTAGAGGATGGTCGGCACGCAGGAAGCGAAGGTCGAAAGGTAGGCCCCCAGGTTGGCGGTCGTCTTCACCCGCATGGCGAGGAACTTGCCGTCCTTGTCCATCGCCATTTCCGCCACCGTGTGGTGGTCGCGTCCATGCGCGTCGGTGAGGAAGGCTTCCGAGCGGTCCGAGGTCCATTTCACCGGCCGGTTGATCTGTTTCGAGGCCCAGGTCACCGCCACGTCCTCGGCGTAGAGATAGATCTTCGAACCGAAGCCGCCGCCGACGTCGCCCGCCACCACGCGCACCTTGTGCTCGGGCAGGCCCATGACGAATGCGGTCATGAGGAGCCGCTCGACGTGCGGGTTCTGGCTCGCGACGTGGAGCGTGTAATTGTCGTCGGCGCGCGAGTACGAGCCGATCGCCACGCGCGGCTCCATGGCATTGGGCACCAGCCGGTTGTTGACGAACTCGAGCTTCGTCACATGCGCCGCCTTGGCGAAGGCCGCATCCGTCACCGCCTTGTCGCCGATCGCCCAGACATAGCAGGTGTTGTCGGGCGCGATGTCATGCAATTGCGGGGCGCCCTTGGCGCGCGCCTTGGAGCCGTCCACGACCGCGGGCAGCACCTCGTAATCCACTTCGACGAGCCCGGCGGCGTCGCGCGCCTGCTCGCTGGTTTCCGCCACCACGATGGCAACCTGGTCGCCGACGTAGCGCACCTTGCCCTGCGCGAGGCAGGGATGCGGCGGCTCCTTCATCGGCTGGCCGTTGACGTCCGTGATCAGCCAGCCGCAGGGCAGGCCGCCCAGCTTGGCGCCCGCGAAATCCTCGCCGGTGTAGATCGCGACAAAACCCGGAGACTTCCTCGCTTTTGCACTGTCTATTTTCTTCACAACGGCGTGCGCGTGCGGCGATCGTACAAATGCCGCGTAGGTCTGGCGCGGCAGCTCGACGTCGTCGGTGTACTGGCCGGCGCCGGTAAGAAAGCGGTAGTCCTCTTTGCGCTCGACCCGAGCGCCGATCAGCGGTGCACCCATGATTGATCCTCCTTACTTGCCTGCCGCCATGGCCTTGGCGCCTGCGCCAATGGCCTTGACGATGTTGTGATAGCCCGTGCAGCGGCACAGGTTGCCCTCCAGCGCCTCGCGGATTTCGCTTTCGGAGGGATTCGGATGGCTCTTCGCGAAATCGATCGCATTCATCACCATGCCCGGGGTGCAGAAACCGCACTGCAGCCCGTGGTGTTCCTTGAACGCCGCCTGCATCGGGTGCAGCGTGCCGTCGGGTTTCGCCACGCCCTCGATGGTCATGACATCGGCGCCCTCGGCCTGCATGGCGAGCATCGAGCAGGACTTCACCGCCTTGCCGTTCATGCTCACCGTGCAGGCGCCGCACTGCGCGGTGTCGCAACCGACGTGGGTGCCGGTAAGGCGCAGATTCTCGCGAATCACGGTGACGAGCAGCGTGCGCTCTTCCACCTCCGCCGTAACCGATTTGCCATTGACCTTGAGGGATACCTTGACTGCCATGCTGCCTCCTGGGGAGCTCGTTTTTTCGGGGGGGGGACGAGCATCCTAGCCAAGCGTTGCTACCGAGGCAATGTTGCACCGCCGCAACGGACTTTTCCGGGGCCGCGAGAGCCCGCTACCGGCGCAGTAGGGGCAATACGGCGGCCAGGCGGCTTTCCGGGTGCGTCTGCTCCTCGTCGAGGTACAGGCCGTTGCGGAATACGTGCGAGGCGACCTGGTAGAAGGCAATTGCTTCGCGCGTGAACTCGGCGTCGGCGGGCAGGGGGAAATAGTCGCGTCCCGCCGCCAGCCGGTAGACATCGGTTTTGCGTTTGGGCTGCAGCACGGCGATCCGGTCGTCCTTCATGAAGGCCAGCGTCTGGAAGTTGCCGATAAAGGCGCGGTCGGTTTCCGGCGCCGAGTGCAGCACGTCGCGGCCGAGGAACTTGGTGTGGTAGCTGAAATCCAGCAGCCCGAGCAGCGTCGGAGCGATGTCGATCTGCGACATCAGGCGGTCGACGCGCTGCGGCGCGATGTGGGCCGGGGAATACACAAACACCGGGATCAGGTACTTGTCCACGGGAATATGCGCCGTACCGCGCGCGCTCGCGCCGTGATCGGCGGTGATCACGAACACGGTGTCCTTGAACCACGGGCGGGAGCTTGCGCGCTCGATCAGCCGGCCGAGCGCGTAGTCGGTGTACTTCACCGCGCCGTCGCGGCCGCTGCCCGACGGGATATCGATGCGGCCACCGGGGTAGGTGTAGGGCCGGTGGTTGCTGGTGGTCATGACGTGCACGAAAACCGGCCGTTGAGGCTTTGCCGCCTTGTCCCGGTCGATTTCCTCGATGACCTGGTCGTAGAGGTGCTCGTCCGCCACGCCCCAGACGTTTTCGAATTCGATGCGCTCGGACGGGATGGCGCGGCGGTCTACGACGCGGTAGTCGTTGGCGTCGAAAAACGCGTTCATGTTGTCGAAATAACCGTAGCCGCCGTAGGCGAACAGCACCGCATAGTCCTTGTCCTCGAACACGCTGCCGAGCGAGAACAGCTTCTCGTTGTTCGGGCGGCGCACGATCGACTGGCCGGGCGTCGGCGGCAGGGCGAGGGCGAGCGCTTCAAGCCCGCGCACGGTGCGGTTGCCGGTGGCGTAGACCCTGGAGAACCAGAGGCTTTCTTGCACCAGGCGGTCCAGATTGGGCGTCAGGCCGCGCGGGTCGCCGTAGGCGCCGAGGAACTCCGCGCCGAGGCTCTCCACGCTCACCAGCACCACGTTCAGCTTGCGCTCGGCGCCGCCACCGGGCTCGAAGCGCTCGATGCCGCCGGCTTCAGGCTTCACCCAGCGCGCCGTGGCGAAGGCGCCGCGCACGGTGGCCAGCGCCTCGGGCAGCGGCAAGGTCGCGTAATAGCGCTCGAAGCTCAGTTCGTTGCGCCGCAGGGCCGAGAAGAATTCGTAGAGCCCGTTGCCGGCGAGTTCGTTCACGGAATCTCTGTCCGAAAAGTTCTTGCCGTCAGCGTCGACGAACCGGGTAACGCCCGCGACCAGCGTCGCCATGGCCAGAGTCGCGATCAGCGCCGCACGCCAGCCAGCCGGCGCCGCCGACCAGCGCCAGAGCCGGCGCGCAAGCAGCGCCGTGAGGACCGCCGCAGCGAGAGCGATCGCGACGAGCAGCTTTCCGGTGGGGTAGGACTGCCAGATGTTGGCGAGCACCTCGTGGGTGTAGAGCAGGTAATCCACGGCGATGAAATTGAAGCGGCCGCCGAATTCGTCCCAGAACAGCCACTCCGCGATGCCGAGCAGCAGCGCAGCGAAATTCGCGGCGAAGAACCAGGCGATGGTCGCGGCCCGGTAGGCGCGGGTGCCCGCAACGCGGTCCGGGGCGAGCATCAGCCAGAGCACGAACGGGGCGAGGGCATACACCGCGGCAGCGAGATCGAAACCCAGTCCGTAGGCGAAGCCGCGGGCGAGCGCCCCTGGATCGAACGCGGCGAATTCCGGCCGCAGTGCGAGCGCCACGCGGGTGGCGGTGCAGGTAGCGACGAATACAGCAGCAGCGGCGAGCGCCGGCAGCAGGCGGGCATAGCGAAGCTCGGAATTCATGGCGAATTTTACTAGTCGGAACGTGCACTTGCCTGAATTGCGCCCGGGCGCGGCGCGCGATGCAAGCCCGGCGCAAGGTGATGGACAGGGACGCGCAAGCTTGGTCGCGCAGCATGGGCTGACGGTTCCGCCATCGGGAATCTTGGAGAATCGAATGCAGACCTATGCCATGACGTTTCTCGGTTGCGCTCTGTGCTCGTTTATTCTGTTCGCCTACGACGTCACGCCGAACGTATTGAAGGTAGGCAGGATCGCCGTGGCCGTTTTCACGGCGTTGTTCATCGGAGCGGAGATACTGGCCTTGCTCGCCTGAGGATTTCGACAGCAGTGCGGCCGGGGTCCTCCTCCCCCCGCGCCGCATGGTTCTTGGGCCCGCCTCGCGCGGGCCCCTTCTTTTGGGAGCGGTATCATTGACCGGGTGCGGATCCTGATCGTCGAAGACGACGCTGCGCTGGCGAGCGGGATCGCGCGGATCCTCGAGGGCGAAGGCCACGCCGTGGATGTCATGGCCACGGGCGAGCATGCGGTGCGCGGCGCCCGGCAGGAGCGTTTCGACCTGGTGATCCTGGATGTCGGCCTGCCCGGCATGGACGGCTTCGAGGTGCTGCGACGGTTCCGCACGGGCGGAGACCACGTGCCGATCCTGGTTCTGACGGCGCGCGATGCTCTCGATGACCGCGTGCGCGGCCTGGATCTCGGCGCCGATGACTACATGGCGAAGCCCTTCGCAATGCCTGAGCTGGCCGCGCGGGTGCGCGCGCTGGTGCGCCGCTCGCAGGCGCAGGCGGGGCCGAAGATCGTGCACGGTCCCCTCACCCTGGATACCGTGGCGCGCCGCGCGCAGCTCGACGGCGAGCCGCTGGATCTCGCGGCACGCGAGTGGGCGGTGCTCGAGGTGCTGCTCGCGCGCGTGGAGAAAATCGTCTCCAAGGAGGCGATCATCCAGGCGGTGGCGAGCTGGGGCGAGGAACTGACGCCCAACGCGATCGAGGTTTACGTTTCGCGCCTGCGCGCCAAGCTCGACCCCGCGAACGTCAAGATCCGGACGGTGCGCGGCTTCGGCTACATGCTTGAAGAGTTCAGGGAGAAAAAAGCTGGTCGTTAGCCTGCGCGTCAGGCTGCTCAAGGCGCTCCTGCCGCCCGTGGCCGCGTTGCTGGTGGCTGGCGCGGTGGGCGCGTATTTCCTTTCTCTCGAGCCCGCGAGCGAGGCCTACGACCAGGCGCTGGCGGATGTCGGCATCGCACTCGCGGAGCGCATCCGTAGCGAGGGCGATACGGTGAGTTTCGACCTGCCGCGGGTGGCCGAGCAGGTCATGCGTACCGACAAGTACGACACCATCTATTACCAGGTGCGGCGGCCCGATGGCGCGGCGCTGGCCGGCGATGCGGGCTTGCCGCCCATCCCCGCCGCGCAGGAGCCCGTGGAGGGCGTGATCGCCTACGACAGCGAGTACGGTAGCCGGAAAATCCGCGTCGTCGCGCAGCTTGTTCCCTGCGGCGGCGGCACCTGCACGGTGCAGGTCGCCGAGACCACCAACAAGCGCGTCAAGCTCGCGCGCAACATCGTGCTCTCGAGCCTGGTGCCGGAATTGCTCATCACGCTCGCTACGCTGGCGATCGTCTGGTTCGGCGTCAAGCGCGGCCTTGCGCCGCTGGAGGACCTCTCGACCGAGATCCGCACCCGCTCGGCGCGCGACCTGCGGCCGATCGATCCGGCGCACGCGCCCGAAGAGGCGCGCCCTCTGCTTGCCGCGCTCAACCAGCTCTTCGGGCAGGTGGCGGAGTCGAGCCGCAACCAGCAGCGTTTCCTCGCCAATGCCGCGCACCAGCTGCGTACGCCGCTGGCCGGCCTGCAGGCGCATACAGAGATTGCACTCGCGCAATCCGAAAGCGCGGCGGCGGAGGGCGCGCCGGAAGGCTACCGCGCGCAGCTGGAGCAAGTGCATCGGGCGACGATCCGCACCGCGCGCCTCGCCAACCAGCTGCTCGCGCTGGCGCGCGCCGAACCCGGCGGTTATCGCGCGGATGCGTTCATGCGCGTCAATCTGCGCGCGGTGGTCGAGGACGCCGCCGATGAATGGGTGCACCGCGCCATGGCCAAGGACATTGATCTGGGCTTCGAACTGTCCGACGCGCAGGTTTCCGCCGACGCGCTGCTGCTGCGCGAGGCGCTCGCCAACCTGATCCACAACGCGCTCGAGTACACGCCCGCGGGCGGGCACGTGACAGTGAGAACCGGATTGCGGAACGATGACCCATTCCTCGAAGTGGAGGACGATGGGCCAGGCATTCCGGAGGCGGAGCGGGAGCAGGTGCTTGAGCGTTTCTACCGTGTTGCGGGAACCACCGGCACCGGCAGCGGGCTTGGTCTTTCCATCGTGCGAGAGATCGCCACCGCGCACGGCGCGCAGATTTCGCTTCACGCCGGTGCGCACGGCCGGGGCTGCAAAGTTGGGTTAACATTTCCCCATGGATAGCGTCGACATCGAGGTATTGCGCAGCGCCGAGGCATGGCGCAAGGCGGGCCATCGCGTCACTTTCGGCACCATCGTGCGGACCTGGGGTTCGGCGCCGCGCCCGGTGGGCGCGCTGGTAGTGATCCGCGACGACGGCCAGGTGGTTGGCTCGGTGTCGGGCGGCTGCGTCGAGGACGACCTTATCGACAAGGTGCGCGCGGGCGGCGTGGCGAAAGACAGGCCGCAGCTCATCACCTATGGCGTCACCAACGAGGAGGCGACGCGCTGGGGCCTGCCCTGCGGCGGCACGCTGGAGCTGGTGCTGGAGCCGGTGACCGAGAAGAGTGCCTTCGGCGAGCTGCTCGAGACCATCTCGAAGCAACAGCTGGTGCGCCGGCGCCTGGAAATGGACAGCGGCCGAGTCACGCTCGCGGCCGGCAGCTGGCAGGACGTGCTGGAATTCGACGGCAAGCTGCTCACCACGGTGCACGGACCGCGGTGGCGGCTGGTGCTGATCGGCGCCGGCCAGCTCACGCGCTACCTCGCCGAAATGGCGCATATGCTCGACTACCACGTGCTGGTGATCGATCCGCGCGAGGAGTACGCCGGCGGCTGGGACCTTGCGAGCGTGCCGCTGGATCGCGGCATGCCCGACGACGTGCTCGCGGCGGCGAACCTGGATGGCCATAGCGCGGTGGTGGCGCTCACGCACGACCCGAAGATCGACGATCTTGCGCTCATGGAAGCGCTCAAATCGCCGGCGTTTTACGTCGGCGCCATCGGCTCGAAGAAGAACAACGATGCGCGCCGCCTGCGCCTGAGGGAGTTCGAACTCTCGGAGGGCGAGATCGGGCGCCTGCGCGGTCCTGTAGGCCTCTACATCGGTTCCAAGACGCCTCCCGAGATCGCGGTTGCGATCCTGGCCGAAATGACCGCGGTGCGTCACGGCGTTGCCGAGCCGAGCTGGGCGGCGAAGCCCGCCCCGCGCTTCGATCCTTCCGCCTGCGATGTAGCACCCGCCGCAGTCAATCCTCACCAGACTTGAACGTCGTCGCCATTCTGCTGGCGGCGGGTGCGGCGAAGCGATTCGGTTCCGACAAACTTCTTTACCCTTTGCCGCACGAGGTCGCGATCGCGATCCAGTCGGCGCGCCATCTGCGGGCGGTATTTGGCGAAAGCCTGCTTGCCGTCATCCGCCCCGAAGCCAGAGAGCTTGCAGATCTTTTGCGCAAGGAAGGCTGCAAAGTGGTGGAGTGCGCGAACGCGGCGGAGGGCATGGGAGCAAGCCTTGCCTGCGCGGTGCGGGCCTCGCCGGATGCCGGGGGTTTCGTCATCGCGCTTGCCGACATGCCGTTCATCCGCGCGAGCAGCATCGCCGCCGTGCGCGACGCTCTCGCCGCCGGCGCGCCGCTGGCGGCGCCCTACTTCCGGTCGCGCCGCGGGCATCCCGTGGGACTTGCCGCGAAATTCAGGCCCGCTCTCGAAGCGCTCGCAGGAGACGAGGGCGCAAGGAAAATCATTCAGGCGGACGAGCAGGGCCTGGTGAAGATTCCCGTGGGCGATCCCGGCGTGATACGCGACATCGACACACCGGGAGATCTCACGCCCCCGATCATCGTATAGTGCCGTTCAAGGCATGGAAACCGCGCAACGCGCCGTGCTGTTCGTGGATGTTACGGATAGCACCAGGATTTACGACTCGCTCGGCGACACCGTCGCGCTCGCGGTCATCAACGGCCTGTTCGGCCACCTGGAGAAAATCGTCCTCAAGTTCTCGGGCAGCGTCGTCAAGACGCTGGGCGACGGCATGGTGTGCGTGTTCGAGAAGCCGGACGACGGTTTCCGCGCTGCGTGCGAAATGCAGTCCTCGGTAACTGCGCTTGCGCAGCGCGCCAGCAACCGGCTGCAGATCAAGGCGGGCCTGACCTACGGTTCGGTGGTGCTGTCCAGGGGCGACGTTTTCGGCGACACCGTGAACGTCTGCTCGCGCCTGGTGACGCTCGCCAATCCGGAGCAGATCCTTACCTCGGGCCAGACCGTCGAGGCGCTTTCGCCGGGCCTGCGCGAGCGCTGCAGGTCGCTCTTCCCGACCCGCATCAAGGGCAAGGCCGAGGAAGTTCCCGTGAGCGACATCAGCTGGCGCTACGACCCGGCGGTGACCGAGAACAACCTCACCCGCGCGCACCTCGTGCAGAACACGCAGATGGCGCTGAAGCTGATCTACCGGGCCAATATTTTCGTCGTCAACCGCACCCGGCCGGCGCTGCAGATGGGGCGCGACGACAGCAACGACATCGTGATCGTGAGCCTGTTCGCCTCCAGGCTCCACGCCCGCGTGCAGGCGCGCGACGGACATTTCGTGCTGACCGACCTGTCCACCAACGGCACCTTCCTGCTGGTGGACGAGCAGAGCAGCGAAACGCATCTGCGCCGGGAGGAGGCGGTGCTGGGAGGGCGGGGCTGGATCGGCCTGGGCAAGAGCGCGGTGAAGCACGGCGATCACTCGGTGCGCTTCTCGCTGCAGCCGGAAATCACCTGACTGGTAAAATCGCCGCGTGTTCGCCCCTCAGACGCTGGAGCAGTCCGATCCCGAAATCTGCAGCGTCATCCGCCAGGAGGCGCGGCGCCAGGAAGACCACGTCGAGCTGATTGCGTCCGAGAACTACGCCAGTCCCGCGGTGCTGGCGGCGCAAGGGTCGCTCCTGACCAACAAGTATGCCGAAGGCTACCCCGGCAAGCGCTACTACGGCGGCTGCGAATACGTCGACATCGCCGAGAACATCGCCATCGAGCGCGCGAAGCGGCTGTTCGGCGCGCCCTGGGCGAACGTGCAGCCGCACTCAGGCTCGCAGGCCAACCAGGCCGTGTACACGTCGGTACTCAAGCCCGGCGACACGATCCTCGGCATGTCGCTCGCGCACGGCGGCCACCTGACGCACGGTTCGCCCGTGAACCTGTCCGGCAAGCTTTACAGGGTCGTCTCCTACGGCCTGGATGCGCAGGAGCAGATCGATTACGCGGCAGCTGAACGGCTCGCGCTGGAACAGCGCCCGAGAATGATCGTCACCGGCGCCTCCGCCTACTCGCGCGTCATCGACTGGCAGCGGTTTCGCGCCATTGCGGACCGGTCCGGCGCGCTCCTCATGGCCGACATGGCGCATTACGCGGGTCTGGTGGCGACCGGGCTCTATCCGACGCCGGTGGGGGTGGCTGACTTCGTCACCACCACCACCCACAAGACCTTGCGCGGCCCGCGCGGCGGCCTGATCCTCGGCAAGGCCGAGCAGGAGAAAGCCATCAATTCGGCGATCTTCCCGGGACTGCAGGGAGGCCCGCTGATGCACGTGATCGCCGCCAAGGCGGTGGCGCTGGGCGAGGCGCTCAAGCCCGAATTCAGGCAATACCAGTCGCGCGTGAAGAAAAATGCCGCCGTGATGGCCGCCGGCCTGCAGCGGCGCGGCCTGCGCATCGTCTCGGGCGGCACCGATTGCCACATGTTCCTCGTCGACCTGCGGGCGAAGAACATCACCGGCAAGGACGCCGAGGAGGCGCTGGGCCGCGCCCACATGACGGTCAACAAGAACGCCGTCCCGAACGACCCGCAGAAGCCGACGGTCACCTCGGGCGTGCGCATCGGCTCGCCGGCGATGACCACGCGCGGCTTCGGCACCGCGGAGGCGGAGAAGCTCGCGCAGCTGCTGGCCGACGTGCTCGAGGATCCGAACGGCGACCTGACGCGCGAGCGCGTGACGCGGGAGATCAGGGCGATGTGCGCGAAGTTTCCGGTCTACATCTAGCGAAGCGCCATGCGCTGCCCGTTCTGCGCCAGCGAGGACACCCAGGTGGTGGACACGCGCTCGAACGAAGACACGAACGTCATCCGCCGCCGCCGCAAGTGCCCGAAGTGCGACAAGCGCTTCACCACCTACGAGCGGGTCGAACTGCGCCTGCCGCGCCTGGTGAAGAAGGGCGGCAGCCGCACGGATTTCGACCGCAGCAAGCTGGTGGGCAGCATGACGCTTGCGCTGCGCAAGCGCCCCGTGGCAACCGGCGACGTGGACGCGGCGGTGGACCGCATCGAGGAGAAGCTGCGCGCGCTCGGTGAGCGCGAGATTCCCACCAGCCGCGTCGGCGACCTGGTGATGCGCGAGCTGGCGAAGCTCGACAAGATCGGCTACATCCGCTTTGCCTCGGTGTACCGGAGTTTCGAATCGCCCGACGATTTCCGCGAAGCGGTTCAGGAAGTCAAGACCAAGAAACGCAGGAAGTGACTGCATTCACCGCGTTCGACCGAGCCATGATGGCGCGGGCGCTCGAGCTTGGGGCAAAAGGGCTCTACACCACGACGCCGAATCCGCGCGTCGGCTGCGTCGTTGCCCAAGGCGAGTCTGTGCTCGGCGAAGGCTGGCACGAGAAGGCCGGCGGACCGCACGCCGAGGTGGCCGCGATCGGGCAGGCGGGCGGCCGTGCCGCGGGCGCGACGCTGTACGTCAACCTGGAGCCTTGCAATCATCAGGGCCGCACGCCTCCCTGTGTTGAATTGATCCGGAAGAGCAGGATCAAACGCGTGATTGCGGCGATGTGCGATCCGAATCCCAAGGCTGCGGGCGGCGGCGCTGCCCTCGCCGCGGCCGGCATCGGCTTCGAGCATGGCCTGATGGAAGCACAGGCGAAAGAGCTGAATATCGGCTTCGTCTCGCGCGTGACGCGCGGCCGCCCCTGGGTGCGCATGAAAATCGCCGCGACGCTGGATGGCCGCACCGCCCTGAAGGACGGCAAGTCGCAATGGATTACCGGGCCCGCGGCGCGCAAGGACGGCCACCGCTGGCGCGCGCGCGCCTGCGCCATCCTCACCGGCATCGGCACCGTGAAGGCCGATGATCCGCGCCTGACCGTGCGCGACGTAGACACGCCGCGCCAGCCGCTGCGCGTAGTCGTGGATAGCCGTCTTGAAATTTCGGACAGTGCGAGGATTTTCGAGGGCGGCAACGTTTTGATCTTTTGCGGGGTGGAGCCGAAAAGGAATTTGGGTGCGGAAATTCAAAGGCTTCCCAATCCGCACGGCAAGGTCGAACTGCCGAAAATGCTCGAAGAACTCGCGCGCCGAGGCGTAAACGAACTGCACGTCGAGGCCGGTTTCCGCCTCAATGGTTCGCTGGTGCGCGAGGGCTGCGTGGACGAGTTCCTGATCTACCTGAACCCCAGCCTGCTCGGCGACGCTGCGCAGGGTATGGTGGACCTTTCCGGTATCGACGCTCTCGAGAAACGTCGCAAGCTCAGAATCCAGTCGCTCGAACGCGTCGGCGACGACATCCGCATCCTCGCGAGACACTGATGTTCACCGGCATCGTCCAGGCCGTCGGCCGCATCGAAAAACTGAGACCGCTGCAGGTTGCGACCGGCCGGCTGCCCCTTGCGGACGTGCGCGTTGGCGATTCCGTCAGCGTGCAGGGCTGTTGCCTGACGGTGGTGAAAAAGGCAAAGGGAAAGCTCTGGTTCGACATCTCCAGGGAAACGCTGCGCGTTACCGCGGGACTTGACCGGCCGGGCAAAGTGAACCTGGAAAAAGCGCTGGCCCTGGGCGACAGGCTCGGTGGCCATCTCGTCACCGGGCACGTGGATGGCGTGGGTATCGTCCTCAGGTTGGCAAATGGTTTTCTTCAAATCAGGGTCCCAAGGCCGCTGGCGAAATATGTCGCCCGCAAAGGATCTATTTGCATCGACGGCGTGAGTCTTACCGTGAATCGCGTCAAGGGAGGCGCGTTCGAGGTGAACCTGATCCCGCACACCCTTAGGGTCACGACGCTGAAACGGCTCGAACGCGGCGCGCGGGTAAACCTCGAAATCGACTTGCTGGCGCGCTACCTCGAGCGCCTGACGGCCCGCTAGGGTTCCAGGCTGGACGATCGCAGGTACTACGGCCTCGACGCATTGCGCGGCGGCATGATGATGCTGGGCATCGTGCTGCACGGCGCGATGTTCTACCTCACGTCGCCGCCGCCGGCCATGCCCGGGTTCGTCGACCGCAACAACTCGGCGCTGTTCGATGTGGTGATGGCGTTCATCCACAGCTTCCGCATGCCGACGTTCTTCGTCGTGGCGGGATTCTTCACCGCGCTGCTGGTCGAAAAGCGCGGCCTCTCCGCCACCTACAAGGACCGTGCGCGCCGGGTGCTCGCGCCGTTCGTCGCGGGTTTCGTGACCATCATGCCGCTGACCCTCCTGTTCATGGTGGATTTCCAGCTCGCTGCCGGATACGGTTCGCATCGCCTGTGGCCGGATCTGCGCGCCCTGCAGTCGCTTGATCGGGACATGCGCGCGATGGGGGCGCCGCAAGGCCAGATTCCGGTGCTGCACCTGTGGTTCCTGTATTACCTCTGCTATTTCTATCTCCTGATCCCCGTGTGCCGGTTCCTTGTCGGCGGCAGCCTTAAATACGAGGCGCGCGTCAGGCGTGCGCTGGAGTCACCGCTCACGCTGGTCCTGCTGGTGCTCCATGCCGCCGCGACCCTGTGGCCGTATCACGGCGGCCAGGTCTACGAGGGATTCCTCTTCCTGAAACCGCACCTGCCGTCGCTCATCTACTACGGCTCGTTCTTCGTCTTCGGCTATTTCCTTTACCACTACCGTGATTTTTTGCGGTTTCTGGCGCGCCGGGTTCCCGCCTGGGGATTGCTCTCGGGCTTCCTGTTTCCCCTCGCGACCTGGGCCAGCGCCCTCGACAACGCCGCGCGCGGCGCCAGCGTCGAGCTTCATCTTGCGGCGGTGCTGGCGAACGCGGCATGCACCTGGGCGCTGATCTGCCTGTTCATCGGCGGGACGCAGCGCTGGTTCGACCGGGAGTCGCCCTGGATCCAGTACGTCTCGCAATCGTCCTACTGGGTGTTCCTCGTGCACATGCCGCTGGTTGCTTTCGCCGGGTGGTGGCTGGTGCAGTTCGACTTTCCCTCGGTGCTCAAATTCCTGCTGGTCTGCGCCTTCACCTCGGTCGTGGCCTTCCTGACCTTTCACTATTGGGTGCAGAAGACCTGGCTCAGCACCTTCCTCCATGGGCGCCGATTCCATCTTGCGTGGCCGTGGCGTCACGGCTAGCTGCGCCTCGCGTCACTCGCATTTTGGCGGCAGGATGTCCGTCAGTATCTTCCTCAGATGCGGAATGTCGGCTTCGCCGATCGAGAGGCTATGGGCCGACTGGCCTTTTTCCACCGGCCGCTCGACCACGTGCTCGGCGGTGACGCGCAGCTGCCCTACCTGCCTGGTTCCCTTGAGCAGCACGGAAGGAGAGCCATAGTTCGCAACGCGAACGGCGGATACCCCGCTAAACGTCGTCCGTTGCTCCTGGGCCGCGGCTGGCGCCGCCTGGGCCGCAATTGCAACTGACATCGCCAGCAGAGCGGGCATTCCCATGTGAATCTGCAGTGCTGTCAGGTGCGGGAGACCGACAGCGCCGGCGGCCGCGCCAGCGTCTGGAACACCACGCAGTACCGCTCCGTCAGGCGCAGGAGCGTCGCGAGCTGCTCTTCCGAAGCATCCGTGTCGAGGGCGATCTTCAGTCTTATGTTCTGGAAACCGACCGGAGCATCTTTCGCCACGCCCAGCGTGCCGCGGAAATCGAGATCGCCTTCGGCCTCGAGCGAAGCATGCCGCAATTCGATGCCGAGCGCCGTGGCTACGGCGTTCAGCGTCACGCCGGCGCAGGCGACCAGCGCTTCGAGCAGCATGTCGCCCGAGCATGCGGCATGGCCGCTGCCGCCCGTGGCGGGATGCAGACCGGCAACCACCAATGCCTTGCCGGTTTCGATTTTGCAACTGAGGCCCTCGCCAAGCCGTCCTTGCGCGCGCAGCGTGATGAGCGCGGCGCCCGGCGCCTCGCGGTAACGCTCTTTCAGGGGAGCCTGCACAGACCGCAATTGTTCCGCGTTCATTCCGGATCACCTCCCTATGTCCGTCATTTTAGGCGCTGCGCTCCAGGATAACGGCAAGTTCGGCCAGGCCGCGCGGATGCGAGGTGCGCGGGTAGGGCGGTTTCGGCCAGGCCCAGCGCGGGGCCGGAAACAGTGCGCGCATCGCGTTGATGTCGCAGTGGTAGGGCGGGCCTTCGACGGCACCCTCGGCAGCACCGGCTCGAGGCAACTGTACGAAGAGCGCAAGCATCTTGCCGCCGGGGACGAGCCAGCGGTGGAGCTGGTCGGCGTAGCTGCGCCACTGGTCCGGATACAGGGCGCACAGGCAGGTCTGCTCGTAGATCGCGTCGAAGGCGCGCTGCGGACGCCAGGTGAGCGCGTCCGCCTCGATCAGCTCCGCTTCTGCTTTCGCCGTTGCCAGCAGTTTGCGCGCGCGCATTACTGCGAGTGGTGCGTAGTCGAGTCCGGTGACGTCGAATCCGGCCTGCGCCAGCGCGCCGAGCTCGTAGCCCGAGCCGCAGCCGGGCACGAGGATGCGGCAGGGATTGAGAGTTCCGGCGGCCAGCCACGCGCCAAGCTGCGGATTGGCCGCGCCCCGATCCCAGGGCGTGTTGCCTTCGGCGAAGCGTTGTTCCCAGAATTCGCGTGTCGGTCCGGCCATGGTCGCGTCGAAATCTTATATCCTCGGCGGCCCATGGCGCCGATAAGCTTCGATCCTGCACTTCCGGTCAATCAGAAGCGCGAGGAAATCGCACGCGCAGTAGCGGAAAACCCGGTGGTCATCGTCTGCGGCGAAACGGGCTCGGGCAAGACCACGCAGATCCCCAAGATCCTGCTCGAGATGGGGCGCGGAAGCGCGGGCCGCATCGGGCACACGCAGCCGCGGCGTATTGCGGCGCGCTCGGTGGCGGCGCGCATTGCCGAGGAACTCAAGGTCGAACTGGGCGGCCTGGTGGGCTACAAGGTGCGCTTCAACGACAGGGTGCGCGCCGGAACCGTCCTCAAGCTCATGACCGATGGCATCCTTCTCGCCGAAACGCTGGGCGACCCGCAGCTGCGTGCCTACGACACGGTTATCGTCGACGAGGCGCACGAAAGAAGCCTGAACATCGATTTTCTGCTGGGTTACCTGAAAAAACTGCTGGAGAGAAGGAAGGACCTGAAGGTCATCATTACTTCGGCAACGATAGACGCTGAAAGATTTTCCGCGCACTTCGATCGGGCGCCGGTGATCGAAGTCTCGGGGCGCCTCTATCCGGTGGACGTGCGCTATCGCCCGGTCGAGGGCGACAGGGAAGACACCACGCGCGAGGAGGAGGAGCAGGCGCTCGCTGCGGCAGTGATCGAGCTGCGCCGCATCGGGCAGGGCGACGTGCTGGTGTTCCTGCCCGGCGAGCGCGAGATCCGCAAGACCGCGGAGGTCCTGGGCAGGGCATTGGGAAAGGACCTGCGCGGCGTGGAAATCCTGCCGCTGTATTCGCGACTTTCGATGGCCGAGCAGGACCGCGTATTCCGGCCGGGCGGCGCGCAGCGCGTGGTGCTGGCGACGAATGTCGCGGAAACTTCGCTCACCGTGCCGCGCGTCCGCTACGTGGTGGACACGGGTCTTGCGCGCGTCAAGCGCTACAGCTACCGCAACAAGGTCGAGATGCTGCAGGTCGAGGACGTTTCGCGCGCCTCCGCGAGCCAGCGCTCGGGACGTTGCGGCCGGGTCGCCGACGGCGTTTGCGTTCGCCTGTACTCCGAGGAGGATTTCAATGCGCGGCCGCCGTTCAGCGATCCCGAGCTGCTGCGCTCCTCGCTTGCGTCGGTCATCCTGCGCGCGCTAAGCCTGAATCTCGGCAAGGTGGAGGAATTCCCGTTCCTTGATCCGCCCAGCCCGCGCGCCATTGCCGACGGCTACGCCTTGCTGCATGAGCTGGGCGCGGTGGATGAGGACAATGCGCTGACCGATACCGGGCGCGAGCTCGCGCGCCTGCCGCTCGATCCGCGCGTCGGCCGCATGCTGGTGGCGGGGCGCGACGAGGGCTGCGTCGAACAGATGCTCGTGGTTGCGGCCGCGCTTTCGGTGCAGGATCCGCGCGACCGTCCGCTCGACCAGTCCGCAACCGCCGACGAGCGCCATGCGAAGTTCGGCGACGAACGCTCCGACTTTCTCGGCTACCTGAAGCTCTGGAAAGCCTTCGGCCAAGGCGCCTCCCCCTCGCGCAAGGCGTGCCGGGACAATTTCATCTCGTACGTGCGGATGCGCGAGTGGCGCGATATCCACGCGCAACTGCGCCAGGCGGTGGAGGAGCTCGACTGGCGCATGTCGGGCGCCAACCTGGAAAAGCCCGAAGGCATCCGGGCGCTCCATCGCGCGCTGCTCTGCGGCCTGCTCGGCAACGTGGGCATGAAAGACGAAACGGACCGCAACTACACCGGGGCGCGCGGCATCAAGTTCTGGGTGCATCCGGGCTCGGGCACGAAAAAACCCGGCAAGTGGCTCATGGCCGCGGAACTGGTCGAAACCGCGCGCCTCTTCGCGCGGCATGTGGCGAGCGTCGATCCGCGCTGGATCGAGGAACTGGGCGCGCACCTCATCAAGCGCCACCGCGAGCGGCCGCACTGGGAGAAGGCGCGCGCCCAGGTCGTGGCAGTCGAGCGCGGCACGCTCTACGGCTTGCCCGTGTACGCCGACCGGCGCGTGCACTACGGGCCGATCGAGCCGAAGCTCGCGCGCGAGATCTTCCTGCGTTCTGCGCTGGTCGAGGGAGAATTCGAGACGCGTGCGCCGTTTTTCGCGCACAACCGAAGCCTGCTGCAGGAGATCGAGCGGCTCGAGCATAAGTCGCGCCGGCCCGATATCCTCGTGGACGATGAGCTGATCTACGCCTTCTACGACGCGCGGGTGCCCGAGGGCATCACCAACGGCGCCGACTTCGAGAAATGGCGCAAGGAGGCCGAGCGCGCGCACTCCGGCCTGCTGCAGCTGCGGCGCGAGGACCTGATGCGCCACGAGGCGGCGGGGATCACCACCGAGAATTTTCCGCACGAATTCCAGCTCGGGCCGAACCGTCTCCTGCTCGAGTACCACTTCGAGCCGCGCTCGCCGAAGGATGGCGTGACGCTGACGGTACCGGTGGCGCTTCTCAATCAGGTCCCGGCGGCGCGTTGCGAGTGGCTGGTGCCGGGGTTGCTGAGGGAGAAAGTCCTGGGATACACCAAGGGCATGCCGCAGCGCCTGCGCCACAAGCTGGGTCCGCTCGCCGAATTCGCGCAGGCGTTCGCGCAGTCCGTGCCTGTCTCGGACACGCCGCTCGCCTCGGCCCTCGCGCGCTACATTCGCGTGGAACTCGGATTGGAGGTCCCGACCGACGCTTTCCGGCCGGACTCGGCGCCGCCGCACCTGCAGATGAACTTCCGAGTTCTGGATGAGCATGGCCGGCAGCTGGCGATGAGCAGGAACGCCGCCGAACTAAAGGAGCGGTTCGGCTCTCAGATC
>Ga0187893_10006289_pt1 | contig 20448 bp, 10 predicted proteins | sample MA1701074metaG_FD_139574 | JGI IMG/M metagenome (GOLD analysis project Ga0187893, IMG submission 139574) | White microbial mat communities from a basaltic lava cave in the Kipuka Kanohina Cave System on the Island of Hawaii, USA - MA170107-4 metaG ...
AACACCATCGGCTGCGAAGGAACTAGCCATATGGCCGCCAGCGGGAATCGCGCTGGATTCCGAGAGCAACGTGGTTTTCTCCAGCGGCCACTGCATCTACAGGCTCGATCGAGGAGGTACTCTAACGCACCTGGCAGGCACATCGCAACCGGGGTTTTCGGGCGACGGAGGGCCCGCGATCAACGCACAGTTGAATCAGCCCGGCGCTGTTGCTGTCGACACGGACAATAACATTTACGTGCTCGATTTCATGAACGCCCGGATTCGCATGATCGCCCCTGACGGAATCATCACAACCTTCGCAGCCGTACGCTCTCCCACAGCACTGGCTGTGCATGAATCGGGCGACGTCTTCTTCGCCGATTCTTGGGTCGACGCAATAGTCTATAAGCGCTCAAGGAGGGGCATCACATCTACTATTGCTGGCGGCGGCAGTGAGTCTCCCGGAGACGGCTTACCAGCTACGCAAGTTCGCCTGCGGCGGCCCACAGGACTCGCCTTCGACAACAATGGCAATCTTCTGATCGCCGACTACCTTGACAATCGAGTCCGGACCGTCGATAGCAACGGGATCATCATCACGATTGCGGGCACCGGAGCGGCGGGGACTCCCCAAGACGGGCAACTCGCAAAGGAGGCTGCCCTTAGGGGGCCCGGTGCAGTCAGCCTCGACAGTGCAGGCGCCATATACGTATCAGATCGCGGGAACTATCAACTGCTGAAGATCACGCCCGACGGCGCCATCCATATAGTCGCCGGCGCCGGCAAGTCATTTCCAGCAGACGGCGCGCACTCGCGCGACGTGCGGTTCTGTGGTGACTCGCTGGCGCTCTCGTCGCTCGCGATCGACCGCGACGATACGCTTTACCTCGCCGCCTGCTGGATTCAGAAGATCGGAGCGGACGGAGTTCTTCACAACCTCGCTGGCAACGGTCTTTATAGCTTCGGCGGCGATGGCGGACCAGCAAAGTACGCTCAATTCTATCGCCCTGTCGCCTTGGCCCTTGACAGCACCGGCAATCTGTTCATTGCCGACCAAGGCAACTCTCGCATACGGCAGGTGGACACCAGCGGCGCGATCAGCACGATCGCCGGCTCCGGCAACCTGCCTGGATTTCGAGGTGATGGCGGTCCCGCGACTAGCGCGACTCTGTCTTATCCCTCTGCTGTCGCGATTGGCCGCCCTGGCGAGATCTTCATATCGGACTCACTCAACTTCAGAATTCGCAAGGTCGCCGTAGACGGCGTCATCACGACGATCGCCGGGAACGGGAGGGAGGAGAGTGCGGGAGATGGCGGTCCTGCGCTCCGCGCTTCGGTGCAGCCTGGAGCGCTAGCTTTGGACGCCGCCGGCAACCTGTTCTTTGTCGACGGCGGAACGCGAGTTCGCAGGATCGGTCTTGACGGTATTGTAACCGCCGTCGCCGGCAACGGGACTTACGGATTCTCAGGCGATGGCGGCCCTGCCATCGAGGCAAGTCTGTCGGTTGTTTATTCGCTCGCGGTAACTCCGACCGGTGATTTGCTGCTCTCCGACAGCGCCAACCAACGCGTTCGCAAAGTATCGCCGGACGGGATCATCTCGACAATCGCAGGCAACGGCGCGTCATCCGTGTGGCATCACGACTTGCGTCCGGGCGATAACGGGGCTGCTGTGAACGCCGTTATCCACCCAAACGGTGTGAGTGTTGACTCGGTGGGTAATATCCTGATCGCCACGTGGATGGGATTGCGACGCGTTTCTCACGACGGAATCATCACCACCATCGCGCCGGGTTCATTCCCGTTGCAGTCAATGGGCGATGGTGGTCTGGCGTCGTTGGCGGTGATGCGGCCGTGGGCGGTTCAGGCTGCACCGGATGGCAGCATCTATGTACTCGAGAGTGGAAGCGGCGATGCTGCGGTTCGGGTACTGCGTCCTGTCAATCGGTAGCGTAGAGTAACCAGTTTCTCCGCCCTCCTGGCGTACTTGGTTCCAAACAGCGCCTCAAGTGCTCTCTCATTACTTGGTTTCCAGGAATCGGAGAGCGGTGTGTGGATCTACAGTGGTGGCGCCCAACCGCATCCCTTGATAGCATCATCTACAGACAAGGAAGGAGGGCTTATGCCATCTCGCTTTACATTGCTCTTTATTTCCGCGCTCCTGCTGGCGCAGCCGCTTGCCGCCCAGGAATTCCGCGCAACCGTAACCGGCGCCGTCACCGACGCACAGGGCGCCGTGATCCCGGGCGCAAGCATCGAGGTTCGCAACCTGCAAACCAACGTTAGCGTGACCACCGTCAGTAACGATGGCGGCGCTTATGTCGCGCCGTTCGTGCCGCCGGGCCGCTACAACGTTATCGTTTCCCGTGATGGGTTCAAACGCTCCGTTCGCGACAATATCGAGCTTCGTGTCGGTGATCGCTTGCGCATCGACTTTCAGCTCGAAGTCGGCGGAGTCGCCGAGCAGATTACCGTCACCGCTGCCGCCGAACTGCTGGAGACTACTACCGCTTCGAAAGGCCAGGTGATCGATTCGGGCAAGGTGCGCGACCTGCCGTTGCTCGGGCGTAATCCCTTCCTGCTGGCCGCTATCTCCGCCGGCGTGCAGTACACCCCCACTCGCGGCAGCCGCTCCAACCGGCCTTTTGACAACGGCGGCATGGATAATTTCTCGATGAATGGTGGCCGCCAGTTCTCCAATGAATTCCTGCTCGACGGTGTTCCGGACACCAACACTGAAACCACCGGGCCGAGCAACCTCAGCTTTGTCCCCTCTCCCGACGCCACCGAAGAATTCAAAGTTCAAACCAACAACTACGATGCGCAATACGGCCGCACCGGTGGAGGCGTCGTCAACGTGAGTCTGAAAAGCGGAACCAATCGCTTTCACGGCGCGCTTTACCATTACTTCCGCCATGACAAGCTGAACGCCAATGCTTTCGAGTCGAACCTCGCCGGCGTTAAGCGCAGCTCGTTCCGCTGGAATCAGCCCGGTATTCAGGTCGACGGGCCCGTGTTCCTTCCCAAGCTCTACAACGGGCGGGACCGGACATTCTTCATGTTTTCCTGGGAGAAGATCAAGAGCGCGATTCCGTTTCCGCAAACCTACACCGTGCCCACATTGTTGCAACGCGCGGGCGACTTCTCGAGAACCGTCCAGGCCAACGGCCAGCCGATTCTCGTGTTTGACCCCCTCACAACACAGCAGACCGGCTCCACGTTTACACGCGATCCGTTTCCCGCAAATCGTGTTCCAGCAAGCCGCTTCGATCCAGTAGGGCGGAAGATTATGGACTTCATCCCCGTGCCGAATCAGCCGGGCAACGCGCAGGATTTCTTTAACCTCATCGCGAGCCCGAATACCGTCAGTGACGAATACGATCAGTTTGTCGGACGAGTCGACCAGGTCCTGACCAGCAAGCACAAATTCTTCTCCCGTTACGTGCGCGGCAACCGCCATGAGGTCAACTCAGACGCCGGCTACCAGCATGTCGCTTCTCCTTGGTACTCACACTGGCGGATCAATCAAGGCGGCAACTTCGATTTGACTTCCATGTTCTCTCCCACCGTGGTCTCGAGCCTGCGCGTCGGATACATCCGGCACCAGTTCGCCATCGCTCAATACGGGGAAGGCTTCGACCCCACGCAACTCGGATTCCCCGCCGCGGCCGCCGCCGCGCTTCCGCGCAAATTCTTCCCTCGCATCGACTACACCGACTATTCCGCATTCGGCCCGCAGCGCAGCACCGGCAGCGAATTCACGTTCTCCGACACCTGGTCCATCGCCGAGACGATCAATAAAGTGTCCGGAAGCCACTCGCTCAAATTCGGCGCCGAGTCCCGCGTGATGTTCAACAATCAGGACCGTCCTACTTCCTCGTTTGCCCGCTTCAACTTCCGCAAGAACTACACGCAGCGCGATCCGTTGCGCGGCGATGCTTCTTCCGGGAACGCGTTTGCCTCCCTGCTGCTCGGTGTTCCGGAGAGCGGCATGTCTGACAGAAACGTCGCTCCCGCGTATTCCAACCGTTACTACGTCCTGTTCCTGCAAGACGACTGGCGTGTCAGCCGCAGGCTCACTCTTAATCTTGGTCTGCGCTGGGACTACGAGTCTCCGCAGAGCGAACGCTTCAATCAACAGAATGCCGGTTTTGACGCCGCCGGCTCGAACCCGTTTCGAGTCCCCGGAATGCAGCTCAGAGGAGGATTGCTCTTCACGGACGAAAACAACCGTCTCCCCTTCCAGCGCGACCTGAACAACTGGCAGCCGCGCGTTGGCGTGGCCTATCAATTCGCTTCCAGCACCGTTTTCCGCGCCGGATACGGAATCAGTTATCTCCCCACTTTCGATACTGGCTTCAATAACGGCTTCAGCGTGCAAACGCCTTTTGTCTCCTCGGTTGACGGCGGGGTCACGCCCTCCGGCAAGTTGAGCGATCCGTTCCCGGACGGCTATCTGACGCCGCCCGGACGCAGTCAAGGACTGGCGACGCTGGTCGGCCGCGGCTACACTTACGGCTTCTCTAACCGCAACATCCCCTTGGTCCACCAGTATTCGGCGGGCTTCCAGCACGAGCTTCCCTGGCGCGTGCTGATCGATGCCTCTTATGTCGGCAGCCGCACGCGCAGTCTTCAGTCCTCCAAGGGCATCAACGAAGTGAGCGCGGACCAGCTTCGACTGGGCACGGCGCTGCTGACTGCCGTACCGAATCCCTTCCGCGGCCTGCTTCCCGGAACTGCCTACAACGGCGCGACCGTTCCACAGCAGCAGTTGCTGCGGCCTTTCCCGCAGTTTGAGGGGATCACGCAGGACCGCCATACAATCGGGAGGTCCTGGTTCGACTCCTTCCAGTTGCGCGTGGAAAAGCGTATGTCGCATGGAGTGCATCTGCTAGGGAGTTACACGCTTTCGAAGTCTATCGAGGCGGTCGGATACCTGAACCCGCAGGACAACTTCGGCGATTTTGGGAAAGTGCTCACGGGAGTCGATGCGCCGCACCGGTTTGTTCTCAGCGGTGCGTGGGAGCTGCCCTTCTTCAAAGGCTCGCGTGGAGTTCTCGGCCAGGCATTCGGCGGCTGGCAGTTCACTGGCATCGCGACCATGCAATCCGGCCTTGCGATTGGCGCGCCCGGCGGAGCATTTTCAAGTGGCGTGAATCCAAAGCTGGCCGGCCAGACCCGCAACCGCTGGTTCAACACCTGCAACGTCAACACGGCCAACCGGCGTCAGAACTGCGCCAGTGAAACGGAACCGCTGGCGTTCATCCAGCAGCCGCCATTTACTTTGCGGACGCTCAGCATCCGCTTCCCCAATATCAGGACCGTCCGTCCGCCCAATGTTGATTTTTCGTTGTTCAAGGCGTTCCGCCTTCATGAAACCGCGGTGCTGCAATTCCGGGCGGAGTCATTCAACCTGACGAATTCGCCATGGTTCGGGGGCCCCAACACGACTCTCGGCTCGGCCGCGTTCGGCGTGGTGTCGCCTTCGCAGCAAAACGATCCGCGCAACGTACAATTGGCGCTTCGCCTGATGTGGTGAGCGGCGCCGTCGCCCGCGGGATCCTCGCGGAGCCGCCAACCCACTTGCGTGGCTCTCCGAATTCCAGTAGCATTGCCTCAGTCCTACTCTTTCTACTTCTGGGTGATGCAGTGAAGCTCGTTCTCGCATGCTTGCTTTGCTTTTCGTCTCTGTGGTCGCAAACTACGGAGGCCGTGATCTCCGGGACCGTTTACGACGCTACTTCCGCCATCGTGACCGGCGCGTCAGTTACGGCCCTCAATACGCGAACCGGCGTCGCCTTCAAAACAACGACTAACGACGCAGGCGTTTATGTGTTCCCCTCCCTGCCGCCGGGCGACTACCAGGTTGGCTGCGAAGCGACCGGCTTTCGCCGTTACTTGATCGACAACGTCATTCTCGAAGTCGCGGCCCGCCAGAACCTCGACATCACCCTTCAGGTCGGCAGCACCGGAGAAACGGTGGAGGTCAGTTCCACTTCTGAATTGCAGATCGGCTATCTCACCAGCTCGGTGGGTAGCGTCATCACCGGCCGTAAGATTCTCGAGCTGCCGCTCACCTCGCGCAATGCCTATGATCTGATCAGCACGCAGGCAGGGGTGGTAGGCGATCATTTCAGCGGCAATCGCAGCGGCTCGCTCAACTTTACGCTCGACGGCGTCAATCAGCAGGATAATTTGCTGAACGGCCTCGGTTTCGCGCAGATCGCATCCACCATTAGCGTGGACCGGATCGAGGAGTTCCGCGTGATCGTATCGCCCACCGACGCCGAACTGGGCCGCGGTTCGGGGCAGATTCAGGCCATCTCGCGCAGCGGCGACAACCGCTTTCGCGGCAGCGCATTCTACCAGCACCGCAACACCGCGCTCAACTCCAACTCCTGGTTCAACAACCAGCGCGGCCACGACCTTCAGTCCGGTGCGCCGCTGGCGCCGCGCAATATCCTCTTGCAGAATTACTTCGGAGGCCGTGTCGGCGGACCGCTGCGCCGCAATCGAACGTTCTTTCATTTCAACTATGAGCGCCGCTTCCAGCGCGCCCGCAATGCCGTCAACAGCACTGTTTACACGGAATCCGCGCGGCGGGGTGTATATCGCTTCTTCCCCAATGCCCGAAATGGAAATGCCATTGCGAGCGCTCCGACCGTCGATCTTTCGGGCAATCCGGTGCGGCCCGCGGCGGCGACCGGCGATCTGGTCAATACCAACGTTTTTGGCCGCGATCCGCTGCGCATGGTTGCCGATCCGAGCGGCGTCATCCATAGACAGCTTTCCCTGATGCCGCTGCCGAACAATTTCCTGGCGGGCGACGGGTTGAACACTGCGGGCTTTACCTGGGTCCGGCGCGTTCCCATCGACTTCGAGGAGTGGGATCTGCGCCTGGATCACAATTTCAACTCGCGGCACCGCGCGGCTTTCGTATTTGGCCAGCAGGCTTACGACAGCCTCAATGTAACCGGACCACAGGCTCTGCCGGCTTCGCCCGGCGGCGTCGGGCCGAACGACACCAAGACGTATTCGCTCAATGTCACTTCAACGCTGCGGTCCAATCTGCTCAACGAGGCGCGCGTGGGCGTCTTCCGGCCCGCGCAGCGGTTGATGGCGCCCTGGGAAGCGGGGGGCACGGATACGCTGCCCACCGCCGCCGGGAATCCGTACTTGGTCAGCTTCAACCTCGTCACAAGCCCACTCTATCCTGCAATCACGGCCGATCCGAGCTTTCGCATCACTCCTGTTTACCAGTTCTCCGATACGCTTTCCTGGATCCGCGGCCGGCACACGGTGAAAGGCGGCGTCGAAGTCCGTTTTGTCTCGAGCGCGGGCTACGACGCCAATCTCGTGATGCCGCGCGCCACTCTGGGCGGCGGCGCCCTTCCCACGCAAGCATTCCTTACCCTGCCAGGCATCGGGCAGAATCTGGGTGGAGTTCAGCAACTGCTGCACGAATTGAGCGGAACGTTGAACGGCGCATCGCAGGCGTTTCATAGCCCCGGCGGAGCGGATCCGGCTTTTCTCCCTGGCGAAAACAAGCAGCGTAACTGGCGGCAGCGGGAATTGAGCTGGTTCCTCAAAGACGATATCCGCCTCAAGCGTGATCTCACGCTCAACATCGGAGTCCGCTACGAGTACTACGCGACGCCCTTTGAAGCGCAGGGTAAGGGGCTCAACCTCGCAGGTGGCGAGGCGGGCATTTTCGGCATTTCCGGTACGAGTTTCTCCGACATGTACCAGCCGGGCCGTCTGAGCGGATCGCTGACCCGGATCATTCCCGTCGGCCCGCGCACGCCGAACCCCGGCGCCAGACTCTACGAAAGCGATCGCAACAACTTCGCGCCTTCGGCCGGCATCAGTTGGAACCTTCCCTGGCTCGGAAAGAACAGAACCGTCGTGCGCGCGGGCTACGGAATCGCCTATGAGCGCATGCCTATTTACCTGGTGCACGATGTATCGGGCGGCCAGCCCGGCCTGCTCACCACTACTGTATTCGTGAGCCCCAATCTCATCAGCACTTCCAACCTCCGTCTGCCTTTGGTTCCGCAGGGAAAGCCCTTGGACATGGTGCCGCTCACGGACCGCCAGCAAACCGTGAACGCCTACGAGAACCGGTTGCGCACTCCGTACATCCAGAACTTCAACTTCTCCTTGCAGCGGGCCATTCGAAAAGACTACGTGCTCGACGTCCGCTACGTCGGCAGCAAAGGCACGGGGCTTGTACGTCAAGCCAACATCAACGAAGCCAATATTTTCGAGAACGGCATTCTGGATGCCTTTCTCATTACGCAGAGCGGCGGCAATGCGCCTTTGTTCGACACGATTTTTCGCGGCTTGAATATTCCCGGCCTGGGCGTCGTGGACGGCGTGCGCATCACCGGGTCGGACGTGATCCGCGTGAACCCGACTACGCTGGGAGCCGTCGCCAACAATAATCCCGGCAGCATCGCGTCCTACCTCAGCAACACCAATCAGTTCGTGGGAGTGAACGGGGGACTTTTGCGGCGGGCAAATCTGCCGGAGAACTTCGTGGTTCCAAACCCGCAGTTTGCGGCAGCCACGCTGACGGGCAACTTCGCCTCCTCGACTTACCATTCGCTCCAAATCGAATTCACGCGGCGCTTCTCATCGGGCTGGATGTTTCAGGGCAACTATACGTGGAGCAAAACGCTCGGTGAAGAGGAAGGCGATGCGATCGATCTATCGGGCAACTACCGCACGTTGCGCAATCGCAGCCTGGACAAGAAGCTTTTGTCCTACCATCGCACGCACGTGCTGCGCACCAACGGAATCTGGGAGCTTCCTTTCGGACCGAACAAGACGTTGTTCTCCGGTGCCCCTGGCCCGGTCGGCCGCGTCATCGGAGGCTGGCAGATCGGCTGGCTGTTCAACGTGTTCTCTGGCTCGCCGATCGGATGGGGCGCGGTGGGAGCTTTCAACAACTTCGGCGGGCAAACGGCGTCGGCGGTTGCGGACATTCCGAAGAATCTCGGTAAGGTCGAAAAAGTCGGAAACGGCGTAGTGTACTTCTCGAATCTGAGATCGATCCCCGATCCATATCTGGTGAACATTACTCCCGCGCTCCGCTCGCGAAGCACCATGCTGGCTGTGACGGATGCTTCCGGAAAGCTGCTGGCCCGCAACTCCGCGCCGGGCGAGTTCGGAAATCTTGCGCCGCGGTTTCTCCAGGGGCCAGGCTCGTTCCGCGTGGATTTGAATCTGATCAAGCGCGTCAAGATCAGCGAGCGGTACGAATTGCTGCTTCGCGCCGACGCGGAGAACCTCACCAACACACCGCAATTCGGGAATCCGAATACCGACATTAATTCGCTGAACTTCGGCCGCATAACAGGCGCGGGTGGAAACCGGATTCTGGTAATCTCCGGAAGATTGAACTTCTAAGATTGAGTTGCCGCATGGCTGCCGGCCCGGCTGGGTGGGGCTGTTATTCTGTTCAGTGCCACCAGCGTCAAGGGCACAACCGGGCGCGTCGGCAGTCCGGACAATTGGAGCGGAAAACGGGACCGGAGAATGACCCTGCGCCAACGGCATCTCAAGCGCGCTTGTATAACATGAGGACATGCACTTCAGGAGAACCCGCTCTTTGTGGTTTCCGGCCTTTGCCGCTCTGCTGATATGCGGTAGCGCTTCCAGTCAAATCGCCGATACGGAACCAGGTGTTGTCGCCGGTATTCCGGTAAACTACACCGAAGCCAAAGTGGGAACCTATACACTGCCCGACCCCTTGAAGCTCGCCAACGGGCAGCAGGTGAAGGACGCTAAGACGTGGTTTGAAAAGCGCCGGCCTGAGATCAAGAAGTTGATTGAAGGGAACTGGTTTGGGCGTGCTCCTGGCCGTCCGCAGGAGATGACGTTCGATGTATTCGAGCGAGGCGTTGCGGCGTTCGATGGGAAGGCTATCCGCCGTCAGGTCACGATCCATTTCACCAAAGACCCGGCCGGCCCCAGGATGGATCTGCTAATCTATCTGCCCGCCAAGGCTGCCGGGCCCGTGCCTGTGTTCCTCAACATGAGCTTCTCGGCCAACAATCTCGCCGTAGCCGATTCGAACATCAAAGCCGGCAGGCGGTGGGACCGGCAGTCACGAACGCAGGTGGCCGCCGAAGCCGCGCCGGCCGCTGCCAACCGCGTACCTCGGGGCCTTCGAGTCGAGCAGTTTCTCGACGCCGGAATCGGAATCGCCACCTTCAACAAAGACGACCTGGCGCCGGACTTTGTCGAAAGCGAAGGAATGGGAGTCAAGGCGCTGTATCTGAAACCGGGTCAAAGCAAGCCGGCCGATGACGAATGGGGCGCCATCGCCGCCTGGGCCTGGGGCGCCAGCCGCGCCCTCGACTATTTCGAGACGGATCGGGACGTGGACGCCCGTCGCGTTGCTATACACGGCGTGTCCCGGCTGGGCAAGACCGCTTTGTGGGCAGGCGCCAGTGACGACCGGTTCGCCATGGTGATCGCCAGTTGCTCGGGAGAAGGCGGAGCGGCGATAGCCCGGCGCAACTATGGCGAGACTCTGGCTCACATGGCTGCGCCAACCCGCTACCCATACCAGTTCGCGGGCAACTATGCAAAGTTCGCCGACAAGGTCCACCAGTGGCCGGTTGACGCGAATCTTCTGATCGCCATGATCGCCCCGCGCCCGCTGCTGCTACAGACCGGCAACACCGACAAGTGGTCCGACCCGTACGGCGAGTTCCTGGCTGCCGTCGCCGCCGAACCGGTGTACAAGCTCACCGGTAAGCCCGGACTGGAGACCACGAAGTTTCCGGCGGCTGGGGAAGCAATTCTCCACGATATCGGCTATCTGATGCATGACGGCGGACACGGCACGGTGCCTTCTGATTTCGATGTCTACATCCAGTTCATGAAGATGCATCTGATGAAGTAGACGCACTAATCTCGAAACAGCAAGGTTGCGAACTTTGAAAGGTACACTTGCCAGTTGGGCCAGCTATGTCCGCCCCCTGACGGATTCCAGACATGCTTGACATTCTTGCGCGTGAACAAATCGTCCATCGCTTTGAGACCGTTATAGGCAAAATCCTCCGTGCCGCATCCAAGCCACAGCAGTTTCAGCTTTTGGTTCAGGACCGCCGGATCCGCTTTCTCCCATTCCGTGCGATTGCCGCCGCCGCTGAAAGCGCCGATGTAGGCGAACTGATCGAGGTTGCGAAGTCCTACCGAAAGCGACTGGCCCGCTCCCATCGACAAGCCGGCAATCGCCCGCTGTTTGCGGTGGGTCAGCACACGGTATTTAGTTTCGACCAGCGGCTTCACTGCCGTAAGCAGTTCCTTCTCGATCGCAGCCGGGTCATTGCCAGGGGTCGGAGCACCCGACGAAGTCTTGATTTCCCTCGGCACATGACCGTAAGGCATCACCACAACCATCGGTTTGATTTTTCCGTCGGCTAGAAGGTTGTCCATGATCACGTTGGCGCGTCCGGTCCAGGTCCAGGATGCTTCGATTTGCCCGTTGCCATGCAGTAAATAGAGGACCGGGTATTTGAGTTTGCCGGATTCGTAACCGGGCGGCGTGTACACGTAGACCATGCGCTTTGTGTCCAGGTTGGGGGAATCGTAAAAGTTCACGTGGACCGTCCCGTGCGGCACGCGGCGATCTTCAAAAACTCCCTTCTCTTCGCCGGGCACAATGAAGAGGCTGGTCGGCCCCCAACGGCGCATTTCCAGGTTCGGATTCGACGGGTCGGGCATTCGCAGACCGCCATCGATCGCATACCCGTAGGTGTAGAAGCCAGCCGGAAGCGGGCCCACCGTCAGACTCCAAACTCCTTTTTCATCCCGCTGAAGCGGCGTGGGTTTCTTGATGAGCTCCAGGATGCCCGGTGATCCCATCAGAACCACTTCACTCGCCTTGGGCGCGAAGAGCCGGAAGGTGACCCTCCGGTCGGCGTGCACCTCGGGGGAAACAGGGATATTGTTGGTGTCCTCATAATAGAGCGCTGGGCCTCTTTGGCAGATGCCCGTGCCCGCAGTAGTGCAGCACAGAGCGGCGATGAACAGAATACGCACGAAGGGCCTCCTTTCGCGGCAGGTTATTGAAGCCGATTGGATCATTTTATTAATATACTTGTGGGCGATTCGAAAGGAGGGGTTCATGAGGCATTCCTTTTTTCCTGGGATAGTTATGCTGGCCTGCGCGGGAACGCTGGTGGCGCAGGTGAACAAGAGCAACCTGACGGGCATCGTGCGGGACGCGACTGGGGCCGCGGTGACCGGAGTGGCCATCAAGCTGACGAGCGTCCAGACTGGCGCGGTGCGCACGGAGTCGAGCGACGGCTCGGGGTTTTACCGTTTCACGCTGCTCGATCGGGGCACCTACCGGCTGGAAGCGTCTCAAACGGGCTTCAAGCAGTTCCGCCGCGACGGAGTGGAGCTGCTGACCGGGGAAACGACGACCATCGACATCGCCCTGACGCTAGGGGAAGTGGCCGAAAGCGTGACGGTGACCGGAGAGGCGGCGCTGTTGCGGACCGAAACGGGAGCGCTGGGCACGACTGTGAACCAGCAGGTGATCAACGAGCTGCCTCTCATCGGGCGGAATCCTTACGTCTTTCTGACGCTTTCGCCGGGCATCCAGTATACGGGCGATCCGGGGGCGTTGAATCCGTGGGACGTGGTTGGCCCGTCTGCGTTCGCGGCCTCGGGCGCGGAGGCGCGCAGCGAGTTTCTCCTGGATGGCATTCCGAACATGGGCACGACCAACGTATCGCTGTCGCCTTCGCCGGATGCGGTGCAGGAGATGCGGGTGCAGACCAGCGCCTATGACGCCGAGTTCGGCCATTCCGGGGCGGCGTTTGTGAATGTGAGCACGCGCTCCGGTACCAACGAGTACCACGGCACGGCTTACTGGTACCTGCGGAACGACAACATCAACGCGAACAGCTTCTTCAACAATCGCATCGGAGCTCCGAAGAACGAGTTCAAGCAGAACACTTTCGGGGCGTCGTTCGGCGGGCCGTTCCGGCTGCCGAAGCTCTACAACGGCCGGGACAAGACGCACTACTTTTTCAATTTCGAGGGCACGCAAATCCGTGGCAACGCTTTCGCGAGGGCGATTGTGCCGACTGAGCTCGAGCGGAGGGGGGATTTCTCGCGGACGGTGGACCGGTTGAACCGTCCCTACACGATATTCGACCCGTCGACGACGCGGCAGGAGGGAACGCTGTTCGTGCGGTCGCCGTTTCCGGGCAACGCCGTGCCGGCGGCGCGTTTCGATCCGGTCGCAGTGAATGCGCTGAAGTTTTATCCGCTGCCGAACGCGCAGCCGGCTTCGGGCGACCTGCGGAACTTCGAGAATCCTCAGATCAGCGGGCGCAGGTGGGCGAGCCTGGCGTCGCGCGTGGATCACCAGATCAAACAGAACCATAGCGTGTTTTTCCGGTACGGGTGGAACCACCGCACCGACCCATCCAGCGCTTTTTACGGCGACGACTGCTGCCGTCCGGCGGGGAATCCGACATCGGGGCAGGATGAGTTCGCGCGCGGCAATATCGGGGCGGGGGCGAGCTACACGTGGGTGGTGAGTCCGCGGATGGTATTTGACGCCCGCATGGGATTCACGCGGTACTTCGACGCCAACATCATGTACGGGCAGGGGTTCAACATCGCGACGCTGGGATTCCCCGCGGCCTTCGCGGGTTCGGTGGCGTATGCGAACTTTCCGCGCTTCGCGATGGTCAGCGGGGACGTGGAAAACCTGGGCGCGGGGCGAGTGCCATCGAGCACGTTCATCAACGTGTACAACCCGCTGGTGAACCTCCACGTGACGCTGAACCGGCATGCGCTCAAGTGGGGCTACCGGTATATGGTGACCCAGCAGAATTCGTTCGCGCCAAACCGCTCGGCGGGAATCTTCAATTTCGGCCGGGCGTTCACGCAGGGACCGAACGCGACGACGGTGTCGGCGACGGGCGGACATGACTTCGCGTCGTTCCTGTTGGGGACGCCCAATAACGGCACGGCGGATATCAACGCGTCTCCGGCGCTTCAGGCAACCTATCACTCGGTGTTCTTTCAAGACGATTGGAAGGCCACGTCGCGGCTGACGCTGAATCTGGGCATCCGGATGGAACACGAGAACGGCACGAGTGATCGCTTTAACCGGGGTAACGCGGGGCTGGACTTCGCAACGGCGAGTCCGGTGGAGTCGCGTGCGCAGGCCAACTATGCCCGCTCGCCGATTCCGGAGCTGGCGGCGCTTAACGTGAAGGGCGGATTGCGGTTTCTGGCCACGGATGCGACTCCCCGCGAGCACTTAAACATGCCGGCGGTGTTGTGGGCGCCGCGCGCGGGCTACGCCTACCGGCTGGCGAACTGGATGGTTCTGCGAGGCGGCTACGGCATTTTCTATGCCCCGAACGTGGTTTCCAACTACAGGCTGGACGGGTTTTCGCTGGCTACGCAGATGGTGACGTCGCTCGACAATAACCTGACGCCTTTCCACACGCTGCGCAATCCGTTCCCGAACGGGCTGGTGCAACCGCCGGGAGCTGCGGGCGGGCTACTGACGGCCGTGGGACAATCGCTGACGGCGGGCGGAGCGTCGCCGGGCAATTTCCTGCCCAACTACCTGCCTGGCCTCAACCAGCAATTCTCGCAGGGCTTCCAACTGGTGCTGCCGGGGGACTTTTCGATCCAGGCGGCGTATGTGGGGAGCCTGAACCAGCGGCTGACCGTGTCGCGGAACATCAATCAGTATCCGGACCAATTCCTGCCGTTGACGACCCGGCTGAACGCGAGGGTGCCCAACCCGTTCGCGGGCGTCATCACGGACCCGACCAGCGCGCTGAGCCAGCCGACGACGACGGTGCTGCAACTGCTGCGCCCGTTCCCGCAGTACACGGGCGTGACGCAATCGAGCCTTCCGCTCGGGCGATCCTGGTATCATTCGCTGCAACTGGAGGTCAGCAAGCGGATGGGGAAGGGCTTGTATTTCGGCGTGGCGTATACGAATTCGAAGCTGATTGAGGCGACTTCTTTTCTGAATCCGAACGACGCCAAGGTGGAGCGGGTGATTTCGGATTCGGACCGTCCCCAGAGACTAGTGATGCACGGTTTGTACGAACTGCCCTTTGGCCCAGGGCGCGCGCTGCTGGCGGGCGCGCACCCGGTAGTGCGGCGGCTGGTGGAGCAGTGGCAGTTTAATTGGATCGTGACGTTCCAGAGCGGCGCGCCGCTGGCGTTCGGCAGCGCGGAGCGGCTGTTCCGCTCGGAAAACAACCGCTATCACGTGGATAATTACTTCGACACGACGCAGTTTACGCCGCAACAGCCGTTCACGTTGCGGCGTAGCTCCTCGCGCACGGCGGATTTGAGGGCGCCGGGGATCAACAAGTGGGACCTGACGGTGCAGAAGAGCGTGATGGTACGCGAGAAGATGAGCTTCAAGGTTCAGGCAGAGTTCTACAACGCCTTTAACCGGACACACCTGGGCACCCCGAACACGACGGTAACCAGCGGGGTGAACTTCTCACGGATCACCGGAACGTTCTTGAACCCGCGGGAGATCCAGGTGTCGGGACGGTTCACGTTCTGAGATGGGGTGTACGGTACGAGCGGTTGTCCTGTTTGGGCGCGATCCAGTGGCAAATCGAGCCGGACCAACGTCTCGGGGGTGATGACGACAGATTCAGAGCGACATCCCGCACCGCTTTGTTGCGACCATTTTGTACGAGCTGCCGTTCGGCTCGGGCCTTCATCGCCCAGCAGGGTACGCCGATTCCGATCACCGGTCTGACCGACGGAGAGATTCTGGCGCGGCCCGACCGGATCGCGGGGACGCCGATCGAGGTGCCCAAGGAGCTGCAACGTTGGTATGACGGCCGGACAAGCGTAACCCTGCCGAACGGCCACGTCGTGACCCCGCAGAGGAACACGTTTCTTAAGTATTACTCCGGCGCGCCGGTCTACAACGACTTCCGTACACCGGGCCGATTCAACATCGACATGGGTCTGCGGCGCGTTTTCCGGATCAGGGAGGGCATCAACTTGGAGATCGGCGCCGACGCAATGAACGTGCTCAACAACACCCAGCTCAATACCGGCCACAACGGCAATCTGGGCGCCACCAACGTCAGTACGAACGCGGCCAAAGGGCTCAAGCCGGGCATGGCGGGCAGCGACACCTTTGGCGCCACGGCGTCGCGACCTTCAATCCCCGCCAGATCATGCTGCGCGGGATCATCCGCTTTTGAGTTGAAAAAATCAACTGGCCGGCGAATCCCTCTGAGGCAGGACCGCCGCCGCGCACAGAAGCAGTCCCAGCACGGCGAACATGAGTACTCCTGCCTGCGGCTCCATGAGGTACGCGCCCAAGCCCGTCATCAAGAAAAAAATACCGGTGAGGACGATGATCCGATAGGCGAGACGTCCAGGCCGGCCCAACTCCCACGCCGCAAGCAGGACCAGGACGCCAAATAACGACATCGCAACGCCGGAGAACAGCCAGTTCACCATCTGGGGACCGGCGAGTCTCTGAGCGAGTTCGCCCCGCGCAACCGCGCGTTGAAGTGCCGGGATACCCAACAGGTTGTGAATAACGCCCAGTAGCACCATGAGCGCCCCGCCGCTCATCGCCAAGCCTCGAGCTACTCTGCCTGTATTCACCTGATCACCCGGAAGCGTCCTTGATCGCGTCTCCAGCCGCAGTATAGCAGCCGCGTGGGATCTCGAACGGCCGCCACCAACTGCTCCACATGTCCAAAAACGTAGCCCGCCGGGAAGACATCGACGGAGGCCAGCGGATTTCGCCTGCCTTCAGTTGATCGCACGTCAATGGAACCGGCGGGTTTAATTGCCGATGGCAATCTCGGCGGTCCGGACGCGATCGGCTGTCCACGCGATCAGCAGCTTCCCGTTCGTCGCGATCATTTGCGGAAATCCTGTTTTGCGCGCCGCATCGACAGCGGCAACGGCACGCGCCTCACCCGGTTTGCCGCCGGCGTAAACCCGGCGCAGGCGGATTTCAGCCCCGCCCGCGGGAATCCGCTCGAGCCAGCTAACCATGGCGCTGCCGTCGTCGAGCAATAACACTGCGACGCGCCCGGCCGGCGAGCCACCATCGATCGGAACCGCGGGCGAGAAGCTCTCGCCTGAGTCATCGGAAAAAGCGGCGGAAACGCGCGGTTTGTCGTGCGCGCCCGTAAACCATGCCACCGCCACTCGCTTGCCCGACGCCGCCAGCGCCGGCCCGTTCACCGGGCAGGCGTTGATTTCCCACCCGTCGCGATGCACAGGCCGCGGCGCGGTCCATTTGCCGCCACGCCGCCTGACGATGGATATGTCGCGGATCTCACCTTTCTCGTGGTCGCGATAGGCAATAATCGGGCCCTGTGCTGTCATCGCCGTAGCCGTCTGGCAGCACGAGCACACATCGCCGTCCACATCCGAATCCGACAAAACCGCGCCTCCGGCTGAGAACTCAGCGAAACGCAGCGCCTTGCCGTGTTCGCCTCCGCCGGGCGCGGGCGCTAGATAGGCCGCCCCGAATCCCGCGGGAGTGGCGACCATTGAAACGAATCCGTTGTATTGGCCTTCCTGTTTCACTGTAGGAGAGAATACTATGCGCCAAGGCGCTTCCCGGCTGCCGGAAATCGCCAAATGGATGGTGTAGCTGTGTTTCGAGGCGCCTGTTCGCTCCAGCCAGTGCGCAGCCATCGAGACAGCCCCGAATGGAAGCAAAACCGGATAATCGGCCCAATTCACAAACCAGTTGCTTCCTTCCGCCACGGTGCCTGGCGGGCGCCAGGCGCCGCCTTCACGCACTGCCGCCTGCATCCGGTGGCCGGAGCCTGCCGGTTCCACCCAACTCATATATACGGCGCCGTCTCTTCCGGCGGCCAGGAAGGGCTGGCCGCTCCCGGCGCGCGCCGGATTCGGAACCTCGGCTGCTACGAGGGCGAGCAGAAGCAAGCTGATGGATAAAAACACCACAAAAACGCAATTGTACCGGAAATCTGTAACGACGTCTCTAAAGAGTCCGGCACATTGCGCCGATAGACCACTTGTACTGCGGTTATACAACATTTGTATCGCAATGGACGGAGCAAATGGCATTCCCTAGAAGCTACTTTAGATTCAAGTTGATTCTTGCTGGCGTTTTGATGCCGGCGTACCTCGGTGCCGCAGTGTATAACTTCAGCAGCGGGACAGCGATAACCATCAACGATAACGCCACGGCGAGTCCCTATCCGGGAACTCTGACCGCGTCAGGAGTCACGGGCACGGTCACAAATATCACCGTAACCTTAATGAACCTGACTCATGGCTTTCTCGACGACATTGCCGTGCTTCTGGTGGGACCTGGAGGCCAATCCGTACTCCTATTCGATGGACTTGGGGCATCGGACAGCGTCGTCAACGTAACCCTCACGTTTAGTGACGCCGCGGCAACGCAATTGACTAGCCCTGTTGTCACTGGCAGCTATCAGCCTGGACTTGATATTTACGGTGATGTTCTAAGCGGGCCCGCGCCAGGGCAGCCTTACGGAACGACCATGTCGGTCTTCAACAGCATCGACCCCAATGGAACGTGGTCGCTGTACATCCAGGATTTCGTTGCCGGCAGCAGCGGTAGCCTGGCCGATTGGAGCATCGAGATCACCACGCTCGATGCGCCTGAACCCGCATCCTTGGCACTGGCGGGTGCGGGGCTGTTGTTGATTGGTTTGATTCGCCGCAAGTATTGACAGGCCGGGAGGCCTGTCCTACTCTGGGCAGGTGGTTGCGCAAACCAAACGAATCTCCCGGCGGCGCGCGGCGATCGGCATTGGCGCTGCGTGGTTGACCGCATGCCAGCAGGCAAGGCAGAAGCGAATCGCCGTAATACCCAAAGCCACTGCTCACCTTTTCTTCGTTTCGATTCACGCGGGCGTGGACAAAGCCGCCGCGGATTTCGGCGTGGAAGTTCTCTGGAGCGGCCCGAGCGAAGAAACCGACCACGCCAGGCAGATCCAGATCGTTGACGCCATGGTCACGATGCGTGTCGACGCCATCGCTATTTCCGCCACCGACGAACGGGCTCTGGCCGCGCCGGTCGAACGCGCCATTCGCGCCGGCATTCCCGTCTCAGTATTCGACTCCGGAGTGAACATCGAGGATTACGTCACCTTTGTCGCCACCGACAATCATGGCGCCGGATGCACCGCCTCCCGCAAGCTGGCGGAGTTGATTGGCGGCAAAGGAAAAGTCGCAATGGTGATGCACAAGCCGGGCGGCACTTCCACGGTTTTGCGCGAGCAATGCTTTGAGGAAACAACGGCTAAAGAATTCCCCGGCGTGAAAATCGTTGCTCGGCAATTCGGCATGGCCGATCGCGCCAAATCGCGCGCGGCGGCCGAGAACATGCTGACGGCGCATCCCGATCTCAACGGAATGTTCGCATCGAGTGAAGCAAGCTCGCTCGGGGCCATTCAAGCGATTCGCAGCCGCGGTCTCACCGGCAAAGTAAAGCTGATCACGTTCGACTTCAGCGACGCGCACGTCGAGGCTCTCGAGGAAGGCATCATCGACATCATGCTGGTGCAGGACCCGTTTCGGATCGGGTATGAAGCGGTAGGCTCATTGGCCCGCAAGCTGCGGGGCGAGACTCCCGCCAGGCGCATGGACTTGCCGGCGCGGGCGATTACAAGAGCCGATCTCAAAGACCCGGAAGTGCGCCGCCTGGTCACGCCGGAATGGCTGAAGAAGAAATAGCCCGTGCGAGTGGACGCCGATCAGTGTTAAGCTTCCAGAATATGTACAACACAAGGCGTTTCTTCACCGTCTCGCTATCCCTCACAGCGGGCTTGATGCTGATCGTCAATCCGCTCTCTGCTCAATTCGACAATAACCTGGACGTTCCTTACGTTCCTACGCCTCCTGAGGTCGTGGAAGCGATGCTGAAACTGGCCGGCGTCAAAAAGACCGACACCGTTATCGACCTCGGTTGCGGCGACGGGCGCATTGTTGTGGCGGCGGCGCAGAAGTTCGGCGCCCGGGCGATGGGCTTCGATCTGGATCCGCAGCGCATTCGCGAAGCCACCGAAAACGCCCGTTCGGCTGGTTTGGGCGAGCGGGCCAAATTCTTCGAAAAGAACCTGTTTGAAGTGGATGTCAGCCCGGCCAACGTGGTCACGCTCTATCTGCTTCAGACCGTAAACGAGAAGCTGAAACCGACGCTGCAGAAGCAATTGAAGCCGGGATCCCGAATCGTGTCCCATACCTTCACGATGGGCGATTGGAAGCCCGACAAGGAGATTGAAATCAGCGGCCGCAGACTTTATCTGTGGGTAATTAAGTAGCCTTCTTCCGGCCGGGCTAGTGTAGTGTCCAACAAATAGCTGGACATTTGGAGCAGCTTCAGGCATAATCAGACATGCTGCGGTCGTCGTCCCCATTCCGACTCTCTGAGGATCAACACCAGCAAGTGGAGCGATGGTT
>Ga0187893_10006290_pt1 | contig 20448 bp, 16 predicted proteins | sample MA1701074metaG_FD_139574 | JGI IMG/M metagenome (GOLD analysis project Ga0187893, IMG submission 139574) | White microbial mat communities from a basaltic lava cave in the Kipuka Kanohina Cave System on the Island of Hawaii, USA - MA170107-4 metaG ...
CACCCCATTTTTTGGGACGGGTGGCAATGTAATGATTCGGGGAGATGTACTTCGTGAACCTGAAATTCGGTACGATGAGTCAATAGTCTGGTGTCAAGATTACGACATGTATATCCGTATTGCAGAAAGGGCGCAATTCGGCGTTGTTCCTTCAGTGCTTATTTGGTATCGCCTGCATACGGACAATATGACAATATCGATGCCTAATGAGCGCCGCCTCGAGTCTCTAACACGAGTAAAACATAAAGTAATGTCGTCTGCCCGCTTCCAGAAGGTTCCGACGCCGCAAAAAGTCAGTTTCTTTTACCACACACTAATTCATGATCTGGCAGATCGCGTTGATGACCAAATGGCTCTGATCACGAGCAAACATTTTCGTGCGTTGCCAAAACGCGAACAGGGGACTCTGCAACGCTGGTTAGCTAGCTATTACTTGGCGACAGAAAAGGATTTTGACCTTGTCAGAACCTTGTTGAAACGAGCCCGGTCTCTACAGCCTTTCGATCCCAAAACAATTTTGGTCAGTGCTCTTGCAAGTTTGCATCCCAACGTAGCCAGGCAAGTCGTAGGGGGATGGCGGCGTTTGAATAACCGGAAACATTCGCGCGGTTCGTCCCTTCTCTTTGCTCGAGGGAATTAGGGAGCATAGAAACCAAATTGTGGGTTTTCAGAGTATGCCTCTCACACAGTTGAACGGAGAATGATCCTAGCAAAATGAAAATCTTACTAATTACACATTTTTTTCCGCCGCAGCACAATGCCGGCACTGAGAATTATACATTGGGGATTGCCAAGGGTCTTCAACTAAGAGGGCACCAAGTTCAAGTCTTGTGTGCTGGTAACTGGGCGGAAGGAAACGAATACTGGAACGGGGTTGTAAGCGATGTCTATCATGGTGTGTTGACAAGGCGCATCAACCTGAATTGGACCAAAAGCGCAGATCCAAACCGCGTTCTTTATTATAGCGAGCCGGTAAAAAACTGGCTGTCTGATCTTCTGGTTGCTGAGAAGTTTGATATTGTTCATATTACTTCGGCATATTCACTTGGCGCGGGAATTCTATCCAGCATAAAGGAGCGAAGGATACCGATTGTCTTGACACTAATGGATTTCTGGTTTCTTTGCCCTACCCTTCAGCTCATAAGGAGCGATGGTACATTATGCGACTCTATTACATCTCCATCGGAGTGTCAATCATGTTTGATGGATGGCTCTGGTTTGCGTCGAAAACTTGGTAGGTTGGGAGTATCTTCAGGCCTACAGACAAAAATCTGGGCCGGTTTAGCCGGTTATCCACAGTTGACAAAACACAGAGGCTTGCGCGGCAAATTGCTGAACATGATTGAGAGAAAAGAGGCTCTTCGGGATGCGCTTGAGCTTCCGGATCTGGTTTTGTCACATTCTCAAGTGATTCGGCGGATGTTCTCTCGCCATACACAGAGAGATATCAAAGTTTTAAGAAATGGCCATGAGTTATCTTGGTTGGGACAGTACGATGGAAAGACTCCAAGCGATACACTGCGGATCGGCTACATTGGACAGATCATACCAGTCAAGGGTGTGCATTTACTCGTTGAAGCCTTCAAAAAGGCCAAGTTTGACGACGCTGTGATTCTCAATATCTGGGGAGCCCCTGAGAAAGACCCCGGATATGCCGCGGAGTTGCGGAAGTCGATTGGTGCATTTACGGGAATTCATTTGCGAGGGCCTTTTGAACATGATTATCTTGGAAAGGTATTCTCAGAAATTGACATATTGGTAGTGCCGTCTATTTGGTATGAAAATGCACCGCTCGTCATTCATGAGGCTTTTGCGACAAAAACACCCGTTATTGCATCTGATCTCGGAGGAATGGCCGAGGCAATATCTGATAATATCAACGGGCTTTTGTTTTCACCAGGGAATGTAGATGATTTAGCAGCAAAATTGAAGCAGTTGGCAAGTGATGCAGCCCTACGTGAGCGACTTGCATTAGGGATTTCAGAGGTAAAACAGGTTGAGCAAGAGTCTTTTGAGCTCGAGGGGGTATATCTTCAATTGATTCGAAACTAGAATGTAGGAGAATAATATGGTAAGTACTGTGCTGCTTACCGGCGGTGCGGGGTTCATCGGCTCGCATGTCGCTGAAGAGTTGGTCAAGCAGAGTCATCATATCCTCGTGCTGGATGATCTGAGTGGCGGATTCAAGGATAATGTGGTGAAAGGTGCGGAATTTGTCAAAGGAAGCATCAATGATGTCTCGCTTATTAATCGACTGTTCTCGGAGAATCGCTTCGAATATGTATTCCACCTTGCTGCATACGCCGCGGAGGGATTGAGCCATTTCATCAAACGCTTCAACTACGAAAACAATCTAATTGGGAGCATCAATCTGATCAATGCTTCGGTCAATTCGGGCGTGAAATGTTTTGTTTTCACTTCTTCAATCGCCGTGTATGGAACCAGTACTATCCTGCCGATGACCGAAGAAACCCCTGCGCATCCGGAAGATTCGTATGGTGTCGCTAAGCTTGCTGTCGAACAAGAGCTGAAAACATGCAAGGAAATGTTCGACTTGAACTACATAATCTTCCGGCCGCACAACGTCTTCGGCGAACGGCAGAATATAGGAGACAAGTACCGCAATGTGGTGGGCATTTTCATGAATCAGATCCTGCAAGGCAAGCCCATGTCGGTGTTTGGCGATGGCGAGCAGACCCGCGCCTTTAGTTACATTGCAGATGTGGCGCCAATCATCGCCGAATCGATTCAGATACCTAAGGCATACAATCAGGTCTTTAACGTAGGTGCGGACCAGCATTATTCTGTTAATCAACTGGCGCGAGCGGTAGCGCTGGCGATGGGAGTCGAGCCGAATATTATGCGACTTCCGGCGCGTAACGAGGTGATACACGCTTACTCATCGCACGAAAAAGTACGGAAGATTTTCGGCGAGCGAAATCTTTATCGCCTTGAAGACGGTTTGAAACGAATGGCAGATTGGGTTAAGCAGCATGGAGCGCGGACCAGCCAGAGATTCGAGGGAGTGGAAATCGAAAAGAATTTTCCGAAGGCATGGTTAGTTTAGTTTGAAAGAATATGGACAATCCCCTAGTTGTTTGTGTGATCCTGAATTCCAATCGGCGTCATGATACACTGGCCTGCCTTGCTTCACTGGCGCAGTCGGATTACTTGACGATGAAAACAATTGTGCTTGACAACCAATCCACAGATGGGTCAGTAGATAATATTCAGGATCAGTTTCCTGACGTGAGTATTATTCGCTTGCGGGATAATCTTGGTTATGCTGGTAACAACAATATCGGCGTAGAGGAAGCGCTAACCATCGGAGCTGACTGGATTTTTGTATTAAATGAGGATGTAATAGTTGACCGTGATTGTATACGGAGACTTGTCGAAGTAGGGGAGAGTGATCCTCGAATCGGAATCGTTGGTCCAATGGTTTATCATTTCGACCAGAAGGATGTGATCCAATCAGCCGGTGGGATGATCGGAAAGTATTGGCAAAGCATCCATCTAGGTCAAAATGAGCCGCACCGCGGTCAATTTAGTGAGCCGCATGAAGTGGAATGGATTTCCGGATGCGCCATACTGGTTCGCCGGACCGCAATCGTGCAAGCAGGCATGTTGGATAGTGATTATTTCATCTATTGGGAAGAAACTGAATGGTGCATTCGGATCAACCGCGCAGGATGGAGAATTGTTCATATCCCCCAGGCGAAACTCTGGCATAAAGGAGTGAAGAAAGACTATCAACCGAAGCCGGCGTTCACGTATTATAGTACCCGTAATCATCTTTATACCTTAGCAAAACATCAAGCCCCATTAGGAGCAAAATTTTACACATGGTTCCAGATTATGCGCACCATTGTTAGTTGGAGCGTGAAGCCTAAATGGCGCCATAAGCGCGAGCATCGAAACGCAATGTGGCAAGGGGTATTGGATTTCTTGCGAGGGCGCATGGGCGCGATGCTATCCTGATGGCGGTGATTGCTGAGTGAAGATTCTGTTTCTTTCGCGTTGGTTTCCGTATCCTGCCGATAATGGTTCCAAGATTCGCATCCTTAACCTGTTGCAAGGATTGGTATCCAAACATGATGTAACTCTGCTAAGTTTTACCGACCGGGCTGAAGTAAGTTTGGAGTTGTCCCAAGTTCGTATCGCCTGCAAGGACGTACACGTTATCCCATGGAGGGAATTCAACCCTTATGGTTGGCATGCACTAGCTGGGTTTTTTAGCTCTAGGCCGAGATCGATCGTGGATACTTTCTCGCCCCTGATGGCAGCGAAGATTGTGCGGATATTGGACGAGGAGAGATTTGACGTTATCGTTGCCTCGCAATTGGCTATGGCGGCATATTATCCCTACTTTAGAAATGCGCCAACATTGTTCGAAGAGTTGGAGATCGGATTGGCCTATGAGAACTTAGCCCAAGGCGCGGGGTGGACGCGGCTGATCCGTCGCAAGTTTACCCGGTCTAAATTCCATATCTACCTTTCCTACCTCCTGAAACAAGTTCGGTCTGTTTCTGTAGTTTCCGAAAAGGAACGCGAACTCGTCGCTCATCACTTTCTTATGGTCAAAAACATTTCGGTCATTCCCAACGGTGTAGATCTAGAAAAGTACTCGAAGGTGACTGTGGTGTCAAAGCCGAACACAATGATCTTCACCGGTTCGTTCCGCTACCGCGTCAATTATGAGGCGATGGTTTGGTTCGTTGAGGAGGTACTGCCGCTTGTCTTGGAGCGTATTCCATCCGCTGAGTTGATCATTACTGGCGACCACCTTAACCTGCCGCTTCCCTCAATGCGCAATATCCGCCTGACCGGCCACTTAGAGGATGTCCGGGAATGGATCGCTAGTTCGACCGTTTCTCTTGCTCCTTTGTGGAGGGGAGGCGGTACGCGTTTGAAGATCATTGAATCCATGGCACTAGCAACGCCGGTGGTTGCCACATCGAAAGGTGCAGAAGGCTTGAATGCGAAGAATGGGGTGCATCTGATGATCGCCGACACACCAGAGGCTTTCGCTGATTGCATCATGAGAGTAATGTATGACCGGTCACTCGCAAAGCGCATTTCGACAAGCGCCCTGCAGTTTGTCAAGGCTCATTATGATTGGGGCGTGATTCTGCCCCAATTCATTCAACTTGTGGAGCGGACAGCTCTTCAGCAAAGTTGAAATTTGCTAGGAAGGCAACGGGGCATAACGAATCATTTATCCTCGCGTCATCGATAGAATTGATAATTATCAATGGATACTGAATTCACTTCAAGTAATCGCAGGATCTCTAAAAGCAAACAGACTCTTCAATATAGCATCTGGGGTCTGACAGTCCTCATCACTACAATTGCCGCTTACTGGGGACGAATAGAGGCTTTAGTTGTGGTGTTAGCCGCGATCGCAGCTATAATTCTTTTGAGGCTACTGGTTCGAGAACTTGCTGTCGGTTACATTCTGCTCTTGTTTGGCGGCATCTTCGTTCCCTTTTATGGTCCCGGGGGTATCAACGCATCCATGATTATTATCATCTTGATGTCCTGTCTATGGATTATGGATAAAGTTATTGTCCAGAAAAGGCTTGAGTTTGTTCGTTCCAGACCTATTCGACCAGCTTTTTACTTCATGATCGTAACCATTGCGGCGTTCCTGATGGGACAGGTGCTTTGGTATATCGCCGCAATACAGGCGCCTTTGAATTCACAACTGGGCGGGTTTGCTATCTACTTTTTCTCCTTAGCAGCTCTGATAATGACAGCCGATGTCATCAAAAGTGATCGTTGGCTCAAAATCTTCATGTGGTTTTTCGTCGGATTAAGTGCGATTTACATGCTGGCGCGCGTCATGGGTTTCTCGATGATTGATCAATTCTATGCGTATGGTTTCACTGCCAATAGTATGTTATGGACATGGCTCGTAGCCGTGACGTTGGGCCAAGCAATTTATAATCGCGAACTTTCGAAGTGGCAGCGCATTGTTTTGTTCTCGATTGTGGTTATTACGATGTATGTAGCTATAGTACAGGCAACAGATTGGAGGTCTGGCTGGGTCCCACCGCTGGTTGTCATAATTGTGTTGGTGGGCTTGCGCTTTAGAAAATTGGCTTTGGCTTCAATTCCGATTGTTTTGATTGCCTTTATCTACCTTCTGCAGCAGCAAATTGCTGCAGAAGAATGGAGTTGGGGAACGCGATTAGAGGCATGGCGGATTGTACTTGAAGTCAGCCGCGTCAATCCGATTTTGGGCCTGGGTTTTGCCAATTACTACTGGTACGTAAGTCTTTTTAGCATTTTGGGCTATTACACAACCTTCATTTCTCACAGTCAATATGTAGATTTGATCGCCCAGACCGGGATTGTGGGATTGGTGTGTTTCTTGTGGGTTTTGTTTGAAGTCGGCAGACTGGCTTGGTCTCTTGCAATTCGATTACAGGATGGTTTTGGACGTGGCTATGCCTATGGGGTCCTTGCGGGACTTGCAGGGGTGGTTGTTGCGGCTTTTTTGGTTGATTGGGTTTTGCCGTTCACATACAACATTGGGTTAACCGGGTTTCGGGCTAGCATCTTACCTTGGATATTTTTTGGGGGATTAATTAGTATTGAGAAAATCCGTCTGAAAGAAATAGGGCCCGGAGAAGTCGAGAAGACTACGTGGACGAATTGATCGGATTGATTCCCGCCGCGGGAAGAGGTGTTCGTCTGGGTTTGCCTTACCCAAAGGAATTATATCCCGTTATCCGGGACAATCATTACAAGCCAATTTCTCAATTTGTTGTGGATAATCTGACAAACGCGGGGCTGAAGCACATTGTTTTCGTAGTTAACGAAACGAAGCACCAGCTAATGGGCTATTTTGGTAGCGGCCAGCGCTTCGGATGCGATATCAGTTATGTAGTTCAGGAGATAGTGGATGGGAAAACGAAATCCACCTCCCCGGGACTGGCTCACGCGCTTGATTCGGCCTACCACCTCGTAAAAGGGAAAACAGTTTTTTTTGGCATGGCAGATACGTTGATGAATCCCGGTGATATTTTTAAACGGGTCTATGAGGCTGCGTCTACGGTAGATGATGTATTGTTTGGTATGTTCACCACAGACCGACCCGAAAAGTTTGGTATGGTGAGGATGGGCACAGATCTTCGCGTCCTCGAGATTGTTGACAAGCCGAATCACACGGATTTGACTGAAATGTGGGGATGCATTATCTGGCGACCAAGTTTTACTGAACACTTGCACGAATGTGTGTTGGAGCATGGGATCTCAGACTTTGCGAAGATAATGAATGATGCCATTGCAAAAGGGCTGAAGTTCAAAGGGGTGCATATGAAAGATGGCACGTATATTGATTTGGGGACATATGAAGAGATAGCCGACCTTGATAAAAAATATCGTGGGGAGTAGAGAATATTGGAGAGAATGGGTGAACTGGGAGAAAAGAAGATAGACGATCGCGAAAGCGTTGATATGTCCATCGTGTTGGTGTGTTGGAACAATAAGACATATCTCGATCCGTGCCTAAAATCCCTTTATGCGGGCGGTTTGAAGAGTTCGTTCGATGTTGTGGTCGTGGATAACGGCTCCACGGACGGCAGTCAGCAGATGCTTGCGAAGGATTATCCGGAAGTAAAATTAATCCAGAACATGAAGAACGTAGGGCTTGGAAGAGCGAGTAATCAGGGAATTGAAGCGACAAGTGGAAGGTACGTGTTGTTACTTAACAATGATACGCTCGTGAATGGCGCCGCGTTGGATATGTTGGTGGAGTTTTTAGATGCGCATTCCGAAGCAGGTGCGGCGGCAGGAAAATTATTGAATCCTGATGGTTCGTTTCAATCGGGATATGCGCCGTTCTCCACGTTGCTCGAAGAGTTTCTTGTCGCGACTCGAATCGGGGAATTGTTGTGGTCAGGTTACCCCTCGCATGGTGACTCGAATGAGATCAAGGTGACTGGTTGGATGAGTTCGGCTTGCCTTCTTGTGCGGCGGAAAGCATTGGACGAAATCGGCTTGCTGGATGAAGACTATTTTATTTACGGCGACGAAGCAGATTTGCAGTATCGTTTAAACAAAGCAGGCTGGAAGGTATACTTCCTGCCGCAATCTGCAATTATCCATTTCGGTGGCCGAAGTATGGATCGCTGGAAGCGACGCAAAATGGTCTATCGTGGTAAGATGATTTTTTATAAAAAGAACTATGGTTTTTTAAGGACATTCTTGCTGCGATCAATGTTTTTTGTGATGAGCCTTCTGAAATGGCTGATGTGGTGTATCAGCTTTTTTGTGCCCAGCCGCAACGATCTGGCGAAAAAAGAATTGCGATCGAATCTTGATGTAATGCTTTTGTGTTTGAACTTGAAGTAAATTTTCAAGCCACAGAATTTGTTAAGTGCTTTGAGTTTATCGGAGTCTTGGCATACTCTGTGGCAATATTTTGTTTCCTGTCGTGAAGATACTCTTTCTTACTCAGATCGTTCCATTCCCCCCGGATGCCGGCCCTAGAGTAAAAACTTGGAGTGTTCTCAGGTCGCTTGTTGCGCAAGGTCATTTTGTGAACTTGCTATCTTTCGTTCGTCCAGAAGAGACATCATATTTACCTGCACTTGAAAAAATTTGTAATTCAGTTTACTCGGTGGCGATTCGCAGGTCACGATTGGCAGATGTTGGCTATATGATACGGAGTTACGTAACGGGTCGACCGTTTCTGGTAGAACGCGACGACTTGCGACCGATGCAAGAATTGGTAAATGATTTGGTCAAGCAGGATGAATACGACTTTATCCATGCTGATCAGTTAACCATGGTGCAATTCGCTCTGCGCGCGGCAAAACAGGCAAATAAGAAACCCAAAGTCATTTTTGACGCGCACAATGCGGTGTGGACAATCGTAGAGAGGATGCGCTCGAACACGAACTGGCTCCTGAAGCTTATCTTACGTATTGAAGCGAAGCGCGTAAAGTATTACGAGGGAGAATTGTTGAAACGAGTTGATCATGTGCTCGTAGTCACAGACGCGGATCGGGTTGGGCTTGAAGAAGCATTCAGAATTTCAAAGATTCGTGAAGATGAGAAAGCTGCTCCAATTACAGTTGTGCCAATTGCAACCGATACGGTTAATCTGCGTCCGATCAAGCGTGAACCGACCTCCAAGAACATAGTTACTTTGGGCACACTACATTACCCGCCCAATGCAGATGGCATTCGCTGGTTCCTCAACGAAGTATTCCCATTGATTCGTCAACGCGTACCCGATGCCACTCTAACGATTATCGGCAAGAATCCTCCAAAGGATTTTCTCAATTACGCGGCGCACAACTCTACTACCGTCGAAGTTACAGGATATGTCCCGGAACTTGCGCCTTATCTACAACAGAGCGCATTAATGGTGGTGCCAGTCCGTGCAGGTGGAGGAATGCGGGTACGTATCTTGGAAGCCTTCGCATACGCCATGCCTGTCGTCACGACTGCGGTAGGCTTGGAGGGCATCCATGCTGAACCGAAAAGAGATGTGCTGGTTGCGGATACGGCAATCGATTTTGCCGAGTGCGTGATCGAATTGTTGAACGATACCCGCTTGCAGGAAAAACTTTCATTAAATGGACGGTCCTTGGCTGAAAAGAAATATGACTGGCAGAAGGTACTCTCTGCTATGAAGCCAGTGTATGGAAGTTAAAACGAAGCATAATAGCGTTTGGAATCGCATTCTTACCCAGCCATTGCCTCTGATTTTGACTATTTCAGTTTTCTTGCGCGTGGCTGTTGCCTTAGTCATGGGTAACACGGTTGTCGAACTGCCGGGAATCTTCGATCAGATTTCATATCACAATCTTGCTGTGCGTGTCATGGATGGGTATGGATTTACCTTCGGTGAAGAGTGGTGGCCCATCACGCCCGCTGGTGAACCCACGGCGCACTGGAGCTTTCTCTATACGCTATATCTGGTGTTTGTCTACTCTATGTTCGGTGAACACCCTATTGTTGCAAGAGTCCTTCAGGCTATTGTGGTAGGGATTTTGCACCCGTATATTGCTTTTCGCATTAGCGAAAAGCTTTTTTCCAGGAATACCGCTATTATCACCTCGGCAATTACCGCTGTATATGCATATTTCTTCTATTACAGCGCGGCGCTTATGACTGAGCCGTTCTATATCACAGCGATTCTCTTTGCACTATATTTTGCGATTCTGCTTGCACAGAACACCAACAAACGGCGTGATATCAAACTCGGCCTTGCTCTGGGCGTTTCCCTCGCGATAACAGTCCTCCTACGTCAGGTTTTCCTATTGTTCATCCCATTTCTCTTGCTTTGGATTTGGTATTCTCGCTTCCGTCGAAAGGGAGGTCTGCCTTTCGTTTCGACAGTTTTATCCATTCTGGTGGTTGTTCTGTCAATTTTGCCATTCACATATTTCAATTATTTACGCTTTGGAAGGTTTGTCCTGCTTAATGCCAATTCTGGATATGCGTTTTTCTGGGGCAACCATCCCATCTATGGAACCAAATTTGTTCCTATTTTGCCGACCAAGACATATCAAGAATTGATCCCTGAAGAAGTCCGGCACCTCGATGAAGCTGCACTGGATCAGGAATTGTTGAAGCGTGGCATTGGATTCGTGAGAGACGATCCGGGGCGTTACTTGTTGTTGTCCCTTAGTCGCATTTCGCCATATTTCATGTTTTGGTACTCACCTGAGTCTAGCATGTTGAGCAATATATCTCGCATTGGAAGTTTTGGTGTATTCTTGCCATTTATGTTATACGGTCTGTTGCTAAGTAGCAGGCGAATTGGCAAGGATTTGCTCATTATGCCCGCCGGGTTAATGATGCTCTTTGCTCTCATATATTCTGGGATTCATATTCTCACATGGACATTGATTCGGTATCGCCTGCCGGTGGACGCAGTCTTGATTCCATTTGCAGGCTTGGCGTTGGCGGATATTTCTCGGAGTTTGAGGTTCGCAAGCTTTCTCTACGATGAAAAATAGTTTTCCCTTATTTTCGGCTGTTAATGCATGATTCGTATTGCGATTGAGTCCCTCAGGAAGATCCCGCTGGTCAGGTTGCTTTTGCTCGTTTCCCTGGCAGTCGTGTTGTTTGGTTACACCCTGCCGTGGATCGTCGAAAATTCCGGTGGTCGAGAATACTCCGGGATCGATTTCCATGGATATTGGTATGCAGGTCAGTTCACGCGGGCCGGTGTAAATCCGTACTGGGCAATCTTAAACAAAGAAAATTACCCGGTATACTGGGATCCACGAATTCCCGGTTCTGGGGGCCCATCTTCCGCTGGGAATGAAAGTGGGGGCGTGGAATCAGAACTGGAGTTGCCTATTCGATATATCGATGGACAAGTAGCCGCAGAACATCCCATTGCCAAAGTCTTGATCGTTGTGCCCGCAGCCACTGCCCCGTTGACATTGTTCATGGGATTGCTCTCTTGGTTGTCTTGGCCCCTCGCTCGAACAGCCTGGCTTGGTCTCAACTTAATCCTTGCCCTGATGATCCCATGGCTTGGGTTTCGCTTGTTGCAAGATCACAAGGATATTGAATTTTCTACAAAGCTCCTTTGTGCTCTTGCATTTTATAACTTCTATGGCTTAAGACAAGCAATGGTTGTTGGGCAACAATCTATAATCGCTCTTTTCTTGTTGTTGCTGGCGTTACTCGTAAGGGATCGTTGGGTTTTGGCGGGAATTTTACTTGGAATTGGCTTGTCCAAATACTCAGTGGGTCTTCCAATATTCGTGTTTTTTCTCTTGCAGAAAAGGGTACGAATCGTTGTCGTGAGTTTGATAGTACAATTAGTTGGGGCTGTGCTGTTGGTTTCCCTCGAGCATGGTTCGTTATTCGAAACCGCGAAGGCATATCTGAAAATGCTGAGTTTGAATTATTCACAGGAAGGAGTCCACCTGCCTGCAAGAATGCCAGAGATGCGATCTGCCGAGTACATAATTCCTATCATCTTCCTTGTCGCACTTATGTATTTGTTAAGGTATGGTTATTTCAAGTTCGCCATTCGTTACGCTGGAGATAATGCAATGCAGTTGAATACTCTCAATCTGTTGACTATTGGGCTATTTCTCCCAGTGTATCACCGTATCCACGATCTGCCGTTCATGATCTTTTTTCTGTTATCCATAATGGCGGTCTATGCGGGTAGTTTTGAAGTATCGCCAAAGGCGAAGGCACACGTAGTGTTCGCTGCACTTTTTCTAATCTGTGGACTAATCGCACCTACCATTCCAGGCAAAATAATTCTTTGCCTTGGGATTTCGGTTCAAATGGTTTCAACTTTTGCTTCGGCAAATGCAGTCTCGACATATGCCTTGCTGTTGATGTTCGGTTTATCAGCATGGATTCAATTAAGGCTTTTTACACACCCAAAGGTGGCAAGTAGTCTGGGAAGCAGACTGTCATGAAGTGCATATCAGTTGTTGGCGCGCGTCCTGAATTCATTCAAGCAACCCCTGTGAGCCGCGCGCTTCGCAAGCACCACCATGAACTCATCGTGCACACAGGGCAACATTACGACTATCTCATGTCACAGACGTTCTTTGACGAGTTGGGCATTCCCGCGCCTGATTACAACCTTGAGGTGGGATCCGGCTCACATGCAAGCCAGACAGCTGAAATTCTCGTTCGATTCGAAGAGGTTGTCCAAAGGGAAAGACCAGATATCGTTATTGTGCGCGGCGACACTAACTCCACACTCGCGGGCGCGCTTGTGGCCAGCAAGCTGCACATCCCCACGGTGCACATCGAAGCCGGTGAGCGTAGTTTTGACCGGCGCATGCCCGAAGAGATCAATCGCCTAGTCGCGGATCAATTGTCGTCTGCTTTCTTTTGTGTGAGCCAGACTGCGGTGAAGCAACTTGCAAATGAGGGTATAACGGCAAACGTTTTTTGGGTCGGAGATGTGATGCTCGATGCAAATCTCGCTAATCGCACACTTGCACAAAAGAAATCTACGGTTCTTTCCAAACTTGGTGTTGCCTCTGATACTTTCGGTTTGGTCACTGTTCACCGCGCCGCCAACACAGATAATCCTGCGCGGCTTGCGAATATCGTCACAGCATTGAACCAGGTTGACGGGACGGTCATATTCCCAGCGCATCCCCGCACACGCGGCGCGCTTGACCGGCTTGATGTGCAGTTTGCAAAAAATGTCCGTGTCGTCGAACCTGTTGGCTATTACGATATGATGGTCCTCGAAGAAAATGCTCGAATCATTGCCACCGATTCCGGTGGCGTGCAACGCGAAGCCTACTTCATGAAGAAACCATGTCTCACCTTGCGCGATGAAACCGAATGGACCGAAACTGTTCATGCTGGCTGGAATAAGCTGGTGGGTGTTGATGTGGACAGAATCGTATATGAATGGAGGAATTTCGCGCCACCCACAGAACAGCCTCCGATCTTTGGCGATGGCACTGCCGCTGAAAAAATTGCAGAGATTCTCGAGCGACTCACATTGTCAGTGCATCCTGAATATATTTCGAATCTGACCGCGGGACAATGGAAATGACGCCATCACAGCCGCGTATCGGAATTGTTGGTGGGGGCATCATGGGCATTAGCCTTGGGTATTTTCTGTCGCGCCACAACGTGAAAGTCACTATTTACGAAGCCTCCCCAGTACTGGGTGGGCTGGCCGGTCCCATTTATTTGGAAGACGGCACAGCGGTGGATCGCTTCTATCACGCCATCCTTTCCAGCGATCGCCATCTCGGTGACTTATGCAAGGAATTGGGTATTGACGACCAATTGCGATTCAGGGAAACAAAAACCGGCTTTTACTACGACGGAAAAATCCATCCGATGAATAATATGGTGGAATTCCTGAAATTTCCACCTCTGGGTTGGGTTGACCGCTTTCGCCTGGGGTTGACGGTGCTGGCCGCGCAATTTATCAGGGACTGGCGGAGTCTCGAGTCTATCAGTGTACAAGACTGGCTATTGAAATGGAGCGGGAAGGGAACGTATCAAAATATATGGCGACCCATGTTGAAAGCGAAATTCGACGGTGGTTTCGATAACACGCCCGCCACATATATGTGGTCGAGGTTGGTGCGTATGAAATCTACTCGCGAAGGCGCGAATCAGAAAGAGATGGCTGGCCATCTGATCGGCGGATATATCACCCTAATCAAAGCCATGAAGGAAAAGATTCTTGCGGCTGGTGGGGAAGTGTTGTTGCAAACGGCTGTAAAAGAGATCGCGATCGAGGATGGTACAGCGGCAGGCATTCGTTTGGCAAGCGGCGAGGTCAAAAGATTCGATAAGGTTGTTTGTACGTTGCAAACGCCGATCTTCCAGAAGCTCATTCCTTTGGCGGTTCAGAATTACCATGACTTCCTCAACCGGACGGCGTATCTTGGAATCATCGCCCCTCTCTTGGTGCTGGATCGTCCCTTGAGTGGAAATTGGACCCTGAACATTACCGATGATCGCTTCCCTTTCACGGGAGTGATCGAAACTACTGCTTACATCGATCCAAAATATGTAGGTGGACATCATTTAATCTACCTTCCTAAATATACGGCGCCCGGGAGTTCATGGCAACGGAAGACAGATGAAGAGATCAAGCAAATCTGGTTGGAGAATTTGCAGAGGATGTTTCCCGGCTTTGATCCCGCTTCGGTTCGGTATTTCCTCATCCATCGCGAGCGCTACGTGGAGCCGCTTCACAGGCTTAACGAAACTGATTCCATTCCGGAGGTGAAGACGCCCATTGAAAATCTATATCTCGCAACTACAGCGCAGATTTATCCCGCGCTGACCAATGGCGAATCAGTCTCTCGTCACGCGCGTGAAGCGGCTGAGATTGTCCTGGGCACAATGCAATAGTTTCAAAACTGCAAGCATCTCTTGGAGCAATCACGTCTGTTCGATTCTTTTATTAATGGGTTTGGTAAACGCCAGTTGCCAATTCTTCGCCACATAATGATCAAAAGTCAAGTGGTTGTTCAGTAACGAGTTTCTAAAATATCATGAAGCACAAAATTTCACGCAGAAATTTTCTCAAACTTGCTGGCGTGGGCGCGGCGGCTACCACCGCGTTGGGCTATGGCATATTTCAGGAATCCAGTGGCGATTCGATTGTCGAACAAGATCCATATTCCGTCGATTCTTTCACTGAGAATTTGAATGGTTCAGTCCCAATACTAGTTCTCAAAAATACTGAGGCGGCCAATCGCTTCGGAGGTTATTTGACAGAGATCTTGCGTGCAGAGGGGGTCAATTATTATCATCTTGCAGATACGACCTCCCTCAACTTGGATCTGATTCGGCAATACGACATTGTTATTTTGGCAGAATCATTACTTAACACATCCCAAGTCGAAATGTTGGAGGCGTATGTTGCTCGTGGTGGACGCCTTGTATGTATGAAACCTCCGAAAACACTCGAAACAGTTTTCGGTGTCGAGAGAATCGGAGGCGCATTGTCTGAGGCGTATCTCAAAGCAGAGTTGGGTCATCCTGCAAGCAAGGGAATCAATCCATCCACAATGCAATTTCATGGTACGGCAGACCTATATGAACTTGCTGGAGCAGAGCCTGTCGCGTGGCTCTATACAGACCGTGATACTCCCAGTGCTAACCCGGCGATAACCATGAATCGATTTGGTGAGGGCTTCGCGGTTGCATTCGCATTCGATTTGTCGCGAAGCATAGCGCTTATGCGACAAGGAAACCCAGAACTTGCAAACAAGGACATTGATGGGTTGGACGGCGCACGCACCGTTGACATGTTCTTGGGTTGGATTGATTTGGAACGAATCCATATCCCGCAAGCGGATGAACAGCAAAGGTTGTTCGTAAATTTGTTGAATTTATTGAGCAAACACCCGCTGCCGAGATTATGGTATTTTCCCAAAGACAAAAAATCCGTTCTGATCGCTACCGGCGATTCGCACGGCAGTTGGTCTTCGGTCATAGATGATTTCCTTCGTATCGTGGACGAACGCGGCGGCCATATGACCATTTATTACACCCCGCAGATTGTCAGCGATGCGGGCCGCGCGGTTCGATGGACTCGTTTCTGGCTTACGGATCATATCCCGCTTGTCTCTGACATCTTGGTGTCAAGTTACGGATCGCCAACACCTGGTGACGTGGCGGACTGGCGAGCGCGCGGACATGAGTTCGCGTTGCACCCATATGTCGAAAATGGGCTCGATGAGTGGAGGTTGTATTGGAAAGAATTCACCGGACGCGGATATCGCTCTCCTCCACCAACAGTCCGTACGCATCGTATTTTGTGGACAGGTTGGGTAGAGACAGCCCGCATACAAGCCACATATGGCATGCGAATGAATTTTGATTATTACCATGTTGGACCGTCGCTGCAGAAGAAAACCGGAGAGTGGGTATATGGTCATCTGACAGGAAGCGGGCGTCCGATGAAATTCATAGACGATAAAGGTCATATTATTAACCTTTATCAACAACTTACCCAACTCACCGACGAGCACCTCATTCCGATGAATTATCCTGGCTCGGGAGGGTGGCCCCAGCTCAGCGCCGCAGAGGCGGTCGAAGTTTCAAAATACCTGCTTGATCGTTCCGTTAAGTATGGTGATTATTGTGCGATTGGCGGGCAGTTCCATGTTGATCCGTTCCAAATCGGGGGCGAAACTGCCGAAAAGGGGCGCATCTTTTTGGAGGGAACGTTAGATTATGCCAATAAAATCGGCGTTCCAATCCTTTGCGCCAAGGAGTGGTTGGATTTCACAGAATCCAGACACGAAACGGAGATCGCAAACGTGACCTGGGATTCCAAGGCTTCCGTCCTAACGTTTCGCCTAATTCTACCCTTTGCTAACGACTCAGCGCACATGGTTATGATTCCCGTCCGATATGAAGAAAAGACCCTGTCTGCCATAACCGTGGACGGCCTTAACAATCCTGCGGATATGCGTCTAACTGTTGGCAATACGGAATATGTGCTAGTGAGTCTCACTGCACAAGAACACAATATTAAGGCGAGCTATTCCTGAACGCAAGAATGAACACTGGAGGAAACATATGTTGACTCTCATTTCTAGAAACCGAAACTTCCTTTTGATCGTCGTTGTCGGATTCCTTGTATATTTCTTCATCTTCCACAATCTGACGCGCTTTCCTGCCCCGTGGTTCGATGAAGGGTCGCACCTCCATGTCCCGAAAACGCTTGTTAAGTATGGCGTGTATGCTGACGTCAGTAGCGAGGGGTTTCGGTACTACGGACCTACCATCGGCGTCGGACCTACCGTTATGCTCCCGATTGCGGCAATGTTCAAATTATTTGGCATCGGGTTGTTGCAGGCGCGGCTTGTAATGGCTTTGTACTTGCTGGCGGCTATCTATGTTTTCCATCAACTTGTTGAACACTTGGCGAACAAGTTAGTCGCCTGGATTGCGCTGGTACTGATATTATCTTCGCGTAGTGTCTCACTTCTTGAATATGGGCGACAGGTGCTGGGGGAGGTCCCGGGATTTTTTTTCCTTGTTCTTGGCCTGTATTTGTGGCTCTCAAAATGGAATGAGAATAGTGTGAGACGACTTGTAGTCGTTGGAGCGCTCTTTGGTCTGGCGATGATTACAAAATACCAGTATCTGTTGTTTCTTGCGCCTACGCTGATTCTTGCATGGATTTTGGATATTTTTTATTACAAGACATCTGCCCACCGGAACTTCCTGATCCCCGGCATTGTTGCGGCGGGTAGTTTTGGTGTTTGGCAGACGATTAATTTGTTATATCTCGGTCCCGCCACGGCGGCGGACAATCTGGCTCTTTTGCGGGCTTCGGCAGAAGGCGCGGCGTTCAACTTCAACCTGACGCAACTTGGCGCGAATGTCGAGACGCTGAGTTCGCGGTCGGTATATCTCGAGGCATTGTTGCCCGCATTGATCTATGGTCTTTTTATCTCCGTTCCTCGTACCGGCAGCGGGCAAAAATTCTCCATCCTATTCCTGCTTGTTGCCTTCAATTTGGTCTGGTATGTTGTCTTTTCGATCGGATGGATTCGTTATGCCTTTCTGGGCCTTGTTCTATCCAGTATCTTTATTGCACGGTTTTTCTATGATCTGACCCATGGGTTTCAATTCGATTGGGGTTCGGGGATTTTCCGCTCGTTCTTCGAGGCAAAGAACGCTGCTCGGTTTGCCCTTACCTTATGGCTTCTTGCAATCGTTCTCGCTCCCTTGGCAAAGACCATCGCGGATATCGCTTTCCCGGGACCGAATCATGCCAGACTGATGGCAGATTACCTCAACTTGAACGTTCCAACTTCAGCCTTGATCGAGACTTGGGAACCTGAGATGGGATTTCTGACCGATCACAATTATCACTATCCGCCGAATGCTCTACTGGCCGTTGCTATTGACCACATAAATTATGGCGGAGAACCTGTGAAAAACCACTACGATTTTGTGCAGTCGGAGAACCCGGATTATCTGTTGGCTGGGGAGTTCTCAAAATGGACGGAGATCTATCCTCTAGCCGCATTGCAGAATAGCTATGAACTTGTACAGCGTATTGGTGAGTATGATCTTTACAGGCGCAGTAAATAATCGTCATCTGTGTGTATTTCTGTTCGAAAAGAGTTCGAAAAACTAAATTCTTGGAATGGTCTTTGTAAGATATTACGATGTAGGAGCCCCATCATGAAGAATCTGAACCCGCAAAAGAACCTTGCTCCATATGCAGTACTATTTCTCGTCGCTGGCAGTCTGCTTTCGCTCGAAGTGACTCTGACACGCATGTTCTCGATCATGATCTGGTATCACTTTGCCTATCTGATCATCGGGGTGGCGCTATTGGGAGGCGGAGCCGCCGGAACTTTTCTTGCCGTCCGCCAGTGGGATGCCGAAACCATATCCAAAAGGGTTGCCGTAATAGGGTTGTTGCTCAGCCTGGGAATTCTTTTGATTCTGCTTGTGATTAATGTTGTTCGATTTGATCCTCTTGATAGCAGTGCTTCCGTGTTCTTGAGCCTTTTTGGTATTACAAGTTATTTCAGTGTAATCTTTCTTGTTTACTTTTTAGGCGGGTTGGTCATAGCTGGAATTTTTCGTTGGCGACCGGGTGACGCCCATAATCTGTATTTTGCCGACCTGCTTGGCGCAGGAATCAGCGCCCTTGTCATATTATGGATGATTCAAAAACTTACAGGCCCCGGCTCGATGGTGTTCGCGGCGATCTTGGTGTTGCTGGCTTGCTTTGCACTTCGGACGGAAAAAAGCGCCGTACCGAGAAGTCTACTGATGTTCTTGCTTGTGGGAGAGCTAGCATTAATGGTCTTTGTCGTCAAAAATCCCATCAATCTTCCTATACCTAGATCGAAGGAGTTGGGGAGATTTCTAACCTTGCTGGCGGTTGATGAACCGGATCAAACCATATGGAATCCGGTCGCCCGAGTGGACGTAATGCCTACATTCGAGTCTGATGCGCCGTGGGTAATCGGGAATGTTAGCTCATCGTACGTGCCACAGAAAGCCTGGACCTACCGGTTGAAATTCGCCACCCTCGATGGCACCTCGATGACTGTGCTATACGAATTCGACGGCGATTTCGCCCATACGAATTTCTGGATCATACGATAATCAGCGCCCCGTATCAACTATCCTTTTCCAACCCGAAGGTCCTAAATATCGGTGTTGGCGGAGGTCTCGACATCATTCTCGCAAGGAAGTATGGCGCCAGTGATATTACTGCGGTGGAATTGAACTCCGATCTCGTAAAGTTGATCGAGAGCACCCATTCGGAATTCGTTGGAAATCTTTCCTCCGACCCCAACACGCATATCATTGTGGACGAGGGACGGAGTTTCATGATTCGCACAAGCGAAAACTATGACATTATCCAGGGGATTGGTCTAGATAATTTTGCTGCGTTGAACGGCGGCGCATATGTGCTTTCCGAGTCCTATCTCTATACAGTGGATGCAATCGAATTGGCATTGAGCCGGCTTGCTCCAAATGGCGTTTTCTCTTGGACGAGGACGGTGTATACGCCTCCACGGGAAATGCTTCGCCTATCCGGCGTGGTCGCTGAAGCCCTTCGCCGTAAAGGAATTGAGGACCCCAGTGCTCATATCTTGATCGTGGCAAGTGAAGACGGCGCTTATGCAACGCTGCTTGCTTCGAATCAACCTTTTGATGAGAACATCGTAAGTGAATTTCGGAAGTGGGCGGCAGAGAATCGTTTTCCGATTCTTCATGATCCGCTGTTACCTGTGGATACCTTGTTCAGCGAATATCTATTGTCCGATTCGCCGAGAGCGTTCGAAGAAGCATATTCTTTCAATATCTTTCCGGTAACCGACAACAACCCGTTTTTTTAGAACTAGACCTCTTGCATAAGTGTGCCATAATAGGCACATGAACTATAAAACAATCGAACCTCTCAAAGATAGTGAGTTCAAACGGCTAACTGGCGTCCAGCGCGAAACCTTCGAGCAGATGCTG
>Ga0187893_10006291_pt1 | contig 20446 bp, 18 predicted proteins | sample MA1701074metaG_FD_139574 | JGI IMG/M metagenome (GOLD analysis project Ga0187893, IMG submission 139574) | White microbial mat communities from a basaltic lava cave in the Kipuka Kanohina Cave System on the Island of Hawaii, USA - MA170107-4 metaG ...
CCAACGCCTGCTGGCCTTCGTCCCTCCGCTCTACACGGCACCCATTACTGGCCTATCAGCTACCATTCAGCACGCGCGTGACCGAAATCGGCCCCTTCACGAATAATGTGGGTTAGGCACCGGTGATTCCCCCCGCCTGACGTCGTTCTCAATCTGTCCGTCGCGCAGGTGCACGACCCGTGGGGCGAAGGCCGCAACGTCGGCCTCGTGCGTCACCACCAGGATCGTGTGGCCTGCCTCGTGGAGGCGGGCCAAGAGCGCCATGATCTCGGCGCCCGTCTTCGAGTCGAGATTGCCGGTCGGTTCGTCAGCGAGCAGGAGCGACGGGTGATTCACGAGCGCGCGCGCAATCGCTACGCGCTGCCGCTGTCCGCCGGACAGCTCGTTGGGCCGGTGCGTGAGTCGCGGCAGCAGGTCCACCAACTCGAGCGCCGCCCGCGCACGCGCCTCGCGCTCGGGCCCCGACACACCCGCATAGACGAGCGGCAGCGCCACGTTGTCGAGCGCCGAGGCGCGCGGCAGCAGGTTGAATGTCTGGAAGACGAAGCCGATCTCCTCATTCCGAATGCGCGCCAGCTCGTTGTCGGTCATGTCGCTGACACGCCGGCCGTTCAGCAGGTACGCGCCGCGCGTCGGCGTATCGAGGCACCCGATCAGGTTCATCAGCGTCGACTTGCCCGACCCGGACGGCCCCATGATGGCCACGTACTCGCCGCGCTCGATCGCGAGCGACACGCCGCGCAGCGCGTGCACCTGCTCCCCGCCCATCGTGTACGTCTTCCAGAGATCCTGCGTGTCGATGAGCGGCATCCTACGGAGCCTCGGGTGCCTGCGGAGCGCGCTTGAAGAAGACCGTCGCGAGTAAACCGCCGAGGCTGGCGAACACGCCGCCCGCGAACAGCTGAAAGACGAACCCGGCGGCCAGCCTGAACGGCGCCGACGTGCGATCGCTCATCAGCTCGAGCCACTGCCGAACCTCCGGCGGCATGTCCGCCGCGCTGCGCAGGATGTTCTCGACCATTCGAGTTTGCAGCGGCGCCATCACGACGTCGAGCGCCAGCGCGACGACCAGCCAGACGAAAGCACCGACGACGCCCGCGAGCAGGCCGACGACGGCGCCGCGCATGCCGGTGAGCGGCGTCGGGCTCGCCAGCTGCGCGAGATAGCCCGTCAACACGCCGCCACCGACAATCCAGAGACAGCAGCAGTTGGCGAGGTTGACGATTGGCAGCGCCGACAGGACCCCGATGAACAGACCGCCGAGGAGGGCAGGTTGAAGCATGTAGAGGCGGACCTTCGGGTCCGCCTAATCGTAGTACTCGCGTCCCAGATGCGTGATGAGCTGCTCGCCGCGCATGTAGCGCAGCGTGTTCTTGAGCTTCATCAGCTGAATGAACAGGTCGTGCTCCGGATAGACCTCGGGGGCGTGCATCGGCGCCTTGAAATAGAACGACAGCCACTCCTGAATGCCCGACATGCCGGCGCGCTTCGCCAGGTCGAGGAACAACGCCGCGTCGAGCACGATTGGCGCCGCCAAGATGCTGTCGCGGCACAGGAAGTTGATCTTCAACTGCATCGGGTAGCCGAGCCAGCCGACCAGATCGATATTGTCCCACCCCTCTTTGTTGTCACCGCGCGGCGGATAGTAGTTGATGCGTACGACGTGGCAGAGATCCTTGTAGAGCTCGGGATAGAGCTGCGGCTGGAAGATGTAGTCGAGCGCCGACTTCTTGCTCTCCTCCTTCGTCTTGAACGACTCCGGATCGTCGAGCACCTCCCCGTCGCGGTTGCCGAGAATGTTGGTCGAGTACCAGCCGCGGACGCCGAGCAGCCGCGCTTTGAGCCCCGGCGCGATGATTGTCTTCATCAGCGTCTGACCCGTCTTCATGTCGTTGCCCGCCAGCGCCGCCTTCGTCCGCGAGGCGAGCTGCAGCAGGGCCGGAATGTCGGCGGTCAGGTTGGGCGCGGCGTTCGCGAACGGAATCCCCTCGCGGATCGCGGCGTACGCGTAGATCATGCTCGACGGGATCGCCTCATCGCTCGCCTCGAGCCCTTTTTCAAACGAGGCGACCGAGGCATGCACGTCGGTCTGCTTCATGTAGACCTCGGTGCTGCCGCACCACACCATGACGAGGCGATCGCAGCGGTGCGTCTGCTTGAACCCGCGGATGTCGGCCACGACCTGCTCCGCGAGGTCACGCTTGTTCTTGCCCGTCTTGACGTTCGGGCCGTCCAGCCGCCGGACGTAGCGCTGATCGAAGACCGCCGGCATCGGGCGCACCGCTTCGAGCTCCGCCCGCACCTGATCGAGCTGTGTCCGCTCGAGCACACCGGCCGTGCGCGCAGCCGAATAGCAGTCCTCCTCGAAAATGTCCCAGCCGCCGAACACGATGTCGTGCAGATCGGCAAGCGGGACGAAATCCTTGATGCGCGGCACGCGTGCTTCCGATCGCCGGCCGAGCCGGATGGTCCCCATCTGCGTCAGCGATCCGATTGGCGGCGCAAGGCCCTTGCGAATCGCGCACACACCGGCGATCGTCGTCGTGCTCACGGCGCCGAGGCCGACCAGCAGCACGCCGAGCGTGCCGCTCGCAGGTGCAATCTGAAGGGGTGCGGTCACAAGCTGGCCACTATATCATGAGGAAATTCGATGTTTTTTCTGCGGAAGCCGAACCTCGAGCGTCTTCCCGTCGCGATGAGCGGCGTGCGGATGGGCGAGCGCGTACTGCAGCTCGGCGTCGACGACGCGTCGCTCGTCGGAGCGATCGCGGCGAAGGTGGGGCTGAGCGGATACGCGGCCATTGCCGTCACCAACGAGCGTCAGGCGGCGAGCGCGCGTGCCGCCGCCGCGGCGGCCGGCGCGCTCGCCGACGTGCAGACCACGCAACCTGGGCTCCCGTTTGCCGACGAGGCGTTCGACGTCGTGGTCGTGCACGCTGCCGCGGTGTCGCAGGCGCTCGATGACCGATCCGCCGTCCTGCTGAGCGACAGCCGTCGCGTCCTGCGCAACGGCGGCCGAATCGTGGTCATCGAGGGACGCGGGCGTGGATGGTTCACGCGGGCGCGCGCCGCGACGGGCGACTCGTCAATTGTGGTGCGGGCGCTGACGGTCGCGGGCTTTAGAGCCGCGCGCCTGCTCGCCGAGCGCGAAGGCTACCAGTTCGTCGAGGCACTCAAGTAGGCCAGACCGGGGTCAGATCCCGCTCTGACCCCAAATCGGGACACCCGTCCAGACGCGCGCCAGATCAGGCGCAATTCCGGCCGAACGGGGCAGGCAAGCCTTTTGCCCCCGCCATTCACACTCTCATGTCCCAAGAGGTTCTCGACGACGTCTTCACAGCGGATGAGGTGGCGCGGGCCGCGGGTGTATCGGTCACGGACGTGCACGCTGCACTGGCCGCGGATGGGATTCGGACCGTGTTCGGCACTCAGTACATCGTCGGCGCCGATGCGATCCGGCTCGGACGCCGCGTGAAAGCGTCCGCTGGCGCCGGACCCGCGAGGCGGGAGCTCGTTGGCGCGGCATTCGCCTCGTCCGCCGTGCACGGCATGCTCGTGGCCGCCGCGGTGTGGTTCTCGGCGGGGGCGGCACAGACCGAAGCGGTCGAGCAGCCGCCATCCGCGCCCACGCGCCTCGTGTTCTTGATGACGCCAGGTCCGGGCGGCGGGGGCGGCGGGGGCGGACTGCGCAATCCGCTGCCGCCGGCACGTGTCCAGCGCCGCGCGCCCGAGCGGCGCCGGGTATCGGTTCCGCCCGTGGTCGAAGCGGCCCCACCCGAACCGGCGCCTGTGACGCGTCCGCCCGAGCCAACGCCACCGCCCCAACTGAACGCGCCGGTCGTCCCCGTGGCAGCCGATCCACGCGAGCAGGCGGGGACGATCGATCACGGCGAAGAGGTCGCGCCGAGCCAGGGACCGGGCACGAACGGCGGCGCCGGCACGGGCCAGGGGACGGGCAGCGGCGAAGGCGCCGGCTCCGGGATTGGCGACGGGCTCGGCGGTGGCACCGGTGGCGGGCCGTTCCGTCCTGGCGCGGGTATCGAGCCACCGCGGCTGGTGCGCGAGGTGAAGGCAGTCTACACGGAGGACGCCCGGCGCCGCGGTCTGACCGGCGACGTCCTGCTTGAGATCGTCGTCCGCCGCGACGGGTCGGTGGGCGATGTGACCGTGATTCGCGGGCTCGGAGCGGGTCTCGAAGCACGGGCGATCGAGGCGGTGCGGCAGTGGCGCTTCACCCCCGCGCGGCGCCTCGGCACGCCCGTCGATGTCATCGTCGAAGTCGCCGTTGAATTCACCTTGCGGTAAGAAACATGACCATCATCCTGTTCCTCCTCACTCTGCTCTCGCTTGCGGCCGCGGCGGTATTTGCTGTGGCTGCATGGCGCGCACGAACGGAAACGTCCCAGCGATCGGCGGCGCGCGTTGCGGCGCTCGCCTCCGCGCTCGGCGCTGAACCGGGATCCTCGATCGACGTTCCGATATCCGGAGATTCTTGGTCCGAGCGGATCCCGGATCCTGGATCCCGGATCCCGGTGTCACCGATGTTTGCGAGCGCGACAGCCGACCGCCGCGTGCTGACCAAGCCGGCGATCGCCACCGCGATCGGTGCGATCCTGCTGATCGGCGGCGGGACAGTGCTCCGGAACGACGGTGAGGCCGCCGGCCAGGCTGCCGCCGCCCACGACGGTCGCGCGTCGCTGGAGCTCGTGTCGATGCGCCACACGCGGGACGGGCGCACGCTCACGGTCACAGGCCTGGTCAGGAACCCGCCTGCAGGTGCGCCGCTGTCCGATGTCGCGGCGCTCGTCTTTGCCTTCGATCGGAGTGGCGAGTTCGTTGCGAGCGGCCGGGGCTCCCTCCAACTGCCGGTACTGCAGCCGGGCGAAGAAGCGCCGTTTGCCGTGACGGTGACCGAAGTCGCCGACGTGGGGCGCTATCGGGTAAGCTTTCGTACCCCGGCGGGGCCGCTGCGGCACGTCGACCGCCGCGCGGCACGCCAGATTGCCAGGACCGAATGAAGTTCGTGCCTTTCGTCCTCGCCGCCGCCTCCGTGGCGCCCCTCGTGGCGCAATCACAGGAGGGCTTCAGCTTCCGCAGCGGCGTCGAGCTGATCAACGTCACCGCCACGGTCACCGACGGCGATGGCCGCTTCGTATCCGGGCTCCGCAAGGAGGACTTCAACATTCTTGAAGACGGCGAGCCGCAGACGATCACGCACTTCAGCAACGAGCGCGCGCCCGTCAGCCTCGGGATCGTGCTCGACGCGAGTGGCAGCATGACGTCCGACAAGATGTCGGCGGCCCGCGCAGCCATCGATCGCTTCATCTACGACCTGCTCGGCCCGGACGATGAGCTGTTCTTCATGGAGTTCGCGAACCGTCCGGATCTGGTGCACGAGTGGACCACCGATCGCCGTGCGATCAGCCGGGCGGTGTCGCGCGTCGCGACGGGAGGCGGCACGTCGATGTACGACGCCATCGCCGACGCGGTGCCGCTGGCGAGCATCGGCAAGCACTCGAAGAAGGCGATCCTCGTCATCTCCGACGGGAACGACACGAACAGCCGGACGAGCGTCGGCGAGCTGCGATATGTCATCCGCGAGAGCGAGGTGCTCGTCTATGCGCTCGGTGTCGACGGTACCGCCGTATCGACGCGGCGACCGACAGTCCAGCTGCCCGTGCCTCTCCCGTTCCCGATTCCCGGCATACCGCAGCGGCGGCTGCCGCCGATCATCGGTGGCGGCGGAGGCGGCCAGATGCGAACGAACGAGCGCGTCAACGCGGACGCGCTGCGGCAGATCACTGACGACACCGGCGGCCGGACCGAGATCGTCCGCGGTTTCGGCGATCTCGACGGCGCCACCGCTCGGCTCGCCGACGAATTCAGCAAGCAGTACTACCTGGGGTATCCCAGCTCCGGGAAGAAAGACGGCCGCTGGCACACGATCCGCGTCGACGTGAAGGATCGGCGTCTCGCGGTTCGCGCACGCCGAGGTTATATCGCCTCGTAGCGCCCGGGCTATGATGCCGGTGGCGTGTCGACGTTTTTCATCGCAATCGGTCTGAGCCTCGTCGGCGGCCTGGGCGGGCTGCTGCTCGCGTCGGGCGTGCTTCTCATCAACGACGCCGTTCGATCGAAGCTGGTCCCGTGGCTGGTCAGCTACGCGGTGGGGGCACTGCTGGGCGTCTCGATGCTGGCGCTGTTGCCAGCGTCGTTGGATCACCTGCCGTCGGAACAGGTGTTCACCACCCTGCTCGGGGGCATCCTGCTCTTTTTCCTGCTCGAGAAGCTGGTGCTCTGGCGCCACTGCCATGTGCACGACTGCGAGGTCCACGAGGGCACGATCGTCCCGGTGCTCGTCGGCGACACGTTTCACAACTTCGTCGACGGTGCGGTGATCGCGGCGGCCGTCATCACGTCGGTGCCGCTCGGCGTCAGCACCGCGTTTGCGGTGGCAGCGCACGAGATCCCGCAGGAGCTCGGCGACTTCGCGCTGCTGCTGCACGCCGGCTATTCGCGCGGCCGGGCGCTTCTGCTCAATGTTCTGTCTGGCACGGCAAGTGCCGCAGGCGTCGTCGCGACGTTTCTCGCCGTGGAGACGCTCCCCCGTCTACTCCCCTATGTCCTGGTCCTCGCAGCGGCCAGCTTCCTCTACGTGGCGATGGCCGACCTGATTCCCGGCTTGCACCGGGGGCGAACTGACGCCAGCTCGCTCCGACAGCTGCTCCTCATTGCGGCCGGGGTCCTCACCGTGCTCGTGCTGTAGGCGTTCGCCAGCGAGGACACCCCGCCCAGACCTCGTCAATCGACGCGATTTCTGGCGATCTGGGCCTGGCAACATCTTTGCCTCGGATGGAGACAGGCCGGCCCGAAATGCGGGTACGGCCCCAAGGACAGCGAGGAGGGGGAGATATATGTTTGCCAAGGTTGTTGCCACGGTCATCGTGATCGTCGCGATGGGCGCGCCAGCCTGGGCGGCGGATCGTGAAGATCTGCAGATCTTCCAGGACGTCTCACGGCAGGTGCTGCGGTATCCGCACTTCACGATCTTCGACAGCATCCACGCCACTGTCGATGATGGGATCGTGACGCTCACGGGCAAGGTCACGATGCCGTACAAGCGCGAGGCGATTGCCACGCGGGTGGCGCGAGTCAACGGCGTGCGCGAGGTACGCAATGAGATTACCGTGCTGCCGGTGTCGCAGTGGGACGACGAGTTGCGGTTCCGGATTGCGCGGGCGATCTATGGGAACTCGAACTTCTGGAACTACGGAGCGATGGCGAACCCACCGATCCACATCGTGGTGGAGAACGGGCGAGTGACGCTGGAAGGCGTCGTGAACAGCAACGTCGACCGGATGGTCGCGCGCTCGATCGCGAGCTCGTTCGGCGCCTTCTCGGTGACCAACAATCTGAAGACCGACGCCGAGGTCACTGCGGAGCTGGAGCGGCTCTAACAAACTCCCAACTCCCAAGAAACCGCCTCCCACACATCCACAGCCGGCAGGCTCAGTCTGGCGGTTGGGAGTTGGGAGTTGGGCTTTCTTGATTCCTGATCCACCAGATCACGCCCACCAGCGCTGCTGCTGCCGCCAGGATCGCCCCGGCGAACAACAGCAGCGTTCGCACGAAGATCGACGTCCGCTCCAGATTCACCTGCAGCTCGAGCGGTCGTCCCGCCAGTCGATCGGCGAGCGGCTGCTCCCATACCAGGATGTTCCCGCGCAGGATCTCCCCGGATGGCGAGTTGTGAAACACGATCTGACTGGGCAGGTGGACGCGGAACGCGACGAGCTCGTCGCCCGTCCACGACTCACGGATCCCGGATCCCTGATCCCGGATCCCGGACTCTCCGACGGTCTGCCGGAATTCGAGCACGTCATCGCGCCGCCGAAACCGGTACGACGACCACGCGAACGGCGCCAGCCGCGAGAGCGCCTGCACGTCGTCGACGTCGACGCGCGCGTTGACGAATCGCCGGGTATCGCGGCGGGACAGGCTGACGGCGACCGGCAGCTCCGGCGCACCGAAGAACTTGCGCACCGCCTCGCGATCGACGCGGGCGCGTGGATCGGGATCGAACGGCGCGCCGCGCAGCGCGACGAGCGACGCCACCGATGCGTAGACGTTCAGCGTGGCCGAGCCGTCGAGCGACAGATACAGCTCCTCTTCGTACTCGTAGTCGGGTTTGAACGCGCCGGCGCAGCCAGCGACGGTCGGGAGCACGAGCGCGAGCAGCAGAAGCCGCACAAATCCCAATGATATCCTTCAATATCGACGGCCTGAGCCATGTCGCGTCCCACCATTTATCTGATCGACGGCAGCTCGCAGATGTACCGCGCCTACCACGCGTTCCGCGGGCGCGGCCTGTCGAATCAGGAGGGGCACACCACCCACGCCGTCTATGTGTTCGTGACGATGCTGCGGAAGCTGATCACAGAACACCGTCCGCAGTACATCGCCGCGGCGTTCGACCTGGCCGGGCCCACGTTTCGCGACGAGCTCGTCGCCGACTACAAAGCCACGCGTGCGGCCATGCCCGACGATTTGGCAGAGCAGCTCGACTGGGTGCACGAGGCGTGCGAGGCGCTCGGCGTCCCAATCGTGACCGCGCAGGGATACGAGGCCGACGACGTCATCGGGACAATGGCGACGCGGGCGACCGCGGCGGGCTTCGCGGTGGCGATCGTCTCGATCGACAAGGATTTTTTTCAGCTCGTGCACGACGGTGTTCGCGTCTACGACCCGCGCGAGGACGGCATGTGGTACGACGCCGCCGCCGTCGAGGAGAAATTCGGCGTCAAGCCGTCGCACGTCGTCGACGTCCTGGCGCTCGTGGGCGACACGAGCGACAACGTCGCCGGCGTTCCGGGCGTCGGCAAGAAGGGCGCGGTCGACCTGATCGGCACCTTCGGCAGCCTCGACGCGTTGCTCGATCGGGCTCCGGAGCTGCCGCAGCGGAAGTACCGCGAAGCGCTCGTGGCGCACCGCGACAATGCGCTGCGGAGCCGCGAGCTGGTCACGATTCGGTGCGACGTGCCGATCGAGATCGACTTCGAGTCGCTTCGCTATGGCGGTGCCGCGCGCGAGCGCTGCTACGAGCTCTTCTCACGCCTCGCCTTCCGGACCCTCGTCACCGAGTACGCGCCCTCGGCCGACACGATTCAAAAGGACTACGCGCTCGTCACGACGGTCGCGGAGCTCGATGACCTCATCGCAGACCTGCGCGCCGCCGGCGAGTTCGCGCTGCGCGTGATACCCGATCAGCCGTCTGCGATGCGGGCGGCCATCGTCGGCATCGCGTGCTCGACCGCCGACCGCCAGGCGCGCTATGTGCCGCTCGGCCACGAGGCCGGCGGAGGCGGCGATCTGCTCGCGGCGGCGGAAGGGCCGCCGCAAGTGGAGCGGCGCACCGCGCTCGACCGGCTGCGGCCGCTGCTCGAGGACGCCGGCATCCGCAAGGTGGGCCATGACCTCAAGTTCGATACGGTCGTCCTGAAAAATCACGGGATCGACTTGCGGGGCGTGGCGTTCGATTCGATGCTGGCGAGCTACCTGCTCGACGCGACGCGTCCGGGGCACCCGCTCGAAGAGACGTCGCTCGAGCATCTCGGCTACAAGGCACTCACCGAGGACGACGTCTGCGGGCGCGGCGTGAAGACACTGCCGCTGGAGGCGATCGCGCCCGAGGCGGCACTGAGTTTCGCCGGCGAACGCGCCGACCTCGCGCGGCAGCTCGCGAACCGCCTCGGCCCGCTCCTCGTGACCGCTGATCTGAACGGCGTCTTCCGCGACCTCGAGATGCCGTTGATTCCGGTGCTCGCCGACATCGAGCGCGCAGGCGTCCTGATCGACGGCCCGGCGCTTGCCGCACAGTCGCAGCATATCGAGGGCGAACTCGCACGGTCTTCCTCGCGTATCTTCGAGCTCGCGGGTGAGGAGTTCAACATCAACTCGCCTAAGCAACTCGGCGAAATCCTGTTCGAGAAGCTGCAACTCCCCGCGCTCAAGAAGACCGGGAAGACCCGCTCGGCGTCGACGGCGGTCGGGGTACTCGAGGAGCTGGCGCTCGTCCACGAGCTGCCTCGGCTGATTCTCGAGTGGCGCGGGCTGCACAAGCTGAAGAGCACCTATATCGACGCACTCCCGCAGCTCGTCCACCCGCAGACCGGACGCCTGCACACGTGCTTCAACCAGGCGGTCGCCGCGACGGGACGCCTGAGCAGCTCCGATCCGAACCTGCAGAACATTCCGATCCGGACCGAGCTCGGGCGGCAGATCCGCCGCGCGTTCGTCGCTGCGCCCAGCCACGTGCTGATCTCGGCCGACTACTCGCAGATCGAACTGCGCGTGCTCGCCCATCTCGCGAACGAGGACGCGCTCATCGACGCGTTCCGCTCGGGCGAGGACATCCACGATCGCACCGCGCGCAAGGTCTTTGGACCGAGCAGCGGGCTCGACACGCACGAGCTGCGGCGGCGGGCCAAGATCGTCAACTACGCGCTGCTCTACGGCAAGACGGCGTTCACGTTGGCGAAGGACATCGGCGTCACCAAAGAGGCAGCGCAAGCGTTCATCGACGCCTATTTCGCCGGCTACCCGAAGGTGCGTGCCTACATCGACCAGTTGCTGCTGCGCGCGCGCGACACCGGCGTCGTGAAGACCATGTTCGGGCGCCGGCGCCTGGTACCGGAGCTGAACAGCCGCAACGGACAGATCCGCGCGGCTGCCGAGCGCGTGACCGTCAACATGCCGATTCAGGGGACCGCGGCGGACATCCTGAAGAAGGCGATGATTACGCTTCATGCGGAGCTGCCGAAGCACGGCCTCCATGCCCGGATGATCCTCACTGTCCATGACGAGCTACTTTTCGAGGCGCCCAAGGACGAGGCCGACCGAGCGTCCGAGATCGTTCGCGAACAGATGGAGAGCGCCACGTCACTGACCGTGCCGCTGACGGTCGATGTCGGGATTGCGGAGAATTGGCGGGACGCCAAACCGTAGGCTTCAGGCCTCAGGCCTGCTTACTTCCAGCTTTCCTTCACGAGATCCCACTCCGCACGGAATTCGGCGATCGCCGTCGGCTGGTCCTTTACCGCCCGACTGCGAGCGCGCTCGAGTACGAGGACCGTCGTCACAAAGCGATCGATGTCGCTGCGGAGCGTGGCGGCCGACTCTGGGCGCAGCGGCGCCCGCACCCACGCGGCGACCGCCGTGTGCCAGGCGCGCTCGAAGTCGCCTGCGCCGCGAGTAGCCACAGACAGCCAATAGTTTGCGGTCGCATTGCCGGGGTCGATGCGGAGCGCCGCTTCCATCCGCTCGCTGACGCGCGCGAGAAGCGGCGCCCGGCGATCCACCGGGAGCCGCTGCGCCTCCCGATCCACAGCCGACGCCCACCAATCCAGCAGGAGCCCCTGATCACGCTCCGGCAGCATTGACGCGCGGCTGAGCGCCGTGTCGAAGAGTTCGGCCGCAGCGCCGAACTCCTCGCCGAGGAAGAGCGCCTGGCCGAATCCCACCAGGAGATCGATCTGATCGCGCGGCTTCAGCGTCGCGACGCGGACGGTTCCAAGGGCCTCGCGGGCGGCGATGAGGTCGGCCGGATCGTTCGTCTGCAGACGATAGCGCTCGAGGTAGGCGCGGGCGGCGACGAGCGCCGCCGCGTCGGAGGAGGCGGCGTCGAGCCGCGCGCTCGCCGCCGACACAATCGCTCCGTCGTAGTCGGCAGCGTTGTAGAGTACGCGCGCCTGCGCCAGCGCCGGGTGCTCGGCCGCGCGCGCCAGAGTCGGCGGCGCCAACACCGCGGCGAACGACAGGAGGACGACGCAGCCTCGCATCGCTCCGATCCTAGCATTACAATTCATTCTACGAGTTGGCTCGGACTGATTGCGTGGTATCAGCAACACGCGTTCGACGGCGGAACGATGGGCCGCGGCAACGGCACGGCCCGGTTCGCGTGTCGACACGGCAGCCCCGGAGATGAACGCGCCATTGATCGTGCCCCGCGCGGAGCACTCGATCTCACGCAAGCAGATCGACTCTGACGCGCTCCGGGTGCTCTACCGTCTCCACCAACAGAACCACATCGCCTACCTCGTCGGTGGCAGCGTGCGGGATCTCCTCCTCGGGCGCCGGCCGAAGGATTTCGACATCGGTACGTCCGCGCACCCGTACCAGGTCAAGCGGCTCTTCCGCAACTGCTGGATTATCGGTCGGCGCTTCCGGCTCGCGCACATCAAGTTCGGTTCGAAGACGATCGAGGTGGCGACTTTCCGCCGGCAGCTCTCGGCGCAGGAGCTGGCGGCCGCCGACGCGCAGCCCCCTCACGGCATTCCGATCGGCCGCGCCGAGGCCGATGGCCACGTGCAATTGCTCCACCGCGACAACACGTTCGGCACGCCCGAGGAAGACGCGTTCCGCCGCGACTTCACCATCAACGCGCTTTTCTATGACATCGGCTCGCTCTCGATCATCGACTACGCGGGCGGGCTCGGCGATCTCGAGGCGCGGTTGATTCGCTCGATCGGGGATCCGGCCGAGCGTGTCGTCGAGGACCCGGTCCGGATGCTCCGCGCGGTGGCGATGGCTGCGCGCCTCGATTTCACGATCGATGCGCCGATAGAAGCCGCCATCGTGGCGCACCGCGCCGAGATTGCCAAAAGCGCGCCGGCGCGGCTGATCGAGGAGCTCTACAAGCTCCTGCGGTCCGGCGCCTCCGAGCGCGCCTTCCGCATGCTCGCCGAACGCCGGCTGCTCGAGCCGATCGCGGCCCCGCTGCAGAAGTGCTGCGACGAGACGCTCTGGCGCTCGCTCTCGGCGCTCGACGCCTACCGGCAGCGCTTCGAGACCACGCCAGACACGCTCACGAATCCGATCCTGCTCGGGTCACTCATCATGCCGCTCGGCGCCGTGATCGGCGTGCTGGCGCCGCACCGGGTGCTCAGCGGCGACCGCGAACCGCCGCCGGCGATCGGGATGCTGCCGCTGGCGCGGCGCGACGCCGACCGCCTGCGGCAAATCCTCGCCCTCCAGCGGCGGCTGCTCGACATGGGCCTCTCGCCGCGCGCGCGGCGCGCACTGATGCACCGCGGGCCGTTCCAGGAAGCGCTCACGTGGCTCGAGATCCATGGCGACGCGCCGGAGGTGGTGGAACACTGGCGCGGCTTCATCGAGGCGGCGGGGACGTTTGAAGCGGAAGGGGCTGCCATCGAGGCCCCACAACGGCGCCGAAGACGCCGACGCCGGAGGCGACGGCCGTTTATTCCCCACGACACACCCGGTCACCGAAGCACAGAGAAAAAGTAACGAGCCTCAGCCGCGTGTTCGCTCGAACTCCTTCATGAAGTCGACGAGCACATCCACACCCTCTTCCGGAAACGCGTTGTAGATTGACGCTCGCATACCGCCGACCGCGCGGTGGCCCTTGAGGCCATCGAGCCCCGCAGCGGCCGATTCCTTCACGAACAGCGCCTCGAGCTCCTCGGTCGCCAGACGGAACGTCACGTTCATCAGCGAACGGCTGTCTGGTTGCGCTGCGCCGCGGTAGAAGCCGCTCCGATCGATCTCCGCGTACAGCTTCGCCGCCTTCCGTTGGTTGATCCGCGCGATGGCCGCCAGCCCCCCGTTCGACGTCAGCCACTTCATCGTCAGGCCGAGGATGTAGACACCGAACGTGTTCGGCGTGTTGTACAGCGAGTTGTTGTCGGCCTGCACCTTGTAGTTCAACATGACTGGCAGGCCGTCGGTCGACCGCGCGAGCAGATCCTCGCGGACGATGACAACCGTGACGCCCGAGGGGCCGAGGTTCTTCTGCGCCCCGGCGTAGATGAGGCCGAAGCGGCCGACATCGATTGGCCCGCTGAAGATATCGGACGAGGCGTCGGCCACGAGCGGCGCGTCGCCGACCTCGGGCAGCGTCTTCCACTCCGTGCCTTCGATCGTGTTGTTCGTCGTGATGTGGACGTACGCTGCGCCGCGCGTCAGCTTCAGCTCGTCCTGCCGCGGAATCCGCGAATATCCCTCCGCCTGGGTTGTCGCGGCGATGTTGACCGTGCCGACCTTCCTCGCCTCCTTCGCGGCCTTGTCGGCCCACGAACCGGTGTCGATGTAGTCAGCGGTCGCGCCCGGCGTGAGCAGATTCATCGGCACCATCGAGAACTGCTGCGTGGCACCTCCCTGCAGCATCACGACGCGGTAGTGGCCCGGAATATTTGCCAGCGCCCGCATGTCCGCGATCGCCGCGCTCAGGAGATCCTCGAACGTCTTGGAGCGGTGACTAATCTCCATGACCGACATGCCAACGCCCGGGAGCGACACGAGGTGGCGCTGCGCTTCCTCGAGCACGGGGAGCGGCAGTACAGCGGGGCCGGCGGAGAAGTTGTACACGCGGGTCGTGGTGGCCATGTGTCTATATTTTCACAACATGAAGGCTGAGGATGTCCTCGTTGCCGGTCTCGATGGCGCGCAGCAGGTCCGCGGTTGGCTCAGCATCGACGTTGATCCGCGCCACGGCGGCTTCGGCGCCGTCGAAAATCACGTTTTCGGTCTCCTGCACGTTGAGCGCACACCGACGCAGCTCGGCAAACACGTGGGCGAGAACGCCCGGCCGGTCGCGGTGGCGAACGACGAGTGTGTGCGTCGCGGGCGTGCGCCGCGCCAGGTTCACGACGTTCGGTACTTGCCCAGTTGCCTTGTAGGTCCGGACGATGCGGACCACTTCCGCGGCGATCGCCTCCTGCGCCTGTTCGGTCGACGCACCGATGTGGTGGGTGCCGTAGAAGCGCGGATGGGCGCCGAGCGGCGGGGAGAATTCCGCCGTCGCCTCGGCCGGTTCTTCGCGGAAGACGTCGGCGGCGGCGCGCACACCGCGCGTCTCGATCGCCTGCGCCAGGGCCGCGTCGTCCACCAGCTCGGCCCGCGCCGTGTTCACGAACAGCGCGCCCGGCTTCAGACGGCTGAGGATGGCCGCGCTCACGAAACCTTCTGTCTCCGGCGTGAGCGCCAGGTGCAGGCTCAGCGCGTCGCTGCGCTCCGCGACTTCCTCTGGCGAATGGAGGACGGTGATGTCGATGCCGTGCGGGAGCCCGACGAGCGCCGCGGCCCCGTCACGCAGAAAGCGCGGGCTCCAGACGAGCACGTCCATGCCGAGCGCCCGCGCGCGTCGCGCCACCTCCTGGCCGATGCTGCCGAAGCCGAGCACGCCGAGCGCGCGCCCGTAGAGGCCGCGCGCCCGCGCGTACTCCTTCTTGTTCCAGCGCCCGGCGCGCAGATCGGCCACGTTGTCGGGAATGCGGCGATCGAGCGCGAGCAGCAGACCAATCGTCAGCTCGGCGACCGCCACCGCGTTCCGTCCGGGGCAGTTCGAAACGTAGATGCCGCGGCGCGCTGCCGCGACGACGTCGATCGTGTTAATGCCGGCGCCCGCCCGCACCACGAGCGACACATCGCCGGCGTCGAGCATCGCGTCGGTCACGCGCGTCGATCGGACGACGAGCACTTCGGCGCCGGAGGAGGCGACATAGCGGGCGAGCGCCTCGCCGGCCAGGTCGGGCTGGTACAGGACTTCGCACCCCGAGTCGCGCAGCCCCTCGAGGCCCGTCTTCTCGAACGCATCGGCGACAAGAACTTTCATCGATCGACCCGACCTCATCTAGAGTAATGCGAGGATGGAGTAGAAAGACTCATGCGTATCCAGGCGCGCTCGCTGACGCTTCCGTGCATCCTCCTCGTCGCCACGTTCGTCGACGGGCAGGAGCAACCGCGTACCTGGCGGCTCGACTTCTACCAGACGGGCGGCCCCGGTATCGAGGCGTACAGTGTCGACCGCCTCGTCGTCGAGCCACTGGCGTGGCCGGACCATCCGGCGATCAATGTCGAGGCGACGATGACCGGCAACTACCGCTTCGAGGTGACCGAGGCGAGCGGTCGGGTCATCTTCTCGCGCGGCTACGACCCAGCGTTCGCCGAGTGGCTCATGACGGCCGAGTCGAAGAAGCTCCGGCGCACGTTTCACGACTCGCTGAGGTTTCCCGCGCCACGCGGACCGTCGGCGGTCGTGCTGCGAAAGCGCAACGCCGACGGCGGGTACGACGAGGTGTGGCGGCACTCGGTCGACCCGGCAGATCCGTTCATCGACCGCGCCGCGCCTGTGCGGCATCAGGTGATCACACTCGAACGCCACGGCGAGCCGGGTGTCAAGGTCGACGTCCTGCTGCTCGGCGACGGCTACACCGAGACCGAGTGCACGAGGACGTTCACCGCGCACGCCAGACGTGCCGTGAACGCGCTGTTCGCGCTCGAGCCGTTCCGGTCGCGCCGCAGCGACTTCAATGTCTGGGGCATCTGTCCCTCGTCTCCAGAATCGGGCATCGCGAGCCCGTCGAGGGGGATTTATCGCCGTACGCCGGTCGGCGCCGCCTACGACGCCTTCGAGTCGGAGCGATACATCCTGACGTTCGACAACCGGGCGTGGCGCGACATCGCCGCGTGGGCACCCTACGAGTACGTCACGATTCTCACCAATGGCGACGTCTACGGCGGCGGCGGCCTCTACAACGTCTTCTCGACGGCGGCAGGCGGCAACGACTTCGCCGAGTACCTGTTCGTGCACGAGTTCGGGCATCACTTTGCGGGGCTCGCGGACGAGTACTACACGTCGCCGGTGGCGTACGAGCCTCCGGAACGGATCGTGGAGCCGTGGCCGGCCAACGTGACGGCATCCACCGATGCGGCGCGTCTGAAATGGCGCGACCTGCTGACACCGGGCGCGCCAGTGCCGACGCCTTGGCCCAAGCAGCAGTTCGAGACGCTGTCGAAGGAGTTCCAGGAGCGCCGTGCGCGGATCCGCGCGGAGAAGCGCCCTGAAGCAGAGATGACGCGCCTCTTCCGCGAGGAACTGGAGGTCATGACGAAGCTGCTGGCCTCAGCCGAACACGCGCGAACGGTCGGCCTGTTCCAGGGCGCGAACTACGACGCGCAGGCGTTCTACCGTCCTGAGATCGACTGCGTCATGTTCACCCGCAACAAAGTCCCGTTCTGCCGGGTGTGCCAGCGCGCGCTCGCTCGGGTCATCGATCGGCACACGGGAACTCCGTAGCCCCCAGGCCTCAGGCCTTCAGATCGGGTGTGAAAGCAAGCCGTCGCGCAGCTTCGGCTCGAACCACGTGGATTTCGGCGGCATGATGCCGTCTGCATCGCAGACCGCCATCAGGTCGGCAACGCTCACGGGGTACATCGAGAAAGCCACCGCAGCTCGGCCCGACCTGACCAGCCGCTCGAGCTCCGCGGTGCCGCGCGCGCCGCCGATGAAATCGATCCTCTTATCGGTGCGGACGTCGTCAATTCCGAGCAGCGGTGTCAGGAGCTGATCCTGCAGGCGGCTGACGTCGAGCCGATGGGCGGCAGATCGATCTGCGGGCGCCGCGCCGAGCTCGATGGTGTGCCACCGGCCGTCGAGGAACATCGCGACCTCGCCCGCGCGCGCCGGTTCCGGCGGTCCGTTTCTGACCGAGAAGCGTTCGCCAAGCGCCGCAAGCAGCGTCGACGGCGTCTGCCGACCGAGATCGCGGACGACCCGGTTGTAGGGGAGCACCTGGACCTGCGTGTCGGGGAAGGCGACCGCGAGAAACGTGTCCCACGCTCCGGTTTCGTCGCCCCGGCCGGCCAGCTCGCCGCGCGCGCGCGCCGCGCTGGCGGCGCGATGATGGCCGTCCGCGATGTAGAGCGCCCGTACCGCCTCGAACGCGGCGCGCAAGGCCGCCTGATCCCGCGAATCAATCCTCCAGATCGCATGCTGCACGCCATCGGGCGCCACGAAATCGAACAACGGCGCCCCGCCCGCGATCGTCGCGTGAACCAGGTCGTCGATCGTATCCACTGCGCGATAGACCAGGAAGACCGGACCGGTCTGCGCCCGCAGCGCGATCATGTGGCGCGTCCGGTCGTCTTCCTTGTCGGGCCGCGTGTGTTCGTGCTTCTTGATGACGCCGGCGTCGTACTCGGCCAGCGAGTAGCACGCCGCCACGCCGTCCTGGACGTGTGCGCCGAGGCGGAGGCGATACACGTAGAGGCTCGGGGCGTCGTCGACCACAAGCGGCGCCGCTTTCTTCAGCGTGCAGAAATTCTCGACCGCCTTCGCGTAAACGGCGTCGGCGTACGGATCGGTACCCGGTGGCAGATCGATTTCCGGCCGCGAGACATGCAGAAAGCTGAGCGCATTGCCCGCCGCGAGCGATCGCGCTTCGTCGGTGCTGACAACGTCGTACGGCACGGCCGCCACGCGCGGCGCGGCGTCAGGTGTGGGTCGGAGCGCACGGAATGGAGACAGGGCCGCCACGCAGGACTCCAATTATGTCAGGCCCCCGGGCAGCGGCGTGCCTAACTGATTCCTGAGACAGCCCGGAGGCCTGGGGCCTCCGGTGTTGACGCGCGTGATATCAAAGAACTGATGGACGTCGTCCTCGCCGCCGCTGGCGCCGCCGCGATCGCTGTGGTTGTCACCATGCTGGTGATGCGGGCCCAAGGGGAGCGGCACCTGCGCGACGCGTTTCAGGCGCTCGCCGCCGACGCGCTGAAGGACAACCGCACCGCCTTCCTTGACCTCGCGACATCGTCGTTCGCTGGTATCCGGCAGCCGATCGAGGATACGTTGAAGCGGGTCGACAGCCGGCTCGCGGAAGTCGAACGCGATCGGATTGCGGCGTACAGCCGGCTGGTCGAACAGGTCACCAAACTCGATACGACGGCCAATACGCTCTCGCGCGCGCTCCGCACGCCCGCCGTCCGCGGCCGCTGGGGCGAGATGCAGCTGCGCCGCGTGGTCGAGATCGCCGGCATGCTCCAGTACTGCGACTTCGACGAGCAGCCGTCGCTCAACGGTGACGCCGGCCGCCTCCGCCCCGATCTCATCGTCCATCTTCCCGGCGGCAAGCGCATCGTGGCGGACGCGAAGGCGCCGCTCGATGCGTTTCTCGACGCGCAGGAGACGGCCGACGATGAGCAGCGTGCCCGCCGGCTGCAGGCGCACGCACGCCAGGTGCGCGAACACATCAACAAGCTGGGCAGCAAGGCGTACTGGGAGGCGCTCGGCGATTCGCCCGAGATGGTCGTCCTGTTCTTGCCAGGCGAGACGCTGTTCAGCGCCGCGCTGCAACACGACCTCACGCTCATCGAGCATGGGCTCCAGCAACGGGTGCTGCTGGCGAGCCCGATCACGCTGATCGCACTGCTGACGACGGTGGCGCACACGTGGCGGCAGGAGGCCGTGGCGGAGAACTACCGCGAGGTGGCGCAGCTCGGGCGCGAGTTCTACGACCGTCTGGCAGTGTTTGCCGACCGCTTGGACGAGGTGCGCAAGAAGCTCGATGGCGCGGTGCAGGCGTACAACGAGGCGGCGGGATCGTTCGAGGCGCGGGTTCTCGTCAGCGCGCGGCGGCTCAAGGAGTTGAAGGTGACCACCGGCGAGGACTTGCCGCCCGCGGAGCCGATCGACCGAGTGCCGCGCGTCCTGAAGCAGGCCAACCTGATTGGGCTGCCGCCGGAGGCGACCGAAGACCCTGAAGCCACCTGACAACGCCCGACGTCCAAATACTCCACTCCCACACCTCGTACAACCACACTTTTGGAGCTGGAGGTGGCATCTTGGAGGTTGGGATTTGGGCGTGGGGATTTGAAATAATGACCGGATGGAACACCCCGCCGACGCCACAGCGGCGCCGGCTACCGCCGACTTCATCCGCGAGATCATCGCCGAGGATCAGCGGACCGGGAAGCACGGCGGCCGCGTGCACACGCGCTTTCCGCCCGAACCGAACGGCTACCTTCATGTCGGCCATGCGAAATCGATCTGCCTCAATTTCGGCGTGGCTGCGGAGTTCGGCGGCCTGTGCAACCTCCGGTATGACGACACGAACCCCACCAAGGAAGACGTCGAGTACGTCGAGTCGATCGAGGCCGACGTGCGGTGGCTCGGCTTCGACTGGGACGATCGGAAGTTCTACGCGTCCGACTACTTCGAGCAGCTCTATCAGTACGCCGAGCTGCTGATTCGTGACGGCAAGGCGTACATCGACAGCCTGACGGCCGATCAGATTCGCGAGTACCGCGGCACGCTGACCGAGCCGGGGCGGAACAGCCCGTACCGCGAGCGGCCGGTCGACGAGAGCCTCGATCTCTTCCGCAGGATGCGCGCCGGCGAGTTCCCCGATGGCGCACACGTGCTGCGCGCGAAGATCGATATGGCGTCGCCGAACATCAACATGCGCGATCCGACGCTGTACCGGATCCGGCACGCCGCGCACCACCGCACCGGCGACGCGTGGTGCATCTATCCGACATACGACTACGCGCATCCCATCTCCGACGCGCTGGAGGGGATTACGCACTCGCTCTGCACGCTGGAGTTCGAGGACCATCGGCCGCTGTACGACTGGGTCATCGAGCACACGCG
>Ga0187893_10006292_pt1 | contig 20445 bp, 19 predicted proteins | sample MA1701074metaG_FD_139574 | JGI IMG/M metagenome (GOLD analysis project Ga0187893, IMG submission 139574) | White microbial mat communities from a basaltic lava cave in the Kipuka Kanohina Cave System on the Island of Hawaii, USA - MA170107-4 metaG ...
TCGGGACGATCACGGGCTACCTGGTCTATGCGGTTATCATGAGCGCGGCGGCCGTGATCGTAAGGGCGGAGACGGGCGTAGTTCTCGACGTGCTCAGGTTTCAGTGGGTGCTCGTCATAACACCCGTCGTAATGATTCTCCTCGGAGCGCTCGCGGGGGTAATCCCCGCCGTAAAGGCTTATTCCACGGATGTGGCGGCCAACTTAGCGCCCATGTCATGAATGGAAACGAGATCGTCAAAAATAACGGCTGGCCGAGGGAGGTTTAATATGAAAGTAATCACTGCCGCATCTCTGGCGCTGGTACTTTCGGTTTCCGCTGTCCTGGCGGCGGATCAGGGCTATGATGTGCCCGACGAAGGACATCACCACGAACATACGGCGCCTCACGGGGGCACACTCGTAGTGCTGGGAGAGGAATTCGCACACCTGGAGCTCGTTCTCGATTCCGGAGCCGGATCATTGACGGGATATATTCTCGACGGAGAAGCGGAGAACGCAGCGCGCATCGGGCAGGAGGGTATAGAAATCAAAATTAACGATTCGCTCCCGCCGGAAGGGGAAACGGATAGAGCCGGCTATGTCCTGACATTGAAAGCCGTATCGAATGTTCTCACGGGCGAGACGGCGGGGGACACTTCCGAATTCGCAGCTCGATCCGATAAATTAAAGGGTGTTCAGAAATTCGACGCCGTTATTTCAGTCATAAATATTAAAGGACAGACTTTCAGGAACACCGGCTTCAGGTTCCCGGAAGGGAATGAATAGCCGGGATAATTCTTGTTGATAACTATAACGATATGTATTCTTATAGGGGAGCGGTCGGTTGAACGATATGAGAAAGACAAACTGGAACAGGATAATAACCAAGGCGCTCGTCGTCTGCTCTATCTTGTTCGTGCCCATACTCGGCATCCATTACAGACCCAAGCCCAGCTTCGATTATTCCGCCGTAAATGCCCTTGAGACCGAAAACGGAGCGACAAAGGTCGACTTCGATTTTCTCGGGGGGTTCGACTACGAAAGGGATGAGAGGATCCCCGAAAAGGTAAAGGAGCTCAACGGTAAAACCGTCAATATTACCGGATTCATGCTCCCTATCGATTTCGACTCCGGCGTAGTCAAAAGCTTTATGCTCCTCAATAACCAGATGGGGTGCTGCTTCGGCGTATTGCCGAGGGTAAATGAATTCATCTACGTGGAAATGCCGGAAGGAAAAAGCACGAAATATCTGACCGACATACCGCTAAGGGTCACGGGCAGGCTTGAGGTAGTCGACTTAAACCTAGTGGGCGGGATATATTCGATGACGGCCGACAGGGTCGAGGTCGCTAAGAGTTATTGAGCGCTTCGAGTGGAATCGACTCGTCGATCAGGAGTATGGGGATACTGTCCCTTATCGGATAGAGGTATTTACGGTCTTCTTTTTGTATCAGCCCGCCGTCGATCTTTTCGAAAACCTTCTGCTTCGACCTGCTCATCAGTTCTCCTTTTTCGATAAGCAGGTTGATTCTTTCTATCAGCGCGGGCTCCGCAAGGACCAGGTCCTGCTTCGTCTCGGGACAGACGATTATATCGAGCAGCTCTTTATCTATCATATATCTTCCGGCATGGCTTATTCCGGGTGATTGAAAATCTTATTGGTATGACACCCCGTATCAATTAGAATACATATGCGGAGATTAAATGCAAAAGGAGTATAGGAAAATGAATAAACAGTTCCCGATAATAATAATTTTTGCTCTAGTTCTCGGATTGTCAGGAGTATTCATCGGCTGTAAGCAGGAACAGGCAGGCGTGAACGAAGAAGCGGTCGAAGAAGAAACCGCCGAAGTGGAAGCGAATATGCAGACACCTGAGCCGGAAGCGCTGCAGGCGGCATCCGCTGAAAATGAAGTGAAGATAGAAGCCGTCGCGAACTCTCCAGCGTTCCCCGGGGCGAAAGCGAGGTTCTCTTCGCTTAAGGACGGAGACCTTCTCGAAGACCCCAATGTCTCAGTCGTCGTAGATGTGGAGAACTTCGAGCTCGGCGTCCAGACCGACAATGAAAGGGCGAAGGAAATAATGAATTCCGCACAGGGACAGCATGCCCACATCATACTGGATAACGACCCGTATCTGGCCGATTACGAATCGGGGAAACCGTTCGATATAGGTGTGCTCGGAGAAGGTCCTCATACGCTCGTAGTGTTCCCGAGCCGCTCCTATCACGAGAGCGTGAAATCGCCGGAGGCTGCGGATATCGTCAATTTCTATGTCGGGAAGAAAGAAGGGGAGTTCATGCTCGACAAATCAAAGCCGGCCATCATCTACAGCAGGCCCAAGGGTGCATACGAGGGAGAAGGCGCAGACGAGATATTGCTCGATTTTTATTTAAACAACGTCGAGCTCGGCCCGGACGGATATAAGGCGAAATACACTATCAGGAAAAAGGGCTCGACGGGTGAAGTCACTTCGATCATTCTCACGGACTGGACCCCCGCCTACGTGACGGGGCTTACGACAGGGGATTACGCCGTGAAACTCGAGCTCCTCGACAAGGACGGGAACGTCGTTCCGGGCCCGTTCAACAGCACAGAGCGGGAGATAAGCATCGTAAGGGAATGAGCCGACTTCTGCACTCTTTTAATTAGCTGCAATCGAGATGAATCAGGATTGTAAAATGGTCCGGACGGTTGCGTCTCAATTCACGCGGTTATTAAATCTTTCTTGTGCTGCTGGCAGGAATCGCAAAGACCGCTGAAATAAAAGAAGTGATCCGTTATCTTATAGTCGAATTCATGCTCAATATCATCCTGAATCCTCTCTGCGAAACACTTGTCGAAAACTTGTATCTCGGAACACTCATTACAATATAAGAAGTGGGCATGGGCCTTTTTGCTGCTGAAGAAATAGCTCGCCTCCGAATTGAATGAAACAGATTTAACCAGACCCTTCTTGCAAAGGAAATCCAGCGCGCGATATATAGTCGACAAATTGGGTTTTGACTCAAGCCTGTCGAATATGTCTTTTGCCATCAAGGGCTGCTCGGATCCCTCTATACATCCGAGAATCTCTTTTCTCAGACCTGTGAAGCTCACTCTCATTGTGAAGATCCTTCGAGTAATCGATTTTTTCTATAGATTACAATAAAACGACGTAAAATGCACCAATATTAATTCATATAACAACCCACCCAGGTCCGATTTATCTATGGTTTCAGACTGTTATGATAGATGGCAAGAACGTGCAAATTCTTTGCGCAATTCATTTGCATTTTCAATTTTCTATGTTATTTTTCTAAATGAGCCCAAGAAACCTTCGATATTCAGATATATGCCGAAAAGAAAAAAACTGATAGAGCATAGCAGTCTTCGTAAAAAAGCCTGGGACGTAATCATAGTCGGCGCGGGAGCGGCCGGGGTGGGCATGGGGGCGCTCTTGAGCCTTCTGGGAATAAAGAATTTCGCATTACTAGAACGTCACGACGTAGGGGCGTCTTTCGGGAGCTGGCCCGAGGAGATGAATTTTATAACCCCATCATTCCCCGGCCACGGGTTCGGCCTCCTCGATTTAAACGCTGTAGTACCCGATACGTCTCCAGGCTATATCTTGAAGTCGGAGCATCCCGACGGAAAGAGCTATCGGGTGTATCTCAGAAGCGTGGCCAAGCACTTCGAGCTCCCTGTCGTCACGGGGATCGATGTCGAAGAGGTCAAACCGCTTCCGCTGGAAGCAGGGTTCATCGTCAAAACAAACAGAGGCGTCATGAAGAGCCGCTTCGTCATCTGGGCCGCAGGCGAGTTCCAGTATCCGAACCTGAATTCATTTCCCGGCGCAGAGCACTGCGTACACAATTCGAGAATCAGCTCGTGGAGACAGATTAAAGGGGACGAGGTGATCGTAATAGGCGGGTTCGAGAGCGGACTCGACGCCGCCATTAACCTTGCCGCGCTCGGTAAAACAGTACACCTATTCGACAGGGCAGAGGTCTGGAAGAGCGAAAACCCCGACCCGAGCTGCAGCCTCTCCCCATATACGGCGAGACGTATTATTGGCGCATTGAAGACAGGACGTATAAACCTGAACGGCAATTCGACGATAAAGAAAGTGGAGAGGACGGAGGACGGCTATTCCGTATCTAACGGAGCGAAGAGGTATTCCACGCCCACTGCCCCTATACTCGCTACTGGATTTAAAACGAGCCTCACACTCGTGAGAGACCTCTTCGAATGGAAAGAGAAGGAAAACTACCCGCTCCTCAGCGAACACGACGAATCCACTATTACTCCGGGCCTTTTCCTTGCGGGGCCGAACGTGAGACACGACGATTTGATCTTCTGCTTTATTTACAAATTCAGGCAGCGTTTCGCCGTAGTAGCGAAGGAAATCTCGGACCGCTTACATAGCCGGGAACTGGACACTTCGGTCCTCGACTTCTACCGCCAAAAAGGGATGTTCCTCGACGACCTGTCCTGCTGCGGTAACGATTGCAAGTGCTGAAACAGTTTATGGGAAACACAGACAGCGATTCGAAGATGAATAGGATACATAGACAGGTGACATAATGGGCGAAGCCGCGAATACAATCGAATGCCCCGAAACAATGTTTGTTGTCGTCGGGAAGGAGAGCGTAGGGAAATCGCAGCTTATCTCCTCATTGACCGGCAGATCCGCAAACCCGTCCAATTTCAGGGGCACGACTGTTTCTGTCGATAAGTACACGTTCGGGGATATGACATTCCTCGACACCCCGGGAATACTGCGCGATTCGGACAGCTTGACGACGCGTCTCGCTCTCAGACAGCTTAAAGTGAGCGGGCACGTCCTGCTCGTCCTTCAGGCGACTAATATGGACGAAGATTTGGTAGAGTTGCTGCCCCTCGTGAAGGGCAAAGAGGGCATAGTCGTCGTCACGTTCTGGGATATGGTGTCCGATCTTCCGGACGCACGGGAAAAGATCAGACTCCTTGAGAATGAAACCGGAATTCCCTTCGTTCCGGTTAACGCGCGGAGGCTTACAAGCGAGGACAAAGAATCGATCCTGCAGGCTTTAAGGACCCCTAAGCCCTTCGATACACAGTCGATCAGGGAAAAGACCGGATGGAGAGTCGCGCCTCAGAAGAATGTATTCGAGATACCTGTAGCGGGCAGGCTGCTTGCGGTCCTGCTCCTCTTTTTTCCCGCCTGGATAGCGGTTCAAAATGCGAACAAATTCGCCGACTCTCTATATGGTGGAGTCAAGAGCGTGCTCGGCCCGGTTCTGGGAGCGATAAACCGTCTCCCCGCGCCGCTGAGCAATGTAATGGGCGGCGATTACGGACTTCTCTCGATGTGCCCATTTCTATTCCTATATGCCGCCCCCACGGTAGTAATATTCTCGGTGATACTGGCGGTGTATAAGAGCAGCGGTCTCATAGACAGGCTCACAGTCGTGCTCCACCCCCTGCTGCTGCCGTTCGGGATTACCGGCCGCGACCTCGTGCGCGTGATAATGGGGTTCGGGTGCAACGTCCCCGCCGTCATCAACACCCGCTCGTGCTCGAGCTGCTCGCGCGGGGCGTGCATATCCGCTATATCATTCGGCTCCGCCTGCTCTTATCAGCTCCCGGCGACCCTCGCGGTTTTCGCAGCAGCAGGAACGGCGTTCCTGGTCCCTCTTTATCTCAGCATTCTCGCGGCAACGACACTCGCTTACCTGAGACTCACAGTCCCCGCAGAGGCGCGTATTAATACAAACAGGCTTAAGCTAATAGACCGCGATTTCCTTCAGTTCCCTCAACTTAAGGACATATGGCGGGAAAGCCGGTCGGTGTTCAAGCAGTTTTTTACCCTGGCCTTGCCGGTCTTCTTTCTCATCTGCATAATCGCAGCGCTGCTCCAATGGGCCGGCGTGCTGGATTTTCTGGGCAGGGCCCTCACTCCTGTAATGTCGCTTTTTAACCTGCCTGGCGAAGCTGCCCCGGCTGTGATACTCGGTTCCGTAAGGAAGGACGGCATCGCCATCGGACTTCTGGACGGAGAGTGGAGCAGTCTCAAAGCGCCCCTCGAATCACCCGTTCAGTTATTAACAGCGGTATATCTGGCGGGCGTCCTTCTGCCGTGCCTCGTTACAGCTCTGACAATAGCCAGGGAGCAGTCCCCGGCCTTTGCGCTCAGGCTCATGTGCAGACAGGCGCTGGCGGCATCGGGCTTCGCATTATTAATAGCATGGGCGGGATACGGTCTAATTAATATTCTTTACTAACACTGAATCGAGGAAGGGAAATGAAATGATAAAAATTCTCCTGATGCTTATGCTTACGGTCCCGTTATTCACCGATCTGCCGGAATGCGGAGACAAAAAGCAGCTCGGATGCGTCGCGCTCGGGGAAATCAACCTTAAGGCCTGGAACTCAAAAGGCGCTATCGACTACTGGGTCGAAAAATGCCTTTCGACGGGCGAGCACGTATGCCTCGTATGTGTAATCGAGGATCAGAAACTATGCTGGGATACAATCGAACCTATAGAGGATTAGCTCGGGCAGCCGTCCAGCCCCGCGCTACGCATAATCAGAGAACGGTAAATAAGCATGGATAAGCCCGTACCCGTAACGATAATAAGCGGATTCCTAGGCGCGGGAAAAACCACGCTGCTAAACCATATACTGAGCGCCGACCACGGACTAAAGATAGCAGTCCTCGTGAATGACTTCGGCGAAATCAACGTCGATGCGGAATTGATTGTGGGTCTCGAGAACGAAGTCGACAATACGATCAGCTTCTCGAACGGGTGCATATGCTGCTCGCTCCGGGACGACATGCTCGAGACGATCCTGGGGCTATTGGAACGCGCCCTGCCGCCCGATTACATAGTGATCGAAGCGAGCGGCGTTTCCGATCCGGCAGCTATAGCGCTAAGCCTGCTTATGCCCGGGATGAGAGACCTCATAAGGGTCGAGAACATCATTACGGTCATCGACGCGGAACAGGTGACGAATCTCGTAAAAGGGGCGAACGCGGAGCTGGGAATAGCTCAAATCTCGATCGCGGATATATTGGTGCTGAACAAAACCGATCTGGTCAGTGAAGAAAAATTAACTGCGGTTAAAGAATGGCTCCGTGAGATAATGCCGGGATTGAGGCTGGTCGAATGTGTTTACGGCAGGGCACCGATAGAGCTCGTTTTCGGGATCGGCGGCTGCGACACGGACCGTCTGCTCGAGAGAGAGCCTATCGATGTCCACGTCCATCCGGACGACTCCCGGCACGGCCGCGATACAAGGCACGATCACGGGAATGTCTTCAGCACATGGAGCTTTACAACGGACAAGATTTTATCCTACGAGCAGGTGAGAAAAGCCGTCAAATCCCTGCCCCCGTCCATCTTCAGGGCGAAAGGGATATTGTACCTGGACAGCTTCCCGGACCTGAGGGGGATCATCCACGTCGTAGGAAGAAGGTGCGCCCTCTCGTGGGATAAACCCTGGAATAAACAAACTCCATATTCGATGTTCGTGCTGATAGGTACACCTGAGGGCGTCGACCCGGAAATGCTGCAGTCCCATTTCGAGGGATGCTTCGGCGACGACACGGCGGGAATACTCAGCCGGGCGAAGGTCGACAAACGGGAAGGTTGAAAACGAAACATATGCCTGAGCCGGACATGCCGGCAACTCGAAGAGGTTCGGGTAATGCGTAGAAAAAGCGAACACGCTCAGAAAATAGACTGCTCCGAATGCATAGCGCCCAGGGCCGCAAAACTCGGCGCCGAGCTCCTGGATATCGAAATGTGGTGCTGGGGCAGGGATATAATCAGGAAATCCGGCAATACGCTCCTCGAATACGGCTTTACGAGGGGCAGACCCCCTGAAGGCATTATGGGAAGCAGCAGATATTCACTGGATCTCGGACGTGGCTCCCGGATCGTGCTCTGGGGATGGGGAGTAGTCCATCATACGGACGCGGAAGGTGTGTTCCTCAGACGATACAAGTTCGATCCCAAGCTCACGGCATCGAGGGACGAGCTGCTCGCCCGCTGGTCGCCTGAGTACATTCCGGGACTGCGTGACCCCGGGAGCTTCGAGGAATGCAGATTGACGAAGAGGCTGCTCATAAACCTTATTCAATGGATCGGTGAATACGAGAGGTGGATACAGGATCGGCTCGGAGTCGAATACAGGAGAGACTGCGTCAAAGCAAGGAGAAAGCCGACACGGATCAAGGCGGAACAACTACCGTCACTCTGGGAGAAGCTGGCGAGATATTGCTCCGGAAATAATTGTTGGATCGGCAAATGCGAAAGAATATGAATAAGCACGGTATCAAAGAAAGCGGCTCATTCCTCGATTTGCTCGGCATTTCGGCCTCTGCAGTCTGCGCCGTACACTGCCTCCTTCTGCCAGTCCTCTTACCGGTACTTCTTTCGATGGGGCTCGGGATCTTCTCATCGGAATGGTTCGAGAACGTCATGATCTGGAGTGCAGTCGGGATAGCCCTCTTTACGGCTTCTCACGGGTTTTTAAAAAAGCATGGAAAAGCATATCCATACATATTTCTTGCAGTCGCAGTCGCTGTACTCTTAAACAAGGAAATTTTAGGCGAACGGTTCGAGCCGTTCGTCGTGCTGACAGGCTCGATCTTCATCGTAATTACGAACGCGCTTAACTGGCATCTCTGCAGATCATGTCCGAATTGCAAGTGATACAAATCCGGAAAAATGAGCAAGGGGGGTTAATTTGAATACTACAAGAATACCCGTAACCGTATTGAGCGGATACCTGGGATCGGGAAAGACGACGGTGCTCAACCACGTCCTAAATAACCGTAAAGGCATGAAGGTGGCCGTCATAGTGAACGACATGAGCGAGGTAAATATCGACGCAAGCCTCGTCAGGAAGCGGTCCTCGCTATCGCGGACCGAGGAGAAGCTAGTGGAAATGACGAACGGCTGTATCTGCTGCACGCTCCGGGAAGACCTTTTGTCCGAGGTCGGCAGGCTCGCGGACGAGGGGAAGTACGATTACATACTCATCGAGTCGACAGGTATAGGAGAGCCGATTCCCATAGCCCAGACATTCACCTTCACCGATGAGGAGAACGATATCGATCTTTCGAGCAGGACCCGTCTCGATTGCATGGTCACTGTCGTCGACGCCCGCAGCTTCCTTAACGACTACGCAACGGCTGAAACCCTGAAAGAGCGGAACCAGGGGATAGGCGACGAAGACGAGCGCACTGTCGCAGACCTGCTGACGGACCAGATCGAGTTCTGCGACGTGCTTATTGTAAACAAATGCGACCTGGTCACTCAAAGCGAGATGCGCAGGCTCGGGGCCATACTCAAGAAATTGCAGCCGACAGCGAAATACATCCAGACGAAATACGGAAAAATCGATCCGGGCGATATATTGGATACCGGGTTATTCGATTTCGAGAGAGCGAGCCGCTCAGCGGGATGGATAAAGGAGTTAACGACCGAGCATACGCCCGAGACGGAAGAATACGGCATCTCTTCCTTCCTTTACAGGAGAGAGAGGCCGTTTCACCCGGACAGGCTGTACGACTGGATGAATAAGAAATGGCCGGCGAGCGTGATACGGTCGAAAGGGTATATCTGGACGGCCACGAGGAATAACTATGCCATCAGTTTTTCCCAGGCGGGCCAGTCGATACATATCGATTTCGGCGGGGAGTGGATCGCTGAACTCGACGACGATCTCAAACAGGTTTTCGTTAACGAAGAGCCTGGACTCAAAAGCAAGCTAGAGAGGGAATGGGGGGACAGGGAGACGGAGCTCGTGTTCATTGGGACCGGGATGCCGAAAGATAAAATTACGACGGAGCTCGATGAATGCCTGCTATCGGATGAGGAAATGGCCCGTGACTGGAAGTCCATGAGAGACCCATTCCCGGAAATCCATGTCGAGCGGCATTCGTGGGAGCCTGAACATGGACACGGTTAGACATCAAATCCGCAGGAGTGGACGGTTATCTCTGGCGAGAGCATGGAAATATCTGAAATCCGCTTCACCTCGGATTGAGGGCATTTATTCGCGGAACCCCTCTTTATCATTAATAATATAGAACTCCGGGTCGAGCCAGAAGCCGCACCTAAAAAAACCGGCATGGGTTTACAAAATTTAATGTTGTGGAATAATTAATGTTCTTCTGAATGAAAATATGAGGTGATAGCGATGTCTCAGAAATGCATGATAACCGGAAAAAGCCCTCTCGTTGGGAACAACGTTTCACACGCCAACAACAAGGTGAAACGCCGCCAGAACCCGAACCTCCAGTGGAAGCACATCTTCGTGCCGGAGCTCGGCCAGAACGTCAGGATCAGGGTTTCGACCCGCGCCTTAAGGACGATCAGCAAGAAGGGTATTTCCGCATTCCTCAAGGACAACGGGCTCTCTATAAAGGACCTGCTTTAAACCCGTATAAAACATTACTGGAATTTACACCGGCACTGATTATATTTAATCTCGATGCGGATTAATTCACAAATCAGGCTCGACCCCTATATTTTAAAAGCGGTTACGAAGGCCGGGTCTTTGCTAAACAACCGGAAAGCCGTTATCAATCTCATAGGCTCGGCATCCGCCAAAATAGAATCAGGCGGCGGCAGGGTCGCGTCCATAAAGAACGACCTGGGAACGGTCATCGAGCTTCTAAAGGCCTGGACACGCGGCGAGTACAGGGAGGTACCCTGGACGACTTTACTCCTCGGGACAGGGGCAGTCATATACTTCGTAAACCCGTTCGACGCGATACCCGACATATTGCCCGCGGCGGGGCTTTTGGACGACGCGAGCGTGTTGGGCTTCGTATTGGCGTCGGCGAAAAACGATATAGAGAAATTCAGGAGACGCGGCACAGGCGCGTCGCATCCTGACAACCAGGATTAATTCCCGCGCAAACAGTTACAGCGATTATTTAGCCCTCGAGGTGCTCGTACTGGTCTTTGAGGCTCTGAACTACTGCAGAGTCGGCGAGGGTTGACGTATCACCCAGGACCGACCCTTCGGCGATGTTCCTGAGGAGCCTCCTCATAATCTTCCCGCTCCTCGTCTTCGGCAGCTCGGCAGTAAAGATTATCTCGTCGGGCTTCGCTATCGCGCCTATTTTCTTGGCCACGTGGTTCCTCAATTCTTCTATCATTCCGTCTCCGTGCTGTGCGCTCTTCTTGAGCGTCGTGAACGCGACTATGGCCTGCCCCTTAAGCTCGTCCTGCCTGCCGATCACGGCAGCCTCGGCGACCGAATGGTGATCGACGAGCGCGCTCTCCACCTCCATAGTGCTTATCCTGTGCCCCGCCACGTTCATCACGTCGTCCACGCGTCCGAGGAGCCAGAAGTATCCGTCCTTGTCCCTCTTCGCCCCGTCTCCCGTGAAATAGAGCCCGGGGAACCTGCTCCAGTACTGATCGACGTAACGTTTCGGGTCGCCGTATATCGTCCTCAGCATGGAGGGCCACGGGTTCCTCAGCACGAGGTACCCCGCGCCTTCCTTAATCGTCTTCCCGTCTTCATCTACTATATCGGCCTGTATCCCGGGGAACGGCTTTGTAGCCGAGCCGGGTTTTAATTTCGTGATGCCGGGCAGGGGGGTAATGAGTATCGAGCCCGTCTCGGTCTGCCACCACGTATCGACTACGGGGCATCTGCCTCTTCCGATATGGTTGTAGTACCACATCCATGCCTCCGGGTTTATAGGCTCCCCTACGGAACCCAGGAGGCGGAGCGAGCTGAGGTCGTATTTTTTGGGGTATTCCTCGCCCCATCTCATGAAGGTCCTGATCACGGTAGGGGCCGTATAAAAGATATTCACCCGGTATTTTTCCACAATGGCCCAGAACCTGCCGATGTCCGGATAGTCGGGCGCGCCTTCGTACATTAGCGAGGTAGCTCCGTTAGCCAGCGGGCCGTAGATAATATAGCTGTGGCCGGTCACCCACCCTATGTCCGCCGTGCACCAGTAAGTGTCCTCTTCCTTCAAGTCGAACACCCACTTGGTGGTGGCGTAAACGCCCACGAGGTAGCCTCCCGTCGTGTGCACGATACCCTTGGGTTTTCCGGTAGTACCGCTCGTATAGAGCATGAAGAGCATGTCCTCGCTGTCCATCCTCTCGGGCTCGCAGTATGAGTGCGCCTTCTCCATGAGCTCGTGCCACCAGAAGTCCCGCCCTTTTTTCATCTTGGCTCCGGCTTTATCGCCGACCCTTTTCACGACGACGACCTTTTCGATGCTCGGCGTGTCCGTAAGCGCTTCGTCCGAGTTCTTCTTGAGGGGGACTATCCCTCCCCTTCTGTACCCGCCGTCGGACGTGATGAGCACCCTGGCGCTGGAATCGTTTATCCTGTCCCTGAGGCTCTCCGCGCTGAACCCTCCGAATACTATGCTGTGGGGAGCGCCTATCCTCGCGCACGCGAGCATGGCGATTGCGAGCTCAGGGATCATCGGGAGGTATATCGTAATCCTGTCCCCCCTTTTGACGCCGAGCGCCTTGAGCACGTTAGCGAACTTGTTAACCTCCCTGTAGAGCTCCCAGTAGGTTAGAGTGACGCTCTCTCCGGATTCCGCTTCCCAGATAATCGCGGCCTTGTTCTTCCTCGCTGTATTGATGTGCCTGTCGAGGCAGTTGTATGAGACGTTAAGCTTGCCGCCGATGAACCACTTGGAATGAGGGACCTTCCACTTGAGCACCTTTCTCCATTTCTTGAACCAGTCGAGCTCTTTTGCGAAATTCGCCCAGAACTTCTCCCTGTCCCGGGCGGCTTTTTTATAGACCGACTCGCTCCCTACGTTAGCGTTCTTCCTCAGTTTCTTGCCCGGCGCAAAAGTGCGTCCCTCAGTCAGCAAGTCCTCGATAGTTTTTTCGACGTCAGCCATTTCGACCCCCCTTTAAGGATTGCGGATGGAGTAAGATACTCAATACTAACAAAATTCACCGGGGATTTGAAGAAGATTTAGATGAAGTGGTTTTAATCAGCGGTGAGGTCGGGTTGAATTCGTATGGAATTAAAAATGGTTAGACCTTTATTCCAATTGCGCCAGTGATCTCCCGGCCGTCGAGTCTCGCATAATCGGGCTCGGCCGGATATTTAAAAAAGGAAGACACCTCCGCTTCGAATCCGGCCAGGACCAGCTCGCGCCGTATTATCGCGGGATCCATGAGGTTCATAGCCAATGGCTGGGTTTCAGGGTCGATCCTCCCTTTCGGTACGAGCCTCCGCACGTCCTCGACCCAGCCGGGCCACTCGACCCCTCGGGCGGCGTTTTTTTCGTATTGCGGAATAAGCTCTTTGAAAATCGTCCTGTAGACAGAGTCCGTGACTATAAAGACCTTTCCCCCCGGCCTGAGCCAGCTATGAATCTTCCGGAGGCTATCCCTTATCCTCTCTCCGGTGAAGAAATGAAAGACGCGTGAGATTAAAATTCCGTCGATTGTGTCCCCGGGCAGGTCTAATTTTTCGGGGAATTCCGCATTGATAACCTCCAATCCGGAAAGCCCGCTCTCCGCCGCCCTCCGTTGAATTATCTCAAGCTGACCCCGAGAAATCTCATCGGCAATTACCCGCGCCCCTTTCTTAAGCACTTCTAAAACTATATCTCCGTAGCCCGCACCTATCTCCAGCATCGACCCCTTGGTCCCGGCTGCATAATCGATATAAGCCTTCGTTATCTCGTCCCTATACAGCCAGATCCACCCCTGACGGTCCAATGTAGGGATCATCATGCCGTCCTCGACCGGCTCGGGCATTCGGTGAATCTCGTTTTTCATTATTAGACCTCCGTATATCCGGGACAAGGGATTTTAATCATGATTCGTACACAGGGTTAATTAACCGGTTTTCTCTCTCTTTATATCCTTCATAACGAGAGCGATGAGAATAAATGCGGCGGCGCTCAAGAAGAGGAGGAATATAAATGCGGCCGCGTACCCCTTCATGAAAGCACTCTCGAAGATAGGGAGAATACGTCCGGACATAGCGTCCGTGAACTGGCTCAGGACGTGCCTCGCGTTCTCCGGGTCAGACAGAATGCTGCGTATGAGGTCTTTCTGCTCCGGGGCTAGCTCTATGCCCGCTCCGGTCAGACCGTTATCGAGAGAGGTCCTTTCCCGGTCCCTGAATATCACCCCCGCAATCGCGAGCCCGAGCGAGCCCCCCAGGTTCTGGAGGGTCCAGAGCGCTCCGGTCGCAGTGCCCGCGAGCTCCTTCGGCAGCGAGGAAATTGCGGCGAAGGCCCCCGATCCGAACATCCATCCCCAGCCGAGCCCCATGAATACGAACCCGAATATAATGTAAATTAACGAGCTGTCGGCCTTATAAGTAGACTGAATTAATGCGCTCAAGCCCAGGCAGGCAAGCCCCGCGAGTATGGGGATTTTGGCGCCCCTCGCGTCAACGACCCTGCCCGCTAAGGGCGCTACGATAACTATCAGCACCGTTATGGGCAGGAGGAGCAGGCCTATCTCGAAAGCCTCCTTCCGCATGATGTTCCCGAGATATAAGGGCATTAGAAAGAACGCGGAATACGCGGAAGCCACGAGAGTGAAATTCGCGCAGGCCCCGGAGATGAAACCCCTCCGTCCGAAGAGCTTGAAATCTATTATCGGGGACCTGACTCTCGTCTCGACTATGTAAAACGATACGATGCAGATAACGGCCGCGGCGAAGAGGGATAATGTCGGGAGCGATTTAAAGCCCCACTCCGGCCCCTCGATTATCGCCGTAATAAGAGAGCCTATCCCGGCGATCATAAGGAAAAAGCCGTACCAGTCTATCCTCTTGTCCGTGTCGCGGACCTTCTCCCGGACGCTCAGGAGGCAGACCGCCGATGCGGCGATTATTACCGGTATGTTGACGAAAAAAACCCAGCGCCACCCGAGTGAGCTCGTTATTATGCCGCCCAGTACAGGGCCCAGGGCGAGCCCTATGCCCACGACGCTCGTCCAGATGCCTATCGCACGTCCCCTCTCGCCTTCCGGAAAAGTGTCCGTGATCAGCGCGAGGGACGAGGGGAGTATCATGGCAAGGCCTACTCCCTGGAGCGCGCGGAAAATTATGAGTACGAGGCCGTTTTGTGCCAGCCCCGAAAAAAGAGAGGCTACGCCGAAAAGGACCAGGCCGATATATAGCATGGGCCTCCTGCCGAACGTATCGCCGAACCTGCCCATATTGACCATGAATATGCTGAGGGCGAGCACGAATACGTTCATCACCCACTGGAGCACGACGAAACTCACCCCGAGCTCTCTCTGTATCGCAGGCAGAGCGGTATTGACTATGGCGAAATCGAGGTAGCCGACGAGGCACGCCGTGCTCAAACCGGCGAGAGACCACCATTTCCTGTTGTTTTCCGAAATTATCTTCACAACGGAACTCTAACGCGTGATAATCGATTCCCTGTCCATGAAGGCGATATAAGTACTTCCCTTATTTCGCAGTGTCGAAAGCGGGCGGCGGGAGGAGCGGCGGCTTCTCTTTCCGCGAGGACTCGCGCTGGAACTCCATCTCGGAGACGAGTATGCTGGGCGCGACCGTCGAGACCGGGATGTAGCCGGATTCGGCCCCGCAGAACCCGTTGAATACAGCGTAGTCGTCCCCGGTCGCGATGATTTTATTCACCGTGACTATAGGCGTCCCGACGATCTCGATGTCTCTCACCGGGGTCTCCTCCCCTGTCTCGGGGTCGACCCTGTACAGCACGAGCGGGGTGCCCCTGAAGGCCTGGAAGTTATACGAAGAGGTATTCGTCTCCCCGCCCCTCATGCTCTTTATAATCAGGCCGAACGGCTTCTTCTGACGCTTTACCTCTTCGATCAGGAGCGCCTTCAACTCGTCCTTCGGGTATTCCTTCGAGGACTCGATTATGGTATTGCTCATCCTCGCGACGGGAGCCTGCCCGTAGGACGCCCTCCCGTGGCCGTTTGATTTCCGGAACCCCTCGACCGGGGTCCGGGACATCAGGAAGCTCCTGAGTACGCCGTCCTCGACGAGCACCGTCCTCTCGCCCGGCACGCCCTGGTCGTCGAACGGATAATAACCCATGAGGTGGGTCCCGTTAAAACTCTTCTGAGACGGGTCGTCTATTATCGACAGGAAGTCCGGGATTATCTTCTTCCCCATCTTTTCTTTGAACGTCTGCCCCTCGTCGTCGTCGATCTGCCTCTCCCCTTCGAGCCTGTGACCCACGGCCTCGTGGAACACGACGCCCGCGGCTTCGGGCTCGAGGAGCGCCGGGACGCTCAGCGGGGGGAGAGCCTCCGCTTTTCTCATTCGGATGGTCTCTTCGACCATTTCGCGTATCGTCTTCTTGAGCTCTTCCACCGGGGGTATATCTTCCGGAGCCACGTAGTAGAGGTTCCTGTAGTTCTCGATGACCTTTCCGTCCTCCGCCCTCGCCGTAACCTCGGCGTCTATGGAGTAGAGGATTTCGTCCCTTACGTAGCGCGTGCCCTCGGTGTTGATGAAATAGACCGTCTCTTTTTGCGCGGTGACCGAGAGGTCCGCATTGAGGAGCTCTTTATAATCCTTATAGATCGAAGAGACCTCCCTTACGGTCTCCTCCCACTCCACAGGGTCGAACGGCAGGGTAAGCTCGGGCCCGTAAAAGACGTGAGTCTTTTCCCTCGTAAAGCTCCCGAAGTCCTCCGCCTTAACCTCCTGCACGTTTACGGCCTTTTTGTTGAGGTACTGCGCCAGCGCCTCTTTGTATGCGTAATCGGTCACCTGCCAGAGGACCGTCCTTATCGCGGCGGGATCGTTATCAAGCGGTACGGACGATGCCCCGTCGAAAGGTACGCCGCCCCCCGACCTGCCTCTCATGGAGTTATCGAAGCGGTAGTTCCCCACGCGCACATCGACGAAGAGGCGCCTTACCCTGCTCTTGTCCGATGAGACGACTGCGCCGTACTTGCCGTCGATGCTGTAAAAAGTGTTGTCCTTGATCTGATAGCTGATGAAGTAGGGGTCTTCATAGCCCTCGAGCCTGAGCTTTTTCTGCGACCGCTCGAGCTCGTCCTGCATAGCTGTGAGCACGGCCATATCGCCGCGCTCGACCCGCGGGTCGCTGGACCCGGCTGCGCCGGCTAAAAGCGGAGTGATTATCAAAACGAGAATCAGAAACGGCAAGGAGCTGCGCGTCTTCAGAATTCTACCCATATAAAAAGATTATCCACGATAAGGGAGCATGTAAAGAATAAACAGGAATGAACGAATGTACGAGCCGTGCTCAAATTCCCCTAACGAAAGGGCCGTTCTATTTCAGGTACATGAACACGATGAGCACGGCGAGTATCAAGCGGTATATCACGAAGAGCGTGTAGCTCTCCCTCCTGACGAACCTGAGCAGGTATTTTATGGCGAGAAACGCGAATACGGCTGACGCGATAAAGCCCGCAATGAACGGCGCGCTTACGACGTCGGAGAAAGCGAGGTGACGGGATTCGAATATCCCCGCGCCAGCTATGAGGGGAGCCGCGAGGAGGAAGGAGAACCTGGCCGCCTCGTCGCGCCTGAAGTTCCTGAACATCGCGCCCGTGATCGTGATCCCCGAGCGGGAGACGCCCGGAACGATAGCGAGCGCCTGGGCGAGACCGATGATTATGCAGTCCGTCAGGTCCATGTCCTCGACAGATTTATCCCTTCGGGAGAACCTGTCCGAGATATAGAGGAGCAGCCCGAACGCGGAAAGCGTAAAGGCGATAGACAGGGGATGCCTGAGAAGGCCTGACGCCTGCTCTTCGAAAAGGAAGCCCGATAATGCTCCGGGCACGGTCGCTATAAGCAAGAACATGCCTATTTTGCCGCTCGGGCGGCCTTCGAAGCTCCTTTCGGCGGCGCTTTTTAGAAAATCCCTCCCTATCAGCATCCAGTCCCGCCAGAAATAGAATATTATCGCTATGAGGCTCCCCACGTGGAGCGCAACGTTGAAGGGAAGCCCATTATCATTCCATGATAAGAACCACGGGAGAAGCACGAGGTGCGCCGTGCTGCTTATAGGGAAAAACTCCGTTATCCCCTGTATCGCCCCGAGTATTAACGACTGTATCAGATCCAATTAGTTAATCCTTGTCCGCCGGGTTCTTTTCCCGCCGAGTGCTTCTCTAAGGAACATTCCGGTGTACGACCCGTCTGTCTCAGAAACCTCTTCCGGAGTTCCCCCGGCCACGATACGTCCCCCCTTCTCGCCGCCTTCGGGGCCCATATCGATCACATGATCGGCGCATTTAATCACGTCGAGGTTGTGCTCGATCACTATGACTGTATTCCCCAGGTCGGTCAGCCTCTGAAGTACCTCGAGGAGCTTCCTTACGTCGTCGAAATGAAGCCCGATTGTGGGCTCATCGAGTATGTAGAGTGTCCTGCCGGTAGAGCGCCGCGAAAGCTCCTTCGACAGCTTGATGCGCTGGGCCTCGCCCCCCGAAAGCGTAGTCGCCGGCTGTCCGAGCCTTATGTATTCGAGCCCGACCGCGATAAGCACGTCGAGCCTCGATTTTATGTGCGGGACGTTCGCGAAAAACTGAGCGGCCTCGCTCACGGTCATGTCCAGTACCTCGGCTATGCTCTTGTCGTTGTATTTGACTTCGAGTGTCTCGGAATTGTACCTGCTCCCCCCGCACCTCTCGCACGTCACGTACACGTCCGGCAGGAAGTGCATCTCGATTTTCACCACGCCGTGGCCGAGGCAGACGCTGCACCTCCCCTCCCTGACGTTGAAGCTGAACCTGCCCGGCTTATAACCCCTGATGTTGGCCTGGGGCAGCATCGAGTAGAGATCCCTTACAGGGGCGAATATACCGGTGTACGTGGCGGGGTTCGACCTGGGGGTCCTGCCTATAGGGGTCTGCTCCACGTTTATCACCTTATCGATTTCCCCGGCGCCCGAGAGCCTTTCGTATTTCCCGACTCTCTCCTTGCTCCTGTAGAGCTTCCGCCCGAGGGCGTTGTAGAGCGTATCTATAACGAGGGTGCTCTTGCCCGAGCCCGATACGCCCGTGACGCATGTGAATACCCCGAGAGGGAATGAGACGTCCAGATATTTTAAATTGTGCTCGGACGCGCCTTCTATCGTTATATGTCCTCTCGGCTTTCTCCGCGCTTCCGGCACCGGTATCCTGACCCTTCCCGATAGATAACTCCCTGTGAGGGACTCACCGTGGCTTATAAGCTCATTCACGTTACCCTCGGCAACTATCCTCCCGCCCTTCTCCCCTGCCCCCGGTCCGATATCGACTATAAAATCGGCGTTCCTTATCGTCTCTTCGTCGTGCTCCACGACTATAATCGTATTGCCCCCGTCGCGGAGCGACTTGAGCGTTTCCAAGAGCCTGCCGTTGTCCCTCGGGTGGAGACCGATCGTGGGCTCGTCGAGGACATAGGTTATGCCTGTGAGCTTCGAGCCCACCTGCGTCGCGAGCCTTATCCTCTGAGCCTCGCCGCCCGAGAGCGACGGCGCGGAGCGGTCCAGGGTGAGGTAGCCGAGGCCCACGTCCGTTAAAAAGGTGAGGCGTGAATTAATCTCCTTTATGATACGGTCCCCGATTTCCCTCTCCCTCGGGCCGAGGTCGAGCGTACCGAAGAATTCGAGACATCTTTCGGACGACATGGTTACTACGTCGTATATGGATTTTTCACCGAAGAGTATGGAAAGGGCTTCTTTTTTGAGCCTCGCGCCCCCGCACTCCGGGCACTCGATCGTCCGCATGAACTGGGCGAGCTTCTCGCGCACCGGAGGAGAATCCGTCTCCTTATACCATTCGGTGATAATACCGGCAACGCCAGCATAGGTGTCTTTATATCTTAGCGCCCGTCCCCTCCTTTCCCTCTTGAGCGTTATCTCCTCGTCGCCCGAGCCGTTAATAACGGTCTTTTTTAGCCTCGCGGACAGTTTTTTGAACGGTATAGAGGTATCGATGCCGTAATATTCGGCTACGCTCTCCGTTAATTGTCTGAAGTAATTCGAGTTCCGCCAAGGTATTATCGCCCCGTCGTCGATCGAAAGCTCTTCGTCTATGAGGAGCTCCGGGTCGCAGAACCAGGTCTCCCCGAGGCCCTGGCACGCCGGGCAGGAGCCGTAAGGGCTGTTGAATGAAAATAGACGCGGGGAGATCTCGGGGTAGCTCATCCCGCATTCGGGACAGGCGAACTTGTCGCTCAGGCTGAGAACGACGCCCGAGGCAGTCTCCGCCTTCGCCACACCGCCAGAACGCTTGAGCGCCAGTTTCAACGACTCGTTCACCCTTCCATGCACCTCGCCCGGGCGTATGACTATCACGTCTACGAGTAATTCTATAGTGTGCTTCTTCTGCTTGTTAAGCTTGATCTCTTCGTCGAGGTCACGGAGCTTTCCGTCGATCCTGACCTTTAAAAAGCCCTCCCTCCCGAGCTCTTCGAGCTCTTTTCTGTACTCCCCCTTCCTCCCCTGCACTATCGGCGAGAAGATCGAGACCTTCTCTCCCGCCCCCAGGCCTGACACA